>Ga0179593_1556517_pt1 | contig 13681 bp, 22 predicted proteins | sample CZODoug2_1_08_16_FD_185931 | JGI IMG/M metagenome (GOLD analysis project Ga0179593, IMG submission 185931) | Vadose zone soil fungal communities from Angelo Coast Range Reserve, California, USA - CZODoug2_1_08_16fungal (PacBio error correction) | ecosystem: Environmental > Terrestrial > Soil >... | reverse complement strand
TTTCCCCTCCTTTGGGACCCGAGCAGGGTTGAAGCGGTGGAAAAGGATGGACTTTTTTTCTGGCGTTTTCCCTTCATGCGTGCTGACCTGCCTCTAGAAATATTCCCCCTTTTAAGAGTCCAGACTCGTCCTTTTCCACCTTCCCCCCAAAAAGGCGGCTATCTATTGATCGGCCATCCTCGGCCAGGAAATTTTCTTCCCTGCCGAACGTTTCCCCCGAGGGCGTCTTATTCTGGCCAGCCCCCAACTTCGTTTGCAGCTAATCCAAATTTAACCGTTTCTCTTTCTACGATCCTAAAAAACGGCTTTTGCTGGCTGCCAACATCGACTTTTCCCCCCTGCTCGATGGATGGATAGAAGGACCCCATAGCTTTCTTTGCCACCTTCGCAGGGCCCGTTTTTTCAGCCTCTTGGCAACCGGTGGGAGGAAAGCTCTACCTTTTCCCCTTCACGGATTTTTTTTTTTGCCCGATTTCGGCGATCTTCCTTTTGGACCACCACCCCTTCCTTTTCGCGGAACGCCTTTTGCCCCCACAGGAACCTACCCAATTCATTATGGTGGCTAATCCCCGTGGCGCCCCTAGCTATTTTTTTTTCTCCCTTTTTCGTCGTTGGCATTCCCTCCTTTTTCGCCCATCCCGCTCCTGAACGCCTCCTTTTCCCTCTCTGTGGGAGGAGGGTGCCTCCCTTTCCCTCTTCTTAGACGGGTCGCGAAGCTTGTTCTTATAAGTAATCACCCGGCGTCTCGTTACCCCCCCCCCCAGGGCCATTCCTCATAATTAAATCCCAAAAACCTATGATGAGTATTTTACTTCAGGATAGTTAGATTTTCCCCCTTCGACAACATCCTGCCTCTTTTCACCAAGAATTTCCCGGCTCTTTCCTTTCCTTTGGAGCGAACTCCCCCCCCCCTCCTTGCGCGGCCACCACCTGATCGCGCACAACCTATCGGTCCTTGCAACGAAGACGTCGACTGAGAAGGTCCAGTAACGTCTGTTCCGAGGAAATTCTTCTGCGAAGTAAATCTTACCTCCCCCCAGGTCTCTCCGGCCCACCCTTTTCAACGATATAGAGATATTTTTCTTTCTGCGCATAATTCCCGCTCCTTGAAAGTTTTGTCCCGCTCGTCCCCCCCCCCCCTTTTTTTGATCGTCCTTCAGGTTCTATGCCTGAGAGAGGAAACTCCTCATTTGCTTTTACATAGCGTTCACGATATTGCCTTACCCTCCTCGTTCTCCCCGCTTAGGCGACGTGAAGATGCTGCACCCCCCTTCCCTCAAGAGAAGCATTTCCCCGTGACCGTTTTCCCACTCAACCCGATGAAAGCTTCCTCCTGATCAATGTCCTTCAGTTTCGATCGCTTTCTTCTTTAAGCGCAGAAGTGCCCCTCCCACGCTTTTCCGAAAATCGTGCTCAACCGAAATGTCGCCTCCGGATCGTTCCCGCACCTTCTTCCCCAACCTTCAAGTTCTGAGATAGAGGGAGGGAATTCTTCCACCTGAATCGACATTCTCTTTTCCTGGCAACGCGGACGGCCTCTCAGATTTTCCTTCCAAGTGCATTTCGTCCCGGGGTTTTTAAGTACCCTCAAGGCTTGTGGCGTTAATTGAATGTCTTTCAGAGCCTCCTTTGGCAGAGTCCTTCATCGAGGTAATCCCCCTTTAAGAAAGAAAATGTCTTTTTTTTTTTCCTAAATCTTTAGCCGATCCCAACTTCTCCTAAGAGACCCTCCCCCCCGGAACCTTCTCTCTTCGGAATTACCTCGTTTTTTTTGAGGATATCATTTCTCCTTTCGGTGGTTTTGATTAGAGTTTTTGAGATTCCTTGCTCTTTTTTTCAGTCCGAATGGGCGGTGACGCTTTCTTCCTAGATGCCTGTCCGTCCCTCCGGTGCTCTGGAAGGTCTCCTTTCCCTCCCCTCCTTTGGGTGCTACGTGTCGAATTCCAAAAAAAAAACCCTTGTTTTTTCGACTGCCGAGGTGACCCCCCCTCTGCCCCCGGCAGCCGCCCCCTCCCCCCCTGTGTTCGAGAAATCCTTTGTTTTTTATAGAAGTAATAAATAGATCCCCCTATCCTGGAGGCGTTGACGGCGTCTGGTCGGCGGACATCCCCCTTTTCCCCTTTTCTCGAGAACGATTCGGTCCGGTATGCGAGATCAATCGCGGTCCTTCTTCCCCTCCGATCACGACCCCCTTTCTTAGGGGAGCAGGCTTTCCCCAAAGTTTTTCAGTTCATCGGTTCTAACTTTCCTCCTTGAGAGGGAATGTAGGGGTCGTGCCGTCCTCGCAAATTTGGCTTTCTCCCCTCTTCTTTCCGGCACATTGACGGATGCGTCCAAGAGAGTAGGAAGGTTCTCCCCTTCCCTCATTTTAAGAAAGCTTCTCTCGCTATACTTCCTTGTTTTGTTTCTACGATACGCGACTTTTAGGCCCTAGTGACAACACTTTAGAGAATTCGTTCTTCTGTCCATGAGGAGCTCTCCTCTTAGTTGATCTTGGTGACCAGGCTCCGGCTTAAGTTATTCGTCTGCCTGGATTTTCTTCTCGTTGTACCCTGGTGGTGAAATTATCGCCGTCTTTCCCGTCTTTCCTGTGCGCAGCTCTCGGCCTTCATTGTTTCTCTTTATGTGGTCTTTTGCTGCGGTCTTCCTTGGGAGCTTCCAGCCGAATGATTGAGAAGGGAACTTTTTCTCAGAGCCTTCCTTCCCCCAGAGCCAGCCATAGCTAGTTTGTCGTCGTTCACCCTCCCGATGTTTTTTTTTTTTTTTCCCGAGGTTTGGGAAGCTTTTTCCCCCCCTCCTCCTTGTGGGAGCTCTTAAACGAGCTTGTGTGAGGGGCCTCTTCATGAAGTCTCCGCGTCTTTTCCTCCTTTCAACGCTTCAGCGGTCGGCACGCTCCAAAAATCTTTTGGTGAGGCGTTGCCCCCTCATGCTTTTGAATGGTCGATGCCCCCCTTTCCCGGGCGCCTGCGACTTTAGGAGAAGCCTCCTCCTTTGAAACGCGATATCAACCCCCCTCATGCCTCTGCGGTTTCGCACGTCGGGATGTTTGAAAAAAGCCGGATGTTTTTTCCCCCCAAAGCCTCCCTTGCGTTGAGAATTTCCCGACTTTCCTCTAGAGCGGTCTTCCGACCCCTTTCTCCAAACCCCGCAGGGATTCTCCTTCTCCCGGCGTCAGCCCGCGATTCGATCCCTCCCCTGCTTTTTTCCGGCGAGGTTTTTCGGAGTTTTTCCTGCACACTTTTCCCGCCTGCGGTTTTATGACATCTATCATTGGATTTAGCGGCACGTTCTAGTGGCGAGCAGACCTTTCCCTCCCGATCCGATAAAACGGATGCCTAATGTCGACTGGCAGAGCTTGCCGATTTTTTTATCTCTGAGAGAATTGTTTTTTCAGGTCCCCCGGGAATGGTGTGTTTTCTTTTTCGAGGCCCCTCTTTCCGGTCAGCTCCGGCCCCCGCCGGCACCATTGTCCTGGCACCCCCCTCCCCTTCCCCCCGCGTCTTCCTCTCGCATCTCCTTTTCTTGTTGTGGAGAGAGCAATATATCGTCCCGGCTTTTCTTAGCGCGATGCCTTAACCTTGGAAGTCCGGTTCTTTTGGCCGGTCAAAGAAGCGAGTGATGACCTTTCCTTCGCACACTCTTTCGCGCTTCCCAGGCACCTTGTCTTTTCCCCTTCACAACAAGTTTTTGTGGATTGAATCTTCGGACCAGATGACGGTTCTGCCATGAAGGGAATGAAGTGGCTCTTTTCCCTTTTTTTTTTTCCCCTCCGGATAGGCTTTCCCCCGACTCCCCAGTAAGACCCCCTCGTGGCCCCCCCCCCCCCAATTTTTTTTCCCCTAGTGTCTGACCCAGAAGGAATGATGACCCCCGCTTTCCACATCCTAAACCCTACCAAAACTTGGATGGCGGGATTTCTCTCCCCTTTCCCTGGAAGATTTTCTTAGCAGGTGCCGTTGCGCCTCCTCTTTTTTCCCTTTTCAGGGACGGCAAGCTTCCTTCTCTATCAGGAACGGCTGACTTTGATTTCCCCCTCCTGCCGATTTTTCCCACAGACGGCTTTTCGCGCCCCTCCCGACGTGCATTCCCCTTCATTTCGGTGGCTGCCCTTCTGCTACAAAACGTGGAGAAGTATAGGTGGACTTGCCTTCTGTAGAAGTTATTACATAGATGATTTTCCATTTTCTCCCCCCTCCTTCACCTCTCCCCTTCTGAGAGGGTGAAGACCCCTCCTTTCTTCGGAGGGTGAGGAGCCGCGTTTCCCAAGCGAATATTACTTCCCCCCCCCCCGGTGTTTCTCAAAAGATCACAACCGGAGTTTTCTTTTTTTTCTAGTTCCAAGATATTAATTCCCCACAAAAAATATGTTTTTCCCCGAAGACCATCTCTACGGGAGATGTGTTGGTACAAACATCTCGAACCCTCCTTTGGAGCCAAAATTGGATGGAGGCGCCCCCCCTTCTCCAACCCATTTCGCAGCTCCCACATGCCCTCTCCTCTTTCCCGGCTCTTCAATCTTGAGCAACGAAGACCGTCCGGAGAAGGTCCCTCCCCTTCTTCCTTTTAATCCTTTTTTTTCCTTCACCCGCGCCTTTTAAATAGACTAACTGCAAGATCCCCCCGAATCGCCTATCTTTTGAGCGAATAATTCCAGACGAGAATTAGAAGAAAGTTTTTTTCCCCCTCTTTTCTTCTGCCCTACTTGCATACTGACTCCCCCAAAAAATTTTTTTTCCCGTTTGCTGGATTACTTTTGTCCTTAAGCCTGGGCCCTCTGATTTGCATCGGGCCCTGGCTATGTGCGAAGAGATTTCTCGGCGACTGCAAGGCTTAGAATCCCCTCCCTGCCGCCCTCCGATGTGGGACTGCACGTGGTTTTTTTTTTCCCCCCGATCTCAGGCACGCGGCTCCGCGCGACCTATCATCAGTTGACCTCTTTTTCGCCGCCGAGAAGTGATCTAGCCCCCTCTTTTTTCAGCCTGATGAGATTCTTCACCGAAAAATCTTCATCGTTTTTCCTCTCCAGAAGGCCGGAGAAAAAATCAAGGAGCTTTTCCTCTCTCTTTTTGGAAATTCGATTCTTAACACATCTCGTTTTTTTAATGTAAAGCCGCCTCGCTGCCGAGACGTCCTTTCTGCTGCTTTCCCCCCCTTTAATTAGACAAAGTTGAGGATGGGAGGAAGGAATGCTCATCCCTTACCCTCCAAGGGCCCCTCCAGCTCGTCTTACTCGCCCGCAATAGCAACCTTGCGCGCGTCCCTTCAAAACTCTAATTCGCCCCCAAAAGGAGAATTTAACGGTCTCTTTTTTTCGTAAAATCCTCTTTAAGGTGACGTGCCTTCACTGCTTTGGCGAAGTAGATGACGTGACCGAGGGTAAGTAAGCATTTTGATCGGATCTTAAGGAGATCTGAATTTTTCTTTTCGTCCAATGAGTGAGCTGGCTTCCCCCCTCCCCATCAAATCCGTTGGTCGTTCCCCCCACTTGGCAGAATGAAGCGTAATTAAGTTTTTTCCCCCCCTCCCCTTCCGTACGAGTCCCCTCTCCTGGCATGAACAGCGCGGTGTTCGTTCACTTGCAGGTTCTAGAATCCCTCCCCAGCTACTTGACTGCCGGCGGCGTCGTTTCGGAACGATCACTAGGCCCCCCCTTTCTTTTCTCAGCTCTTTTCACGATTTGGTAAAACTCCCCCTGGGTATTGCTCTCTCTGGGCGCCTCAGCGGCATAGACCTTCTTCCAGGTTTCCCCTCTGCGTTTTTTCCCTTTCCATAGGTTCTCCCCCCCCTTTTTCCGCCTCTGTCGAGGGAATGCTTTGGCGGGAGGTAGTGCTTCAGGTTTTCTTCACGTCTTCCCCCGCGCTTCTCCTTTGGAAAGTATCTTTTTGGCAGGAGAGTTTCCCTCCTTTGGTCTTTTCTTTCCGCGCTCCCCTAGCCATTTTTCCCGCCCGATCACGCGTTTGCAGTCCGACTGCTTTTCACCTCGAATTCGCGCATTGTTGGAGCGAACAAGGATTCCCCCTTTTTCTCTCGTTGATTCTCGCCTTCCGATTTTCTTCCGGCCGATTTCTCCTATTGCGCCGGTGACGGGTTTTTATCTAGAATGTCGAACGTTTTCTCCTGTATTGATTTTCCCCTCTCAGGGTTGATTTAATGATTGTTCCGGTGGACTTCCCTCAATCCCCCTGTGGGCGCAGGGTGTGGTAGAAGCGTTTCTTTTTTTCCTCCCTACCCCTCCCCATATCTCCCCTGATTTTTATCCCCTCCGAGGGGCATTGTTACCTCTTTACCCTTTGTGGGAGAGGGTGGGGTGGCAGACGATTTCTCTTGGTTTCATTCTTGTAGGTCCTCTTCTTCGGTCTCCTCCCCCGCCTCCCCCCTCTAACACCCTTTTCTCTGGAGTGCCCAGGAAATCTCTCGCGGGGCGAGAATGGATTCTTCTTCTCCCCTCCCCCCTCGCGCAGCCACAGAACCCCCTCCCCTGAATATTCATCCCCCATCATGAAGTTTTTGGTATTTTGAGAATTCTTTTTTTCTGTTTCCCATTCACCTACCCATCTCCGAAATAGTTTTAATTAATCTTTCTCTTACTGATTTACGAGTCGTTCTTTAGCACTTGCCAAACACTGGATTCGCCCTCGCGAACTGAGAGACTTTCGCTTTTCAGAAAGGTACTTTCTTCAATCCCCTTCTCCCCCAATCCAGAGCGACCTTTTCCTGAAATTCCTTTTACGCATAACTGTAGGCGGCCATTGATCGCTACCCCGAGTCCTGGATTTTATTGACCCTATTTTCGGCTTATACGCCCGCCGATTTTTCCAACGTAAGAGATCCCTTTTTTTTTCCCTTCTTCGCTCCTGATATGTAGCTGACCTCCTTCCGCTCGCGCGCCTCTTCAGGTTTCCCTCTCGGGGCGGGCGCGCTTATGGATGAGAAGATGGGTCGTGAGACATTCCAAGCGCTTACCCCTTCCCAGACCTCTCCCACTGTCCTTCCATCTTTTTCCGCGCTGCATCGGGATTGGACTGCGAGCATATTGAATATATATTTCCCTCCGTGTTGCTGCAATACCCGCGTCCTCAATCTTTCGCTAGATGGTGGGAAACTTTTTCCCGGTGCTGGTCCTGGTGCCTTAACCGGCACCGTGTCTTTTGCTCGCCCATATTCGCATGGGCCGCCCCGCCAATCATGTCGTCCTTCCCCCCCAAACAATCTCTCCTTCCTTAGCAAGATGCTCCCAGGCCTCGCAGGAATGCGTGTTTCTTGGCAAGTCTCCGTCCCATCTCTCCCTCCCCATTCGCTCCACCATTTCACCGCCCCCAGATGCCGAAGATAAGCTCCCTCAACCTTTGAAAATAACGGACACCCCACGACGGTAGGATGATAGCTTTTAGGACTTTAAGGAATCGGGCTTGCATTTTCTCCTGTGACCAGCCGATTTTGGTTTTAAACGGGGAGGGGACTCCCTACCATATAAGGTTTCGGAAGACTAAAAGAAGAGATTTCTTCCAGTTCTGCTTTGGAGCCATAAAGCCCCTTCCCTCAGTGCACCTTCCCCCCAGAACTCCCCCTCATTATGGGATTGGAATTCCCCCGTGGCGTCGTAATGTGGTCTGCGCCTTCTTCATTCCCTCTGCCCTCGTGCCATCATCCTCACGCCTATTCACCATATCCTTTTCGAGGGTTCTGTGAGGCGGTTCTTCTCACAGTCTTTCTTTCCTCTGGCCCCCCTCCTTTGAGTTTCCCTTCTCAACCAAGGGGAGAGTTTCCAAGACGGCCTTACCCCCCCGACAAAACCCCTCTGCGGGAGGAGTTCCTCCTACCAATCTCTTATGGCTTTTCGAGGTCTGTCGACACCCTTCTCTCCCCCCAAGCTTCCCCCCGTCTCTACTTGGAGCGCCCCTACCGATTCCCGGCCTTCACACATCTAGCCCCTTTCCTTCCCCTTCTCGGCAAGCCCCCCGAAGACGGTCCTAAGGTCACCGTCACCGTTTTTGGGATCCTCTTTCCTAAGAACCCTCGGCTTTTGCAGTCCTCCCGCAGCGCGCCCTCAACGCTCTCTGGCGGAAGCAGTCAGTTCTTTCCCCAACACCTGGCTCCTTCGAATAACGTTGTTGAACCGCTTCCCTCCTTTTTTCTTTTGAGCGAGCTTCTCGAGCTTGACTGCGCCCTGCCGGTCCGTCGCATCGTTCCCCCATCCTCCGAGGTTAGGCAGCCTTTTTTCTTCTCACGCCCCGCGTGATCTCCGAGTTTACGTACTTAAACAGAAGGCACGCGGTTCTTCGAAAAATGATCCTTTTTCCTCCCCCGATGTTCTCATCGCTCTTATTCGTTTTCATTACCTCTGGCGAAAATCTTTCTTTTCCCCACCGAAATTTTTCTTTTCCGCGGCCGGCTCGAAAAAAGGAGCTGGGGAGCTCGATGTGCCCTTCTCCCTGAAAGGGACCCCAATATCGCTGGTCCGGACCATCTAGTTCCCCCTTGAGGCGATTTCCCCCCCCTCTTTTTTTGTCCTCTGATGACCCCCCCACGCTGGCATTCGAGCAACATTTTTGGATCGACACCCCTGCCCGGCTGGTTTTAGTTTCTTCTATGTTTAAGAGAAAGAGGCTTCCCCTCCAGGGCGACCGGTCTATCCCGCTTAGCACTCCTTACTGACCAGCTTTCAAATATACCCCCTGCATTCACGTCAAATGATGATATCTCTCCCCCCCCTCCTTGGTTGTTTCTTCGATCAGGTTTGGACTTCTTTTCGGTGGCAAGTAGGTTTGTTCCCTTCCCTCGATCTGGTTCCTGGAGAGGAGGCCTCTTAAATCCTTTTCTTTCTTCTATAACTTTCTGCTCGGTCCCCCACAGGCATTAATTGCAGGAATACCGTTTTTCCACCCCTTGGCCGAATGCTCCATAAGAGAAAAAGCGCCCTCCCCTTCCCCCTTAGTACTCTCTTTCTTTATGTGCGATCCATTATTGCAGGTTCTTCTTTTTTTTCCCCTCCCATAGATCCCTTGAGGTTTTCGCCGTAAGGAGGAGTATTTTCCTCTTCATTCTCCCCTGCTCTCACCGGCACTCTTTCTTGCAAATCTTCCCCGGCGCGCGGCCTTTTGCGAAACTTCTGATAAGGTTTCTTTCCCCCTGTTTCGTCTTCGGTTTTTTCCCCCCGGCAAGTGCTTCGCGGTGGGAGTGCAGCATTTTCGGTGGCGGCGAACTCTCCCTCCGGGTCCTTGTTAGAATTTCCCTCTCGTAGGACTGATCTTTAAGCAGCGCGTCGGATTTCGGAGAGATCATAGAACTGTTTCTCCCCTGATACACTCTTTGCGTGACCCAACCGGTGGCTTCGCTCATATCTGTTTCACCATCTTAGTGAGCTTGTGGAATTGGCTTCTGAAGTTATTCGATTTTTCCCTTTTCCTCTTGCGAGGGCCTCCCCCGGAGCCCTGAACTGGGACCCCTTTCTCCTCAGTCCTACCTTTGGCAGAGCCCGTGAGCGATCATTTTGGAGATGCAGGCTTCTTTTTGGTCCCCCCCGGTTAGTTCTGTTTACCTCCCTCCTGACCTGGAATTCTTGGATGTTGTAGACATCGGCACGCTTCAATAGATAGAGTGGTTGTAGTCACGATTTTTCTTCTCTGTTTTTGGGAGGGGACCGTTACCTCTTCTTTCTACTTTTTTGATGTGTCCCCCGAGTGGAACCCTCCTCTTTTTTTGCCTCTTAATTCTTTCCACGCCTCACCGCTTTTTTGTTCCCCGCCCCCCCCCCCCTCCTCCCCCACGAGCTTTCCTCACCGAATGATGGTTTCGGGGCGAGCCTGGCTTCTTTTCTCTTCCGACAGCAGCAACCAGCTGTCCCCTCCCACGTTGGTATTCCTCCCTCATGAATTGCAGCGCTTGCCTGAGCACGTTTTCTTCCTTGAACAGCCTTCCTTGCCCCGCCAGGGCTTTTTATCTGGAAGTTACTATATTTTCAACTCTTCGAGCCCAGTGCCCCTCTGGCCCTGGCAAATGCCTTTGGAGTCAGCTTTCCCTCCATCAAGCGGCACCTTCTCCCCTTCCGAGTTTTTTTCCCAAGCGTTTCAGTTTCGGATAATGATCGTCCCCCCCCTCTCCCGTTTTTTATTTTTTTCTTTCTGCCATAGTTCGTCTTTTTTTTTACATCCCCAGGCTCGAGTGAAATTTATGATTTTTTTTGCCTCGCTGGCCCGGTCCTCCCAGCTTCATCCCTTTTCTTCCTCTGCATGGTTGGTGACCAGGTCAGTTCGCCGGGGAGGCTTTTCCCTCTGAGAATTTCACACGCGTAGACGTTCCGCCCCCCGCGCAACTGGTGTTCCCTGCTGTAGGGGATTTGTCGCTGCGAGATATTCCCCTTTTTTTCCCGACCTCCGTTTTTGTGTGAGAGCTAAATCCTCGCCCAGAGCAGCCAGGAGGTTTCAACGATGGATTCCTGGCGGTTCCCTTGCCCGGCAAGTCCTTTCGAATCGCCATATTTCCTCCGCGACAGAAAGGACGCGGGCCACAAGCCGATCTCCCCCCCCCGTCCGAGTTTTTCGGCGGCCTCGGGTTTCGGAAAGACTCCTTCCCTGAATTTTCCAAGTCACTCTATCGTTTCCTTCTCTTCTGCGCCCACCGAAATCTTGTCTCCCCCCTCAATTTCACTTTTCCGATTCGGACTCTTTTTAAACTTTTTTTCTTGCTGACAAACCCCGACAAACGCTGGCCTTTTCTTGGTCCTGCTGTCCTTTTTCATCTTTTTTGAACGAGTAGCAGGTGCCGATGAGTCAAGACGAGGGCTTTTTTGCAAAGGAAGGTCCCCCCATCTAAACGCGTCTCATAAGGCTGAATTTTTTTTATAAAGAAGAAGATTTTCTCTTTGGGGAAACCTGCAGCCCTTCCCCTCGTCTACGGCCCCCCCTTACCAGCACCCGGGCATTAAAGTGGCGCAGTCTTTATGACGGAATTGATGTTCCTTCTCCCCCCCCCCCCCCCCCCCCCTGCCCCCCACCCCCCCCCCCCACCCCCCCCTCCGCGCCCCACCCTTCCCCCCCCCCCCCCCCCCCCCCACCCCCCCCCCCCCGCACCCCCTATGGTTTTAAGCGGTCTCATTGTGGTCTTTTTTGCCGAAAGTCTCTTTTCTCTTGTGAGTTGAAAGTCTTTCGGTTTTCCACCAGCACCCGGGTTCTTCACACCCTAGACCACACTCGAGGGGAAAGACGTCCCCCTCCCCATACCAAAACCCTTCTCGTTTTCTCTATGGGCTGTGCTCCCCCCTTTGCAGGACAACATATGCGCTCCCCACGAATTAAACGGCGCCCCTTCCTTTGGAGCGCAACTCCCACCATCCTTGCCGTCTTGAATCCCTGATCTCCTTTTCTGGTCACGACCCCGTCGACGGCGCTACCTTCACCCGTTAACCGGACTCCGAGCCCTTTTTTCCCTTTTCGAAGCCCTTACCCTTCAGCGCGCACCCCCCTTCTTAAACGATATCGCGTCTTGCGCATCATTCCAGTGAGCGAAGTATCCTCCCTTTTTTTGGGAAATCGGCCCTATCCGGGGACTTGGCTTTCTATGCTTGCGGACGCGATGGGCTATGCGAAGCGCCGGAAGCCGACTTGTCCTTATTGAAAGCATCGTCCCTTTTTCCTTGCGGTTTACGCCACAGTGGCATCTTGGCAAGACCACGCACGCCCTCCTCCTAATACTTTGCGTCCCTTGCGTGTTTCTCTTTTTTTTAAAAATGGACACTTTCCTCTCCCTGCGCGTCACTTCTCAGTTTAATGCGCTGGCGGCGCTCCCCTCTCTCAGACTTTTCGATTGAGAGCTTCTCCACACTCCCCTGGCAGGAAGGACCTTGGGCTCCGTTCGGAGCGGTGCGCTCGATTTCTGCTTTCTAGAGAAACGGCAAGGATTCCCCCCCTCTTTCATGAGACCGTTTACGCGTTTGTATCTTGAACCCTCTTCCCCTTTGTTGGCATCGAAAAACTTTTTTTTTGCTGGAATTTGTTTCGTCAGCCCTACGCTGACGAACAGGGCAGAGAAGGACTTCCTCTCCTCTCTTCGTCCCATGTCGGTCTCTTTCCCCTCGCGCCCCCCTTCTCCGACACAAAGGCGCTGACCGATATCTCTATTTTTTGTGTTGAGACGATCATTTTTTCTTGCGCCCCCGGTTGGTTTTTTTAATTAGAGTTTGGAGAGGAGGCTCCTTTTTTTTCCCCTCTCTGGACGCTTCTTTTCGGTTCCGGCGCGTCCGTACTGAGATCTCTTCCCCAGGCCTTCCTCAACCCGTTTTTTTTGCAGGCATCCGTTTCAACCCCTTGGCCGAATGCCGTCACCCAACGAGTCGTCATCGGACGCTTTCAGTTCGATGTGCAGGTTCTCGAATCCCCTCTTTACGCACCTTCCCCCCCTTGATTCTTCGAGCCTTTTTTAAGAATCCTTCTGCCCCGGTGTAGAAGCTTATAATTTTTTTCAGATTTAGGAAAAATCGTCCCCTCTCCCCCTCCTCCCGCTGCGATCTCTTTCAATGATGATCCTTTCCGCTTGGCCTTCTGCCTTTCGGTTTACTTCCTTTCAAAGTCTCCTAGGAGAGAGGAATGTCTTTCGTGAGGGCGTGGTCGTTCTCTTTCCCCACGGTCCCCGCGCTTGGCCATTGACATGCGTTCCTTTTCCGTCGGCCTGCGTTGCCCGAGAAGGCCTCCCGCTCTTCGCGTCTTCCGGGGCCGCCTATCCACGATTTAGGCCGAGCGTTCCCCCCCCCCCCCTGTCTGCGAATTTGCATTGGAAGTGAGTTTTCCCCGGCTCGCTCTTGGACTGGCGCCCCAGTTCTTCTTCTTCTATTTTGCTCCGGAGTCCAGGAGCGGGTTACCTTCTCGCCGTCGAGTCTTCGGTCGCCCTTCGTTTCCCCTTACATTTTTCTGATGTGGCGGTGGTCTTGGAGTCCGTCCCTCCTCCTGACCTTGGCTCGAAGCGCGTTTTTCTCGGCACTTTCGCCAGAGAGCGATTGGTCGTTTTCGCATTTTGGAAGATTCTTACCTTTTGGGAGCGGGTTCCGTCGAGACGCCGGTTTGGGCCATTCATGAGAGGGCGTGCTTTTCCCCCCCTGCCGAACCTGCACCCTCTCCCACATTCGATGATCTTTTTGCCCCGGAATGATTTTCTTTTTTCTTCGAGGGCGCCCCCCGCAGCACAGATACTGCGCCGTTGGTATAATGATCTCCCCCCAGGAATGACTTCTGGTATTGCCTTTGACGCCCTTATGTTCGCGCCTAACAACAGCAGATTTTCTCGGCGGAGTTAACATCTCTTTCCGGATTTTTTTGGCGACCCTGCCGAACCGGCTTTCGCCCTGCGGCACCTTGCGTAGCCCTTATTATTCCTCCCCCCTCCAGCTGGCCCGCGTTTGTCGATGTCAAGTCTCAAAAGCTGTTTCTGATCGATCGACCGAGCCACCCCCTGAAATTGAGATTTTAGCTGCCCTTTTTTTCGCAAATTCGTAGTGTAAAAAACCCTTCCGAGAATTCGATGTTTTTTAATCTGGCCTTAGACAGCTTAATATCGCCCCTCTCCGTGTTTTTGACCGAATATTTTTCGGGCGGAGCTTTATGGGCGATGCGCCCCTTTCTTGCGGTATTCAGGTGCCGTCCCCCGACAGCAAAGGAAGGTTCTTTCCCTTTCCCCCCCGCATCCTTGCGGA
>Ga0179593_1496788_pt1 | contig 13681 bp, 27 predicted proteins | sample CZODoug2_1_08_16_FD_185931 | JGI IMG/M metagenome (GOLD analysis project Ga0179593, IMG submission 185931) | Vadose zone soil fungal communities from Angelo Coast Range Reserve, California, USA - CZODoug2_1_08_16fungal (PacBio error correction) | ecosystem: Environmental > Terrestrial > Soil >... | reverse complement strand
CAGAAAGGCAGTCGAACACTTTTTCTTTTCTTCTTTTGACAGCCTTCCGGTTTTTTCTTCCTATGCCTTGATTGATTTCGTTTTTTACACCATTTTTTAGATTTCTGCTCGTCCTTTTAGATACTTTTAGTTTATCTCTCTAATCTTTTCCACTTTCTTTCCTCTTTATGTCCCTTCCTTCGTAGCTGGTTTTTCCTTGGATCACCGTGCCTACAAATTTTTTTTTTCCCAGTCTTCACCATCTTAACGTTTCTTCCCCATAGTTCTTTTCCCGTTTCTAATTCTCTCTTCGAAGTTTCCGGTCCTTTTCCCATCTCCTCCCCTGTGACAAGCCCTCCCTTGTTTATTCTCTTTTCTTCGTCGCCAGCTTGCAGCAACTGTTCCTCCCCCGTAAAAGACCACCTTTTTTCTTTTTCCCTCTGGTCGTTTTAACTGAAACCTGGGACGTGTGTTTTTTGTTCAGTGCCCTCTCTGTCTCGGTTTGAGTTAAGCTAACTTCATGTTTTTGTTAACCTCCCGTCCACTTAGCTGAGATCTTCCCTCACACCCCCTCCCCTTTTTCCCTAACCATTTAATTGATTGCGAATTACTAAACGCAAGCTTCATTTCCCCATCTTTCTCCCTTCCTCATATGTACGGCTACCTTTATAACCTTTCCCCCTTCTGAGGCCTGTCTTATTATTTCTTCTTATCGTTCCTTGTAAGTGTCGATCTTTATGAATGTCCTTCCCCTTCCTTTGCCAGCTTGCATTATACCGCCAATTTCCCCTTGTTTCTCCTCCCCCCGTTTTTTTTGTTTCGAGAGCTTTGTGCTTATTTTTTTCGTTGGGATTCCTCCTCTGTTTCATATGACTGAAGAAAGGCGCCCGTCATGGGGACTTCTACAGGTACTCTGACCCAGTCCTTCTTCCCCCCCTTTTTTCTTTCTTTTTTTTCGCTCGGCGGATTGACGTCTTCTTTTAATTTCTTACCCTTAAGTTTCTGGCTGTCATTCAGATGCAAACCTTTCCAGTATCATGACAGCTTATTCCAGATAGGCGCGTCTTTCCTTGCCTTTTTTTTACAGGCTCTAGATTAGATTCCTTTTTTTCCCCTGCCCTCACCTGTTTTTTGATTCTACAGACCCACGTACCCGCCGTTGGACCTGATTTCCACCAGTTCCTGTTTTTGGCTTTAAGGACCCCTCTTTTCCCCCCAGTCCGTTTGAAAGGCGTTTACCCCACAATGGTTTTTCTTTTTATATGGTCCGCCTTCAAGTCCATTTTTTTCTCCTTCTTTTTTCTCGGCATCTTTTTTCCCTTGGTTTTTTCCGGGCCCTGGAAGTGATGTTGTTTTTTTTTTCTTTTTCACCCTCGCCGACGATTCCCGTCTGTTGAACCAACTAATTAATTTATAATTTTGCTCCTGCTCCATCTCCCTTCCTCTTTTTCTTCGATTTTATCATCCTTCATTTTCATATGCCGTTGTCGGGTCGCTCGAGTGTGCGACTAGGGCTCGGCTTCCTTTTTGTCCGGGTTTTGCGCTTAACATTTTCTTCTTCTCTTTTGGTCGGGTTTCTTGTTTGCCGGCTTATTTTACATCTTTTCGCCGCTATCTGCCCTTACGGGAAATTATTGGAAATTATAAGTGGCACGTGGATTTTTTTTTTTTTTTTTCCTCTTTTTCACTTCCGTCCCAGTTGAGTCCTTTCCTTTTCTCTTCCTTCTCTCCCCTTTCTACCCGTGCGGTCAGTTTCGGTTTTAACTTTGAAGAGGCCCGGGTCCTTTGCATCTAGACAATCTCCCTCTTCATTTGGAAACTCTGAGAAAAATTTTCTTCCCTTTTTTCTCCCCCCCTTTTACCCTCATGATACGGATCCCATATTGTTTCCAATGGTCCCTCCCAGCTCCTAGAAAGACTCCAATCCCTTTTCTGCCCCCAAGATAAAGAGATGTCCAATTCACCTTTATCGATCCAGTCAAAACCTTTGGAGAAATAGTATTCTTAAGTCCTTATTGACATAATATGTAGTTCCTTCCTTTTTCCCTCTTGGTCTCCTTTTCATCCCGTGAAGCTTTACCTTATTGACTCCCGTCCTCCTTTGCGTCCCCTCCCGTCCCCCTCGTCCCAAATGAGTATTTCTCTTCCTTTTTTAGTTTGAATACAAGTTTTCTTCTCTTTTTTTTTTTCGCGGTTCCCCTCCACTCCTTTTCTTAGTTCCTTACTTCTTCTTTGGGTCGCCACTTTTTTTTTTCGTGACATGACAGGGAACAAGGCTCCCGATCCCTTCACAACATCCTATTTGTTTTGACTGTCCTTTGCTCTTTTTTTCTTTTTTTCTTTCCTTCTTTTTCCCAACATTGTTCTCAAGTAGGACCTTGCTGGTCAGTCATTTCCCGATTTTTCGTGTTTCCTCCCTTCTCTCTGAAAAACGCCCAAGTAGGGCGGGCTTCCTTTTACTTTCTCATTTATTTTTTATGCCCTGGCTTCCCCGGAATGGGTTTTCCCTCCTTCCCTCCTCTTTTCCCTTATTATTACACACTCTGGTTTCCACTGCATTATCTCTTGTCCGACAAGCGGACAGAATGCTTTTTCTTCTTCTCGCATCCGCTCGTGGTCCGGGTGTTCCTCCCTTTTCTTTTTCCCCACCGCTTTTTCTCCAGCTTTTTTCATTTCTCTTCTTTTTGATGCTGCCTCTCTCTCTGTCACCGCAGTCCCCCGGACCATTTTTTCACTGTTTTCTCCCTTTTCAGGGGCCCCAACACATTTTTCTTAACCTTGAAAAATCCTTTTTCTTATCTTTTTTTTACCCCCCTTCTCGGTTCATTATACATACCGGTTTCTTTGGTAAGTTCAACAGTTCTTGACCCTTTCCTTTAAAAAATCCCTCAAGAACACCCCTGAACTTTTCTTTTTTTTCCCTCTCCATTTCCATCATCCTGTTTATTTCAAATGTCTACTTTCAGATAGATTGTTGGCCAAAGCGTTTTCTTTCTGTAGGATGAGTAGGCATTTCTACTGCCTTTTTTTTGGGCTTTATCCCCTTAGCCCATGTTACAATGATTTTTTCTTTTCTCTTTTTTTGTGTTCCCTGGGAGGTTTTTTTCTTTTCTAAGTTTTGTCTTCCTCTGCACATCTGCCTGATCTTTTGATGTCAGATTTTTACGCTTTTTTGCTTCTTCTTACCTTTGTTTCCTTCTTAGTTTCCCTTTCCTTTTTTCCTCTTTTTTGTCAGTCTGATCCTTTCTTTTAACATTCCCTTTATTTTTTGTTCGGATCCTTGCCCCCCTCTGGTCTTCATCCCTCATGATGAGGTCTTCGTGAACTTTCTTTGATCCCTTTCCTTTATTATTCCCTCTCGCCCTTGCTCTTAACTTCTACAGTGAGGATCCTGTGTCGATGCCAAGTATTTCCCCCCCTTTCCCTTGTCTTTTTCTTACAACCCTTTCTTTCTTTCCACGCCCAAAATCCTTTCCAGCTCCTCCTTTTTTTTTTAGAGTCCACAAAATGATCCCTTTTTTTTTCCCCAGTTGTGACCTGAAGCTTACCCCTTCCCATCCTTTCCTTCTCCCTCTCTATTTTCCGCCTCCTAACTTTGTTTTTTCTTTTTTTTGATTGACCGTATGATAATGGTCTGTATCTCTTACCTGAACGCGTCCTTTTCCCTCCCTGTTCCGACTTTCGTTTGCTTCACCGGTTTTGGTTTTATCCTCTTTTTTCGTGTCTCATAGTCATAAGTGACGCGGGATTTGGATATATTCAACCCACCTTCTCAAGGGAGCTGGATATCTGCCCTGTCATAAGTCATTCTCTTCCCCTCTCAATTTCCTTTCCGTTCGACCGTCTGCCTCTTTGAGTTTCAACCTTTTCCTAGTTGATAGCCTTCCTTTCAGGGTTCCGCCCTTCCGCCAGTGATTCAGGTCTCTGTCCCTTTGTTAAATCTTTTTCTTCAATCTCCCTCTCCCCATCGACCGGGACGCTTCAGTCCCTCTCTTTTTCGCTCTTTTTCCCCTCTCCCCCACCCCCAAGTCCCCTTCCTGTCACCTCGGACATCCTTTTTCGGATTAACCATTACCCGAGCATTCCCCGGGCCTCTACCCTCACCCCCCTTCTCCCTTCAGTTTTTCTTCTGTATCTATTTCTTTTTTCCACCTGCTGCACCTCCTGTGACTGTGGTTTCACCCTCCCTTTATCCCTCCCTACATTTTCAGTTGGTTCCCCCCTCTTTCTCTTTTTTTACCTGTTTGTGAGGTGTGATCTTTCTTCCCGGGGGACCATGGTCACCAGCCTCCCTCCTTTCTTTCTGCATAAGTCATTCTCTTTCTAATACCCTTTTTTTCCACGTGTATTGGTTAGACGGTCTCTGACCTTTCTTTTTCCCAAAAATTAGGGCGTTTTTTCTTTCCTTGAGCCCCCTCCATCTGTGCTTTACCTTTTTTTCCCCTTTTAGTCCCGTTGGTTTTCCGGGTTTTCCCTCTACGGCACACAGGTTTTTTATGTTTTGATTGGGTTTTTTGTCTTCTTCTTTCCCGTCCACTCCTACCTGTGTCTTTTAATAGTCCCGCAGTGACCCATTCCAGTCCCCCCCTTTTTTTCCTGGCCCGCTGAGGAGCGGATCTCGTTCTTTATTCTTGAGACCCTTCTTCCCGCAAACTATATCATCGGCTCTCTTTTTTTTTTACGGTTTTTGCCCCTTTTTTTCCCCGTTTTTCCCTTTTTTCCCCCCTTTTTTTTTTCCTCTTATGCCCCCAATCCCCTCAGTTTTTCTTTTTTTGACATTCTTTTTCCTTTATGACTGTCTTCACAACCACAGATCCACTTTCATCTCCCTGATCGGGCACCCCTTCCTGTTTTACGCCACTTTTCCCTTTTTCCATTCCTTTTTCTTTCCCCCCCCTTTATCCGTGGCCCTCACTGTTCCTCCGGATTCTGTCATGAAGATTTGACAGAAGTGTATTCTTTTCAGTCCTTCCTTTTTTTATCCTGGTTGAAGTATAACGTACGGGCCTGTCGTCCTGCCGGGACTCTGTGCTTTATGTGATCCACTCCGCCGCTTTGACTTCCTCTTTCCCTGCCCGTTCCGAGAGTTGGACGCTGGTCTTCCCTCTATCCGTGCAACTTTACCATAGGGATTTTTTCCTTTTCCCCTTAGAATCCGCCTTCATTTTCCCCTCTCCGGCTGAAAGTTTTTTTTTTTTGTGTCGTTCTTCCCATCCCTTTTCTTTCCCCCCTTTCCATAATCTCCCTGGCCCATGCCTCACACTTTGGCTCCACGGGGCGTTATAATATTTCTTCGTCCGACCGTTCCCTCCCACCCTAGTTCTTCTTCTTCCCCTCTTGCAGATTTAAGCTTTGCATTTCTTTTTCCCTTATGAGATCCTTCTGACCTATTCAGGTGCCACGCCATGAGTATTTTCCTTCCGTTCTACACGTATTTTGTCCCCGGTCTTTCCTTCTTCTCACTCCGACCGGCCTTGTTTTTTTTTCTCTTTTGTTTTTCGAGACCCCTTCCCCCCACTTCCTTTTTTTTTTTTTTTCCCGCCACAATCCCCTGAGGGCTAGCAATGGCTCTTCCCCTCCGACGCTATCCTATGACACCATTTTGCCTGATGAGTTAACCAACCCTTCCTGCTTTCTTCCTTTCCAAACCCTGTAAAGTTGTTTTTCATTACTTCTTTTTTCCGATTCTTTTTCTTCCTCTTTTTACCCTGCAGGCCTCCCTTTCTTCCTCTGTTTAGTGAAGGTACTTCCGACGTGCAGCTATGACCTTTTGGCGTCGACTTTCTGTTCTTTTTTTCCCTCACCGTCTCCCTTGGTTTAACTCCGCCACTGACTTAACTGACCTTTTTCTTCTTTTTCCCAGAACCTTTAGAAATGGACGGGTTTTTTTGTTCGAGATTTGTGACAGCAACCATCTTTTCCTCTCTTTGTTTTAACTTTTTCCCATTTTTCCCCCGAATTCAACCCTTGTTTCTACTGCTTTTGAATTCCTTTTTTTTGTCTTGATTGATTTCCCAAGCCAACTTTTTTCTACCCTACAAGCGTACCCCTCCTTCCTTTTTTCCATCGTTCCTCTTTGCCTTGCTTCCCCTCTTCTCTCTTGACCGACCCCGCCAGCGGACGCTACGGCCACTGACTCTCTATATTTTTTCCTTCCCCTCCCGAGATTTGCAAGGCCTATCCCCTTTGTCTTTGTTTTCCTATTTCTTTGCCCTGTCCCGTCTTGGCGGTTCCTCCTTTTCCTCTCCTTCCTGACTGCAATTTCTTTGGTTCCCCCCCTCTTGATTAAACAGTGGAGTTTTTACTCCTTTTTGGTTTCGTTTATCCTCTTTTGGCACCCCTTTTCCCTGATCCCCTTTTATCTTAGGTTCCCCCCTGCTGACATTTTTCCCTTCCGTTACCTGGGAAGGTGTCACCTTTTTTTTTTCTTTTCCCTAAAAAGTCTTTTTTCTTTCCCCCCCCTTCTTTCCGTTTGCGGACTAGGACCACCCCTCACTTCAGCCTCTTTTTTGGAAATGCAAATGGCGTTCTCCTCAATTTTTTTCTTTTTTACGCCCTCATGGCTTTTCTCTTTTGTCGGACGTCCCCCTTCCTCCGGCTTTGTTTTTGTTTTCCCGTTTTGGAGGGATCGCTGTGTTTTCGTTTTCTCTTTTTCCCAATCCTTCGATCATGAGTTTTTTTTGTTACTTACAAATACCATTCCCTTAATTTTTTTTGTTCCGAGTCTTTTCCCCTTAGGCTTTTCTTTTTTTTAATTTTAAGTTCTTCCCTCCCTCCCCCTCACATCTTGAGGGCTCCTTTTTTTTTTCTGTATTTTTATTGTCCTTCCGTGGCTTTGCCCCCTCCTTTTTTCCTTTTTTAGTTCTTCGCTTTAACCCCATTTTCTGCCTCGTCGTATATGTTCTCTCGTCGGTCAGCCCTTTTCCCTTTTTTTTTCTGATGGGATACTGCCATTACATCTCGTTGTTTCTTTTGTCCTTTTCTCCTTCTTTTTCCCTTTTTCTTTGTTTTGGCTCATATTTTCTTTCTCCCCTTGTCCGATCGTACTCACCCCTTGACACCCCCCCCCCCCCCCCTTTGGGTAAACTCTTCGGCTTTTTTCCTTGGTCCGATTCACTCTTTTTTTACCCTTAGTATTACGCACGGGACCCTTTGATTTTTTTCCCTCATATTTTTAGAAACACTCTTTGCCGACCACATTGGCAACCGTTCTTCCCCTTTTGGGTCATTCGTTTCGCAATTTAGTCTTTTTCGGATTATTTAATAGAACCTTCTCCCACCTTCTGTCTTTTCGATTTCCCGCCACGCTGAGTCAGTTCTTTTCACACCAACAATCTTAGCGCCTTCTTCATTTCCCCCACGTCTCGGTTCCCCCCCCTGATCTTTTGGTGATAAGGGATTCCCTGGAGGAATAGTTCCCCTGTTTTTTTCCTCTCTATGTGTACACGTCGACGCTATGTCCCTGGCACGTCCCTTTGTTCTTTACTTTTCTCAACCTTTCCAACGTTGGCGTCCCCTAGTCTTTTCCTAGGAGTTCCCAGACTATTTTTCTTTTTTTATTCGCTTGACCCTTGTTAGACCTTTGGTCCCAGTACTTCTGTGCATTTTTTCTTCAGGGGTTCCTGACTTTTCACAGGGAATTCGCATGCTTTCCTCATTTTCCCTTTTGCTGTGGGTTGGTTACCCACTTCCCTCCATTTTCAGAATTTTGATGCTGGTTGATTGCTTCTCCCCCCCGTTTCCCTTCTTCACCCTTCCATTTTACTGTCTTCCCGCAAACATTTTTCTCCTGCTTCCCTCTGTAACTTTGTCTCGAGGAATTGGTATTTCTTTTTTATAGCAACTTCCTTCAGCTGTTCCAGGAACTACACTGTTTTCGACTCTTGTCTCCTTCCCACTCCAGGTACAGTCGATTTCCGATTCCCTCCCCTCCTCTTCAGCAGACCCTGGACGAACATAACTTTTTCTCTTTTCTTCTCGGTCAGAGGGAGGGTTACTTCAACGCAGAAACACGCCCTTTTTATCCCTTTTCCCTCTTATTACATTTTAGCCACCGGTCGGTCTAAACCAATGTACAAGCTCACAACCCCTAGATGGACACCCTTCCCCTGAAACGTAGGAATTTTCCCTTTTGACCCCCTTCGAGGTCATCTTGGCCCCCCCTCCCCCCCCTTGCACAGCTTCTATTACCAACCACTAGGCAATTTTTTGTTTTTTTCCCGTGAACCAGGAGAAAGAGGTCCTCAGATTTCCTCTATTCCTTCTCATATGTTTCCGGAATTTTGCATGACTGCCCCCAGTAAGCACGCGTGCTCTCTCCCCGTTCTTTTTTTGTCTTTGCCGCCCCCTGCCTTTTATCTGCTTTAACAGCTCCCCTTTCCTGCTCTTTCTCCTCCTTATGAGGAGCCAACCTCATTCTAGTTATTCTGTCTCTTCCTCCCCTTTCAAGCTGGAAGGAACCTCACTTAGAGCGGCCTCTTCCACCCGTTCTCTGCTCCCTTTTTTGTCCCCTTGACTGCAAAGGTAATCCGTAAATGGAGGTCCCCCTCTGCCCCCGGGCTTCCTTTTCCCCTTCCGCCCTCAAAACTGGTAACTCAACCCCTTCTGCAGAGACACCGCCCCCTCCTGCCTCCCAAACATTTACGTCTTTCTCCTCCGCTGATAACCGATTCTTTTTGGAGCCTCCTGTTTCTTTTCTCCTCCTTCTTTCTTTTTGCTTCCATTTCAGTGCTAGGCATCTCAACCCCTCTATTTTGCCAGATGTCCGGACCGCCTCTTGTGTTTGGGTCCCCCTTTTTTTGTGGGCTGGACTTTTTGTACGTTATTCTGAAACTTTTTCCTTTTTACCCCTTCTTTCCACCCGGGAAGGTTGATTCTTTCTCTCCCTTCCCACTATACTGGAGCTTGTCGTCCGCTTTCTAAGGAGAACTGGCCGTCCCCCCCCTTTGTATTTTGTAGGAGACTTCCTCATCCGGACCTTCTGTCTTTTCGTGGAGCTTCGCGCAGTCATGGGATCTCGTTTTTCCCTGCCAGGAAGTTGCGGTTTGCTTTTTCCTTTCCTTTTTTTGTCCTCTTTTTTTTTTTTCCCTAAACCGTTGAGTCCCCTCTTTCTTTAAGAGTCCCCTTTTGAAGCCCTCCCAGTCTTCCTTAAACGTTTCGTGTTTCTGAATTTTCATCTTCCCGGCTCCTCTTAATTTTAAAGCAACTCTTCCTTTTTCCTCAAGGATGACTGGGCTCATAAATTTTTAGCCGATTCCATTTCCCCCTGCCTCCCCCCCCCAAGTAATTCCCTTTCTCCCTTATGTCCTGAATTCATTAGGGGGTGTAAACGATGTTCGTGATTCCCTCTTTCCCTTTCCTGGATTAGCGTTAGAGCCATTTCCGTTGTTTGGTTGCCTTTCCCCTTTACTCTTTTCACCTTTTTTAACCGCCGTTCTTAGGAGTGTCTTCTCCCCATTATTTTTGGGTGCGTCTATTTTTTCTTGTCCCAATTTTTTAGAATCGACCTTGAGTTGTATGCTATTTTTGCCTAACCCTTCTCCAGGGCCTTTCTTTTTTCCCCGTTCCCCGTGACATGGAAGGACCCTGTGCCGTCATGGAAACAATATACCTTTTTTTCCGGAGGCGGCCCCACCCGTGCCAGGGGATGCGACTTGGGTCCTCTTATCCCATGCTTCGTCCCTTGGAAATATTTATTTCGCGATTTTTTTCCGTCCTTACAGGCACTTATTCTTTCTGTTGTTCCTGATTTTACTTTTTTGACTTCTTATGTTCTTTTTCAAGAGTGACTTATTTAGTCTTTTCCCCCTTTTTTCCCTGATGACCCAAGTCGAGACCCGGGTTTAAACAAATACCAATCTCCCCCGCTAGGTTGCCGACTTAGTGTGCCTTTCCCCTGTTGCTTACACGCTGGTTGGCCGCGCCTTTTTGACTGCATTTTTATTCGAAATTTTTGTTTTTTGGTTTTTGACTGGATAAATGATTTGGACTTCCCACCCTCCACTTCCATCCTCTGGTCCTTATTTCGGGAACATCCATGTCGACTGGGTTTTTGTCTATGTGTAACACACAAAAATTTTTGCCCACCCCTTCTGTCCCGCATTTGTCATTCCGTCGACCGACATTGTTCTTTCGCCTCCGCCTTTATTTTTTCTTTCCTTCATCTGGGATTTTTTTCCCCCCGAATTTAAAGTCTTGCTTTTAGGACCGGCGCCTTCCCCTTTCCTTTTTTTTTATGCCTATCTTTCCCGTTCTGAATATTGTCCAGTCCAGCCTTTCCGGATTTGCCCAGCCGGTTTTCGAACATATGCGTGGGCTTTGATTTCTTTTCCCGCCCATCGGCCTGTTTCTCTTTTTTTTGCTTCTTTTTAGAATGCATAATGCCTAGTTGCGTGCCTTGACTCCGTTTTTGGTGCCATTTTTGGCCTCTTCCCTCTTTTGGTTCGGTAAGTACGACCTCCTGGATCTTCCTATATGCTTCCCCATTATAATGGTCTCCTGTTGCCCCCTTTTTCTCTTATCTTTTTCCCCGATTGCGTCTTAGCACGCTATTTACGTCTGAGCAAACTTCTCCTTTTGTTCCTGCCTTAGTCCCTGATCCGCAGCCTCCGCCGTTCCTCGTATTATAATTCCTACGGACTTCGCTTCCCTTTTGTGCGGCCCCACTTAAGATTTTTTTTTGTTTCGGACCTTCATATCTTGTATATACGTATACCATTGTTTTTGTTATCCGTTCGTCTGAGCATGTCTGGATCTCCTCTTTCCGCCCATTTTTCCGTTTTCCCCCCACTTTTCCACCCGGATTGCTTTGATCACCAACTCCCCCCTTACGCCTTTTGTTCCTGGTAAAGAACTATTCAGTTCTAGTCCCGGCCCTTCTTCTGCCCCCTCCGCCAGCTTTCAGCCCTTTTCAGGTCTTTTGACTGTGTAATTCAATTTGTTTTTTCCTTGCCGCGGTCCACATTTTTGCTTCTACTTCCGTAGACACAAATCATTTTTTCCGAATCTGTTCCCTAGGCGCGTTAACGCTGTCAGTTTCATTTTTTCCAATCCCTTTCTTTTTCTCCTATTTCTTCCCTTTTTTTTTCTTTTTTCATCTTTCCCCCCCAACTTCATTCTTTTTTTTTTATAGGTGACTCATAGGCCCCTTTCCCCTTTATGTCCTTTTCTCTTTTTCTCTTTCCTCTTTCCTCGTCTTCTGGCTTCTATCGTTCATTTTCCCCCTTCCCCTCTTAAAACTCCTTTTTTTTTTATTTGTCCCTTTCTCTCGGTGCCGTTCACCGGTTTTTCACTCGGTGGCGGTCTCCTGATTTTTGCGGACCACATCTCCTGGGTTGAACTCTTTTATTCTCGCTTTTTTCCTTCTCTTCCCGAATTTTCTTAGCCCCACTCCCTTGTTTTTGCTCTTCCTTTTTCCTCCAGAAATCTTTATTAGGTTCTTCGCCCCTAGCCCACCTCTTGGACCTACAAGACACTGCTTCAGCGTACCACTTTTTAGACCTTTTCCCTCCCCTCTCAACATTCACCATTCTTCTTCCCCCTCCCTTCCACAGCAGATAAGAGAAGGAACGGATAAGATCTTTTTTTTCGTTGTTTCTCTCCAGAGAGTTACGCAGTATCTTTCTTCTTTCGTGTTTTGATTGTTGTCCTCAGGGGCGCCCTCCAGGAACCGGATTTTCAAATTTCTGTCTGGTACGTTTTCCCCTGGCTGTGATCTCTTGTTTTTCCCGCCGGATGCCCATAAATTTACATTTCATTTTCTGCTCTCTTTGGTGTTCCCCTTTTCCCTTTGAACCAAGTATTCTTCTTTCCTGCATCCTCGGCTAGCGACGACTGGGTCTTTTCCAGGTTATCCTTGACGATCGTTTTCCCTTTTTTGCCAATTCGCCTAGTCCTTTTTGACCTACACGCGCCCATCCGTTCATGGCTGTTCCCCTGCTTTAACTATTTCAATGGCGCCGGACCGTCTTTTTCTTTTCGTTTCCTTTTTTTAAATGGCAAGCTCTTTCTTTCCTCCCTTTACCTTTTTCTTTCTTTGTACAGGCTAACGGGAAGGAGTTCCTGGTTGGGTTTTTCCCTCCTTTTTTCCCCCAATGCGACGAGCTCTCTATCCCTCCTTACAAGCACCCTTTGCTGCTTCTCCGGTGGGAAGGAGATTCTTTGCTCCCTTCCCAGATTTCAATTTTTGTCGGTTCGACTCAGTTCCCTTCTTCGCACTTTCTTCTTTTATTTTCGGTTTTTCGTTTCTATCACCCCGGTGTGTGCCTTGTCCGCCTCCCTCCTTCTTTCTTCGAGTTTATATGTTTTCATGTTCTCGGACCCTCCTATGAATCTCTCCCCCCGTGTACAATTGTCATTATATCTATGCCCCCCTTTCGCTTCCCTGTTATTCCCTGCTCCTCCCTCCCCTCCTTCCCCTTTTCCTCATCCCCTTCTTCTTGGACTCAAGTTATTTAGCTCCCCCTCCCCCTTCTCCTCTTCCCATTATTTTGAACCCTTCTCCTCCTCCGCTAGTCGTGACTTTAATTTTTCTAGAGATTCGACCTCGTGACTCCTTAGTGAACGATTCCGCCCCCCCTTTCTCTCGTCGCTCTTTAGACCACTCTCACCTACCTTTGGCACGGTCTGACAATTTGTGGTTGGGCCTTTCTTCCCCGCTTTCTCCCCAACCGGGCGTATTTCTGACTCTTTTAATTTTCCATTCCTCAACCCTTTTTTTCTCTAGCCGACCAGAACCTTTAGTCTTCCTTCCTTTGAACACTCCTCCTTCATCTGAGCCTCTTTCCCCCTCGCACTTCTGTTTCTCACCAAAAAACTGGCCTCCTATATATCCGGTAACGCGCTTTTTGTTTCTCTCCCTGCTTTAATGGGTCTGCAGCTTTTATACCTCTTCCTTCTGGGGTAGGCGCTTGCGAAACGTTTTGTGATCACCTTTGTTGCCGTAGGTTAACTAGGGGCCTTTGGCGTCCTCCCTCTCTCACAATCCCTAAGGTTTGCGGCATTTTTCTCCGATTTTTCTTCCTCTTAGTCCTTTGATATCCCAAATGTTATGATGGATGTTCCCTCTTTTCTTCTTTTAGTCTTGTAGAATACATCCCTTGGGCCCGAAGCGTATCACCCTTCGCCTTTTCGTCTCTTGGGTTTGTGGCGCAGTGCGTGTTCCTTTTTTCCTTCAATAAATGGACCCATGTCGACCTTTCATGGAACGTCACCCCCCCAGGGTTTCTTTTCGTGCGTTTCATAATAACTTGACCTCCACTCTCCTTTTTTGCTTTTTTCTCTTTGTGTCATGCTCGGTATTCCAACCGAGGGTGGTTTTGAACACTCTCCAGGAAGGGAGGGTTTTAACTCCTCTTTTCTTTTTTTTCTTCTTTTTCAACCCTGTTTCTCTTTTGCATTCTGCTTTTTCTTTTTTAGCAACTCTATACGTCTTCCCTCCTTCAAGGACTATTTAACGTGCAGGGATGTTCATCGCTACTTTCCTTTCGTTTCTAGCACATGCATTGGGGCTCCGCTTTCCTTTACAATTCTGGTTTCTCCCCCTTCCCCCGCCGCGCACCTCAACGGGACATATTGGTTTTTTTTCTCTTCCCCTTTTCATTTTAGTTCATCGGCAAATTTCGATGTTTTTTTCCTCACTGTTTTTAAGCCCTTCAATCCTTTTTAAGTCCATATCCTTTTTCCCCAGCGTCTTTCCGGGCCA
>Ga0179593_1405166_pt1 | contig 13681 bp, 20 predicted proteins | sample CZODoug2_1_08_16_FD_185931 | JGI IMG/M metagenome (GOLD analysis project Ga0179593, IMG submission 185931) | Vadose zone soil fungal communities from Angelo Coast Range Reserve, California, USA - CZODoug2_1_08_16fungal (PacBio error correction) | ecosystem: Environmental > Terrestrial > Soil >... | reverse complement strand
AGTCCTGCGGCGTCTGCCACCCACTTTTGCTCCCCCTCCCTCCCTTTTCGCTTCCTTTTGGATACCCTTTCGAGCTCCCCCTTTTCATCACTTTCCCACACGCGCTTTCCCCTGTTTTTGAGTCGAGCAGCTTTGTCCAGTGCTGTTTTGGTTGGTTTGAGCTGTTTTCTACCTTCATCCTCTCCGTGAGCCTGCCCCATTCATCTTATGAGCCGCTGTTGACATTAGCCTACCCCACATTTTTTTTTTATTGGCTCAATTCATTCCCCATGCGTTTGTCTGCGAGGGCTGGTCGCCGTCCTCCTTTAGGTTACTCTCTTTTTGTCGATAGTTCTTTTTTTTCCGGCCATGTCCTGCTTTTTTTATTGAGTTAAATCGATTCAACTGTTTCTGTCTCTCTTGCCATGTTTGCGGCATTCTTTTTAGCCTAGGATACCTTCTGTTGACCCTCCCCCCACCAACCTCTTTCTCCCTTTCATCGCTTTCCCTCGACTTCAACGGCGATTTTAATTTTGGAGCTTCCGCTGCCAAGGCGCCCTTTTTCCCCAGTGAGTTAGCTTTATGTCGCCCACCCCCAGGAGCGGGCGGTCGCTCTTTTTATTTTTAACTTCCCACCCCTCCTTTGCAGGCCTTCTCTCAGTTTTCCCTTTCAGTTGGCCTCCCTGGGCCTTTTCCTGCTCCCCCCTCCCCCGTCTTTCTTGATGCATGCTGGTTATTTTGAAGACGCTCCCCCTCTCGCGCCCCCACCCTCTGGAGCCCTGAGACGCCAACTCGATTCCAATGTGTCCCCCTTTTTTTTCTTCGGTGGGCCACCGACACTCCCAGTTGCGGCACCATCGAAAAGAGGCACCCTGCATCCGCCTGCCCTTTTGATGTTTGACCTTCCCACACCATACGTCTTTTTTTGAAGCACCCTTCACGAGAGTCCTCTTCCTTTCCCTTTTCACATTGCCGATCCGTTCTGACAACGAACTAGTTTCGTGCGTCTTACTTAACCCCTCTAATTCTCCTTCTTTTTCTTGCTGGCAGCGGTGTCTTGTCTTCGAAGGGTCCCTTCTCTCCCCTTTCAGAGTTTCTAAAAAACGTTACCTCCCTTTGTAAGGAATTTCCCCTTTTTCAATCTCCCCCCCCCTTCTGCTTAATGTAATCGGAGTCGCTGTTCATTCTTTATGTCTCCCCCCCACCGGACCTAGCGGCTTTTGCAACTTGAACCACACTTTGCCGCTTCCCCCCCCTTACCACCCTTATCCTTTCCAGACTTACGTGCTGTTTTTCACGTCGAAGGCAAGTACCTTGATTTTCTTCCTTCTGAGGTTCACGATTTTTCCCCCCTTTTTCTAGAAGTCCGATGGCTTATCGAACCCCTTTTCCCAACTCTCGCCTTTTTGTTTTTTTTCGACCGCGACCTTCCCAACCCTCCCCCTCCCCAGTACAGTGCTTCCTCCCCCACTGAGGACAGCCAATCCCTTCTCGACTTTTTTCCCATAGTTCAGCTTTTTTTTTTTTTCTTATCTTGGACAATGCTCCGTTTCGTACCGGGATCAGTTCCCCCCCGTCTTTGTACTCCGATTATTCCCAATTGCTTCAGATTGTCGGGTCTTCCTTAGCGCCTCTTTTTTTCCCACGATGAGTCCCTTTTTTTTTGCAAGGCGCAGATCTATCCCCCCTCCCTTTAGCCCCAGATCTTTCACCCCAAATCGCCTGACCACCGCCCTTTTGAGGTTGTTCTTGCGCGTTGTCCCCACGCCCACAGTTTCCCGTACTCTTCGTATCCTCGTCTCTTCAAAGTTCGTTTTTCTGTCCCACTTTGCCGCACTTCGCGACATCTTAGCGATGTCCTGTTTGTTTTCCCCGGTCCTCCCTCTTGCCTCGGCCGCTCCTCTTTTTAAGGTTCATGGTTTTTTCTGACTAACCTTCCCCCGACTTCTTATTGCGACCACTTGCCAACCCGGACACTCTAGAAGGTACAGTGTTTCTGACCTTCGTCTTTGTCGCGGCGCTGTTTCGGTGTCCGCGATCTCCTTAATCCACCGAATGTCAGGATTCACTTTTAAGATTCCGGTCCCTGAAGAAACCCCTCTTTTTCTTTAGTACCTTTGATGCGAATCGTTCTCCCTGATTATTTCCAGCAGGCCTCCTGCACCTTTTTTTGGCTGCGGTTTACCACGGCCCGCAGCGGTTTAGGTAAAGGCTCTATGAATGCCCTTTTCAGAAATAGCTCTTTCGCCCCCCTTCTCCTCTCCTTCCGAGTCTCTTTCTTGGGATCCCATCCCCCCCTTTTTTTACTCAGCCCCATGGAAAACTTTCCCTTTATTGAAAAGTTTTCCCCGTCTGCTTTTTTTTTTTTTCCTTTTCTTCCCTTTTTCCCATCTTTTTTGCGTTGTCCTTTCTTCTGAGATCTCCCAGCGGCATATACTCCTCTTTTTTCACGGGTCGAGCTTTTTTAATTGCGAGATATCGACATCCCTCCCAGTTTCTATTCCTTCTCATACCCCTATACCGCCGCCAATTTCATTGGGCTCCCCTGCGCGCTCTAGCTTCTCTTTCTTGTAATGCTCAAAGCTGACTTCAATCACCCCCCCAACGTCTTTTTTTGACCTGAATCTTGCCTTCTTTTTAGAAATCCTTTTTTTTCTTTTTGAGATCGGCCTGGCTGGTCCTGGTTAGCTGGCCCTTACGTCCATGGTGCTTTTTTCGCCCGCAACCGGAACGTTCTTTCCCCATTCAATTGAAGAACCCCACTCTTTCTTTCCTTCTCCCCCTCTCTTCTTCCCCTGGTTTGCACTTTTTTCCTGGTCCCCCGCCAAATACAGGCGCTTTACGATCCTCTCCGCCCCTTTTTACTAGAATCCAATTCAAATTCCCCTGCCTTTTTCCCCCCCCTTTCTCCTGTTAGAGAACCCCTTTCCCCTTTTTTCCCCTGACTCCGTTGGTGTTTTTTTTTTTTTTTTACGCGGCCTGAACGTTCGTTGTGGTCTTTTCTTTCATTTTTTAGACCCCCACTTTCGGGAGGACTAGTACGCGTAGTTCTCCTGGCTTCTCCTTTCGCGTGGTCCTTTTTTTGCCTCCGGTTTTGACAGCTTTGCCGTATGGGGATTGATGGTCCCCTCAGAGCTTGGTTTTCCTTATGGTCAACGTGTTTGGCTGTTTTTTTTATGGTTCTTCCTGCACCTGCACCATGACGTGACCGCTTTCGGACCCGCCCACCTCCCTTCTCGACCCTTCCTTACTTTCCGATCATACAAGCCTGCGCGCTCCTTGGCAATCTCCTCCTTCTTTGACTTTTACGTTAACCTTTCCTGTGATTGAAAAGATAGACCCTTCTCTCTTTTTCGTAGTGTCCGAACGTGTGTGGGCCCTCGGCGTCTTTTCTCGTTTATCTTTCACGTCGTCTCCCTTGGACAATCTTGCCGAATCCTCTCGAGGACGTTCCCCGCTTACATTTCCTCAGGAGGTCTTTCTTTCTTCTATTCGGTTTTCTTCGTGAAAACCCTCCCCTTTTCGAGATTCGTTTTTTCTTTCGGGCCACTTTGAATACAATGCCGCGGATTTCTCCTAAATCCCTTGGCCTTTTCCTTTTCTCTTTTCCCTTTTCCCCCCCTTCAACCGGCGATGAGCCCCCCCCCCAAGTCGGGATCGGGCTTACTCTTCCTTTTTCCCTTTTCAGCGTTTTCGCGGTGATAAGACCCCGGTGCCTGTCCGCGCTGTTTTTTCCAACTCAGTCCCCAACCCCTTCCCCAAATTGTACTTTTTTGGTTTCAATAAGAATCGCCCCTCCCCCCCCGTTCCCCCGACGATCCGCCTTTCTTGGCTTGAGATTATTTTTTTTTTTGGCAGGTTCGTTAACCACTTTTTCCTGGACAGACTTTTGGCCTCCCTTCTCTGCTTGCCCCCCACCCTGCGATCATTTAGCCCATCCTCAGTGGACGGGCCTCAAACCCCGGTGTCCTCTTGTGCATGTCTTTTTTTTATAGTTTCGGCCGTTTTCCAGGGTTGTGTCACGATGTCACTTTCTCCCTTCTTCTTTTTCCGCAGTCCTTCCCCGTCCGATGCACAACCCCGCATTCGTTTTTTACAGTTCTCGGCCTTTTTCACACCTCATAATGGGTTTATACGCACGCCCCCTCTTCCTTTTTGGCTCGTTTGGAAAGCCCGTGGTTTTTTTTGCCTCTAAGACGGCGCCCCTCTTGCGTGTCGGTTTCTTTGTCCTCTTCCTCTTTCACATTCTTTTCGCGTGGTTCTTTTTTTTCGTGGCGAAATGAACAAGCCCTCCTTTGAGTCTTAGTGCGCTTCCTGCCAACGACGTGCCCCTTTCACGTGCCATTTTCGGCCGGGTTTCTTTTGATTGTCCCGGTGGACAGGTGTTTGCTTTTCCTTTGTACGGAGACTCCACTGGAGCTCCCTTGCGCTTGGCCTTTCGCAGCACCCGTAGATCCCCTTTCCTCTGCGCCTGGGCCTGCGGGCACGGTTTTGGTGCTTTCCGGATGGATATCGTTCTTCCCCTCTGGATAGACGTCCTGGGTTTAGTTGTCTCCTCCGTTTTCCTTTTTTCCCCTCCTGAGCCTCTTTTTATCAATTCACCCGCCAAATCCACCATTCCCCGTAGCCTAGCGATCATGTTTTTCCTTTAAGTCTCTTTCTAAATGGGTCCTTTTCGCCGGCATTGAGGGTAGAAGGGCCAGAGATAGTTGGGCCTTCTTGATACTCAAGTCCCTTGTTTCCCCTTTCCTCCAGGTGTGCGGACCCTGGATTCTGTTGGCCCGTTCATTTTTCCTGCTTCCTTATGTTTTTTTTCCCGCGGCTTAACTCTCCCCTGCCCAGCGCTGCCCAGCCAGCGTTTTTGCTCCTCTTATCGGTTGAGCTCATCCTTTCACAGCCTCGCCCAAGAAATTGCGGTTGTTATGCTGATCTTTTCCGGTTCCACCCGGTTAATACGCGCGTTGGTTTTTTTTTTGGCTCGATGTTTGGTGATTCCTCCTCGGCGCACTTCCGCTCGACGTGTGCCCCTTTGTCTTATGTTCCGCTTTCTGAGGGTGAGTGTTCCCGCACTACAAAACACCGAGTACGCAGTGTCCGTCCCTCTGTTAGGTGAGATCGGTCTTTCTTGGGTGCGCCGTTCAGGTGTACTTTTCCTTTCCCAATCCTTTTTTTTCTTCCCATAAAGACCATCGCTTTCTTGCCCCTGCTCTTTCTGCCTCGCACTGCCGCCGCCTGCTTGTTATTGATCTTCAGCATGTTGTTCTGTCCCGCCCTTTGGCTGGCGAGCCCTTCTCTTTCTCCTTGCCAATCACCTTTCGCGCGGTTTTTAAGCTCCTCCATGGGCATCTTCCGCCACACGCTCCACTTCCCCACGCCGGGTGTCGCCTGAGAGTGTCCCCGTTCTTGGTGTTAGGGAGCTGTCGATCCGGTGCGACGGAAAGATGGTCTACCGGCCCCCTGAGCGCCCTAAGCTATAGTTGACCTAAAACCGAACTACCAATTCTGGCTTCGGCTTCCCTATGTGAGATGCGGTTCTTTTTCCTGAAATCCTCCTTTTTGAGAGAGATGATGTTTGGGTCGGTTGTTTTCATTTTTTTCCCCCCTCCGTTACTCCCTTGATCTTCCCTTTGGAATCGCCCGTGGTCATATTTAGGCGCGCTCTCCTGGTCTTCCCTTCTTGACCTTTTTCCTTTTGTCGCCCCCCCTAACCCCCCGGCATATTTTTGAATACCTCCTCCCTCCTTTTTGTGCCTTTTTTTTCTTTTGCCTGCCACGGTATCCGTTAATGACCCCAAGGGAGCGTCAATTTCTCCCAGGTTTCAGTTTTTGCTTGGCGTCGTTCAGCCTTTCCCCCTCCAAAAAGACATTCCCCTTCCTTTTCTTGTATGGCCGTCCTTCCCTTTCGTGCCTTCCTTCTTATCATGGGCCCTCGAGGTGCCATCTTATGGGCCCCCGGAACTTTCCCCCTCCGCTTTCTGATCCTTGCCCCCCAATAATCCTTACTCCCCCTTTACATTAACGGGCCCCTATCTGTCCTTTTTTTAACTTTGGTGTGGATTCTTTTTCACCACCGCCACTCCCAGTAGTTTTTCACACCTCTCCCAGAGCCATCGTCCGCCTGCGCCTCTGTGCCCCTGCATTTGGAAATCACCACCATTTATTGCCGCCCCACGCGTGCGAACTTCTTGCGCCGTTATGCTTTTGCAGCAGAAACCCCAATACCATGCGAACTTTCGGCTTAATCCCCGCCCCCCGCTCAACTATGAAGCAGGTTCCCTTTTGGCCTCTCTTTGGCAGTTTAATCCTTCGAAGTTTCCTTCGCCCAATTAATTACATAGTTTTTGAACACCTTCCCCCTCATCCTTTCCAGAATTCCCCGTGGCCAATTCCTCCCCCCTTCGCATTTTTGGTTCTCCTTTCAGGCGGAGAACCCCCAAACCCTCGATGCCTGGGGTTTTGGTTCCCTATTTCTCCCCCCCCCTGGCCTCCTCTTTTTCCTTTAACCCCCTCCAGTTCAGCCAAGTCACCATTCCCTTGTCCCTCCAGATTTTTGGCATTCCCCTCGTGACTCGCAAGGAAATGGGTGATTTTACTGTGTTTGCAGGTCACTTTCTCCTAATAATCATAGTTATCCCTCTCGAACCCCTTTAAACTTCTCCTATCCCCAGCTTTCTTTCGCACTAGTCTCCCTCTCCCCCGTAATAAGATAAAGTGGTCCCCTTACCCCCCCCTTCCCAGAGGTTCCTCATCCATGCTTGAACTAAAGTTCCTACGGACACGACGTTTTTTGTCTTACTCCGGGATACCAGGTCCCCTTGCTTTCAGTCTATTTCTCCCCGGCACATTATCATGCATTTTGCCCCCTCCTCTCGTAGAAGGTGCTAGTGCGAACCGGAGGGTTCGCATCACCCAGCTTTTCCTTTCTTTCGCAGATGAAATGCGCACAACGCTGGGATTGTTTTTTTTTTTTTTTTTTTTTTTTTTCGACCAATTCCCCCAGACCCCCCAGTTTTGGCGAAGTATGCCGAATCTGCGCACCCGCCAAAAAGAGGCATCACACACGAGAACGTCCTCTCCCCGGACAGGAACCCCCTCTTCCGTCCGACCTCGCACGAACTGTCACGGACTCTTCCTTCGAAGCCCGTTCATTGAATGAGTTCCTTTCCGTTTTTTTTTTTTGTACATGGTGCTTGCGACTTGGCCCGTAGAGATGCGATCCTCCTCGGCACAATTCCCGCTTTTCAAGGTACCTTATTCATCTGCGTTAGTTACCCCCCTTTTTTTGTGCTTCGGGACACACAGATTTGATTAATGGGGACCGATCAGAAACTGTTGGGGTCCCATCTCCTCTTTGAGAAGAAGTCTGTGACTGATCGCCGAATCTGTTTTGGTGGTTACACCGCCGGCCTCCCAATTTGGGCTGTTGTTCCAGGATTTCTTTCTTTTTAGGAACGCCATTTCTACCGGACCTTTATGACGCCCCCCTCTAGCCCGACCTCCCTATCCCTTTTGCCTTCTGAATCTATTAGACAGATCACTCCTGGGTATCCTCCACGCCGTTTTGACGGCATAACGCACATGACACGCCACATTTGTAGGAACAGTTATTTTTCTTTTTCCATTTGTATGTCTGTCGCCCTCCCCGTTGGCCACCTAACGGCTCGCGCCAGTTGAGTCTTTGCCGCTCTTAAGCTCCTCTACTACACGACGGAGACCGGCATTTCGTTGCCAATGTCGCCCCTTGCAAGATTGTCCCCGGGACCATTGGCGTTCGCAAGACCCACCTTATCGCGCCCGCCTTTATGGCGAACTTCTCGACCAATCTCAGCTTTCCTTGCGCCTCGTTCGTGATGGCGAGTTTAAACCAAAGAAACCCTCTATTGCCAGTCAGCATTGAACGTTTACATTTTAGTTTTTTATGATTTTTTTCTTTCGTTTTTTTCCTTTCCGGCCCCGGCGGATATTCGGTGGCGGTTTTTGCAGAGCCTGCTTTCCTTCTTTTGTGGGGCCATCCCCAACACCGGGCACTCTCTTGCCAGGTCAAATCAGCGCCCCAGGGTCGCCTACTTAAAAAAAATCTCTGTTTCCCCTCGGCCCGTCCACTCCAAAATCCATGTGATCCGCCCGCTGACGTCCGCTCCGCCCGAACGTCTCCTCGAACAAGTCCCAAACGGCCTAGTTCGACCCGTTCATTCCTTTCTGAGCGCTGTAAACTCTTTTCCGGTTTGGTGGCGATCCTGTTTACAGGTTGTGCTTTGCTTTCGCTTCTGCCTTCGTTTGTAAACTTCAGTTCGTTTGGATTGATTCTAGACCCTTTTTCCGTATAGTAGGGCGGACCCCCCGGATTTTGCTTGGTACTCCGCCCCGTCCTCGGGGCTCCCCTCTCGTTATTTCTGTTCTGACGCCCGACTGTGTTTCGTAGTACCGTGACGTGACCTGTGAGCGGGTTGTTATGCCAAGACAACCGTGTCTTGGACTGGAAACCTTCCAGGCCGCCCCGTTCAGCACCCATTGAAATTCCCTCGAGACTAAAATTAAGGCCTCTAATTTCCGGGCACGGCGACGCCGTCCGTTGATGATTCGTTACGGTTACTGCTTAGCGGACACTTCGCTAATGAAAGCTGGTTGGGCACTTCTGCTTTCCGATGAGGCTTCGGTCTCTGCGTGCCCGTTATCTCGACGCATACCCTCTTTCCTATTCGCGAATGCTCAAGCCTTTCGGCTTCGGGGATGTAGTTTGCGCGGCTATCTCTTCCACCAAGTTGACCAGACTGACGCGTTGCGATGTCGGGCCCCGTCTGACATGAAGACATTACAAAATGCGCCTGTTCTTTTTGGTTTTTTCAATCCCTATGGCGTTCCGGTGATGTCTGGCCCATTGCGTTCTTTATCCTTGCAAGTTTTTCTTCCCGGCTTACGATTTGATTCAGGTCGCCGGAATCGTTAGTGGCGGTGGGGTGTGTGCCTGTTCTGATCGCCGGCGCTTGGTTGTGCAAAACGCTACGTGCCAGGAAAATTGTTATTGAGGCCGGCGGGAATAAGAAGCTGTCCCCTGCAGAGTCCGTGCGACTCTTATGTACTTCTTTATATTGCGAGTGTGATTCGGTTCTATCGGTCGTCCCAATGCAGTCTGCCTCTTTATGGCCTGCTGATCTGCGGCAGCGACACCATGCTCCGAGCGGCCAGCGTTTCTTTCCATCCCCCTTTCCTTTTTTTTTCAGGTGGTTTAATATTTATCCGGGGCGGTGATTCACTTCCCCCCAGCAATGCGGAGACCCCCCTAAACGGCTTGCCATTCGATCCCCCTGTGGAGTCTCAGTTCGCTTTCTTTCCTTTTCTGGTTTTTTTCCCAACTGCCGGATCCCTATGACGAAGGGGCTCGTTTGTTTGAATTGTGTCGTGGTGCTCATTTCTCACTCGGCGCCCTCTTCATTTCCTTTTTCGGGGGACCTTCCCGGGGTCTCCCCGCGGGTGGGCGCAGGAAAGGTGGAGTGGACAGAAACGCAGTTATGGGCCTCTCGGTCCTCTTTGTGCCATCGTTCATGCTTTTTAGCCACAAGGGGGCCCTCTTAGCTTGGAACTGGTGAAGTTGGACCTGATTTTTTTCGTTCCCCGGCCTATTCTGGACAATTTTTTCTATTTCCCTCTCGTTTAGATTTCGCAGCCGTTCCAGTTCGGTTGCTTCCGTGGTGGGATCGCGGGCACTTCTCTTTGGGTCTCACTAGTGGAAGCCCTGCGTTGATAGATTAGGCGTTGAGTTTGTTTTCTATACCGCGGGACGTTGACCAAGATTATTCTTCGGCTGAATCGTCCGGACCTCTCCGGGTAGAAAATAACCAGGTCCGTCCTCGTCCAGCTTGCTGCGTCGGAATTTTGACTCCGGCTCCATTGAAATGTGACTGACATCAGTCGTTTTGTGTTTTTGCCTCTTTCGTTCCCGAGCTTTGGTTCTCATGCATCTCGCCCATTCTGCTCCTGTGACTTGATTTGACCAGGACCTCGTTTGAATTGGCTGGTATTCCTTGACTTACCTGGTGACGTTCATTCGCCTGATGAAGGAATGGTCGCCTGCTCGAACTTATCATATCAGCTACCACCAGCTGCTGTAATTTGTTTTTCCCGTAGTTGTCATTACTTTTTATTTACCTGGCTTGACCGTTCCTCATGCTGGTTGTTGCCCCCATAGTCTCTTCTCGTTGGTTTCTGACTCACGAGTGTGAAGGGTTCTCCCGTTGTTCCGATGTTTTGGTGATTTTTACCATCCGTTCAATTTCTTATGCTCTCTCTTCCTCTCCTTCTTTTGTGTAGCCCCCTTGCTGATTTTGAGTGGGTCCCGTTGGTGACTGCCCCCACACGATTCCCCCCCAGCGTCTCCCTCTCCCAGTCCGCTTGCGTGGCCGTTTGAATTGTGCGATCGGGATCGTCGTTGTGTCGTAAGGACGTAGGTGTATTGCTTTAGGCTTACTCCAGGACTTTTTTGCCCTGATTCAATCGGATCGTTGGCCTTATGCGGGCCGGTAGGACCTATTTCAGCCGCCATCCTGAGGAGGATGTGTGCACTGGAGTTGACTTGGGTTTGCAGTTTTTTTTCTTGCTCCCCCAGCCCCTGGAGTCAATTGGCGCATCTTTCGCCCTTTGGTGTCCCCGGAGAGCACCCCCTATCCCCACGCCTCCCGACTCGCCCCGGTGCCTGAGTCAGGGAGCTGAATGGCTTCCCAGTTTTTGTCTGGGTTCGGTTTTTTTTTGCGTAAGGACGGATCGCGTGTTTTTTTTACAAGCCAGGACAACATTGGCTCCTTCCTCCCCTCTCGACCACAGTTGGAATCTGCAGCAAGGATTACGGCGTTGAATGCTAGGGACTCTTCCGCTCCCCCCCTTTTGAACATCACCCTCTTTCTCCTTTGTGTGTTGAGAGATGCTAGTTCGTTTTTGTCTTTTCATCTCTGCCTTCCTACCCAGCGTCCCTCCCATAGATTCAACTCGTGGTCAACTTTTATTTTGTCCCTTCGGCCATGATTGCCGTTTAGTTCCTCCTTCTCCCCTCTCCCCCCTTCCCCCACTCCCTGCAGCAAGTGGCTCTCAGCCCTTACTTCCCGGGGTGTGGCCCCCTTTCTTTTTTTTGGAGGGTTGGCGCTTACGGGAAAGGTTCTTCCAAAGGGCGCGAATTTGCTTTAGCCCTTGCACCAAGGGATTCCCCCCTTTCGTTTTTCCCGCGACCTCCGCATATTCTTTCCCCTGGAAGACCCCCTCTCCTTCCCCTTTTCTGCCGTGGCCACTTGAGTGCCTGCAGCATTCGGGCCCTAAGATACGATGGATTTGCCTCTTCTTCCTCCTCTGGCAAGATCCGCGCCTTCTATCTGACCCGCACCTGCGCTCCGACTTTTCTTCACTTCCCCCTCCATGCAGTGATACGTGTTTTTTTGGTTGCTTCCCCAAAGACACTCTTCTTGTTGCTCCTCTCGCCAAGATGCACATCGTTCTCTCATTCTGCACAGTCCCTTTCTTCTTTTCCCCCCCACAAGCGACCGATAAGGTTTTGCCACCCTTCACTCGTCTCCCTCCTTTTGTACACCCTTTCCTTTGCCAGTAAGTATAGCCCCTTACACCTTTCTTTGTACGCTATCTCGGCTGAGCTCAACGCTCCGAGTCTCCGTTCATTCTGGCAGCGCTGGGGGTTTTTTTTGTTTTTTTTGGTGTTTGGGATCTTCTCTTCAGACTCCGCGTTCGTGTCCCAGGCTTCCGCCTTTCTGAACACCACTTTCACCCTCCAGGAATCCCCAATGGAAAATCTTTTCCCCCTCCAGGCTGACGTGCGTCACCAAGCCCCTTCGTTTGGCGGTCCTCATTTTTCCCCCCTCTCTCGGCCGCCGAGTTTCTTTTCACACTGTGACACCGACCTTCTCCTTAAAGACGGACAGTCCTTTTTACATTCCTCTCGCTTGCTCCCGGCAAGGAAATTCTGTTTAACTGCGGGCTTCCCCCCTCTCGTGCCTAATAATAACTTCTTGAATCTTTATTCTCTCACTCCTCGATTCTATCCACGTTAACGACTGTTCACTTCCCCCGGCACCCGCTGAATTCCCAGTGTTCTTGCCCTCGGCCTCCCCCCCAAACAGGATCGTTTTGCCAAATGCGTCAGCGGCTCAAGTTTTTGTCTTCTCCCTTTCCGCAGAACATACCTGTCCATTTATTCCTTTTCAGATCTTCCTGTGAGCCCCCCCTTACCCCTCATGTGCAGTGGGTTTGAGGAGTTTGAGCGCTTAGGAGAAAAGATTTTGCCCAGTTTTTTTGGCAGTACACCTTGCAGAGTCCCTTCCAAACCCCCCCCAACCATTGGAGTGCATCCAACTCCCCCAGTTTATGCCCCCCAAGAGATGCAGTAGCTTGGCTCATGATGCTCCCCCCATCTCCTCCCCCCTCTCCCCTTCGTAATTTTTTATAATTCTGCGAAACCCGTTCGATCCGGATCCGACATCCATGACTCACCCACACGTCTGATCTTTTTTTGCATTTTGAAAGCGTTTCTCTTGAAGGCTCCGCCTCTTTTTGATGGTCACTTCCTATCCACCTTTTTAATTTCGACTCGGGAACAGCACCTCAACAATCTGAATCCCTTCTAGCCCCTCTTTCTCTGCCCCTATCTTTGATGCTCCGATTCCCTTCTTTTTTCTGTCGATGCCGCGTCCCTCAGTCCCCTCACTCATTGTAGGGATTATTGTGTCCGATGCAGTCCAAACGGCCCTCCACCAACGCTTTCTCTTTTTCAGCGTAAGTTTTTTTCGCCGTCATTGTTCGGAATGGCCTTCTTTTTATCTTATTCCAGAATAATTACATTTCTTTTGTTATAGGTCTTCTTGCAACCGGCCGCCCTCTTCTGCCTGATAATTCAGTTCACGATTGACCAACTCGCCTACTCCCATTGATTTTACCCTTTTTCCTCATAATAGAAGAGCCAGATTCCCCGTTCGGTCCCCTTTTTTTTCTACCATCTGTAGACCTTTCTACGCACGATCCCGGAAACGCCAGCTGTCCTTCGTTTGCCTGACGCTTTCTGTCGTATCACTTTTTTGTCCGTTGGCCCCCATAATCGCGTCTCCGTCAATCTTGGAGTCTTTTTCGACTCCTTGCCCGCATATTCCTACCTCTTTTTTTTTTTTCAAGGAGTACGAGCTTTGGCCCGCGAGACATCTTCTGCAAGGTTTTTCCCTTGTATTTGCGTCGCCCCGTACATCTTCTAAGCAACGTCCCTGCCTTCAGCACGGGAGCATGCCCACTATTTTTCTTTTTCAGGTTTTTCCGGCTCTGCCCTCCATGTAACGGTATAACGGCCTTGTATCTTGCCCGAATTCCTCGTACAGTATTTTATTCGTGAATCCGGATGTCTTATATGGAGTCCTTGGCGGGATGCCCCTTCCATGGACCCTTTTCACTAAATTTTGCTGGGCGCAGCACTCCTTCCCACCGGGCACTTTCATTAACGCTTTTCCAACGTAGTGCTTTAATTCACATCGGCTCATCTAGCGTTCCCCCCGGCTCCTGTCAGTCCTGTACCGCCCCAACCTGTGCCCTCCGTGAAACGCCGACCCCCTCCCCGTCAACAGTTATTCCCAAACTAACCGTTTCTTCCTATTTTTTCCTACGAGTATGAGCCCACAGCCTAAACTCTTTCTCTTTTTACCCCATCCCTCCTTTTTAGTTTAGA
>Ga0179593_1283428_pt1 | contig 13681 bp, 15 predicted proteins | sample CZODoug2_1_08_16_FD_185931 | JGI IMG/M metagenome (GOLD analysis project Ga0179593, IMG submission 185931) | Vadose zone soil fungal communities from Angelo Coast Range Reserve, California, USA - CZODoug2_1_08_16fungal (PacBio error correction) | ecosystem: Environmental > Terrestrial > Soil >... | reverse complement strand
GGTTTGGCCGCTCCTTCTGTTTGAGGCGATTGCGTCTGGGATCCTTTTCCCTCCCTCTTGAGTGGAGAGTAGGTTTCCATGCATTTCGGTTTTCCCTTGACCTGGTCAGTTGCGTTACTTCTTCGTTTACGACTCGCGGGAAATTGCCATTTTGGACCCCGATGTAGGGCCCTGTAGAAGAGGGACTTGTGGGAAGGTTAGGAGCGGATGGACTTCAACTACCCACCTAAATTGGGACCGATAGTAGTTTCTGAAGCCACTCCTTCAACAATTATTTCGCCCCGAGGGGTTTATGATCCTTTGCGACAAGCTTCTCACCTTTCAACAGTCTAATATATTCCAACCCTTTTTTCACTCATATGGCGGTTCGTTCCTCATCCATTTGTCGCTTAAAGTACTAATTACGGCTCTTTGTCCCTAAAAAGCTCCACTTGCGAGCCAATTTCCCCCCCATTCCTTTTCCTCATTACCGCCGCGGTTGTTCCCACCCCCTCCCCACGATTAGACACCCACCTGCTGTACACCACAGCAGATAATAGGACACTTTCTTTTTTTGCCTTTAGTGTTTTTTTTTAGTTTCTTCCTCCTCTCTTTATCCTCAGTCGGTAGGGCATATGACTTGTCCTGCCCCCCCCTCACTATCTTTTTGGATGCGTGATGGACCTTTAGAAAACGATACCTGAGAATTCTCTTGCGACCATCACGTCGCATGTTTGATCTCTCCTCTCCGTTTTTGCTCAGTGGGGTGTCTTCATCTGCCTTGAACCCTAATTCTGCGTCTGCGAGATCAGACAAAGGTTTACCCCATTTACTTTTCCCGTTCACTCAAATTGCCGTTCGTGTGTATGTTTTTTCTTTCCTCTTCTCCTGATGGATGGATGGGCACTTGTACAATGCCCCCCCTTTTCCCCCCCTCTGCTCACCGATCTTTTCCTTAGATGTACGCGACCCCCCTTCTCCTTCCGTCCCCCTCGGCTAAGTGGAGGACTATTTTATGCCTTCCGATTCTCAGAGAATTTCCGTTTTTGTCCCCTCGAAATACGGAATTACGGGACGCCTTGTTCACGCTGCCTTTCCTTCGTCTTCTTTTTTGAAAAAATGAGATGACTCCCCCTTCCTCCTCCTTTTGTTTTTCCTGACCGGTGGGACATTGTTCGATTATGAAGGCTGGAAGTGGTATGTTCCCCCTTCGGTTCCTACCCTCCTTTTTTATCGCCTCCCCTCCCCGAATGTGGTCATCCCTACTGGGCGGACAATGGGATAGTTTTTTTTCAACGGTTCTCCGCGGGGAGTGCCAGACCGTGTTCTTTTTTGATCCTTATAGGATATGTTCTTTTCCCCCTTTCCTTTCTTGGCGACTGCACGGCATTTCCTTTCCTCAACGTGGAGTATGGTTACTGCGCCGAATCTGAGACGGGCAATTTGCCAGTGGGTTCTCTTCGCCATGCAGGTTTCTTTGGGCAGATACCACCCTGAATTAGGTCATACTTACGAGCCGGTTAGCATTTCGCTTAGTCTCGCTCCCCTCAATTCCTGGGCCTTTTGCGGTTGAGGTCGTATTGGCGCATAAAAGGTAAGGTCCTGGCCTTTTTTGGAATCCTTAGGTTCCGACGGACAGGAGGTCATGATTTTATGGATTCTCGAGTCCTGACCTTTAACAGTGGTCGTGAAAGCTTCGTTGGATTTTCTCATTGGCCGGCTAATGGCAGTTTTTTTTCTGCTTGAGGGGTATGTGGACTTTGTATCTCTGTCTCACGGAAGGGACTTTGACCCCCCTGGCCTTATAGGAGAGGTTTTTTATTCGATTCCTTCCATTCTGTCCGAAAATCAAATTTGACCCGCATCGACACGAGGGGTTCCTGCCGCCTCCCATTTGCCTTTCATTTGTTTTTTTTTATAGTTCTGAAGCTTTCTCTTCCGGAAATTTTGCTGGCGCTTCCTTTTTCAGGAAGGACTCAGACCTGTTGCCCCCCGGAATCCCGGTAACGCGTCACGCCTTGTCTTTCCCCCCATTTCGCTGGGATCGCTTTTAGAATTTGTATTCTTTTTTTCTCCCCTTACTTCCCTTCGCGAGGTTGTGGCCCCGGCCGATTTTTTTCCCCGAGCGAGATATAATTTACTTTCTTTTTCCCCCTTGTAACATGGTTCATGTGCCCAAAGACTTTTTGTCGGAAAGATGATCACCAGCCATACTCGGAATGTGTTGTTTGACATGTTTCCCCTTGCGTGGACAGACGTTAACCCTTTCTTCCTGGAAACACAACTTTGCAGCGTCGCCGTTAACAGGCGCCATCACAACCCTTTTACCCCTTTCCCCCCAAATCCACCCCCTTGCAACCTTTCCGGCTTTGCGCCCAACCCGCAGTCACCTTTTCCTCACCCTGTACTTTACCCTTTTTTTTTCTTCGCTCCCGTCCTTAAGCCAAGTCACGCAAAAATAGAACCCCACGTTTTTCTTCGGTGCTTGAGCATACTTTTTTTGCAAATGACCCGTTCCCCCCTTTCTTTACAGTCCTTTGGTTCCGACGCTCCCGGGTACAACTTTTTTTTTGGTCTGGCAGCCATTCAGAAAGTGGAAAGTTTTATAGCTTAACAAAGCCCCTTCCCTAAGTGAGACCTTTAAGAGGTTTTTTTGGCCCCCCCCCTCCGGCGCAGGGATCCGGTCGTGCAGGTTTAGGTTAGTACGAGGGAAATTCGGGAAACCGAAAACGTTGATTTCGCTGTGCTTCCCAGAGTTTTTTTTTGTCTTCGCTCACGCAAAGAGTCGGGTAAAAGTTGAACTCGCGTTTCCCCTCATCAGAAAGGGACTTTATTTCAAGTGGACTGGACCAAACGATGTCATTTTCTTTAAATAAGAGCGAGGCATGCCGTGCACGAGAAAGGACCTTGATACCACCTTTCCCGCTTAAAAGATCTGGTCTGCCACCCTTTTTCCAAACCAACCCCCCCCCTATTTCATCTTCGAGAGAACCCCCTTTTTATGTTGCCCCCCCGTTCATCCTCAGCATTTCATTGTTAGTGCATACCGCGCACACGACTGTTCCCTCCACGTGTGTTTGTTTGTCTTGATTAAAACAGTCCTTCCGGACCGGTATTTTCGACACGTCCCGTTACAAAGTAGGGGTTATGCTTTTCGTTTTGTTGCTGGAGTTTGGGAACCCTTCTTGGGGGTAGCGTGATGATCTTGACTATGTTTTGTTGACTCTCCCGTCTTTTTTTCTTGGTCCCTAAAATTTTTTTTTTCTCTTTCGAGCCTCCTTTTCTTTTCTTAAGAATAACCTTCTTATTTTTTGGCCATTCGACAGGTGTGTCCTTTTTCACCCACTTCCGCGTTTCTCGCCCCCTCTCGGAAGAATTATTGTATCTTTAGAGGAGTTCCCGCTAACCGGGTTTCCCGCACTCCTGAACACCCTCTCTTCCTGTTAGCAAGGCTTACCCCTCTCGACTTTTCATCCTTCCAGGTTCCTTTCTGTCACCCAAAGTACACCTTCGTTGTCCCATCGCTCCCATCCTCAAACCCATGCCAATCTTTGTCGATTTTCCCTTTATATTTCTTTGTCAAAACCATCAGACCACTTTCTCCCGCCGGCCGTCCCTCCACCAATTCATGCTCCTGCCTTTTTTCCTACCGGTAGACAAACCCCCTCGCTCGATTTATTCGTGCGTCCTAATAATAATATCGGAGGTTCCCCCCAATCGTTTTGTCCTACAATTCAGGTTTGACTTACCTGTGACCCTTTTCATTTTTCATTGCCTCTAATCGAAGCTTTGTGTGTTCCCCCAGGCCGTTCCGTGCTTTCTCCTCCCCCTTTTCCCCCTCCCCTAAATCAAACTCGGCAGTTAACTTCCCTCGACCAGTTTCTATGCAAATGGCCGCACCTTTTCTCCCGAAAATATTTTTGAAGTCAGAAATTCCTTTTCCCCTTCAGTGATGCCCGCCGCAATAGCCGGTGGAGTCACGAGAGCACCGCGACCAGTTAAAATCGTCTCTTTTGCTCTTTTGCTTCTCCAATGATAAGATATAGTCTGCCCCATCAGTGCATTTTTCCAATTTAGGTATCTCTCAAAACGAATGGCTCTATGGCCCAAAGTTCTTTACCCGGCCTGGATGATTCGCATAAACATTTGACCGGAAAAGCAAGAATGTCTTGCATCACTGTTTCAAAGCTTTGAATCCCCCCCCTCTGCGAAAAAATTCGCTTTCCCCCCCTCTGGCAGACATTCCTACCGTCTTATGCGTTTCCCCTTGTTAATACCAGCTTTTTGCCATCTTAACTTTCTCGAACCCCTTATTTTCCCTCCTCCCCCCGAAGATGCGGTCGCGCCTTTTTTCTTAGATGAACCCCCCGCTAGATTCACATTAGCGCTTTCACCACCAGGTTCGTCACAAAGGTTCCTCTCCTCTCCCGAGAGTTGCAAAATGCATTTTTTCCTTTCCGTCCCCCTGGCGAGTCATGTATAGCGTCTTTATCCCAACTCCCGGGTTTAGCTCTCCTTCTCTTTTGTCTGAACCATCTCCCTTTTTTTCTCCGCACTTCGGCCTCGGATCGCACGCTACTGTCTGCGTGCCTCAAACCCATCTTCTCCCGCGCTTTTTTAAATCGAGCGGTCCACCTAATGATTACTTCCTGAAGAATCGAAGTCTTACCCAATCGAACTAATGGAAGTACTGAGGATACCCTGACTTAAAAGGTGCGCCCTACCACTCTAGGTACAGGATCTTTATGTATTTTTTTCAGATACTATGTGGCTCAAATACCAACCCATGTTTTATTCCTTTTCCCCTCCACCTTAAGAGTAGTGCGATTCGCAAACTTCGTTTGATGGGCTACGAATCGGAGCATATAATTCTCCTTTTAAATTCCCCTTCACCAGCGTCCCCCCCACCCCTCCCCCCCAATGGTTGCGTCCAAATTCCCTCCTTCTCCTTTGATTATACACCTCCTGTTTCCCCTCGCCTATAGTAAGAAGCCCAGACTTATGCCCAGCCTCCCCCCAAGCCCACTTTTTTTTTTTTCCCCTCTGAGATGACGGTTGATTCTACTAGTATGGGGTGACGGGTCTTGTAAAGGGGGATGCTTGGGCTACTTTTCGTGCTTTCACTAACTAATGCGCTTAAACTCCTTATACAGCACTTTCTACCCGCAACTATTCCCAAGTTTTTAACAACCCCAACTGTTCCCTGGCTATGCCCTGTTGATCAGTTTACGATTTCCGCCAGTGATAAACCATACGTCTTTCCCGCCCTCTCGTGGGCAGTTAAGTTTTTTCCTTCCCCCTGGAGTTGCACAAGCGGAGGTGAGGGTCCTTGCATCAATTGAATGAACGCCTTTCTGCTCCCTAATCGTCCCCTTGCGATCAGAAGTTGATTTTCCCCCTCTTTTTCCACTCCGTTCCACGCCATCCGCAGAAAAATCCTTCTTTTTTTTCCCCTCCTCGTTTCTTCCCGGCCTCCTCCGTCGCATCGCCTCAACATTTCTGGAGGATGTCAGTTTGAACCACCATCTTTTTCCTCCTCCTTTTGTGTTTTGCCCCTCTTCCTTTTCGCAGCGATTGTGAGGACTTGCTATTTTTTTTTTAGGATTTTCCTTTGGACCATGCAGACTGGTCTCTTTCTGTTGTCCGCGGATGCGGATGGTCTTTTAAATTGATCTTGCCCGGGAACATCGTGCTCCCGGACTTTTTCCTCTTCTTGGGCCGTTTCTTAAACCTCGGCTTTCCTTTTTTCATTTTAATGGATTTAGTTTGAACCCCTCACAGCAAGCTGTACGTTGTTTCACTGAACTACTCCCGCTCTGCGTGCGCCGATTGTGACCGAGCAATCGGCTCCCCTTTTTCAAACAGTCTCTATCGCATTCCGTTTTTTTTCACACGCTTGGGCCTATTCTGGTATCTTTGCCTGATATAATTACCGTTTGAAGAGCGGACCATTCCTTTTTATTCCCTCTCCCGCTCCAATAATAAACTTTCAACATCTTATCTCCCTCGCGTTGTTGGTAATCCAAACCTGATGCCGCAACCCTTACCCCCCGATCTCTTCCCCTCCCTTTTTGTTTCTTTACGTGGGTCTCACTTTTTCCTTCTTAGCTTTCCCCAAGATTGTCTCGGTCAATCGTGGGGCACAGCGCAACCCATTTCGGGATTTGGGCTCGTGCTTTTGTTGCTTTGCGTTTTTAGTAAACAACTTCCCCTTCTTTCCGAGCAGTACCCCGCACGTCCCGTTCTGTTTGGCGAACGAACCACTCTCATTTTTGTCTCAGTCTGGTTGTATCTTTGATCTCCCATCCCTTCTTTTTTACTCACAGTTCTGTTAGATATAGTCGCCCAACCTTAAGTGGTTACTTCACTCCTTTTACTCCCGTTCTGTTCGATTTCATCCTCGCAGATCTGGTACCCTATTACTGGATACTCTCCTCTTTTCGACAAATGCGCAGGAGGCTTCCTGTTAGTTGCGGGTAACGCATTCCTTTCCTCTGATTTCCCGTCTTCCTCCTTTTTTTCTCGCGCCTGCTTTTTATTTTCATCACGCTGTAGAAGAAGCTGCTGAACTTGAATTTCTACTGCGTTGGCCTCTGCAACCCGTGACCTAAGTGGTTTTTTTTCCAAGCTAAGGGCCTTTTTTCTTTGAAACTGCCGCGCGGCTCGCGCCCCTGGTGAAGGTGGGTTTGACCGGAGGGGCGAAATGGCGCTGGAGTGGAGGCTCAGAAGGTTTCCTCCTTCATTATTTCTCCCGCTTGCCCTAACCCGTTTTTTCCGCTTTAAGTAGACTCTTTCCGCTGGAGGACCTGCCCTTTTTTTTCCCCCGTTTTTTTACGGTTGTGCCAGGACGTTTTTTTTTTCGTCCGAGCCGGATTTCTCTCTCCAATATTCTTCTTTAGCCATGACGGAGTTTTTGTTACATCCACTTTTCGATGATTACAGAAGACTTGTGTTCAGCGGGAACGGGTTTTATCTCCCGACGGTGTTTGTCTAACGCTAGGCAGCCTTTCCTACTCCATCAGCATGGGGCTTGCAGTTTCGCATTCGCGCGTCCCTCGGTGAGGGTCAGCGGCTTTTCCGCTTCGTTCCGACCGGATATTGTCCTGTTACTCTGAAGTTTTGCCATGTGAATTTCTCTTTTCTTGTCTGTGAGAGAACCTGTGGTCACCGGCTTGTTTTTCGTTGCTTCTTGCAGTCTTGCGAATGCCTTGTTGCTTTCTTTGACTGAGCTCTTTAAGTTTTGCAGTCGGTTTGATTTTTCACACCCATGCTTCTCTTCTGAAGGGACCCCCTCCTCCCAAGTTTTCCACACCTGTTTTATCACCCGTGAAAAGCAAGTTTTTGATCCTACCGTCAACGCTTTTTTTTCAGCTCCATCTTTGGATTATTTAATAGGCCACGAATCTGAGCTTCTCCATCAAGCGGCTGGTATTTAAGTTCGTAAGTCCCTCCAGGAATGTTGACGTGCATGCAGGTTTTTTTGGATCTTAAGACATTTTTTCTTTTTGCGATAAGAAGAGCACGGTCCCCTTCGACCGCTTCTTGCCCATTCGCTGGTCAAGTGATTCACGACTGTGGTCGTGTTGTTTTATCCCGTTGACACGTTGACCTTCAGGCTTATATCTATGTTTTTTTTGTGGAAGGAGCTTTTTTCTTCGTATGATACGTGCTTTTTCCCGTGGCTACGTCCTCACGCTCTCCTCCAGACGTATGCCCTCTTGCGTCATCGACGCCCCTCGGCCAGGTTAATCCTTTCGGGCGATGGCAGATACAACATGGATTTCCCCCACAACGGTCACGAAATTCCCTAAAAAGAAAAAATTCTTGACCAAAGCAATACATCCCCCTTTTTCCCAGCGTTTTTCCCAACAGCCTTTTATCCCGCACCCCAACTAGTACTAAACCTCTACTGTCCTTTCGAATACCCTTTCCCGGACCAAGGTTTAAACGGACAAACGTTAGAAACCACGTTTCTTGCCCATCCGTGTCGCGGAGCCCCACCCTCTTTTAAAGGGAAGCGTACCTTGCTTCCTTACGTTGGTTCTCAAGGATAGGTTTCCCCCCCCTTTTTTTTGGTTTTTCAGGAACTCCAGTTTCATTCTTCTAACACAGAAGCTTGGTCCGCAAAGTTGCCCTATCTGGACGACCAGTTAGCGGGACGTCTCTTGTGTCCTTTTCCTTTTTTCGTGCAATGTTTGGAAAACGAAATCTGGATTGGCATCTCTTTTCTTTGTCCCCCGAATTTTTCTTTGTGAGGAGAGTGCACCCCACCCATCAACGATTTCTTTTTCCCCTCTGAAAATTCTGGACCTCACTAACCTTCTCCTTCTGTAAGTTTTGTTTTAAAAAGTCCTTGAGTTCTTTATTTGTAACTCCTTCCGGACCCCTGGCTTTTGCCAGCCACAAACTTCCTCCTCCCCCAAGTTTTTAAAGCCCAAGTATTTGAATCAAGGTACGCCAGCCTCTTTGCCTCCGCTCCCCTCCTTGTCAAAAACGTTGTTCTTGATGACAACCTTTCCTATACCTCTCTTTGAAAACCTTAAGGTTATGACTCTGGGTATTTGCTTAGACCAGGCGCGGTTTTACTTAAACTTTCTTGGATTTTGAGTTTTATTGCGCGAAGTGTGGAGACTTAGATTTGACCCCATCGTCGACGCGCCGGGTTCCCCCCTCTTTCTTTTAGGGGTGCGTGAATGATGCACCCCTGCTTTTTTCCCACACCAATGTTAGGTCGCTTCCCCTCTTCGACCCCATTCCCCTTCTGCGTAGAGCTTTTTTTTGACAAGGACGCCCACGCGGGAACACACGAAATCTGCGCTTTTTCAATATTGCCCCCCCCAAAGCGCCGGACCCCTCATCTCCCTCCCCTCTTTCACGTTTCACGTGATCCACCCCCCCCACCCACCTTCTTCCATCGCTTTGGGACTTTCCCAAATTTCTCCATTCCAATGGAGAGATGTTTGACTCTTACATCACAAACTTTCCTTCTGTCTTAATCCGGCACGCCCCAACAATTCCTTTTCCTAAGATCCCTACCCTTTTTAACCCAACTCCTCTTTCCTTTCTGTGCCGCTGAAATAATTCCGGCATTTTCCCCACACTCTTTTCGCCGATTTTCTCCGCGGTTCAGGTCCCCGTTCCCTTTTCCTTCTCCTTAAAGAGTTAAGTTTTTTCCTTCCCTTTTGAGCATCTCCCAATTCCACACCAAGCACCAATCTCTCCCCTCCTTCCCCCCCCTTCAGCTACACGGTTTCACGCCACTAGTTCCACAGGCTTCCTACTCCTCCATCCACCAAGACTTAATAACAGCGTTGGTAACAGGCCTTCTTTTTCCCGCCAAGGAAAGAGCCGGTCGGCGCCATTTTGCCCTAAAGATTACCCCCCCCTCCTTTTTCGTCGCGATGCTCCGCAACCTTCTTTCCTTCGCTGCGCAGGTATTCGTTTACAAAATGCATGTCCCTCCCCCCCCCCCCTTTTTTCCTCCTTTAAGTGTTTTTTTTCTTCGAATCACCCTCTGAGTTCTTTTTCCCTCCCGTCCTACTGAGGAACCTCAGATGTTTTTTTCCCCCCCCAAACCGACTTTTGAAACTCCTCACCCCCTCCCCGCTGCGCACCTTCCCCCTTTCCCCCAACCAAACCGACAAAATTTTTCCCGCAGCTTCTGTAACACCTTTCTCCCGACACCTAAAAGCGGTTGATTTTCCGATCCCTAATGTCAATGCGGTATTCAGGATTCCCTACCCGTGTCAATAATCTTTCGGTTCCCCCCCAAAGCTTAGCAAAAAAGGGCCTAAGAGCTTTCTTTTTTCCCCAATGCTCCGGCCCTCAGCTTTCACGAGCCCGGACAGTACTTTCCCTTAACAGAGTATCGGATACAAAATCGGTCAATGCTCACTAGCCAATAGGCGCCCTTTGCGAATTTCAAATCCCGACAAGTTTAATAATCCACTTCATTGAACGCTTACTCTCCGTCTATTTTGAAAAGTCCCACTCCATGCTATAGTTTTATCGTGCGTTTTTTCTTTTATTAGATCCATGTTTCCCTTCCTTCCTCCAGAATATGTGGAAACATCCCCCTCCCCGAACGCGGAAGTCCTTTTTAGTTCGTTTCACAAAAGTTTTTTTCTCCCTTCTCCCCCTGGTAATCTCGCTTACTTTCTTGAAGGTCCGTTCACACCTTGTTTCTCTCCAAACCTCCCCCAAAAGGCTTATTTTGCCTCCCCCCCCCCCTGAAGAGTTTGCTTTTCCGCCACAACTTAGAAGTGTGGCCCTCGACTCGTAGCACTCCCTTTTCCCTTATCACCAGCCTCCCATCAAACCCTTATCAACTTTGTTTCCTCTTGCAAAGCCTCTTCCCCTTTTTACCCCAGTTCTTCCAAGAAGGTTAACTCTGACTGTGACGACCTCCCCCCCCTCCCTTTCCCAAAAGAACATGGACCTGATGATCTGCTTTGTAGGTTTCCTTTTTTCTTCCCCTATTTTTATTTGTTTTCAGGTAACCCCCGGCGGGGCTTCCCTTTCTTTTTTTCCTTCTTTTTTTTAAGGGTTTTGATTCTTTGACACCGACTGCTGCCGCTCTTTCCACCCCTGCATGATTCTTCTTCCCTCCCCCTAAAAAGAGTGTAACCCAACACGTGTTCCCCTCTATAGGAGTCCTTTTTTCAGAATTTTGCGCCCCGCAAGTGAGCCTACCAGTTCTCCCCCTCTCTGGGGAGTATGTTTGAAACTCTTCCTTCACCAGATTGCTTTCTTTTTCCGCACTGCCTACCCTTCATCCTTCCCTAAAGAAGCTGTGTTCCTTCTCCCCTTTCTTCAAATTCTGATTTCCCTCTTCTTCCCCCTTCCCCCCTTCCAAAATACGCCCGCGGACAACTAGCACAGACAGCCGGAACTTTGCTTCCCCCCTTCTCAACTTAGAATAGGCTGCTCAGGAAAATTCTCCACGAATCCACCTTTTTTTGTTTCCTTTTGAGAGCCTTCCTCTTCTTTCGTTCCTGAGTGATGGGTAGGAGGCCTTTTCCATTCGCTGATGTTCTTCTTTTTCTTTGATATTTGATTCTTTCTTGACGTAGGCCGAGGCGTTAACATCGTCCCCTATGACTTTGATCTTTCTTTCTCTTTTGAGGGCAGGTGATGAATTCCCTTTTGAGAGTGGCGAAAGGGGAATCGAACTATCAAGATTTTGCCTCGAGGTCTTCCCTTTTGTAACTCAATGTTTTTTTTGCGTTCCGAGGTGATCGATCACACAGTGGGCTTGCCAGTCTGGTCAATTGCACCATCGTCCCCCTTTCCCACTGGTTGAAAAGAGTTTTCCAGCTGCTTCAGAGAAAGTTCCTTTCTACTTCCCCGTGCCCCCTCGCTAATTATGGGAGTTCCCTCCCCTTCTCTCCATGAATGTAGCCAAAGCCACAGTTACCGAATTTCCCGGACGGTTTCCTTCCACCAAATTGCCAGAAAAACACTACCCCTCTCAAGGATCCTTGTTGTTTATGTACTTCCCCCCTCCCCCCATGAACGATGCCCTTCCAACCATTGGCACTTTTCTCCTTCGGACTGGGTGGATTTTATCTTTTTCTTTTTTTTCTTTTGCTGGTGAGTTGACTTTTTCGACACTGATCTCTGCGACTCTCCTCCCTCGCCCCCATTTCGTCGGTGGAGACTACCCTTCTTTCCTTTATTGCTAGTCTCATGGTTGTTCTATTTTCCTTCTCCACGATGATCCAACGAATACACACGAGGCCTTTATGCTATTGTTTACTGGTTTGGCCCCCCTTACTTCAGGGACAACTTCTCCCCGTCTTTTTTCTTTTTATAGCGCCCCCGTCTTTCTTTTCTGGCCCATTATTTAGTTTTTCCTCGGTTTTTGCCCCCGCTTAGGAGGTTTTCTTTTCTCTTTGGGACGCAGACTTTATTTAGTCAAGAGATTCCCTGATTTGCTTTCCCCTTCTAGATGACTTGCGGGATTTTCTGCCGACCGAGTCTACGTCGCGTTCTCCTAGAATCAGGAGTTTCCCATACGAGCAACTACTGGCAATGGTTAAAGCGGTGGCCCGTAACATCTCAGGGCCCTTTTTAAAAGCATCCCTTTCCCTCTAGTCTTTTTTAAGCCCCCGGTGGGTACCGATCTGAGCCATTTCTCTGCGCTTTCCTTTTTTTCGCTTACTAGAACGCATTTCCATCCCCCTCCTCCCACTCCAAGAGGGGATTTTCCCTCAGAGCCCCCAGAAGCTTGACGGTCCCTTTTTTTCTTTTTTTTCCCACTACCGGATTGACGTGAATGGTTTTTCCCTTACTTTTTTACCGACTTTCCTTTCCCCCTCTGTCCGGATGGCCAGGATGGGGGGCTTCCTCCCTTTTGCCTGATGTGATAAGCCTCATAAGTTGAGCCTTATTTTTTAATCAGGCTTTTTTTTAATTCATGCCTTCAAACGAAATCCCTTACCCTTCACTGGAAGAGCCTCCTCTTGTTTTTCTGATCTCTTACTCCCCCCGATCCCCGTCCAGTGAATAGGTCTTTTTTAACGATGGAGTTATCGGTGTCAGTTGGTCCTACCCCCTTTCCTTGACTTTCGTGAATCTTGCCGGTTTTTTTAATTAAATGGTGCATTTATTTGGCTTCTTGGTGGAGACAAGGTGTCCCTTTTTCCCCTTACTCCCGTGTATTGAAGTCAGCGTCATATTTCTTTCTTTTCTTTTTTTTTCCTTTTTGAGCTGTCTACGGACCTGTCCGTTTGGATATCACACTGCCTCCTTTCAGTGCGGATTCACCTTTTCCATTTCCTTATAACTCCCCCCCGCACGGATCCGATTTATCTCAACGCTTTTTTCCCCCTCCCCGACGCCCCCGTCGGATATTCAGGAAACGATTCTCCTCTTTCCCCGTTGAGAAGAGACAGATTGAAATTGTTTACTGTGTGTCGGGGTCCTGCGGAGCGGAGGCATCTTTATCCTTCTCTTTTGTTTTATATCCAAGAGAGCACGTACTTTTTTAAGATAATGTTCATTTTTTTCTCTTGGTTAATCCGAGTTACGAAAGGTGCGTATTTTCTTTTTTTACCCAGTCAGGAAAGTTTTTATTCTTGTAGCGATTTCTTTTTTTTTTGTCCTTCGCTTTCCGAGAACGCGAGAGCTCTCAATTTTTGCTTGTACAGGTTCTTACATTGGCTCCGCTTCTCCCTCCGCCAAGTCTTATTCGAAGCTTGGCTCGCCGCCCTCTGAAGTGGGTTTAGACTTTTTTCCTTTGATTTTCATGACGAATCCAGATGCTTCGGTCCCCAACAACCCTTCTTCCTCCGAACAATTTGGCCGCCATCTACACCATTCCACATTTCCCAATCTAAATTCCACCTTTCCAAGGCTTTACCCCCTCCCCTTTTCTCATCCCCCAAAAGATTCCTAAACCTGCGTCCTTTCGCCCTCGGTCTTCGCAAGGTTTTAATCCATGATCACCGAGAACCCTTTCCTTTTCCCTTCGTGGCGTGCATACACGAAGACCGTTCTCCTACCCCAGGGTCTTCACAGTACTTGGGTCTCCGCTGGCTTTTTTGGTCCCCGGTGGTTTTATTTTCCTACAGCAGAAATGTCCGGATTTCCCCCCCCTCCCAGAAAGGATTTTTTAAAGTTAAAAGAATCTTTTCCCCCGGCTTCTTCTGTGATGGGCCGCGGATGTTCACGGGTTTGACCCCCTCCTTCTTTCCTTCCT
>Ga0179593_1809941_pt1 | contig 13682 bp, 12 predicted proteins | sample CZODoug2_1_08_16_FD_185931 | JGI IMG/M metagenome (GOLD analysis project Ga0179593, IMG submission 185931) | Vadose zone soil fungal communities from Angelo Coast Range Reserve, California, USA - CZODoug2_1_08_16fungal (PacBio error correction) | ecosystem: Environmental > Terrestrial > Soil >... | reverse complement strand
TGGCATCCAGTTTGACCCTTAACCAGACATGTCCCACCCAACCAAGAATTGACCCTTCTTCCTCAGTCCGGGATTAGATTTCAGTAAGGAGAAACGTGAACTTCCCCCGCAGCGGTGCTCTCTTAATCCTCCCTTTAACCACCCCCTTGCCCCCCGATTGAGATTCTCTCCGTTTCCGCTCCCGCGACTTTCACCTACGGGCACGCGCACTCCGAAACATTATTCCTTTCCTGATGGAAGGCCCTCCGGCGCCCTCCCTTCTGCGCCGATGCTTATCCGGCTCCCCGCCGCCTTTTCTGCGGTCGTTCATTGCCAGCATATCCCCCACTTCAGCCTTTTTTTTTCTTGACCCCCAAATCCTTTTCTTAGACAAAGGCTATTCGCCTCCTCTCAGCAGACTGCAACCCTCAGTCAAGATATCCCCGGACCAAGCTTTTAGTTCCACGGATCAGTCCTCCTCCCCGAGGCAGGAGACCGCGGGGGGTCGGGGGTGTTACCTCTTTCACATTCCCTGGGAATTTTGCTTTGGTGGCAGATCACTCGAGCCGTTCCTGCCGCTACTTTTTTAAGCCTCAGAGTGGGCGGGCCTTCTCCCCCCCCTTTTCTCGTTCATTGCGGACCCTGATCCAGCGCCCTTTAAGAGCTCCCCCCGAGTATTTCGCAGTAAAGCATAACCTCCCCCTTTCCCCCCGGCTTCGTGCTTTTTTTTCTCGGCCCTAAAGATTGCTCGAGTGGGACCTCCTCTGTAGGTGTTTACAAGAGTTTGGTTGATGTTCCTAGGTTGTCACAACGCCCGTCCCCGACCCTTGCATGTCCCCACTCAGCCGCACCTGAAAACGCGCCTGTTCGAGGATTTGTCTGCTTTTTCCCATTTGAGATTCCTATTTCCTGGGCTTCGCCCTACTCGTATCTTTTTCTTGGACTTCCTTTGATGCCCCCTTCCTTTGAAGAGTTTAATGACTAAACCTCATCCTGTTACTGAATAGTTTGAGGTTACTTGCCCGGTTCACTACCTGCCAGCTTTCCTCCCGAAAGTTTCCCTCGCGCGCAAGTCTTTTTCATCTAAAATTTTTCGTTTTTCTTTGTTGCACCTTTCTCTTCGAGCCTTGTGCGAAGGGACTCTCTTGCTTGACGAAAAAGGCTCTCCGAATATTTTTTTCCAAAATCCCGCGCCTTACATGGCTGGTCCCTCCGCACCTGTTTTCCTATGCGAAAGCGCTTTCGAGAACCTTTCTCCCTTCAACGTTGATTTTCGTCGCGTTGTTTTTCCTTTCCCGAAGAAGCCTTCGGTGTCTTTGGTCTCTTCCCTTTGATTTAATTCGGTTCCCTGCGAGACCCCTTTTCCGTTCTCTTAGGAGCGCTTTCCCTCCCTCTTTGCGGCTTGGTATTGTCTTTCCCGCCCCTCCTCTCTAAACACATCCGCCGCCTCCTTTCGTCCTTCGCCTCTTTCCCTTAGTGGTAATTTTTTCCCTGTTTTTTCTCTGTGATGAAAAGGGATACACTTTTTCGCCGCAGCGTTTTTTTTCCTTTTGCTTTTCGCTAACACCCCTCTCCCAGTGCCCTTTCTGAATCTTCTTATGTCCATTGTGACTAGAGCTTCTCGGACCTGAGCGGAGCGCTTCCTCCTCTGGTCCTGAGGGTATTTCCCATATGCCGGTTGACACTTTCAGGTCCTTCCTATTTTTTCTCCGATCAGATATATAGATTCCCCCCCCCCCAAGCATGTCCTCCCCCTCAGCCGAATCAGTTTTCACTCCATTTATTATCATCTTCTGTATTTCCCATAGTTGGTCCCCTCCCGAAGAAAAAGAAAGAACCCGCAATATTCCTGCATAGATAGGGCTCCAACAAGTCTCTCTCGCTTGCAGATCGCCAGAATGTAACCCATCCCAAGTGCTGCTCTCAATTTCTCTCACGCCGCGCCCCCCCCTATCTCTCCCTCCGTTGTTTTTTCTGAGAGATGTTCGGGTCGCGCCTGGTCCTCTTCGGTCGATCCTTCCTTTGATTGTTTTTCCTCGCTCCCCTTCTGCGAGAGGCTTTTGGATCGCCCCCTGCTGGCAGGCGATTGCCTACCAACTGGACTTGCCCGTTTCTTTCTTTGCTGTCGTAGTATTTTTCCCCACGAGGGAAGAGTTCCTCCCACGGCGAAACCCAACTCTTCTCACATTAAGTTTTCTTCTGTTGCTTAGGCCTTTGGGGACGGGATCCCTCCTATATCATTATCTGACGCTCGAGGCGCTCTTCCCCCCGTTGGTGGAACCTTGAATTTTGTCACGCTTTTCCCCATCGGGCTCCCCTTCTGCTGATTTGGGAACCCTGTGACGACCGATCCGTCGTGGTCGACTGCAGGCAGGTCTCGAGGTTTCCGCCATGCTTTCATGAAAGCCCGTTTTCCGCTGTTGATTTTCCCTCCGAGATTTTTTCCTTCTGGCGCTGTCTCAGTTTCGTATCCCCCCCCCTCCCACTATGCCCCTATCCCTTCTTTCAAGTCTACGTAGAGCTTTGCGCTATTTCGAAGGAGAGGTTTTTTGGGAATTCTTCCATTGGAGCTCCCCAATCCGAGGCTTAGGCTTTCATTGCCCTTGTCGCTTTTCATCGCAATTCAGGGTGCGGCTGTTTTCCGCGCACTTCATGAAGACCCCCCAAATCCCCCCGACCGAGCGTCCCCCCCCCCCTAAAACGCAATTTCTAGGCAAATTAAGGGGGGTCCCCTTCCAAACTGCTAGCTCCTTTTTTTTGAAAAGTTCCAGTCCCTTCCCGCGCTTGTGGTATCAGAGGATTTCCCCTTTGGTATAGTCATTCACCGACAATGAATTTGGCCGCGGCTTCCCCCCAACAGCTTTTCCCTCTTTTTTTTTTTTTTTTCCCATGGGTATTAAAGACGAACATTTCCCCCCCCATCAGCTCCCCTTAATACCGACTTCCTGATGGGCCCAGCGGGTACCCCCCTTCCCCCCCACTAAAAATCTCTTGAAAATTGAGCGCCGGTGTTGTGCTCAATTTCGCGGCCCGTTCTTCTTACAAAGTGTATGTCTGAAAACCCCCCTTCTGTAAATCCTCTATTCACCCCCCCGCTTAGAGATTGGAATAATGTCCCACGGCGGAAGCACCGTAAGGACCTAATCACATTTCTTCTTCGGTTATTTCCACAGCCTTTTCGTGAAGACCATCCTTCAACTCGAACCCGTAGTCCCCGTTCCATAGGTGTGGTCCATTCCGATGTGCTTTCCCTCTAAGGCGGCTTTTTTTCTTGTCGGAACCCTCGCTGCGCTCCCCCTGTCCAGCCTATCGACGGTCGGCCCCTCCCTCCTAGATCTTCCCGATTTTTTCCATTCTAGTAAAAGACCCAGCTCCTTTCAGCTCGGTCTTTTCATTGCGAATGGGCCCCCATCTCCGATGTAATCAGCCCCGCATGACGCTTTGATCGTTCTCCCCAAAGCCGCCCTCATGTCTGATCGGGAATCCCTCCCCTCATAGGTTTCTAGAGTCGTCGTAGTTTTCCCCCTGACCACTAGGGACTTGCGGTCTGAGCTCTCCATTTTCCCCTTTCGGCACAGGTCCCTTTCGATTTAAGACCTCTTCCTTGGCAGTCCTCTTCTTTCCCTTTGACGTCCCCCAACGCGAATCTGGCTGCTTCGATCTGCCTGATTGCTGAGCTCCCTCTGTCTCCATGTTTCATGACCTGCCACGGTTGGTGATTTTCCCCAGCACGCCAGCGTTTTTTGGTTCTCTCCCTCCCATCACGACCCCGCACTACCCCCTTTTCTTCCCTCGTAGACTTCTTACGCCTCTTAGGCGCCTTGATGTTCTTTTAGTTTGCCTTCAATCTCCCTCCTTGATGATTTTTCGGATGAGAGTTCCCTTTTTGCGATTTACTTGTACAGTGTTATCGCTGCGCGATGGATTATCGCACTCCACTCTCGGTTTTGGCTTCTTTTCAGCAGGGTCTCCCCCCCCCTTTGGAAATGCGTTCATTTAGATCGCTCTTTAGATTTTCCTCCCCCAGCTTCGTTAGCTCGTCGACCTCTTTGTTTTTGTGGCATGACTTTCCGACAACCTTTCCACTTTTCGGTCTCCTTCTCCGCTGGATGGACACGGACCGTGGTCGCGTGTTTTTTCATGATCTGCGCAAACCCCTAATCCCATCCTCTTTTTCCTGAGTTTTTTGATGTCCCTTAGGCGGCCCTGGAATAGTTTCCACACAATCTGCATATGGTCAATTTTTTTTTTCCTGATCCGATGGTTGCAATAGATCTTTTTCCTTTCCCCAAAACGGATGTTTCCCCTCCACGCGGCGTTTCCCCACTGCTAAGGCGGCCCAGCCTGCGCCCCTGAAGCCCTCCCCTTTCCTTTCCAGGGCATTTGAGCCTCAGCCTCCCCCCTTTTAAGGTTCTCTTTCCCCGCCATCTCTTTGGTCCTTTGCGTCTGTTTACCTCCCTCCCTTATTCTCGAGTAATCCCTCGATGTTTCTCCCCTCGATAGGATGGTCCCTTCTTTCCGATATGAAGAACGCTGTTCCCTTCTTCCATAGATCTTGTTTGACAGTTCATTTCATCACAAGAACCCCTAAGGACCCTTTTTGCATACCCGCGACCTTTTCCCGTTTCCTCCACGATTTCCGCGCAGATTCTTTCCCCCATTCCTTCACCATTTTCCCCTGTTTGAGCGCGCAACGCGTCCGCCATTCCTCTTCCATACATCTTTTCTCTTGACCTTCGTGCTGTCCCCGAAAGGCCTACGATTTTTCTGGCCTTTCACTTTTTTTTTCCCGCGGCATTTCCTCTTGCGAACTCTTTTTCTTGTCGGATAGATTCCCTTTTTCTGTCATTTTGGTGACATTCGCGCGCAGTACTTTGACTCTTATTCGCCTGCTGGTCAAATGAGTTTCACCCCCGGATGCATCTCCCTCCCCTTCCTCCCGCGATCCCCGGTTCTTCCCTTTCATTCCATATGGTTTTTTCTTTTCTCTCTCCATTCGCTCCTTTTGATACGGATATTTTTTTTTCGCTTGGCGTCGCGTTCATCTTTTAGGAGCTCCTTTTTCGTCGATCTCTTCGTTACCCGTGTTGTTGTGAGCCCTGTCCTTGCTGCCGAGCCGATTTGCCTGCGCGCCCCTATTTCTCGGGCCCTAGGCGACCTTTCGTTTAGAAGCTTCTTCTGCGTCACTCTGCGGGCGGCGCTTTCCTTGCATTCCGGCCGTTCCCTTTGACATTGTGTCAATATCGGCGCTCTCCAGGTAAACACGCGGGTTTCATGAAACTCTTTTTGCAATACTACCCCTTCGAAGATTCAGTTTCCTTCAGGCATGGCGAGGTTCGATTTCCCCCCCCCTTGAGACATGCACTTTTTTTTTTCCCTGATCTATCAGTTAGTCTCAAGGCTACTCCATTTCAAGAAGTCTCCGCGTGCCTCTTTTATTTTCCTTTTTCTTTCTGACGCGTTATGCCTCTTTTTTCAAGAGTGGCTTTTACTTTCGCGACCCTACGCTTCCCTTCTCCCTCGTGATTCCAGAGCTCGCAGCAATATTTCGAACCTTTTCTCTCGAGTTTGATGATTGTTTCTTTTTTCCTGGGCACCGACTACTGTCTGATTATTCGCGTCTTTTTGTCTGCCGATCGGCCTTCCGCAATATTTTCAAACCCCATTCGGTAGTCTGGTTCCCCTCTTCACATCGCTTCCCCTTTCTTCTGCAGGTTCTTCAACTGACCTCCTTCTTTTTTTTATTCGTAAAACATCGAATGAAATGTGTGATCTCGAGTCGTGCTGCCGTACCCGGCTTCATAATTTCTTTTTCCTTAACGCCGTTTTTCTCCCGCTGGAATTCCCCGGTGGTATTTTTTCCTTTCTCTGCTGCACCGCCGTGTCAGGCAACCCGCACGGTTTCCCCCATGTCAGTCGGATGCTTTCAATCTTCGCTGAATATCTTTGGTCCCTCCCCCCTTCTAGCGGCTTCCTGGGAGTAGCTTTTTTTTTCAAGTCATGATCCTCCCCCAACCGTCCCCGGCGCTTGGTTTTTTTTTTTCTTTATGATCCGAAAATTCCCTTTTTACTCCCCCTATCAATGACCCCCCCCCACACACCGCTCTTCCCTCGAACTTTATGGATTAGCTCGGGATTGACTTTCTTCCTTAAGAATGCCGTTCCGTTACCCCCTCCTTTTCCGAACAGGTTCCTAAGTCACCCCCCTTCCTGTTCAGCTTCCCATCAGCGCTCTGCGACCGTTGACGTCCCTGTCCCGTACCAAACTTCATTTGAATCTATACCCCTATTTCAAGTCCCCCAGGGCTTCTTGAAGGTACATTTTCAACCTTTCTTCATTGAGTCGACTCTTTTTCTCTATCCGTTCCTTCTCCGCAGGTCTTCTTCTTTATTAAAGCTCTTCGAGCACACCTTGTCGAGTTTTTTTCTGTGAAAGCTAACCCCAAAGTTCTTTCTCTCAACCAGGACTGAGCTCCGTCTGCTAGTCCCCAACGAATGTCCCCTTCCACCAAATTTCTTGATTTTTAAATTTCTTCGTAGAAAATGAGGTTCGCCTTTTCCTCTGCAGCCTTTTATCTGAAAACGCTTACAGTTTTCCAGGGTTTTTATGACAATTAGTTCTCAAGCATTCGGGTACCAGCAGACGCTGAAGCCTTTATTAGACTAAGACTCCCTTTTCCGCTTTTTTTTTTTTTTCATGAGTTTTTTTTGCCAATACTTCCCCTTTTACGGATTTAGAGATGCCCCAAAGGGAGATTTGCTTTTTGGGTTTTCTCTGAAAGCGATTTCTCACCGATTGAATTTCTTGTTACTATCTTCCCCCCCGAACCCTATGGTATTCTTTTAGCAGTCGCTGTTTTTTTTTTCCTTTTTCCTCGTGGACCCCTCCCTGAGATTTCCTTCCCTTTCAAACTTCTGAAACGATCATTCGGACCCCCTTTCAGTAAATGCCTACTTTTCTTTCCTCTGTCTAGTTTGTTTCGGCTGGGCCTTTTCCTCGATCCCCTCCGAACCTCTTCCTGATTACGTTTTTCCCGGCACCCCTTTTCCTTCAATATTAGAAGTTTTCCCTGAATACTTTCCTCCCCTCAGCTTGATTTTTAATTTTTTCCACTGAGTTTTTTCACGTTCGCACCATTTCCTGATCGCAGTTTGTTTACCCCATGGGCGAGGTTTTTTGTGAACTTCCCTCCCCTTCTTCATTGTGTTTTTTTTGCTTGCGCACTGGCTCGATACGAATCTCTTACATCACCGCTCCTGGCTTTGGGCCTCTTTTCCATCCTAATGCTTGACCCCTCTCTTTTCGCGACCTTTTTAGCCGGGCTTTCTTTTTCTCTTACGTGGCTTTTTTTTGGAGTAGAGATTAGTCGGTGGATTTCGTTCGTCATTCCGGGTCTTTCCTTTTTTCCAAGTCTCCTCTAAGAATCCCCCCCCCCTTTCCTTGCTATCTCCCCTCTAGCCATGCGTAAAAATGAACCCCCTCCTCAATGCACCAGTTGAGACTAGCGTAGTATGCCGTGCCTTTGAACGTCTTTCTTTTCCCTTTGAACTCCAACGAGATTTTTTTCTTTCAGCTCTTTTCCTGCGCCACCTTTGCAACATCATTCTTAACCTCTGGTCAGGCGCATTTCGAATTTCCTCCCCCGAACACACCCCCGGAGCGCTTTTCCACAGAGCGGATTCCATCTTTCATCCTTCGGCGGGTCTCTTCCTCTACCCGATGCCCCTTTTTCCCCCCCAATTTGTCCCAAACTTTTTCCTCGAGACGCTCGCCTCGTAACAAGCAATTTTCCATTTCTCCGCCTGAAGCCTTCCTTTCCCCGTAATCTCGCTTTTCCGGTCTCTCTTTTCGTCTTCCAAGCAGACTTCTCATAACGACCCCTTCTTAATCGATGTCAAGAGGCGAGGTGACATGCGAGGTCCTCACGACCACTGAAGTCTCTTTAACCTTCGTTGATGATTTTCCTGAAAGCCTCCTACCAACTAAATCTCATACTTTTCCTCCCTGTGGTTGTTGAGCTTTCCTTTTTTTTTGCGTCCCTCTTTCTTCTGCCGATCCATCCTTCTCTGGTTTTTTGCCATCGAGTTAAGATTGATGTTATCCCCCCTTTCTTGCAGGCGCCCCCCCGGTGAACCTTGTCGTTTTCGGTTGTTTTCGGGTTTTTTGAGTGACCTCTGAAGACAGACGGTCCTTTTTTTTCTCATCCTTCGGAATTCTTTCTCACAGAGTTTTTTTCTCCCTCTATAAATTGATTCGCGAGCCGTATCCGTGGTGGGACCTGTTTGTTTTTCCGTTCCTAGGGCTTTTTCCCTCCGGCGGTTACAGATGGTAGAGCGCTACCGGGTTCGAGAAGAGTTGATTCTTTTTTAATAAGGCCTCTTTCTGAACCAATTCCCTTCGTTGCCTAAACCCCTTGGCGCGCTGTCTGATGCTTATTCTTTCGTATTTCCATGTTAACCTTTCCAAGTTCGTTGAACTTCCTTTTAACGATACTCTCTTTTTTATGCGAAGGTTTGGCTTCTCGACGCGCAAGCAAATCCATTCCCAAAATGTGTCCTTCGCTCCTCGCCATTTTTTTTTTTTTTGGTGCGCCTTCCTTCCATCTCACACCTCCCCCCCCAAACGCTTTCGCTAGATACCGCAAGTTCCCTTCACAACGCCGAGCCGGCAAGTGGCTTTCCTTTTTTGCTCGCGAAAGCTCCTTTCTGACAGTAGGATTTATTTTCTTCTCCCCGAATCCCCTTCCATGGATGATTCTTCGATATTTTTTTCCCCCTGATTGCCTCAAGCCCCAACCTCGGCACCAGGCGGCCCTTTCAGTTCAACCCTTCCTCGTTTCCCCTTGACTCCCCCCCCTCTCTAGTTTTAGAAATTCGCGGCATTACGTCACCCATGTCCATGTCTGAACAATCCTCCCGTTAACTTGCATTTATTTTTGTAAAAAGATTCCTTTTCTCCGCGAAACGGCCCCCCCCCCCCTCCTCAAGTTCTTCTTTCTAAAGTTGATAGTAGTACTCATTGTAACCTTTTTTCTCAAACTCAAAGATGACCCTGGTCCTTCCATCGGCTAGTGGTCCATCCTTCGGAATCGTTTTAGCAGGCGGTTACGCTTCCCCTCTTTCGACTTAAAATACTTGACAAGACCTCCAGCGAAATCCCCCCGATCATGACAATTTTTCCGATATCCATTACTTATGATTTCCCGGTGCCCACGGCTATGCCCTACCCCACAATCCAATTAGATGTTCCCCGTAGGACCCCAGATACTCTTGATTTATCTTTCCCCATGACGAATTCGAGGCCTGTCTCAGAGGCTTCCCCTATCGGCCCAAGCCTTTAGCGGCCTTACAAATTTTTTCAAAATTTTAGCACACCCTGGACCTCATGTATTTTTTTTGAGTCTGACGCGGCGGGCCTCCCATGGACGCCAGGAGCCTTTTCAACCTCATCCGGGATTTTTTTTCTGTCTCTCCCATTCTTTTCTCCGAAGAGCATTTTCGATACTTCTGTGTTGAGCGGTCCCCTCTCCCATCCTCCGACTTTGTGGTCGCTGAGATTGTCCTTTTTTTACAGAGACTTTTTCCGAATGCGTTTCCTTTTCCCTTTCGGCGAGCAAGCATTCGGCTGCCCCTTAGGCTAGTTTTCCATCATGCCCTGATCCATAGGTTTAGATTTAGTGCCTTTTTCGTACGGGTACTTGTTTGTCGCTTTTCCGCGCGCCTTTCTATCGTCATCTTCCCCTCCGTGTTTTTTTCCTTTCTTATGAACTTTTTTTCCCCCGATGCTTTCAGGAGGTTCGTCTACTAAGCCTTCTGATAGTTCAGAAATTACTTATGCGGTCCCCCCTCAACAACTGGCTTTCCCTTTTTTTATCCTGTGAAAGCTTCGTCGGTAGAGTGATTCTCCTTTCCGCACAATATCGGAAGCCCACATTCCTTTTTTTCCGCGTTCTTTCCTTGAGGGTTTATATCTCTTTTGAGACACCCTTTTCCCCTATGGTCCTTTTTAAGGGTTGCCGTGCATAGAATATTTTTTCCCTGGATGTTGCTGCTTTAACCAATTTACCCCTTTGCTTTGTCCCCTTTCTTCCATGCGCACTTCCGTCCCTTCTGCACTTAGGACGCCGCCCTTTTTTCTCTTCTCGATTTTACAGGTTGCTTATAAGACCCCTTTCTTTTTGGTAAGTGAGTCTTTGAACGCTGCGACCGGTCCCCTTAATCCTCCCCCAAGTTTTTGGGGTTATTATATTGATTTCCGCCAGATCTTTCGGATTCGGCATATGTAGGCGCGTTTGCCTTCCTAACCAGTTCTTCCCAGAATCCTCAGAGCTCGACCGATTCCTTTTTTTTTAATCAAGATGGAGCCCGTTTTTTGCATTGTCTCCCCCGCCCCCCCCCCTTTTTTGAGCGGCATCTCCCCCTCTTCCCGCCTTTTTCATACATCTTGTTCGATTGCAAAGGCCGGATCGAGCAGCCTGCCTGTTATTTCCGTTGATCCTGCTTGCCACGCTGCCTTTCCGACGCCCTTCTGTTCCTTTTTCGGGCTCTAGGTCGTAATTCACGCATCAGTAGTAATCCTGGCGAAGTTGGTAAAAATTGATTGAATTCAATATGATCGCAAATCCGCACCTCGTTTTTTCCTTCTTGTTGAAATCTTTTCTCCTTTTCCCGAATAGTTTTTTTAAGGCTCTTCCCCTGGGAGTCGTGCCCCAGCTTTTTTTTCGTAGACCATATATATTTTCACCCATCATCGTTTTGAATAGTTATACTCCCTTCGCAGCTGGCGCTCCCTCTTCCTGAGTATATTTTCCCTTATCGTATCTTCCTTTCATAGAGACTACCCCAAAGTCATTAATGTTCACATATTTTTTTGGCGTGGCTCATCCCGGCCGTGAATACTTTATCTGCTGCAATTTACTAAACCTTTCTCTCCGGTCACTTGCCCGACTGGTTTGTCGCCTCCTATCCCCCGACCCTCTCTTTCAGGTTATCCCTTCCTTTTTCGGCCTTTTTTTCTCCTTTTATCCCCCGGAAGGGCCTTCGGATCCCCATTTGCATCAGTATACGGACGTCGATGGTATTTTCCCTTCCAGCGTTATGCCCCTCTCCAACGATTGGTTTTCCTTCCTTTATACCCCGACAAAGGAATCCCGCGGCTCCATTTCCTCAGAGAACTCTAGATCGAAAGCTGCGTGGGCGTTCATGTCTTGATTTCCCTGCCCCGGTTTCCCCTCGACTAAGTCCCATCCGCCGCCTGGATTAGCCGGCCCCTCAAACCGCGACGTTCGGGCCTCCAGGATTCGTAGCGTGCGTTTCAGATCCCCCTGACAGTCCCTTTTTTATTCGTTCCCCTGACTCCCTGCTTAACCCTTTTTAGGATGCACGTTCTTCTTGTCCAATGGAACGATCCCGCCGAGCCATGTGCGAAGCCCCTCCCTTTCCCCTAGGAATTCCCCCAACGACAACCCCCATGTTGCCACATATGAGAGGACTTGTATGCCCGACATCCTCATTGCAATTCCCTACAGTTTCGTCTCTGAGGGTTTTTTTCCTCCTTTTCCTGAAGCTCCAAAAAGACTCTTGAAGTCTGGGAATGAGAACGTTTAAATTGTAATTTTCGGAATTCGTCCCACCCCCCCCCCCCTTCTTCACAGGGGAGGCCTCCTCCTCTTCTTCAGACTCCTCACGCAAATGTCCTCAGCTCCTTTTTAAAGTCGAAGAACCCTGCCCGCCCCCGTCCAGATCCTCTTGCGACTCCTTTTTCTCATACCTGGTACCCCCGCAAAAAGATGGCGCGCCCACCTTCCGAAACCTATTTTTCCTCCCTCTCATTTTCTTCTTTCCTCCCGCCCGATCCTTTGCGAAGACTTTCCCGAGACGCCAGGCGGGCCGAAGTTTCCTGCAAGGAAGAATATCTCCAACAATGGCGTGCTCACCACACATTTCTTTTTTCGCAAAAAAGCTTTCTCCTCCCCCCCTTCCTCCCGTTTCCCAAAGACTGTTTTGGAAATCCTTAAAGGCTTAGTCTTTTGCCCCCACGAGGAAGGAAACTCCTCGGAAACTCTTTCCCCCCCCCCGACTAAGCCTTGAATTTTCCTTTGCTGCTGATTCCTGAGAATCGAGACTAATGGAAGTTATGAAGGAGACGGTGCTCCGATCATCGTGCAGCTTGGAGTTCCCCCCCCCCGATAAAAGTCTTCTTGTACTTCTGTTGCTGGATGCCAATTAGAAGTTCCCAGTCCTCCTTGCCATCATAGTGATGGTTCGAGCTGCCAACGACACCCCCATTTTAATGATTTTTTTGATTGGGATCTGGAGGCTTCCTCCCCCGGAATGCTAAGCGAGGTGCCACTCAAACGTCCGCCTATGTAACGTCTCCGCTACCCCTTTTGGCCAAACGCCTCCTTCTTTCATCCCCTCAAAGACGCTCTGATAGAACTTTTCGTTACGCGAACTGGGATGATGAACTCTTACGTACTTTTCTGCGGTGTATCCTTTGCAAGAGTTTTTCCCCTTCCCTCGAGAAGCTTTCTTTTTTTCTTTTTTAAGCATAGATTGTGGGGACATCTTTTACCATCGATGCGCTCCCTTTCCTTTTTTCAATTTCTATTCGGCACCTTCCACAGTAGCTTCCCTCTGATTGGGATTGACAAGTCTTTCGACCCCGTCGAGATATTACCCCCCCGCAATAATACTTCTTTTCCTTCTTGGGTTGAATTCGACTCGTAACCCCAAGCTGTCACCGGAATATCAGTAAAAGTTTGCCGGTTACTGCTCCCGGGGCCTTAAGTGTTCTTTTCCCCCCCGTTGTGGAAGCTCCTTCCTCGTTTTGGTGTTCCGGGGAGTGCAACAAGGCTGCTTTCCAGTCAGACCGACAGACAATCCCTCTTTCTTGCTTATTTCAAAACGGCGTCCCGCAATTCCAGCCGCACGTAGCGGTTCTTTTCCTTTTGCGTATTGGCATAGTGATTTCCTGGTCCATACTATCTCCTCCGACATCTTTTTCCGCGCCTCCCTGAAAGTTCTTCCTGGAACCTTCCATCAACTCTTATTCCCTTGCCGGATCAGCAGCTTCACCGACCTCAGCAGGCCTGAGGGCTATCAGTAAGAACGTTTCTGCCCAAAACCCCCGTTAAGTTTTTCAAGATTTCCCTCCTGTAGCCTCCCTTGTTCCGCACTAAGGAACCTTGTGATAGATTTTTTTCCCGGCCGTCTCAGTTGACTCCCGCCACCTTAGAGCCAAGTAGCCGTTCCCGGCAGCCAGATAGAGGCGCCCTGCTTCCGATCACCTCTTTCCCGAAGGTCTTCCCTCTTCAACTTGCCGAGTTTCCCTCCGAACCCTCCTTTTTACTCTCTACGTTTTTTTTGTGGGTAGTGTCCTTCTCTTCTCCCTGCGATAGCCTTCCTTTTTTTTCAGCGCATTATCGGCTATGATGGCTTGGAATGCGATGACAAAGGGTCCTTCGTTCTCTCGATGGCGTTGGCTTGATTCTTCTCCTTTTTTTTCCCTCTATAATAACTTAATTTTTACTGCTTCTTCTGTGCCCCTTCTTTGGGGTTTTTTCAGAATATATTTTCCCCCCCCTCTTGAGTTTAAGATTTTCTTTTGTGGTTTTTTGGGACCGATGTTTTGCTTTCTTTTTCTTATCGCCCTCAGGGGCTTTGAAAGGATGTGCCTCCGGCCCTTTTTAAGATCCCGTTTT
>Ga0179593_1444776_pt1 | contig 13682 bp, 15 predicted proteins | sample CZODoug2_1_08_16_FD_185931 | JGI IMG/M metagenome (GOLD analysis project Ga0179593, IMG submission 185931) | Vadose zone soil fungal communities from Angelo Coast Range Reserve, California, USA - CZODoug2_1_08_16fungal (PacBio error correction) | ecosystem: Environmental > Terrestrial > Soil >... | reverse complement strand
CCTTCTAGATGGTTAACGTCTTTGACCTCAAATTACCTGTTGACACTGGAGTCACGCCCTGAGATGCGAGCCAGAATTTTACCCCATCCCATAATTTGTCTGGAGACAGTATCGACCGACACTTGTTCTGTTGATGACGCTGTGCAGGTTTTTCAAGATTCCCTCCTAGAATTAGACTGCTCGGAAATCTTCCACATCCCCTATCAGCGAACCAGGTTTCCACCGACTCATAAACCCCCCCCTCTCCTTAGTGATTACGAACAAGGAATCAGTTTCCATCGTAACTTTAGGTCAATTCTTTCGCTCAACGCAGCGCGCCTAACCCCCCCCGAGTCTCCCCAACATGAAATCTCCTGGATGGGTTGAAATCCCTCTTCAGTCCAATTGTTCATCTGAAGACCTCGAGACCTTCTCAGGTAGATGGCGCGGGGAGACGGATTAATTACATGATTGAAACCGTTACACCCCCTAGCTTGGATTTTTCGCGCTTGCATGATGTAGCCCCCCACTTATTATTTTTTATTGACAGATGGAGTGCCCTCCTTTTCTCATCCCTCTTCGACCTTCCCTCCCCGCACCACGAACCCCCTCCCCCCAGTCCGTTATCACACAAAACGTTTTCGGATCTCTTCTCCGCGCGAATCTGACGATTAGCCAAGTAGACCCGTCCCGGATTTCGGCGGGGGCCCGATTCCCCCTCTCGGCTCGACACCCCTAAAGTAGGGGCTGGCTCTCTGTCCCTCCTCGCGTCCCGCCTTTTCGCGCCCCCTAGTAGGCTGGTCCTTCCTCCTCTCGGAATGGTGGACTACATCAGAGCCAAATTCTGGCGCCGTGTCTTCGCTTTTCGCCTACGCTCGATTCTTTTCCCCATTACACCTCGCCATTCCGGCTTAACTGTGCCTTCTCAGTAAGTCGTTGACTGCCTTCCCCCCTCCTGGGCGAGTTTCGTTAAGTTTCTTTTGCTGAAGCTTCTGGGCTGCCCAATCCCTTTTCCGGTTTAGTTCCCTATGCGATCGTGGGTAGGGATTCCGCGCGCCCCAAGGGCGTCCTTTCTCTCGAACCATTGCTTCACTCTCGCGCGGCGGTACCCCCTCCTCGTAGACGGGAAATTACTTTCCCAGTCCTTTTGCTCAATCCTTTGCCTGGACCCCTTAGCTTCCCCTACCGCGAATTTAGTGTGCTAACAATTTTTTTTTATTATCCTCCTTCTTCTGTGATGTAGAGGAATTCGTTCCGTTCCCAATTCTCCCGGCGTCAGTTGTCAGCCTCATTCACTTTCCTCCTCCTTCTTCATTGAGCCCGGGTCTCCTCGCTACGGGCTTGAAGTACTGGCCATTTGGCCGTACACGTCAAAGTTTCTCCCCCGCCTTACCCGGGGCCTTAGAACCCTTTTCGTCCGAAGTCACTTTGTTGGTCGAGGTCCTATCTCGGGGCTAAATGGTGGTAAAGAAGTCTCCGCTGTCCTAAGGCTGATCTTCCGCCCGCTTACGCTTTTCCCCCCAAAGATGGTCTTTTTCCCCTTACTGGTGGTGCAATGGGTTGCGGCATAGGTTTACCTCTTTCCCGGGAGGACGCACCAACTCTCTCGGCCGATCGGTAATTCTCCTTAGATAGGAAGAGTTTTTAAGTTTTCCGTCTGTGCGCCGGGCTGACCCTTGAATTAGAAGTGAGAATCCCGCTTACCCCACAGGGTCTCTGACAACGCAACACGCTCTTTAGTTGGCGCCCGGCCACGCTTTCCCTTTCTTTCCGAAGGTGCGGACGTTTCTATGCGCGGACATACCGATCGTTCCTTGGCCCGATCGAGGTTGCCCCCCCGGTGATTTCGAATGTTCCCTTCCTTGCCGGAACGTCATTTTTTTCCCCCTCACGAGTCCTTTTCTCGCCCCCCAAGCACCTTCCTCAGCGGCTCTCTTTGATATTGATCGAATACGGACCCTTGCTACGAGACCCCTGGAGCCTTTTCCTCCTGCGTATAGGTTATCTTCGTCTTCTATCGAACTTCGAGTATTCTTTCCCTTTCCCTTCTTCCACATCTGAGACGGCCGCGAGGCCCGAAGGTCTTACCGCCCGACCATACCGAGACCCCCTTCGGGCATTCTCCCCCCCAGTCTTCAGTGAGGGTCTTCTGTTGGTCTCTGCGCTAGTTCCCCCTGGCAGGTTGCGACGAAGGGGTACTCGGGACTCCCTCTCCCCCGTGGCGCCTCGATCGGCATTCTTCCAATCGCCTCCCTCTTCCCCTCCCTCTTCTCATGACGCACATTGACAGCCAGACGCAAATATGCCCCTTTCTCTCTGCTTCGAATGATATCACGGCCGTTCAGGTTGTTTCTATCGCTTCCTCCTGCCCTGTTTCCACTTGCTTCTTTGCCGAAAACCATCTCTCTTTTACTCCCCCCAGTTGTTTGATCTCTCTTTTTGTTTTCCCAGATGCAGTGAACCAGTCGGTCCTTTTTCTTGACAAGAGTCCGAAACCCCCGAGCCGTTATCGATGCACCGTGACATTTTTCGGCGGGCTGTCTTTTGACCGTCTCGATTGACGGTCGGCTCTTGGGCTTTCTCCCCATACCTTCGCTCCATGGTTGGCGCTACCAATTAGAACTGGCTTGAGCTTTCGCCAGATTTTGGAAGCATGCCACGTCGACTCCTCTTACCCTGCGCGTCCTTGAATTATAGTTCGCCGCCCGACTGTCGCTCAGAGTAGGCGCGGTCTTGGAGGGTATCTGGCAGTTCTCGTGTCTTGAGTAAAGCCCCCACCAAGACTCCCGTTACTAGAGCTTAAGCCGGAACCCCGTATACGAGTCCTAGAGTTCCACCCCTTTTCTCCTGCCGCTTGCCGGTGGCGAAGATATAAAAGGAGAATCGGTCGGTGTTGGTATTTTTTCTATTTTGACAAACACCTTTCCGGTCATCTTTCTCCCGTTAGCCTCCCCGGGCCGGCAACCAAGATCTTGAACAGATCTCCCATCGGTATGGAACTTTTCTATATCCCGGCATTCCCGTCACCGTCTGCGGGTGCTAACGAATCGCGTCCATGTGCCCCTGTCTTCTCTCCCCGTGTTTGGACCGCGCTAGGAGAATGCACGGTTTTTTTCCATGTCTCCCACATCGCCAACTACGTGCCCTCCCTTTTCTCTTTTATCGATTTGGTCCATCGGCCTTCTAGCGCTTCTCTTCTTAAGCGCGAACATTCGAAAACCAATTGTCTGAGAGCCCTTGGTTCAGAGTCTTCCCCTCACCTCCTGTCCCCCCCAGATCGTCATCGTAGTGAAACCGATTTCCCCGGAGTCCCCCTCGACCGCCAACCGTGCCCCCTTTCACATTCTACCTGATAGGGATGCCTGCGTTAGAAATCGTCACGGCACGGTATCCCCGTCTTTTGGCGACCCTCCAATCTCCCTTTTGCTTTTCGATCTTTTAGCCCCATGGCCGGGCGAAGTCGGACCTATGGACTCGTTATTCACGAGTCCCCCCCGTCATCCTCCCCTTGGATCACACAGTTTTATCCTTTTAACCTCGCGGTAGCCTTTGTCGTAAGGTGAAGTTGTTTCGCAGTAGGATTTGACACTTCCCGATGGGACATTCTTTCAGATGAGCGGGAGCCACGCGCGCGAGTCTAACCTCTATGCCTTCCCGAGTCCCACGCCACTCTTCCCCCGATCTCCACGGCCCCCCGATCCAAAGGAATTGACCGGAGCGCTCCCCCCGCTCCGGGCTGTCGCCCCCCAGCTTAACAGACTCTTTCCAGCTTCGCCGAAGACTGGTTTTCTCATGCTGGACCCGACTTCTTTCCGAAGTCCCCCTTGATGTACTGACCACTTAATCTTGTCGAGGTGGTCTGGGGAAATGTCTGCCCGGCGAACTCTCCGCCATCAGGTCACGCACACGATTTCCGGTGCGCCTTTTGTCCCCCGGCGATGCCGCCGGCCTCGCGGGTCTTTCCCCTGAGAGTCCATTTTTTTTTTTGCGGATCGACATAGGATGGACTCGAAGAGGTGAGGCTGGTCGACATGTCGAGTCCCCAACAGACCGAACTCTTCGGGACGGAGTATATCTTTCCCCCCCCATGGCCCCTTTTTTTTCCGCAGGACGATATAGACCAAAGCGTTTTTTGAATCCATCTTGAACGCTGATCGAGGCGCCTCTTCTTCCAAAGCCAATCGAAACCGGCTTCTTACTGCGGCGACGTGCAAGAAGTAGAGACCAACGAAAAGATAACTTGGAGAAGGGGAACCACCCCCCCCCCCCCCCCACAACCACCCCCAACCCCAACGACAAAATAAAACCACTCAACAAAAGAACCCAAACAAACCCCCCCCCCCCCCCCCCCCCCCCCACACCCCCCCCACACCCCCCCCCCCCCCCCCCCCTGCCAATGCACTGTGCATTGCTCTCGACCTCCGGACGCGTTCCCAAAAGTCTTCTTCAAGCTTTCCCCCCCGCATTGCAACCTCCCAGCGCGCTTGCATGTTGGATGCTAGACTGCTTCCTCGTCCCCTCCAGTTCCCTCCTTGGAAAACGTTCGAGCGATCCGCAGGAGAAATCTGTCAATCCGGATTGATAAGCTTTCTGTCCTCTCATCTCTGAGTTGGACCTGCGGGCCGCAGGAGAAGCGGATTATCCCCGTCGCCTCCCCGTTGTCCCCATTGTAATCGACGCTCTCGCCGGTCGCACCACAAGGAGGATTGTGATGGTCGAGCGCCTCGTTTCGGCGCGCCGGCTTGATAATGCCCAACCAACGCACCACTTCTTGATCTCTCTCTTCCTCCGTTTGTTATTCCGCAGCGTCTCTTTTAACGGATTGGTGTTGGTTACCAGACGGCCGTTCCGACTCCCTCTCCGCGGCGCTCTCCCTTTGTCGTTTCCTCCCCCTCCTCCAATTGCACTTGGCTGTTTGATGACACCTGGAGGTCGAGGCCGCAAAAATCCGCTCGCATGAGTTCCGCTCGGTCCCGATCGGCGTTCCGTCACTCCGACGTCGCGCACCCAATACTGTGACGACCCTTACGACCCCTCTTCTTCCTCGACGTTCCCATTCGGTTACTGCGCGCTCCCGCCGCACCGGCCTTCAACTAAAGCAGCACCCTCTGTGGGACTTTCCCCCCAAGATCCTCAAAGGCGTTTCCTCGAGCGCGATCTTGCGCGTCGCGGGTGAGTTACGACGCAGGTCTGCAAGACTGTTACCCCACGATGTGGAGAACTGCTTCTTGTGTGCCGGCTAGAGGCGCCTTTTTTTTCTCTGTAAGACCCCTTTCCTCTTCTTTCCGCGGCGTCCCCGCTGAGTCGCTCTTGTCGATGCGCGGCTCCCGCCAGTAACTTTCTGAACAACCGCCGGGGCTCATCTGCGCCTCCTTTCGTTATCGCAGGACGTTACCCCAGCCCTTTCGCTGGGTGACCTAAGGATCCCCCTCCTCGCAAATCGGGCGGGTTCTGTTTATGAGCTCCCCCCCCTCCGAGTCCTTGCGCTGCTTCTGCCGCGTTCGAGGGAATAGCAGAGCCATGTCGGGAACCTGAAGAGCACCGATGGTGGGAGTCCCCCCCCTTTCTTCCGGCATTCGCCCTTTTACAAGACCGCCCACTCCCCTCCTCTAATGGCGTCTTTCGACTTCCAGGGTGCTACGTTTCGGAAGTCGTTCCGCATTCCCCGCCTGTTCGAAAGCATCGTGAAGATTGGTCTCCTCCTTTTTCCCCCGGCGCTCCGGTCATGGCCTTGTGCTCGATCGTGGGCTTGTATGAGGCGTGCGCTTCGCTGCTGGACCTTCATCGGGTTTTGAGGACGGGGTCTCCCCCCCAGTTCGCGGTTATGAAGTTCCGCCGTGATCCAGCCGCCTCCGGTGCAGAACTCCAATCTTCTCGCCCAGGCTACCGCGATTTTGTGCTTACCCCCTTTATCCTCCCCTGTATAGATGAACCCCTGGCTTGCTTTAAGTCCCCTCCCCCCCCCCTTGACACCGTTTCACATGTCCCCTGCAGTGGCTCAATCTTAAGGGAGGTTTTCCCTCCCCTCCGCGGAGCAGATAATGGCGTTCTGGCGGCAGTCACACCCGATTTTTTCCGCTTCCGCACGTTCAAGATGTCAGACCGTCACTTTGGCTTAGTTCCCTTTCTTTTTGGGCGAAGTGGTGGTTCAGACGATTGATCAGAGCCCGAAGGAGATTCGTCCCCGCTTTCGCAAACGGAAATGGAACCTCATCCTACAATTAGGTGCAGAATTTTGCGAGCTTGAAGGATCGAGAATAGCAGCGCCCTCTTCCATGTCGCGGCAACTCCTGAGCACTCGTCCCCAGGTTGTTTCCGTGATGTGAACGGGACTGAAAAGGATTTTCTTCTTGAGCAGGGTACCCCCCTCCTTCTCTCCCTCCCAAAGTCCAACTGGCCAAATCCTTACTTCGTGGAGACCCCGAACCTCTTTCCTCGATCCAATAGTAGTCTTTTGATGATCGATCCGTCATACCGAGGTTGGTTTCCCCCGCTCTCATGCCGTTTTGCCTCCCGGTGATTCGAGCCAACGATTGACGGCCAGTTTCATGGTTGGGCCCGTAAAAGAGAGTCTAGCAGCAAGCACCGTTTCAGGCGGGTCTCTTGGCCGCTTCGCCTACCGTCACGCCGCGAACTGGTTTCTTTCCTCCTATTAAGGTTCCTCCGACGGGGAGTGTTTGAGAGCTATCGAACGCCCTTTAGCTAATCTTTCACTGCTTTCATTGACACGTCTATCCCCGGCCGCCGAGTCCCTCAGGCTCAGCTCCCTCCATCGAGCGAACTATTCGGAGGCTTCAAGTGCTTCCCCGCACACTTCAGCCATTTCCTCCTTGCGTTGCGTGTGGTTTACTGTGCCTCTTGCCCGTCCACGAGCGCGGAGTTCATCGTCTTGTCCTCTCCCCCAGTGGCGAGCTCGGAATGAAACCTCCGCGTATCTTCTTTCCTCCCTTCGCCCCAGGACTCCCGCTCACATATCTCTCCCCCTGCTCGATCGAGATCCCGGCGTTCGAGGGTTCGAATCGTCTTTCCAAACGGGCGGAGGACCGTCCTTGTCTTATTGCGGCAAAACCTCATATTTTCCCTATGTGTTTTTGCTGACTCTTCAGCAGTGAACCAGGCCGCTTGAACTCTTCCTAGCCGTCCTTTTTATCTCTATCTCTGCCGCGGCGAGAGGCAAACCTTTGCGCGGTTTGGGCGCAGGATCGAGCTTCCTTCGAGAGAGTATTGGAGACAAGGCACCTCCTTTTTTCCGGTACACTCCGCTGGAGCTCCGCGATCGCCTAGCGGGTACGCCGGGTAACCGTCAGCTTCGCCATCCTCTGCCTTTCTTTCCTTGAAGGTGGAGCTGTAACTGATGTCGGTTTTGCACTTGGCGTCACGCGCCGTCTACGTGTTTCATGAAAGCAAAGGCTGAGTCTGCGTAGTCGAAGCCGGAGTTTTCCCCTCTCCGTTCTGTACCTTTTTTCGACGGCGCTCCACCAGTCTGCTCCCGTTGACTGGTAGGCCCAGACACCTATGAAATCCTCCCAGTTCTGTGGCTGTGCTGGACCGGCCACCCATTACATTCCGCATCGTGGCCAGTTGCCGATCACCGAAGGCCGTCAACCTCCTAGCTTCAAACTTTCCCACTTGGCCGGATAAGAAACACTTTGGTCAACGGAATCCGTGGATCACGACCTCTCTCCCATGTTGCCGTTGGAGCTCGGTATTACCGGGCTGCCCCTACATTCCGGTGGGCGCCCATGGTCACATCGAAGTACACGCGATTTTCCTTCTTCGCGTATCGCGACCCTCCAAGTTCAGTTGCTCCGCGTAGGGCAGTCAGCGGCGACAACGTGACCAATTTCTGAACTGCCATCTTCCTGGATTGAAACTCAATCCGGTCACTAGGATCCCTCGTTTTCGCGATCGTCATCCCTCGGGACCAACCGTTTCGAAAAGCGAGAGACCGCCCCCCCCTTTCGTTCGGCTAAAGGATAGTCTGATTAGCGCGAGAAACGTTGGGCGTGGAGGACAACGTCATTGAGACCGGATATGCTCCGCAGTTCAACCCATCTTGTCGTGATCGCGCAGCACCCCTCCTTCATCGGCAACTCAGTTCTTCACAGCCAGTCAAGATTAATCTTTCTTGATACAGCCAAAATTTTCAGCACCCTCAAATTCGCGGTAGCCTTCTGAATTTGACATTTGGATTCGCCACGCGTCTTGTCTAACTGCTCTCTTGGAGACTTTATCCCTCTGACGCTGCCGATCTCCCGCGTCTCCACCCGGATCGATGACCTCTCTCCAGAGCTGATACGCGGTCCCCCCACTCGCCTCGCCGGCCCCGGCCGCCGCGATACGGGATTTTCCCAAGCTTACCAACAGCTGTTTCTAACTCCGCTCGGAGACACGACCCGACCCCTTTTCAAGTCTCAGCCTCATCCTTTCGCTTTTGTTGTCAGGGCGAAAATTAGGCGTAGGCAGAATCACGCCGAATTACGCCAAGTTTTTCTTGCGCCCAGATGATGAGGCCCGCCGCTTGGGAATCGCGCTGCGCCCGGCGGTTTCGGAAAATAGGAGAGGTCCGCCTCTGGAGGGCGGGTTAGCGCCAGCGCCTAGTCCAACGCTTGGCGTCGGTCTTGTCTGCGATCCGTCACCTTGCGCTCCCCGACTTAGGCAACCAGCGTTTTGTCTCCCACGTCTGTCCTTCGCGCCCCAATCGAGGAGAAACGTCCAGTAAGCGTTCGTGCATCCACGTACCTTGATTTTGCGCAGGATGCCCATAGTCCGCAACGGCCCGTAGCCACATCGTTGAAGGCCTTGCAGGCTGGCGTCCTCGCCCGCTACCGCAGCCCCCGGTCGGACAATCTGATCGCTCCTCGCTTCCCTCCCCGTGCAGTTGGCTCTCTTAGTAGCCGTCTTTAGGAGGAGCAGCAAGCATGATACTTTTGAAACGTATGATTCATCGGTCCTCTTCGTCAATCCGGTTTATTGGCGTGCGAGAGTTAGGACGGAGGCAGACTCTCGGCTCTCTTCGGGTTGGACGCGCGGCCGCCGCTTCCGTCCAAAGAGGCGTCCTAGCCCTTTTTCTAGGCCGGCCGCGATCACAGGAGGTTTTGGAGTTGGAGTGCGCGACCCGCGTGCTCTCACGTGCTTCTGACATTCAACACCATACTTTAAAATTACCGCTGCGGGACTCTCCCCTCCTTTGTGGGTCGCTTTTTTAATGATGGGTGGGCATTCGAAACGGCCTTTCCTAACCTCGGGCGCTGCGCCAGAAGAATAAAATAATAATTCGTGCGCCCGGCTGAAAAAGCATGAAGCCTGCAGGCCGGAAGCGTCGCGCCGCCGCCTCCGTCTCGGTCAAAAATAAATTAGGCGATTATCCTCAGCGTCGTGCAAGCCAATTTCGCTTCCCTACCAGTTTACTCTTTAGATTTCTCGTTTCCCCCACGTGATTGAGAGAGCGACAGCGGCTCAATAAGCAGCATCCCAAACATGCAACTTTCTTTTGACGATTGAAGATCTCCTAGGTCCCCCTCCGTTTTTGAAGGGCTTCGGTGTGCTTACGCGAGATTATGCACCTGCTTGAAACAAACTGTGGCGACCCTGCAGTAGGAGGATCTCTCGCTTTTGCAGAAAGGATAGGTCGCTCTGTCCCCGCTGAATTCTTCGCCTCTTTATAATAGCGGACCACTACCTTTCGTCCTTCCACAACCGCTCCCTTCGGTATGCGCGGGCACTGCACATCGAGACTTTATTCTTCTTGGGACTTATTCCTGATCGACCCCCCTCCACGTTCTGATGGCCCTTTTTCTCCTATGTCGACCCTCTTCCACCCAGACTTGGCGCCTCCGATTCTGACAGAGGATTGAGGCGTTTTGTTCTTCGCTCTCAATGTGCCTCCTTGCCGAACCCTGTCTGCCCAAGGGCGGCGTCGATTTCCTCCGCAGCCATTTTCCCATAAAACCTAGACTGCTGAATGGCTGCCTTGAAAAGGTGCTAACTGTCCATCTGCATGTGGCACACGGCTTCGAAGAGCAGTTTTGCTTTTATTTTGGGAGAAATCCGCTTTTTTGCCACGTCCTCGAGGATATCGTGGTTTTTTATCGGCGGTCAGTCGTGCGCCTGAGCTGTGAGCACGCTGGTGGAGTCCCGGCGGGGGCTGCCGCTCAAGTCGATGGGGAAGTCCCACTAGCCGTGATCAAGCCTTGTTTTCCCAATTCACCTTCAATTAAAGCATTTTTTTTTTTCTTTCCTGTTTTTGTAATCCGAAACTTGCTTTGAAGCTTGGATCGGGAAGAACGGCGTCACCCCTTTCCCTTCGCGGTGGCATGGATCTGTTTCGCCGGCGCTATCCGATCTTTAAGAGATCAGTTTGTCATCGCTCTTCCCTTCGGATCCTGGCTCATCCGGTGTGCTGTCGTCGTAACGACCCCCCTATTCTAGCGCTTCCCCCTCTTTTACGTGCCCCCCCTGCGAACCGAGACTTTCTTGATGCTAGCGCGGCCCCTAGTTCCGACACGTCCGAATTCGCCGAACAAGGGATATCTTTCCTCTCTTTTGGCCCAAGTTCAAAATCCCCTCATCGATTGCGTTTGTGAGCACTCACTTTTGCGACGCGGAGCGCCTCTTATATAGAGACCCTCTGGTGCGTTACCGTTCCGCTTCACCCCCGGGCCTCTGTAAGTCTGTGCGGCCATGGGCTTTCCACGGGAATTTAGGCAGAGCAAGAGTCTAACACATGGAGCGCCCTTCTCCCGCCAATGGCGCAGTCCGAGTTATTTCGTGATTGCACGAGGGCGGATCGTTGATGCGATCCGACAAGAGGAGGCTCTTCTCTGTTACGTCGGATTCTTGCGTTTTGACTATCCCCCCTGCTTACGGAACGTTTGCCCTGTTCTGCAACCCCCGCACCAGCACTCCTTTTCTTTTGGAAGATTCTCTTGAGCTACGGCCTCCTCTCCCTAGAAAATGGGCGTTTTCGAGGTTTCGACTTCGATAGGGGAGGTTTGTTCGATTCGAACGACCGTTTTCGACCCCTCTCACTTTGCTATCAAGGACCACATTCGACGGCCTCGAGGCCCTCCTTGCTTGCACACGCCGAGAGCTAATTGCTTCTGCCTTCTTCCCCATCGCACTTGACGGGGGCGGGTCGTGGTTTATATCTGCGAAGACGGTTAGGCCTTCCGCCCCTCTGCTCCTGGACTCCCCCTTTCTGATTGACTAGTCCCCCCAACCAATGGCTCTTCGTGCCTTGGGCGCAAATCTCTTCTTTTTTTTAAGGCTAGATTAGTGAGCACCTCCCTCCCAGTAGGCCTTTCGGCCTCTAGACACGGTCGCGGTGTGTTTTAAAAAAGGCGTCATTTTGCGTCACGCAAAAATCCTCCTCAAAGGGTGTTTTTAGAAGAGATGTTGCCAGTGACCCTTCGCCGCCGTTGTTTGAAAACGATTCCCCGTCCGTTCCGGATCACAGGTCAGAGCCTTTTCTCGTCTGGCCGCGGCGACTCGAGTGGACGATCGAGATATAGGGATTGCGCGCCATGCCGCCCTCTCGCTCAATTGGCGAGCGGTCCCCTCGAAACTGGCCAATCCTAGGCAAGATGGCGGGAATTAGGCTCCGAACCGTAGAACCACCCCACGCGCGACCTTTTCTTGCAAGCGCTGCATGGTTTGGGTTCTTTCGCCGCCATCCTCTGTCGGCTCAGTTTGAGTGCCTCGATGCCCGTGCATGACGCCAAGTTGGCAAGAAGGTATAGAGTTCTATCTTCCCCGAACCGTGCCACGCTCTCTCTTTTTTTCAGGGTCGCATGCGCCCCTGCTTTCGCGCGATCCGGTGATTGCGATAAGACTAGACGAGCATCGGCTTTGTTGATTGTAACTTCGAGCTTTGCGACCACACACAAATTCCGTTGTGCGATAACCGCTCCTGGACTGAAAAATACTTCAAGATCTCCGCTCTTTTGGCGGTATATCAGCACGCCGCCCTTGCTTTCTTTTAAAACCTTTGCTGCGCACGAAATCGCTGCCCCTGAGGGCGTCCGTGGTCACCGCTGCTTTCGAGAAATGCAGGTGGATTCAAATTGCGCCATCGACTCCCCTCCCCTGTGACCCCTCCTCGATCGCTCCCTTCGCTCTATTAAGGCGCTCTTTGTCGCTCCTTCCTCTTTGCGTCACCACTACAGCACCATAGGGTGAAGGGCCCTCTTTTCTGGTTGCAAAGCCCATTTTTTTTTGCAAGCTCGCTCGCTCTTTGTCATTGTCCGTGACCCGATTACTACCCCCAGAGAAAGGGTTCCTCCATTACCATTTTGACATCCTCTGTTTTGCGATCGACGAATCGTGGGCTTGGTCCCGCCCGTTGAGCCAGGATCTTCCGCCAGTTCTTTTCAGACCACCAGGCGCCCTGATCTTGCCTTTGTTTTTCCCCCCACGCGTGAGAACTCCCGCGGGCGCTTATTAACGGGTGGAAGCCTTCCTCAGCTTTCCGGTTTCTGCCCGTCCCCCCACCCCCTTTTCAACCTCCTTGCGCGTAGCTTTGCTCTAATTTTACTTTGGAGTTCCGAATTTTCGGCTTGCCTCTCTCCACGCTCGGATACTTCATCCTTCCAATGAAGCGGCAAGACTCGATGCGCGTCCCCACCCACCCAAGTAGAGTCCCAGCAGCACCACCAGTCCTTTTCTCCGTCTCTTCCTTAAGGTAGTTAGAGGTTCATCAGGCATTTCCAGCCTGAGCGCAGAGATGGCCTGTCGCCAACACCCTCATTTCCCTCGCACACTCGAGCCTTTCCCCGTCCTGCTTGCTTTCTTGCGGACGGATAGCACCCCTTTCGATTTTTTCAGCCATTAGAGGTCTCTTTGCGCTTCTCTCCTGGTGTGAGTTCCCATGCTGGCCCCTCCTCTCTTAGCCACAGTCCTCCGGCTTTGCGCTTAACGCAGAGCCCTTTTCCCTTTCGGGCCAGGGCTTTTCGCCCTTTCACCCGATCTGCGCGCCCTGAGTTTCTGTAGAGTTATAGGAACATTTTTTTCTTCTCCTTTGCAATTCCGACGCGCTTCTTTGTCGAGGAGGCGTCACACATTCCTAAGATCAGTCTTACTAGTGTCGTCACCTTTCGCGCCCGGCTCTGCCGCCAAATTTTTTTTTGAGAATCAACCGTCTCGGTGCTGCACCTCTTACAGGTCGGCGCCGAACCTCGGTGGACGAGCAGGACACTACAATCGCCCCTGGTCTCTGAAGCTCCCCCGGCGCCACATCAGAGTTTCTTTTCTCCTACGAAAGGAACCCAAACATGTGGTCACTTGTCCCTTGCATGTACTATTTTCGCCGCCTAGACGATCCCAGACACGCTGTATTTCTTTCTCACCTCTGATGACTTTTCTTTTTCCTCCTGCAGCTTTTCTTGTGCTGCGTTATTCCGGAAGATTGTTTTCTGTTTGCCGTCCCAGAATCGGTAAAACCTTCTTTTTCTCCTTTTCTTCTTTTACATGTTCAAAACGCTTTCCTTGGCGTTTGCCCTACGTCAGCTTTACTGTTGTCAATCCTCCCAGAGATAGGGTCGGCGGACCCCAGGCCCCGAGTTTCTTTCGCTCCCCCCCCCTACCGTAATGACCTTTTTCACCGACCAAGTGAATTTTCCATCCTTGCGCGCCCTCCAGGAGATTAATGTTTCTTGAGAAGTCCATGTCTCGGAAACGTCTCAATTCCCCACCCACCCTGTCAA
>Ga0179593_1336102_pt1 | contig 13682 bp, 12 predicted proteins | sample CZODoug2_1_08_16_FD_185931 | JGI IMG/M metagenome (GOLD analysis project Ga0179593, IMG submission 185931) | Vadose zone soil fungal communities from Angelo Coast Range Reserve, California, USA - CZODoug2_1_08_16fungal (PacBio error correction) | ecosystem: Environmental > Terrestrial > Soil >... | reverse complement strand
TCCTTTTTTTTTTTTTCTCCTTTAAAGCTTTTGGACCTATCAATTCATCATTCCCTTGATTTATTGACCGCTCCCGGAGATCCCCCCCACCGTCATAGACCTACCCTCTGGTTCCCATCATGACCCCCCATACCAAACCTTTTCCGCGGGATGGTTGCTATCTTTCTGCCGACAAAGTCTTATGACAACTCTTTTCCCCGGCGTCTGCCCATACAATCTTCTGGCACTAACTCTCCGTGGAAGCCCTACCCCACTTTTTGCTTGCCTAAGTTTCTTTGGCCGTTCTCACCTCGGACCTCCTCTAATTCAGGCTTCGATCGCCTCAAACGGGCCTTTGTCTTTTTTTGATCCTTGTTCCCTTTTGAGTTGAAGTTCTGACCAAAGCTTCTTGTCCGTAGTGAGACCTTACTGTACCCCCCTTTTTCTTCCCTTGGGTTAGCCCTTGAATGTTTATTCCTCCGGGGAACGCCTTTTCTGTATTGCCTTCCATTTATTTCTTTTCTTTCGCCCCCCATCCTTTTTGAATTTTTTCCCGTGAAAGCCACTTCTCGAGAATCCGGTAAGCCTTTGAACTCTTTATTCCACGAGGCTTTCCCCCCGATTTGTTTTGTTTTTTTTTTTTGATGCAGGCGGAAAATTGGAAATATCTCGTGTTTTTTGGACGGCCCCTCATTTTAAGGGTGAAATTGACCAAGCCACTGCTTCCTTTTTTTTTTCGTGACCATGGATATTATTCCCTTTCAGTGGGTTAACTTTAAGTCGTTTTGCGCCACTCCCCGATAAAATGCTTGGTGCTTTCCCCAATACGAAATCACACCTAACTCAGCCACCCCTCGAGTACGAGTGACTTGTTTTTCTTCCCGATTCGAACGAATTCCACTGACTGAAATGCCCCCGGGGATTAGATACCCTTCGGCCGTTTATGATTTCTTCACGTTTTTTAACGGAACCGCCTCTTGGGCTGTCCCAACCGGAAGAATTTGGATCTTATATTGGGATGCCCATACCCACCCTCTTGCCCTTTTTGGGCCTTTTTCCCGCTCGCAGGTCCTGCCACCTTACCATATCGATTTTGCTACCAGTTCGCCCTGCCCAGTTTTTAGGCACACTGGTTGTTCGTCTTCTGACCTTTCAACACAGCCTTGCCCCCGGTCGATCATCTCGATGCTTTGATCTCCCCATCATTTTGCACCTTGTCTTTGCCGCGTTAGGGGATTTCTTTGCTGAACGACACCCACGTTGGGCTTGTATTCTCACCGCATGATCATCCCTACTCTAATTCCACAGTGGTTATCTCGGAACACCCCCCCAATTCCTTCCAAAGAGCGTACCTTATTCTGTTTTCGACCCCAACCGGCCTGTTCTCGCGGCCGACAGTCGCTTTTTTCCAAGCCCCAATTTTTAGGTCCTTGTACCTTCGAGTGCCGTTCTTGACCTTTATTGCTTACATCCCCCCTGCCTGCGAGAAGGATTTTTTCCATCCCTCCATTTGTTAGCGGCCCAATTTTCCTTCATCCCCCAAGAAGCTATAGCCCCGCTGGCCCTCCCCTTTAACTTCCCATTCATGGAATATCTGTTCCCCCCTTTACTTGGACCCCTGAGGGGTCCCATCCCGCGGCTCGCTGAGCCCACCGCGTTTTTTGTTTCCAAGTAATTGGAGATTTTCTCTTCAAGTTCGAGGATCTTTCGCTGCCCCCCCCTAACCAAATCGCCCCCTTTCGCCCGAACCCGTTTTTAGACCTTTGGACGAAGGTGGCCCCAAACCTTTTCCTTTCATTACCTGATCGGGAACCATTGCCGTTTAGTCGTGAAGAAGATCCCCCCCCACACTTTTTTCTACAAAACTTGAGGAAAGACCTTTTTGTTTCAAGCGAGCTCTATATTCCGTTGTGGTTGTTTTTTATCTCCCGGGTTTTCCCCTTTTTGCACCCTTTTTGGCCTCGGGGTTATTTTTTTTTTTTAGGTTTTTGGCGTCGCGCCCCGTAATGGTCCCGCCTTCATTGTTCAACACTGCTCTTTTTTTCCCTTGACAGATTGGCGACCGTAGTCCGACGTTCGATTTTGTTCTTTGTACCTAGATGAACTTTCGCCCCTCTTTCCGCTCACCATTACTTGTTTTATACCGCTTTCTCTTAATCCGATTTTGTAATTGTCCCTTCCCCTTTTAACAGGTGCAACATAATTTCCGGTTTCTAATTTTAATTCTCCTTCCACTTCCCTTTTAAGCGCGTTTTTTCTTTTTTTCTTTCCTCCCCCAAGCACCTTTGAGAAGTTGTCCCCTTGGCTGCAAACTCCCTCGCAGGTTCGTTTCCCCCACTAGTCCGAACTCTTTCGCGCCACCCTCTTCCTCTTTTATTTGGAGTTATTATGCGATGACGGGCATTCTTTTCTGCGCCGACTTCTTAACCATTTTTTAGGGTACTTTTACCAATTTTTACTATGTCCTTTTCTCAAGATCTTAATTACCCCCCCCCCCCCCCACTAGGGTAATTTTGCCCCAGGTGCCGTAATATGGGGATTATAATGAGGTGATGATAGCTCTCACCCATCCCCACCCCTTGTGTTGTCGAATGTCCCCCACACTGCGGCGACATGCCCTTCCATTTACCTGCCTTTCTTGACTTAAATTTTGCTTCTCTAGACTTTGCATTGTTTTTATGTTCCCCCTTTCAAGATCCCACACCCTGAGTTAGACGCTCAGGCTTTTTCTTAATCCCCTTAGTTAAAAACAGCCACTGTCGCCCTTTGAATCAGCCCCCCCACCGACCTTCATTTAGTTAGGCAACCCCCACCTTTGGCTTAAATATGTCTTTTTTTTTTTTAAGCTTCCCCCTATCAACAGATCACAAAGTGCCGCCACGTAACCATACGATTGTTCTAAGCGACAAAGTGATCTGCTCGCGCTAACGTAGTCGACCTTTGCCCGCGGGACCTTGACGTTTGCCGTAACTTTCCCCCCATTCTACACTTTCAGTGAGAACGCGGTCTTACGGTCCTTTTGGTCTTCGTTTCCCTGACCGTTTTTATCCGGGCTTTCGCCTACTGACGCGCGCACCCTCTCCCCCCTTTTTCCCACTTTCCCACGATACGTCCTTCCCCTTAATCATTAGTTTCCTTTAACCCCTGCGCCTTAATTAGGTCCCCGGTACCACTAGATAGCTCTTCCTATTATCGGTTCTAAAGATTTAGGTCCCCCTTCTTATAATCCTGTGTTCCTGTTCCCGAAGCCTGACCCCGCTGACATTCGCCCCTTTGAAATTATCAGCCCCTTCCAGTAATCTTCCATCTCCGTTTCCCCTTCCTTTCCAGTAATGAAATTCCTTTCCTACCCAACAAGGGACTACACCGGCCAGGCGCACTTCCTTACACCCAAGTTCTTTATTTTAGTCTGCGGCGGAGACATCTGTTCCCAGGTAATAACCCCATCCTTGCCGGTGGTCCTTCCTCTAGCAGCTCCAATTCATTGCTCGGCATGGTTTTCTTGAGAAGTTATCCTACTAGTTTCCCCCTCCACCTTTCATTTTCCTGATTACCCCACGACTCTTCCTACTATACCGAAAGCCTTGGAGGTTCTCTTTCGGAAGTAGTTTTTCCACGGTTTCCCTATCCTGCCGGTGTAGTGACACCATCTCTCCCCCTCAATTTTTCTTTCTTTATTTCAAGAAGTATCCTCTTCCCTTTTAGACTCCCCCCCCGCTTCCCCCCGGGTCTCGGATGTTATGCCGCGATTCTAACCGCTTCTTCTTCGCCTTTTTCCTTTATAATTCTTTCTCTCTTTTTTCCTCCTGACTTTGTTTTGAGATTTCCCCTCTGAGACTAGAAAGCGTTGGGGAGAAGATTCTTCATCTCGTCTCTACATTTCCCCCGCTCCCCCCCCGGATCTTCCCGATCCCTGAGTCGATGGCGTTCTCCCAACACCTTCAACCCCCAATGCGATGTAGAGCCTTCTTTTTCTAACTGTCTGAGGCCTTAACACCCCGCTTTTTTTTTGCCACTACGTTCCCCACGTGAAATTCATTGAGTAACCGTTCTCGTTCAGGTACCGCATGAAAAAATGTCAAGAGGATCCCCGTGATCCATACTTTGAAAACTGCGTCGTTTTTCAAATGGTTTAGAAGACACCCCTTTCCGTGATCTTGATCTAGGAAGAATTTATGATATCGAACTCCCTCACACACTGTTCCGGCTAAGTGTGCCTTTTGACCATGTAAGCTTGACCTTTCTAGGCAAGAACCCGATCTCCTAAGGCAGGCTTCCAAGAAGTCTTTAATTTGAAGTGATTTTTACCCAACAATGCATCCGCTTGCCCATTGTTTGAGCATTCCGGAACTGGCGACGGATTCGAATCCGTACGCCGATTTAGTCAACCGATGGCCTTTTTTACTAGCAATCTGCCCTGAAAATATAATTTTTCCGGCACCCTCTTATCTAGTTTTTTCAACATTGACCAACACTGACTGCCCCATGATTCCTTTGGTATCAGATCCCCACTATAGGAATTCCCCTCCGGATCTCCGTGGCTCCCCCGACCACGCCCGCTCCCCTTTTGGGAAATTCGCAAGTCCCAAGAAGCATACCCTGGTCGTGGAGGGAGTTCTTCCATTAGATTTCACCTTTACCCCCCCGGCCTGAACTTCCCCCCCTTGGGCTTTCATGCTGAGCAGAGTCACGACTTTCTTTCTGCTGTTTTCTAAATTTGACGCTTCCAACAGTCTTTTCTCGTATTTGGTAGTCGGTTGACTAAACATCACCCACCTAGGTCCTTCCCTGTTGGGTTAAGGTAGGTGCTAACCTCCACCCGATGTTGCGATTTAAAGCAACGTCCGTTTTAGCACTTCGCGCGAAAACCTGTGCGTTCTCCTGACAATAATACCCAAAGCCGGTCCAAGGTAGCCCCTTCGGCAGATACTCCCAGAGTAATGTGCCATGTCGCCGCTTTTTAGGAAGGAATGCCTCACCCCTCTTGTATTATTTCATCCGCCTCTAATCCCATGCATGATCTTCCCGCTTTTTCGCTCGTACCAATGGTAAGAGTCTTGACCATACCCTTCCTTTCGATTCGACGAGCAAACGGGTTTATCTTTCTTTCCCCCCCAAAATCCTTTTTCGGTTAAGTCGAGGCCTGTCCGGACGCTGTCTATTCCTTCCATCTGATCGACGAGTTGCCAGCCCCCAACCCCGTTGTCGAACGGCAACATGCCAGACAACCCTATTTTTTTTTCAAACTACCCTAAATTTTTCCTTCCGCCGTGAACTATAGTTTGCGGCCCCGTTGAGTCCCCTTCCGAAGAAAGTTCGACACAGGTTCTATTCCAAGTAATTTCGAGGTCTTTTGCCTCCGAGTGACTCGAGTTTTTGCACCCAAACTAGAACGTGGCCGTTCCCCTCCCAAGGGTACCGAACAAGAGGGTCCTTTTCCACCCCACATCCTTTCAGTTGCACGTACGCTCTTGAAAATTCGGGTGCTTAGAACCTCCTCCCCCTAACAATCCCTGCCGTACGACTTCGAGTACCTCCACGCCTCCATACTTTTACTCCCTCTTGTTGTCGAGATAGCTGGTTTCCCTCACCCGAATTCCCCCGGGTTATAGGGTTGGAGTTTCGTCGCACCAAGGTCCAATGTTCCCATAGCTTTCTCTGACCCCGAATGTGTTGTGGCTGCCCCTACTTCGATTCCCGGTTCCTGCCCAAGTTCGACTTGCTATCCTCGAGGATTGCGCGACGCTAAAATTCCTTGGTCGATCCTCGTTGTGGTCATATCCTCTTTTACTGGAATTTCCGTCCCCTTTTAAATCTCCTTCGGTGAATGTCTTTTCTTTTTCGATTCCAGCGACAGTTTGGCTCTTTGCTCGAGAATCATTGATTTACAACAGTAGGAGAACTACTCGCCTTTCTGGATTTCTCTCCAGCGGTCCCTCCCGGCGTACTTCGAAGTTTGAGTCTGTAGCGTACTGTCGTTCTTCGCTCGAAACGGACTGGTATGGGGACCAGATTCCTTTCCCTTTGCCTTCAAATGATGGGCTCTCCTCCCCGGATACCTTGGGTGATGCTCAGTTGGATGAGCATTATGACCAGCGTGTTTTTTCCTGAACCCGCCCTCTTGAAAACGGACTTCTTCGTTATGCGGCAGCATCTATGACTCCCTTTTCTGTGTCTTCATAACCGAACACCACCAGGGTTTTCGATAATCGGGTAGATTAGCACATCGCACAATGGTAGGCTTAATTTTAGAAGACCTCCGGGCGGCCCTCAAAGCCTTTTTGTACTGGACTCTTTTTTATTTGACCCCCTAATAAATACCAGATACCATGCGTTCCAAATATACCTTTTTCGATTTTTTTTTCTAAGTTCGTGATCGTTCTTTCCTCCGTATCGACACCTTTTTGACTGCCGGGACTGCGTTTTGGTGAAGCCCCCCCCAACGTCCTCCCCTTCCTTCTTGAACAGCTTATTCTTTGTGTATTTAGCGAATTCCACCGCCGTTCTCGGGGGTCGAGCACCGCCCGCACCGGCAAATTAATTTCTATCATTCTCCGACGTTCCAGACTGGAGGTTTTCAAAAACTTTTTTTACTGAGGTTCGGTCCCACCACCCCCCTCTACACTCTAGGCCTTAGATATCCAGAGTTCTACTCTTTTATCTACTGTGCTTTCTTTCATTACGCACCCCCCCAGGTCTATTCGAATCGGTCACTCTTTCAGCACGGGCATTCCTTAACTTGTTTCCCCAGGATTCTCCCAAATGGTTCGTCCTCCCCTGACGTTAACTGGTTATCTGCGAAAGAGTTCCTTATTTCTTTGCGGCCTTCGCTACTATTTTCTCTCTTCCCCAAGATCAACATACACTTCATCCTCGCTAGAGGGATAAATTAATCCAAGGCCTTAATGATGATCACTGTCCTGACCTTTTCGGCAAGACTTGTGAAGTTACCCCCCCACTTCCTAGCAATTCCCTTGCCCTTTCTGGAACACGTGGCTAACAATCTTTCTATAAGTTGTGCATCCAAGTCGTCCTTTTTATTGTCGGGATTTAAGTCTCTATATTTTTCCGGTCCCTGCCCCAAACGGTTCTCGGTCAGCTTGACCCGCTCTCCCATGATTAACCGTATATTTATCAAGATTCTAATTTCCCCTCCCCCTCCTGTTGTTGTTTTTAATCCTTCCCGTGAGCGCTTTTTAAAGTTAACCTCCGTCCCAACTAATTAAGACATTGCACCGAAAAGGATAGTTTGCTTTGATCTCTGCTTTTTTCGATCGGACTTCCCCCGCAACTACCCCAAAGAAAACCAGATGAGCTACGCCACCGTACTGACCATAATCTACCCACGTTGAACCAAAACATTCCCCTCAACCCCAAGATGGAGTTTTAATGACCCACCATACTTTTTCGTACCCCCCAAGTTAAACCCTTTGAGGGCGCGGCTTTTATAATAAGGACCCCCCTCCCCTACATGAATTTCAATCCCAATTTTCCCAGCCACGCTTGTCCTATTATTTGAAAGCCGGAAGGAATGCGCCAGCAGGCAGTACCAAAACCAGCTCGTAGTCACTCTCGGCCATGTACTTGTGAGAAGCATCCTTCGTTTTAATGAACTGAAATGCTTGCTTTTCTCTCCGGCCCCTTAGTAATTTCAGAGGACTTCCACGAAGCAAGCTCCCAGGCAAAAGTCACAGGAAAGAGATTCCTGCCTCCCCAGAAAGGTCTCATTCCGCTTCAGTGATTATCGGTGTCCCCCCAATGAAGTTCTTTTTTTCTTTTCAGGTTTTTAACTGATCCCCCGCATGATTTAAGGCGTTTTCCCCCCCTGAACCAAGGGGTTCGTTCCCCTCATTCCAGTTAAATTCTTTACTAGTTCCGAACGATAGGGTGGTCCTTTCTGACAGAACAATTCTTATAGCGTTAGTGAGGAAGCTTCACTTTTTTACATCTTACCCTTCGATAATTGATTAGCCCCCTTTTCTTCCGAACCCTTCAGTCGAAAAGCTGTATTGCCCCCCGAATAATTCTGAAGAAGTCGTGCTCTAATAGTCGGTGAACATACCCACAGCTGTAGACCATTTATTGTTCTTCCATTCCAGTCATTTCTTTTTTGATGAGACCCTTTAAAAAGATCATTGTTTCCACGCCCCACCCCCCCTTAGGCCCCCAGTCTTTTTGCAAAAAGGTTAGAGGGATGACTCAATCTTCAACAAGCCAATTTTACAAAGGTAGATAATAGTGATTCTGCTAGTAAGTCATTTTTCGGCGCGTAAGTTAGGTCAGGCATGGACGCACACCCCCCTTTTGGCTTTCATTCATTCTCATATCGATCATCCACCATCATTAGATTAATTTCCGGTGTAGTAGGGAAATTCAATTGTTAAGCACACCTAGCTTCAGATTTTGGTCCGACCCCTTGCCAGTTCAGATCCGCCCTCCTACAGCAGGCACCCTTCTCATCCCAAACAAAGCAGGCCGCTTCTGCCTCTAGGGCTTGACTCTCTTTGGCTTTGACATCCTGCTAGAAGAGTTGTCCAGTCTCCCCAGGGAAACTACTTTTTTTTTTTCAGTACGTCTCAAATAAGACCTTTTTTCTGGCTGTAAATTAGCCCTAACATGACCGATAGAGTGGCCCACCCCCCCCTTCCCTCAAGCAATACCATACCCTTTTTTCTGTGATCCCCCCGCGATTTCTTCCCCCCACACCCCCCCCCCCCCCCCAGCAGGGGAGCGATCTCCGTGAGCTTATACGCTGAAAAAAAAAAATCGCCCCTTTATCCCATTACCCTACCCCCCCCTCCCCTTAGTAAGTCCTTTTAGTAGCCTTCCCCCAACTTCCTCATCCGTCGGTAACATTGCCGGTCGGTCGACCGAACCCCCCAACCCGGTTCTGAAGGGACTTTTTTACCAAACCCCCGCCCCCCCTCCAGATCTGTTTCATTCCTCCGTTTTTTGTTTTCTCTGAGAACGCTGCGGGTACGCACATTTTCTTTTCGGTTATGTTTGTTTTTTCTAAGAACGTAATGTTCACGAGTCCTTCCGTCCCAAACGAGATGTTTTTGGAACTCCGACTCGATTATTTACCTTTCCCCTTGGAACGCTTTTTTCGGTTTTGCCTCCCTCTTCCCAGAAATTGACGATCCAACCTTTCTCCCTCGTTTGATCCTTTTTATTTTTTTTCGTTTCCTTTCATGCTTATTGCCGACATTTGCCACAAGCTCCTTTCCTGTAGATATCTTTCCTCCCCCGTTTTACTTTGCATTCTACACCGTTTGGATGGCTGCCCCTCCCTTTTCCCTATGATGGATTTCCCTCCCCCGTCCCCCCCTCCGAGTAAACGGCCCCCTGCTTTGGGTGCCTGGGGCCTTTGGCGTTTCGAACAACGTTCCGGGTATGGTCGTCTTCCTCAGATCAGTTCCCCCTTTACATCGTAACCTCGGGAAGATCAGCCGTTGGATGATCATGGTTTATTCTATGCCTGAACCCCCGCCAAAGTGTTTTCTTCCGGCTTCCCAAGGAGCGGCGATTTCCATCATCCCCTTCGGCCCGCACCGCTCTGATCTGACCTGGTATTAGTTGATGATGGCCCCAGTACCATCCGCCCGGGTCTCTCACTGTTTCGTGTAACTGTTCTTTCAAATGCCCCTCGGTCGGGTAAAGTCAGAAATCCCTGGGTCCCCAGCCTTTTGGGGGCCTCCAAACCTTTTTTTTATTGCCCCCCGACCACTCAAATAGCTTCCGAAAGTCGTGGCGACTTGCTGAATCTGCCCCTCTCGCTGCCTCCTCCCCGTCGACGAGAATACAGTGAAGGTGCATGAGGGCGTTTTCGACCTACTTTGAACCAATTCTTCTAGACGTACAGAGTATTCTTCTCTTGAGACACATTCTTACTTCGTTTATTAGCCGAGCTCCAGATGTGAAACTTACGGCTTATACCACAATCCACTGCGCCGTTCTTAAAACCCTTAAGGCTTTGCGGTAAACAAGACACTTCCTCAAGCCCCTCTGAATGGACTTCAGAGTGAGGGGGCAGATTCTGCTGTCTCCCTGTTTTCCCTTTCCGTCATCACACCCCCCCGGAGATGAGCCTCTGGAATTTCGCCGCCCTGCATACCGGAGGTCAACTTCTTAAGTTCAATCGAAAATTGCAGTTCTCTCAACCGTCCGTAACATCCCGCTGAATCACTTGATGTCCATTAGACGTTAGTTTTAGATTTCTTCTGCTCGCTCCTTCTTGCTACATTCCAAATCCGACGGGGGACTACTTTGAAAATGAATGGACTAAAGGGCCGTTTCCTGCGTGATCCATGGCTCATGTTCCCGGGGGGCCTGAGGACATTCGATGCCCAATTTTACCAAGCAGCTTTTTCCATGTCTTTCACTGTACTTTCCCCCCCAAGGATTTCTCTACGAAGGTCTTTCATACCCTCTCTCTCATTGCCCTTTATCATTGGTACTCCTTCTCATCTTCTTTGGCTCGCATCCCCCCACGATACAGGCGGCCTGGATAGCAGTGTCTTCCTTTTTTTAGTTCCCGATTTCTCGTTAAGATCTTCTTCCTTTTTACCTCCTCAGTTGTTTTGCGTCTCTCTTTCTACATAGAAAGTGGACAAAGCGGCATCATCTCGGCCCTAGCCATGGCGCCACGGCATCGTGAGACGCTCTTTTCCAAGCGGCGAAGAACGACCCAAACATATATGGTAGAAGTTCTCCCCTCCCACAGGCCGGAAAAAATTGGTATCTCCGTGCCAAACGCAAAAGTGTTTGAGAAAGGGCTTCAACGACCCCCTTTACAGCAGTCCCGCGGTGAATAAGGGCGGAGGCCCACGTGATCACTTTCCTGACCGTCGTATAAGGATGACTATCTACCCCAAGCTGCCTTCATTGTCTTGGATTCTTAAGCAGGAGGACCGCCGCATCCCTCCAAAGCAAGAAAATACCGCTTTGCGGGATTTACATTTCTCCCCGGGCCCCATGTCCGATGACTTCACGGGATTCGTCCCCTAAATTGCTTTAAGGAGGGTAACGAATGGGAGTCCTTTTTTCAGTGATTAGCTGCGTGACCCGCTTCTTGGAAGGAAAGGGCGGAACCCGTGCGATCCACCAGGATCATCTCCGCCCGACAGAGGAAACGCAATCAGATGACAGGAAAGATCGTTGGGGGGAAAGGCCCTCCTTCTGGAGTTAACACCCACCTTTTGCGCAATCCCCCCCCTGTCTAGCTAACTGACCGGACGTACAATTTTCCCTTTTCGGCTGGACGTCTCGAAAAACTTCGGACCCGGTTTGGACTTTTTTCGAAGAAACCCCCCAGACGCCTCAGAGGCCTTTAGCCCCATATTGCAATTCCTCATGTGCCCTCTACCAGGGCTCTTGAGGAGAGCTACCTTCAATCTTCGCCCGCTTATTCCATACTCATGTCAGGAAGCGTGGATCGGAGGGTAGCCGGCACCCCCCCAAAAGAGTAAGAACAACACAGGATTTTGCGGTATCCGCTCTGTAGGCCCCGCCCAATAGTGATTTTTTCACGAACCGTTCGGCTCTCGAGTCACCCTGTGGGCTTCAATGCATCTCAACCCCCCAGAATGACCAGTTCCTCTTTCATATTTCTGATTCCGATTACTTTAATTGATGAATTTTTTCCCTTCAGTTAGGCTCCTACACAACCAATTTTGGCTTTGTCCATTTTTCCCTCATCCATAGGCTCATAACCTTAGCGTTTTTGATCTTGTGACACGACATTTTTGTAAGCATTCTTTTCGGAAAGATTATCCCGCCTACACGTTTTCGATCCGCTCCCTGACAACTTCCCACTCAGCGCCCCACCTCCAGGATACTGTAAGATATTCCTTTGGATGCGAACCTTGCTCTAAGTGCTCCAGTAGACTCCCCGGGCACTCAAATCCTCCACGTCTGATGGAACTGCCCTACCAGCCTCATCCGGAAATATATGTTGCCACTTCCTGCAATTCGGCCACTTCCTTCTAGGTAGCCACACTCGCTGCCCAAGTAAGTTCGGATCTCCACAGTATTTCTCGCCAAAAACCGTACCGTCTTCAGCCCCGACCGAAACCGGGTAAGATTTGGATTCAAACACACCTTTTTATCATTCTTGAACAGGGCTTTCTAGCCCCTCAAAACCCAACCCGGGGAGAACGAATTTTCTCTCGACCCTAATCCTAGATATCTTTTTTATTCCCTCCTTTTTGTTTTTGCCCCTTTGATAATAACTCTCAAATTATTTGGACAGCCGTTGTATCGTCCGCGACCCTTCCCGTTATCTTCCACCAGGTTTTACTCGAGTTACGGTCTAACCGTTTTTCCTGAACCTTTCATTTGTTACTTTTCCTAGATCTCTCTAGCACGATTCCTCTCAATTCTTGTTTTATCTTGACTCAGCGTGAGGCGTCTAATGCCCTTTCTTTTCCTCCACAGTTAATTTCTTCTGATTTCTGTTCCAGTCCGAATCTTTCTTGATAGTATCGAATTTTCCCTGTTGATGGATGCATATTTCCAGCGCTGTACTTCACACTTCCATCAATTGAGCTACCCTCTTCATTGTATCGAAGCGGGCTCTTGTCGGAGAGCCTACCCTGTAATTTGGGCGGCCTATTTTGTTCAGATCTTTTTATTCCACTTTTGTTTTTATACGCGTGACCACGGGCGATCATGATGGTATGTTCTTGCGGTCGAGCTGACTCCCCCAGTGTGTCATGCATACATGCGCGGCGCACATCACATGACTTTATCCGCCCCTCGAATCTCCCCTATTTGTTTGATTCCGTTCTGACTAAAACCCACATGGTTCGCTCACAATTGCGTGACGTTCGTTCCCCCAATCCCTAACCTCTTGGTACCCGTTGTAATCATTAAGAGGATAGCCTCCGCCGGGTAATCTTTTTTTTCTGTGACTTTCCCATACTACTATCCCAAAAGGTCTTCATCAAAACCCAGAGGGGTCCCGAAGAGATTCTCGGCTCAGCACGTCGGCGCGAAATGAGCCCGGGATGCTTTGACTCGGGAAAGCTGGAACTACGATCGAACCGCGGTCTTGTGTTTTCGGAGTCACACGGATCGTTTAGGTGAGAGTTGTACGAGAGTGACCGGCCGGACTTTCAGAAGGACGACGGTGAGAGCATTTTATAAGTTTGATTTCGTTAGTTCAACGGTTCCTTCGGTGAAGTTCCCCCTACCTTTCAAGGCCTCTTTCCTCGTTCCCGCTTCGGTCTACGGCTTCGCTCCTTTTTGCTTCCTGTTCCACGTTCCCGCCACATCGGTCATTATTCCGAAGTTCCACTTGCAAGGACGCTCCTGCCGGGCGTCCCCATATGGCCTTCAATTACAAAGTGCCGACATCTTCCATGGCGTCGCAACAGGCCGCACGAGTTTTTCTGATTTTCTTAGGACGCTCATCGATGCTTAAAGATCCACTACACACGATCGTCGACATAGTCCGACTGGCTGTTAGTAGTGATCACTGGCACATCCTTCATGGCATCCCTTGGTGTACACGATCGGATTCAATCGGCTATGAAAGGCCCCGAGGGTAAAGACGTTTTCGATGAGAAGGTTCGTGAAATTTCCATCTTTTTTATCATTTTAATTTTTTTGGGAGAAGCCTCTCCTTTTCTTGACTCATCCCAGTACGGTGCGCTTCCCTTTCTAAATTCAGAAAGAACTTTTCTTTCCCGCTTTTCTATTAA
>Ga0179593_1307147_pt1 | contig 13682 bp, 28 predicted proteins | sample CZODoug2_1_08_16_FD_185931 | JGI IMG/M metagenome (GOLD analysis project Ga0179593, IMG submission 185931) | Vadose zone soil fungal communities from Angelo Coast Range Reserve, California, USA - CZODoug2_1_08_16fungal (PacBio error correction) | ecosystem: Environmental > Terrestrial > Soil >... | reverse complement strand
TTTTTTGTATTTTTTTCCACAGGGGTCCTAGTTACTGTTTGAACAGTACCTTTGCATCTCGTTCCCGTCGAGCAATCTGGTCCCCCTTTTCTGTATTTTTCTCCATCATTTAGGTTCCCCGTCCTTTCTCCTCCCACCCCAGCCGACGCGCCTATTCCCCCCCCCCTGTTTTCCCCAACATATTCACCTTTCTAAATTTTTTTCTTTTGCACTGCCCTTTTTGGTCCATATTTTTAAAAGTGCTTTCTGAGGCGATTCCCCTTTTTTTGTTCCCAAAACCCAACTGTAGTCTTTTTCTACCCCTTTAGGACTTTCCCTCCCCCTTTGTTTTTCTCGTGTATTCCTTTTTCAACCCCATTCCCACCAACTGCACCTATCCCCCTTCTGAAGGCCCCTTAATCCTGGCTCTGCGGTGCCTATCTTTCTCCCCAATTTTTGTTTGTAGGATGTACAGTTCCCTCCACTCCCTTTCCGCGGTTTCTTGCGGACTCCAAAGGTCAAACCTGCGGGTCCTAATTCGCAGATCGAGAACCCGGGGTGTGTTTTGGGACTTTTCAGTTCCCCCCCCTGTTTTCCGGCATCGTGCGTCCCTAGCCTTTTCTTCCTGTCTTGAAATGCACCGGCACCATCTTCCCCAAAGCCCACCCCCCAGTTTGTCCCTTTTTACCATCCTCCTGCCAACCCCCCCCTACCCCCCCCGCCTACGACCCTTTGGGTAACCCCTCTTCCCCTCCTTTTTCGTTTGGAGGGACACGTACCCCCACTTTCCCTTGTTGGGCTTTTTTGAGGTTTTTGCGTTCTTGCCTCAGACGGGTGGCCCTTGTGATCCCTTCACCTTGATGTGCCGTCGTGCCCCGCTCGGTTTTTCCCCCCCATGGGGTCTACTTTTCAAACCAGACCCTGGCCGTACCCTGTCAATCCTAAGACCCCTTTTCAACTGTCTTTCTCTTCGTGCAATTTCTTTTCTTCCTCGTGCTATAGGAGTGGCTTCGTTACCTTGCGTCCTCCGCTGTGTGCAAACCCCCCCTCGTTTATTTTCACCACAAGGCGTTTTTTCCTCTGGCCCCACATATCGCCGACACCCCCTCCTCACTCTTTCAGTATAGTGTTTGCCCCACACACGAAGTTAATTGCCATTATTCTTCCTTCGTGGGCTTCTTTTTTCTCACTCCACCCTTTTTCCTTGCCCTGATTTGGCATTTTGCTTTCTTTCACCGATTTTTCCACACTTTTCTTTTGCTTTGCGCCCCGACCATGTCCCTCCCTTTGTCTCGGAGCTTTTCCCTTTGTTTCCTCATTTCCACACGGGGCTGACTTTCCTTCATTGCGTCATGTCCCCTCGTTACCTTTTTTTTTTTCGACTTTGATAGCATGCCCCTTTTTTAGCCCCACTTTTCCAATCAACTTCCGCCAAACATCACAGTCACTGCACCCACCTCCATCATGTTTTTACTTTTTTTTGTCAATCCGTTTCCCTTGGCACCCACGGCTTCTTTTTTGACCCGAACAGAACCCCCCATTTCCCCTCCTTTTCAAGTTGGGATGTCCGCTGTTCGCCGGGTCGCCACAGCATTTTCTTTACACTCCTCATCATCCGTTGTTTTTCTTCTCCCTCTTTATCCCCCTGACCTTCTTGAGTATCCAATAGGTGCTTTTTTTGCTTTCGGCTTCTTCCCTGTTTTCATGGTTTGCTTCGTTTCTGTCTCTTCCTTCTCTCCTTTCCTTTATGTTTCCTCGCCTCCCAGAGTAACTCAGCCACTTCCCTTGAATAGATCGGGTAAAATTAAATCCATGTCACCATTCTATTTTTTCTCCACGTGCTTTCATCCTCCCCTTCCTTACTAGCCTGACCAGGACGATTTCTTTTATGCTCTGACGGGGTTTTTTTTCTTTCTGCGAGTGCCTAGGTTTTTTCTTGATGTTACCATTTGTCTGGTGGGTCAAATCCCATTCACCTTTTTTCTCTCCTTCAACCACCCCCCTGTGCCACACAACCTGACCTTCTAAATACGGTACGGTCCATTCTGTCCCCCCTTATAGCGACCCTTTTTTTGGTGCCCCCCTTTTTCCCTGGGTAGTGGGTGTGGTGCTTTTTTTTCTGCCTTGTCGTCAGTTTTCCTTTGTTCTTCCCCCTTTGTGTTTACTACCAGCCTACAAACTGGCTGTCCTTTTTTGGTTACTTTCTCCCGTTGTTCATCTATTATGCTTTTTTCCTTCGCTCCCCCCCCCCCCTGCCCCTTTGTTGATGCGAGAATTATTTTTTCTTTTTCCAATTCGCCTAAACCCAGACCCTCCCCCGCCCTTCCTCCCGATGACCATCCATGTACTTCTTGACTGGCCCCCCCTGCCACCCCTTTATTCCCGTGTCCCCTCACGGCTTTCCGTGACTCCCCGCCGGCCTTCTTCCCGAACTTTACCCCCCCCTGTCTTTTGGTAACGCTCCAACCTTTTTTTTTTGCCTCCGGGCCCCCGAGGTTTCTAAGTCCTTTTCAGTTCCTTTTTTTTCCCTTTCCTAGAGTACCTCTTCTCCCCAACTTTTCCCCCCCTGGGCCCAGATTCAACTGCCTACCACCTCCCCTTCTCCCTCAGGCCACCAACACCGTCCGCCGCAACTTAGGTTTACCACCCGCTAGTCTTTGCTTTCGTTAAATCTTTTCCCCTTCCTTTTGAGGAACGGACGCTGGATGAGTTTTTGTGCGGACTTCCTGCCCGGTGTTTTCCCCCTCTTTGGTTCCCCCCCCTCTTTCCCTTTTGATTGGCTGATTTCCTTTTGGTTAGGTCAAGGATGTGGTCCTTTTTTTCCCCCCGACCACCTTCCCTTCCTTCAGGAGGCCCCTGAACAACCATTCCCCTCCCATTAACCTTTGTCCAATTTTTCTTTTAGACTGAATTTTTTCCTTCCTTTTTATGGCTTCCTCTACCACAGAGTTCTCCGTCCAGTTTCTTCTGTATGTTTGTTTTGGTTTCTGCCTTCTATGTGTGCTGCCATCCTTCCCCCGTAACTGAATCTTAACAGTCCCCAGAGCTCTTTGTGCGAGGTTTGTGTGGCCCTTACCCCCCCCAGGATTTTGGCCTTTTATTCGTCTCACGCCCCCCGTCCTCTTGCTTCAACCCCGGTCCTCATATCATCCGTTTACAACCGCAAAACCTCCTGTCCTTTCCACGTCCGCCCTGCAATTAATCCTTAAAGAGTTTTTTTCAGGTTTTCCTTTCGTTTCTCCTCACCCCTTGCGTCAGGCCATTGTCGTAACAATACTTTAGTTCCGATCTTTTCCCCCCCCCACTAGTTTTCTTTTAATCAAGGGGCCCCCACCACGTCCTTTTTGCCACCCTTCTTCCCATCGTTTGCCACCCCCCCAGCTACACCCCTTTCTGTTTTTGTCCCTTTCTCCTTTGATCCACCCCACCCCGTTTCCCCCCCTTTTCCTTTTTTCCTGCTCCCCCTAATATTTTCAACGGTCCTTCCCCTTGTCCCTGTTCTTTTTGCCTTCCCTTACTGGGTACCGCCCTTTTTTTACTCCTCTTCTTGACTGCCCTCTACGACTCTTCTCCCTTTTTTCCATACTCTTTTGGTTGCTGTGCCCCATGTTTCCAGTTTTTCTGGTTTTTAACGTGCAAGGGTTGTTTTTTTGATTTAAGCAACCCCCCCTTCTTTACCCATATTTTTTTTTGTCCCACCTCTTTTTTTTCCAAATTCTACTTTTACCCACTTTTCTTGCCCCCCCCATTTCACAATCCCTATTATTCCACTCCAAGCTTCCCTTTCACCTTTGTCTTCCCTACCCAGCCAACTTTCTGGTCCTCCTGGATTCAACATTTGGGTTCGTTTGCCCCGTTTCTTTTTTTTTTTTTGGTTTTCCCCCTTCCACCTCATCCCCCCACATTTTTTTACTCCGCTCGTGCTTTTGCCGTGCATTTTCCTTTCCTTCATCCCTACTGGTTTTACCCGTGCCCCCCACGTCCCTATCTCTTTGTTCTCCCCCCCCCTCCTCCCCCCCCTTTCTCCCTTGGTTTTTTTCCTCTTTTTCGGCTGTGGTAATTTCCCCCTTTTCACCAGGGTTCCGCCCCTTCTCTGTTCAACTTATTTGTTGTGCCCGTCTTTTTTACTCTTGTCAGTAGAACGTCCACCTTTTACCTTCCTCTGATGTATTTTACTCTTTTTTTTTTCCCCTCCCATTTTTCTCCCCTTTTTTCTAGGCCTCGCTTTTTCTGCCTAGTTTTTTGCCTTCCCCTTTTTCTGGAATGGGGGACCCCCCTTGGGGGGTAGGTTGCAGTGTGTTTAAGTTGTTTCTGTTAAGCTAATCTCTGCCCCACCCCCTTCTACCCCTTCCCCTCCCAATGGAACTCACCCCCGCACCTTTTCCTTGGGTACTTTGACTTTTGTCGCTTTGCGGAAACCTTCGCGTTCCCCACCTTTTATTTTATACTGTTTCCATTTCCCTTTTCTTTTTGATCCTAGTGGCCCCTCTCGTTCCCGGTGGCGGGTTTTTCCCCCCCTTGGCGCAGTTCTTTCATCATTGTGTGCAGCGATGATGTCGGTTTTTGTGCCGGCCTTTTGTAGGGACCGGTGTTTCCCTAGTCCTTTTTTAGTTCCAGTGGATATGTTGTTTAAGCTGTATGCTTCTTTTTTTTCCCGTACTTGGTCCCCTTTTCTCGTGACATTTAGTAAATCATATCTCCACCCCTTTTGTTCCGATCTCTCTTTTTCGTCTTGTCTGAGCTTCTTGAAAACACAACCCGTCCCTGTCACTCTGAGATGAATTTTTTTTCCTCTCTCCCTAGCCAACCCCTTTCTTTTCTGGGACTTTATCCCACCTGGTTTAATGACACTGCTTCCCCCGTCCCTATCGATCCCCGCACTTTTTTCGATTGGCATTTTTTCTCCCCCCTCTCCCCTTTCTCTTGTGCCCTCTGCTTGGACCAAAAGGCCCCCTCCTCCCTCCTCTGCGCTCGCTCCCCCTCTGTCCGACAACCTCATCACCTTTTTTTTTCCCAGGTCCTTTTCTAAACCTTTTTTCTTCCCTCTTAAATGGGCAGAACACTACCTCCCATTCCCCTTTGCTGTGACGGCCCTTTTTTTTGTGCTAGTCTACAGCAGACAGGTTTGATGTCACTACATGTCCCCCCACTGGTCCCACAACGTTCCCCCTGCCCCTTCCCGTCCCCCCCCCCCTTTTTTCTTCTACTGACCCAATCAAAAAAGACCCACCGCCCCCTTTTTTTCAATGTAGACCCCACGCTTCCCGGTTTGACCCTTCCCAGCACTTTCGGACCTCCCTCATATCCGGTCACCTGCTTGTCCGAACGCTGAGCCTCCCCCTCCCGGGTGTTTTTTTTTTTTCACCCCCCACCCCCTTTAAGCTACCGACTGTTGATTGGTGGACAATTGCGCCATTCTTTCCTTCCATGTGTCACCCCCTTACATCACACCCCTTGCCCCCTCCTCCACCTGGTTATTATTCCCACGATGCTGGTGGACTTCCTACGGCGATGACTTTTTTTGTAGTAATAGTCCTTTATGCGAATTGTCAGTCATCTCTTTTTTTTGACTTCCATACCCCATGCGTTCCTCTTTCAGTCCCCCCGCCTTTTTTTCCCATGTGTTTTTTCCTCGCCACTTTTTTTGGTGCCGTTACAGTCCACCCCCCCCCCTGTCCGTCCATCCTTTTTTTCCAGCCTTCTCTCAGTTTAAAACCTGACTCGAGTCCCTATTGTGTTCTCTTTTGCTTTCATCCGCGTCGTCTATACAAACCAAGGACCACCCGCGATCCCCCTTTTTTCCCTTAGTTGTAAAATATCGCATCCCCCCTCCACCGCTATGCCAGTTTTACTAGTAGTACTTTTGTCCCCCTTTCATGCGACTGCTTTCCGATTTGGTCCCTTCTGTTTCCGTTCGAATTGCTGTCTGTGGCAATTGAGGGTTGTTGCCCTATCTTGCTTTCACCCCTTTTTCCCTTCAGTTTCCTCTCCCCCCACACGTATACTTGGCTTCGTTTTTTTTTCCCCCCGCTGGGGCATTTCCACCGTGTTCCTTTTTTGCATTTTTTCGGTGTCTCTTAGATGCCGTTAGAATTCTTCTGTCCTCTCCTTTTTCCCTTTTTCCCCCTTCACCACTGCAACAATTTGCACCATACATCCTTATGCTATGTCCCGCCGTCTGTTTGTAACCCTTTTTGTTTGGCTTTGTTTTTTGCAGGAACGAAATACAATTCTTCCTCTATGTTTCCCTATGGACTTCTTTTTCTGCTGGCTTTTCTGTTCCTGAGACACTGCAAAACCCTTTCACTTAGGGAATCCTCGCTTTCCCCCACTAGCTTTTCCTTTCCCGTTCAGGGCTTGATGGACGAGTGCACCCGGTTTCTCGGGTGTCCCTTCCTTCTGTTGTCCCTCCACTACCATACACTCATCCTTTTTTTGCATAACCGGGGTGAACCCACGCGCCCCCCGCTGTCACGTCGAGGTTCCAGAGCATCGTCGCTTTCTCCTTTCAGGTTGCTCCTTTGATTTTTTTTTTTTCTTTTCGCTGTCGTGTTTTGCTGCTTCTTTTTTTTGCTTGGGATCATTCCTTGGCCTTTGTAACCCCTCAAGTTATGTAGCTCAAAACCCACACTTTCCCCCTTTGCAACTCGCACCCTCCCCTCTCTTGCTTTTGCCCCCCTTCTCACGCCGTGAAGTCCCAGTTACATTTGCACGACTTTTTTGTTTTTTTTGTCTTTTTTTTTGCGGGTTGCCCTTACCGCCCCACTGTTTCCCCATTTCCCCGCCCCGTTCCGATTGACCCTTTGTCCTCCCTCGACAACTTTTGGATGGGATACTTCCTGATTATTTGACGAGTTGCGGACGACCCGGGATTGGTCTATCAAGACTTCAGACTCTTTCCTCTTTTTTACCGTTCGTCTCCTTCTTCTGTTTCTTTTTTGACTAGGCACAACATGGGTACTTCCCTCAACATCCCTTTTTTCCTTTTCCCCCCTCTTGCCCTTCCTTTATCTGCGTTGTGTTGACCCCCTGCAAAACCGCGTTTATCTCGTTTCTTCCCCCCCCTCCCCTGATCCCTGCTCACCCTCACCGCCCCCCAGCGTGTAATTTTCCCCTTGGTTCCTTCCCGTCCACCAGCGTATTGATCGCTCTTTTCTCTTTTTTGTTTTGCCCACATAAGTTTTCCCTTCCACCCCTTCCACATGGCCCAGTCATCCCCCCCCCAATCCCATCTTTCCAGTTGTCCCACCCCCCACCCCAGCATTGTCCTGCAAAAACAAAGCCGCGCTTCCCCGTCCGTCCTGAGAGTTGATGCCTAGATCGAATGAGGACAACTTCGGGAGCTGGCTCGCCGGTGCTCCCTCGCAAAGTTCTACTTTTCGTTCCCCCCCCTCTCTTTTTTCCTTGTGTATTGTGGTTTTTCTCTTTTTTCCGGGTCCCCTGTATGTAATTACACCTTCCCTGACCACCCACTTTTTCCATCCCAGGGCTTTCCCTTCACCCCCTCTTCAGTCTCTGGACACCTTTAACCTCTCGATGGGATTTTCCTTGCTTTTTGTCGTTTCTGTCTGCGCGTATTTCTCCTTTCCTACGACTGCACTTCTCATGCTTCGACGGCTTTCCTTGTGCTTGCCTTACTGGTTTTTTTTTTCCATCCCAATTTTTCACTTCCCTGTGGCACTACACTTCGTCCCTCTCTGGCCTTTTTTCCCCCCCTCTCGCCTCCCCATGGTTGTTCTATCACCATGCCGAGCCCCGACATGACTTTCCCCCCCCTTGTTTTCTTCGGGGCCCCTCCAAATTTCAACAGTCACAGTACGCTTTTTCCCCCGCCCCTGGTCCCCGGTGTCTCCCACTGATCCCCTTTCCGTATGTGCGGTTTGCGCCCACTTCCGCCGTTGTTCCTTGGCTGAAAGTTCAATCCACGACCTTCTAAAATGCCAGCGTGCACTTTCCGGTTCCCATAAGTTCATTCCCCTTTTTATCCCATAGTTTGCCCCAAGTCAACTTTTTTTTCCTTTCGTCCTGCCCCACCCCTTACTCGCCTCTTTAGTCTCTTCTCCCTGCCTCAACCACCCCTTTTTCCTCCGATCCTTCTTGGTCTTGCACATCCGCCTCGCCCCTCCGCCTCCACCCTTTCTGAAGCCCCCCAGGGTATGACTAATTCAACCTCCTGACTTGTCAGTTTATTCCCCCCCACCAACACTTGTTTTTTTTGGACCACCCTTTTTATTCGTGTTTCGTTTGCGATTTTTTCTCCTTTGACCACCTCCCTCTTGCAGACTTCATAGCCTTGGTCACCCCTGTTTTTTTTTCTTTTTTTTTTTTTTTTGAACCCATTTCGGCCTTACCCCAGCCGCCCCACGGCCTTATTCCCCGCCCCACTCGTGAACTCTCTTTTTGGGACCCTCTCGAACCCCCCTTTGATCCACACTTTTTTTCTTCGCCGTTTTTTTTTTGGTTTTTTTTTTTGTTTCCTTATTGTCCCCTTGCCTCATCCCCAACGGTTTTTAGTCCTTTTTTAGCTTTTTTTCGATTTTAATCATTGGTGCATTCAACCCCGCGGTTTTCCGGTTGCGACCACCTTTTTCTGTTTGGGGGCCCTCTTTCTTTCCCCTTTTTCTCTTTCTGCGCCCCCTTTTTTTGCCCTTTGTTTTTTCCATTGTTAGTATCCTCCCTTGGGTTTTTGCGATTTTTCTCCTGGCCCCCTGACTCGCTACCCCACTTTACAATCTTGCTTCCCCCATATACTTTCTGGTTCCAGCCCTCAACTTTCCTTTTTCTTGCCCCCCCTCCCTGCGGTGTTTCGGTTGACCGCGTCTGTTCCTGCCAGTTTTTGTCACCTATAGCCTCTTGAACACCCCTGGCCAGACCTTAATGGGCATGGGACTCCCCCTGAATCACCCAATCTTTACTTTTTCCTTTCCCTTCCCCCCAACGCTTTAATCGCTGCTGTCCCCTTTTTTTCCCAGTTATGAGCCCCTTTCACACAGTCACTTCTTTCTTGCGTCGGTTTCTTATCTCGTTTTGCCGATGTGGTTCCCCCCCTTTTTTCCCTGTACCTTCCCATTGAGTTGTTCTTTGGCGCTCCCGATTGTCTGCCTCCCCTTTAAGAGGCCTTTGTGGGCTGCTCTCCTTTTTCCTTTTTTTCGGTTTCTGTTCCCTGTTAACTTCCTTTATTTCCACTTAAACACTTATTTGAACCCTTTACCCCATTCTTCCCTGTCCAACTTTATATCGCCCTTTGGTGTTTTTACGTGGATTTCTTCCCAGGGGTTCCCCGGTAATGTTTTTTTTTCCCCATTTCTTCTTCTTTGCCCCCGTCGTTTTTTTTTTCCTCCTCATGAGAAACCCGTTTCTCACAAACTTTGCCCATTGCCCTTACATTTTCCTTCCCCGTATTCAAGTCATTGTTCCCATGTTGACTCCTGTTTCCCATATTCCCCCCCCTTCCTTCTCTCCACCATTTCGCCCTTCTCCTGCCCTTTGAATTTTCCCCTCATAACTCCACCTTCTGTTTTTCGCGACTTTTTATGTAGCACCATCACCAGTCCCCACTTTTATTTTTTTCTAACCATTCATTTTCCTGTAATTCTAAAACACTTATCGTTCCCTTTCCATTTTCACCCCAATTGCTCCCCCCCCTTCCCGTTCAAACCATTTCTTTTTTACTCCCTTCCCACTCAGGGCTAGTCCTCCCGGTGTTGGGTGATATTTTCAGTTTGACCCTTCCTTTTCGATGTTCCCCCCTCTGCGCTCTCCGTACCCCCATCTTTTAAACTTTTTGTTCAACGGCCTTTGCGTTTAACTCTGGAACCAGTGAATGTCCGAAATTTTTGCCCCTCCCCTCACTCTTTTGGGCTGCAACCTTCTTTTCCCCTGTCTATTTGCCACCTCCCTCCGCCCTTGTACGGGGTAGGCTGGTATCCACACAACAAAAACAAACCTCCCCCCCACACTGCTTCGACCAAATTTGTTCCTTCCCCCCCCTCTTTTCCGTTTTGCTTCCACTTCCTTTTTTTAAGCCCGTTGATTGGGCGGAGATATGTTGTGATGTCGAACTTGGGTTGTCCGCGCCTACACGACGTTGCCGGTTTTTCTTAGGGGTGCGGCCCGGTCCCCTCCAAACTTTTCCCTTTCCCCGACACCACTTCCCCCCCACCCCCACCCTGTCCCCTTTTTTGCTTTTGGTTTGTAAACCTCGCCCTCGAATTGCTTTTTAGTTGCTCTTTGGTCCCGATGTCGCCTGGGTTTTGCACATACATTCCTTTTTCCCACCAGTTTTTTCTTCTCCTGGGTTTTTTTTTCCAATTTTCTTTCGACCCTTTTCTCTGTTTTTTACTGTGTCGACCTCCTCCCCATCGTTATATTGTGCCAGCCTTTCAGCCCCCAGTCCTTTTCCCTCTCCTTCAATCTCATTTCAATTCCGCCTTAATCGGCCCTCTGAGGCCCCACGCCACCTCCTCCCGTGCCATCTATGAGTTGACCCCTTTTCTTTAGTCTGGACTTTCTCCCCCCAGCCTTCAAAGTGCGGCTCCATTGGTTGGGACCCGTAAACTAGTGGGGTTTAATTGTTTCGTTTCCGTGGGTCCTCCGCTCTAGTATTCGGCCTGTGAGTTGTCTCTCTGTCGTACCTTGCCACAAAGGTCCCCTAAATCCTTAGTGTGCGAAGATGCGGTAATATCTTTTTTTCCACCATACCTCACCCCCACTTTACCTTCCCTCCCACCCGTACGCGCCCCTCCCTTTTGCCTGATAGAGGCTACCTCTAAACCCCGCCCATCCTCCAGTTTTTCCCGAACCTCCTTCGATCTGATCTTTTCCCTTCCTTTCTTTTGAAGCGGGCTGGTTGGGAGATTTTTTCCAAACCCATTTATTCTTCAAGCCCCCCCTCCTTCCCGTCTCCTTTTTGTCCTACGTACACCCTGTATGTTGTGTCCCTCTCCCCCTAAACCTTCAGTCTTCTTTTCTACACCTTCTTGCTGATAACGTCATCCGGATAGCACTTTTTTACTATCTTTTTATTCTTTGGTTTTGTTTCTTTTATGTCTCTTTGGTTCTTTCTTCTTTCTGTGTCTCTGTGTCCATCAATGTTCTTTACGTACTCTTTTAACACCCTTTACTTCCTGATATACTCGATGTCTGCCTGCAACCAACTTTCTCCCCTGCTTTTTTCCCCCTTCCCCCCGCCGCGGCGCTGTCGTTTCCTTTTCGCCCCGCTCCTTGTCTTGCTTTTGTTTCAACACTTCGCATTACACAGTTCTTTTGTTTTACAGATGAGATGTTATGGCGCCCAGTTTCTTGCCTCTTGAGTGTTTTTCTTTTTTCCCCCCGTTCACTCTTGTTTTGTTTCGTCGTATTTAGTCTTTTTTGCTGCTACACCCTTTCAATAAAACGGAAGGACTTTTTTTCCCTCGTCTAAACCTTTTCTTTTTTTGTGTTTTGTGTAGATAGCCCCATCTCTACCATTGTATACCGCTTGGCTCTCTTTTTTTGGTTAGTATTATATTCCGCCCCCCTTTTGCGTTTTCCGCTACCCCTTCTCCGCCCCCCCCACCCCTGTACACCAGAGTACCGTTTTGGGAACCCTCCGTAGCCCGTAGCTTCTCTGCTTACCCTTTTTTTTTTGGAGTTCATCTCTCCCCACGCTTTGACACTTAATAAACAACCCCTTTCCCAAAACCTCCTTTCACCAATCCTTACACTCACCTACCCCTCCCCAACAACCACCTTCCCCCCTCCGTCCCCCCCCTTACACCTCCTCCTTGAAAGACCGTCTTTGCCTTTTCGTTCCCTTCCCCACTCCTTAGTACCCTCTTATCATGCGTGAATTTTTGGATCTGGAGACCTTTTCCCCGCCTTGTAATCCTTAACCCTCGGTACCCCTGCCCCAACGTGATGTTTACCCCCTGCTCGTCTTCAGCGACTTACCTCCCCTATGTATTGGCGCCTTTTTCACAGGTCTTTTATTACTGTCACCATTGCTCCTTTGCCCCCTTATCGCTCCCGTTTCCCTCCGAACGCCTACCTCTCCTTACCATATTTGGCCATTGAATTCGCGACTTTTTTTTTTTTTCTTCCTTTTCATTATTCCTTTTTTCCTAGGTTGTTTGCCCCCCCCCCCCTTGTTACACCGTTTTCCTGTCCCCCTGCCCCTGCTGCATAAGTAACTGTTAAGCAATCGCGCTTATTGTTTTGTTTGCAGTCCCCAACGGACTTCCCCCCTTCCCTTGCCACCTCTCTTCGGGCTTTTCGGTTTGCCCCTCCGGTCATTTTTTTGATGCTATTTTAGGACGACGCCGTACTAACTGCTTTTCACGTTTGGCAATTCCATCCTTCCTCCCTATTATTGCCCCCCCATTTTTTATTGACAAGTTATACAGATCCCTTTTTAACATGGGTTTTTGTCACCATTCCCATGAGAATTGGCCCCCCCACCTCCCCCCATCTTCCCCTTCCCCTGCCCCCCACCACATCTTCAAGCTGTTATAGTTTTTGTGTCCAGCTTGCCCATCACGGAAGTCACCACAATGGCCGGTCAGGCATTTGCTGCCCAACAACCGCTTTTGCTAAATCCCCTCACCTGTAATCCCCCCCCGTTCCTGTTTAGTTTTTTTTCGATGTTTCCACTTTGTGTACAGCCCCCCCTGGACCCCCATCTGATTTTGCCCAGCACCCCCCCCCCCCCCTCTTCGAAACTCCCCGCCTATTTCCCCGCTATCTTAACAGCATCGAGTTTACAGTAAATTTTGGTTCTTTTTGTTGGGATTTTTTTTTTTTGACCTGTAACAGGCCTACTTTTCGTTTTTTGTCCCGCTTTTGTTTTCCTATTGGTTTACACCTCTTCCTTGACTTTTCCACCTTACAATCTCTTCCCCCCGTCCCTGTGACACTTTCTTTCCCCATGAAGACCCTCCCTGACTCTTACCTTTCCCTCCCCCGTAGCCTATTAGTTTCCCGTGAGGGAGCTGTGGCATTCCCCCCCGTTCTGACTTTTCGTTTTTTGTTAGTTTGGGTTTGGAGGTATGCTCCAGCCTTCACACCTACCCCTTTAGGTTTGCTTTTGTTTGGGTGAGTTTCATCTTTTCCTTGGTTGGTCGTTTGCATTTTCCAGGTATTCAGCGTGCCCTGGATCCGATGGGCCCCCCGGCCTCCTCTTTCCTCCCCCCCCTTTTCCTGCTGCTTGGTTCACTGACGGTCTTATCTGTTTGGGACCCCCCCCTGCTTTCGTTCGGCACCCCACCAGCCCCTTTTTGGTACCTCTTGAGACACCCCCTTTTTTTTTTTCCCTGGGGACCCGGTCAGATATGTCGGGGTCACTGTTACACACTACCAGTGCACCTTTGCTTTTAGATATCTCGCCCTTCATGAGGCCCCCACCCTTTCCCCCCCATCTTGGTTGCGGGTGCTGGGATGTGAAGTGTGTTGTTGTTCTACCCCTTCTCATTCCCAACCCCTGCACCCATGAAGTGTTTCTTTCAAGTTTCCATGAAAAAAGTTTGCCCTTGTTTTCTCGTTTGGTCGGTGCTCTTTTGCTTTTAGTTAATGACTGTTGCCTCACATTGGTTTTCCTGACTGGTATGCAGTCATGTTAGTCTAGGGCCCTTTTTTTTGGTACAACGTGAGGGACTCCCGTGGCTCGGCCCTGAGGTTATCGATGTGCTATCCCTGACTTTCCCCACGCCGTTTTTTTTTCCTTCTTC
>Ga0179593_1793484_pt1 | contig 13683 bp, 18 predicted proteins | sample CZODoug2_1_08_16_FD_185931 | JGI IMG/M metagenome (GOLD analysis project Ga0179593, IMG submission 185931) | Vadose zone soil fungal communities from Angelo Coast Range Reserve, California, USA - CZODoug2_1_08_16fungal (PacBio error correction) | ecosystem: Environmental > Terrestrial > Soil >... | reverse complement strand
CCTTTCAACACGTAAAGGATTCTCATCCCCCCTTTCTCCCAGTGCTATACCTTTTTTCCTCTCACGGACTTTAATTCGAGTCTCTTCCCCCCAGAGTAGGTCCCTCCTTTCTCCGTGCGAGCTCTTTTTTTTTTCCATTCGAATTTCCCCTTTCCTGTTTTCGGAGAATAAGATACTTTCCCCGGGATCGCGACTCGAGCGCGCTCTCGTTCTGAGGGAAGCTCTCCATATCTCTGCTCCCCATTCCAGGCTAAGAGCTCTTCTCTCCATCTCAACCGAATTAAGGGATCCTTTTCCCCAAACCTCGCTTTTCTTCTTTCCCTTTCTGAAGTCGTTCCTCTACTTCTTTAGCGCATTTTCTTGAGTAGAATACGGGGCGCACTTTACCTCCTCCTAGGGAGGCGCGCCCGAATCTTCTTTCTTTCCTACTGGAAGTGGGCGCAGATTCTCCCCACCTCCTCCCTTGATGAATAAGCCTCTTCTTTTTTTCTTTCTTCTGTTTTTTTGGAGGCGAGAGACGTCGCGTCTGAGTTCTCCCACCGGGTGTGTCTTTTCCTTTTCTCCCCGAAACCAGTAGAGCGTATAGGTTTCTTTTTTTTTACAAGCTACCCGCGAGAATCTGCGGCTTCTCCCCGTTTTCCTCAGGGCGCGGGCCTTCCTTCCTTTCCTCTTCCCCCGACTACGATCTCGGCTGATATTTCAGGCGCTTTTTTTCCGCTCCAGTCTGGTACACCGGGCAGTGAGACAGCCCATTTTCGACTTCTCCTTCACTCGGGCTGCGGCCTACCTTCTTCGGAGCCGTCATTCCCTTCTTTTTCAAGTCTCCTGACATTTCCCTTCCCTCGTTAACAAGAGAGCAGCTCCTGCTTTCTCCAGAGAAGGCTTTTTTTCTTCGTACCCTTTGCTTGCCCGGAGTAGTAATGTTTTTCTCTCCCTACTTTTTTCGAAGTAGAATCGGAGATTCTTCTTTTGGGAGAAACTCGCGGCCCCTTCCCCCTCCTTTTTTTTCATCCTAATAGCCGTCCCGGTCCGAGAGTGTAGAATCCCTCCCGAGGGAGAACTTTTTTCGTTCTTTGTGTCTCCTCTGAAAGAGGTGATCCCTTTTGAACCAATTTCTTTTAGTGAGAAAGCCCTCAATCGAGATTCCGGTAACATGCTTTTTCAGTTGAGCCGGTTTCTTCCCCCTTTTTTCTTTTTCAGGCCAGGGAAGGTTTCCCTCCTGGCCTTGTGAGAGCGTGAAGCTTTTCTTTAAAAGAAATAGTGACAGTCCCCCCTTTCTCTCTTTCTTTTCCTTCGTGAGAATGGATCTTCCCCCCACCATTTCTGGCAAAGTTTCCCAGTAGAAGTCCTGCGCCCCCCGGTAATGGAAAAGGCGAGCTCATCGCGGCCCTTCTTTCCATAGCGAGGGAGTGGAAGCTTCTTCGTTTTTTCCAATTTCCGTGTCTAGAGCTCTTTTCGCGTGTCCTTCATACTATGTTCCTCCCTCCCCCCCTCTCTCTGAGATAATAAAGTGGCCCTTTTCCCTCCCTCTTTCTAGACCGCGGTTTCCTTACTCCCTCGTCCAGAAGTCCTTCCCCTTCTTTTCCGCATATGGGAGACAATCCCTTAACGATTTTCTTTCCTCATGATGAGCGCGGCAAGGACTCCCCCCCTTCCTCAAATTAATGCTGATTTTTTTCGCTGTTCCTAAGCGAGAAGGTGCCCATCCGCCTGGCACGAGGCGGTCCCTTTTTCTCCCGTTCCCCTTTCCCCCCTGTGCACACTTTCACATAATTTTCCTTTTTTGACCATGAGGCCGAAGGAAGGTTCCTCTTTCACAATTGACCTCCCCCCTTTTCCTGGGACCGATCCGCGATGTAGATTTTCTTTTTCGTAGCTGGAGTTCCCGTTCTCGAACCTTCGCGGGGAGACATCGAGCCCTCTCCTCCATGGTTTTCTGGATTCTTTGTCCTGCGAGGAACATATGGAGTTTTCTTCTGGAGAACGCTTTTCCGGGGCCCCCCGTTCGCAGCGGTCCCTGTCTGGCGTTCTTTTCTCGCCTCCCCTTTTCCTGCAATTCGTCCCGAGCCATCTTTGGCCAAAGCAAGTTCCTTCCCCCTCTTCTGCTGATCGCATCTCCTCTCTTTTTTGGTCCGCTGGACGTTGACTCTTTCTTTTGATCCGCTCCGCTGCACAAGAGAAAGCCTTATTTTCCGAAGGTTCGCGATACGCCTCCCTTCCCTGTAAGATAACGCCCTTCCCTTTTCGGACTCACTTCCCTCCCCCCCCCCGTGACTGGAAGACGTGCCAACTTTCTTTAATGAAAGATTCCCCGCGCTAGAGTCGGCCTCCTTTCCCTTAACCTCGTAGATGTCAACCTTCCACATGCGGATAGCCCTCTGAGTAATTCTTTGAAGACGTCCTGATTGTCCTTCTTCAATTATTCCGTTGGCGATTCAAGTTTCCCCCGCTCAACTTGTTCGGGATGCGTTTCCCTGGCTAGCCCCAAGCGCTGATAAGGTCCCCCTCCGTACACACAACCTTCTTTGCCCTTTTCCCTCAGGAGCTGCTCGTCTGAGCACTGCAAGGGAGCTTTTCTTTTTTTTCTCCCCTTATTAACTTCTAGACCCCTTTTTCACTCTTTTGAGAGCCTCACCTGCTTTTTTAAAGTGCGCACCGAGGACGTCCCCTCTTTTTTTTTCTTGCCCTCTCACACGACGGTGATTCCTGCGCGGACGCCTCCTCCCTGTTCCCGTACCTCATTCGAGGGTTTTTTTGTCAGGCTTGATGAGGAAGGGCTGGAGACCACCTTCCCCGTTAATGCAGGTTTTTCCCCTCTGAATGCTCTTTTTTTTTTTCCCCTTTTTTAGCATCGATCCCTCTCGCTCTCGCGAAGAGATCGAGAGACGCTTCCTTCTTCTTCCCTTCGCGCGAGTGTTTCTCTATCGGCACTCGGTCTCTCTTCACATCGGGACTTCTTTTTTCCTCATTCTGGAATCCATGGTGATTTTTCCCGAGACGCCCGAATCTTTTTTCTTTTCTTCTCTGTAAGAACTTTCTCTGAACTTTTCCCCTTGAGGAGTTTTTTTTCCTGGACGTGGTTTTCTTCCCCCTAAGCAGATCCTGTTTTGCAAGGAGGAGAGTTCTTCCCCTTTGGGATGACTGGCGAGGCGGACCCTTTCCTCTCCGCTCGACACGACCCTCATTTCTTGGCAGACGCGGCCTTTCGGAGCCGAGATTCTGTTCCCTTCTTTCTGTGGTCCTAGATTCGTCTTTTCCACGACGAAAGCCCTTTTTCTTCTGCTATAATATTTTACTTTCCCTTTTTGTTGAAGAGAGATCATTTTCACACCATCTCCTCCGTTGGAAAAGCCTCTTATCCTCAGACTGAAACTAATATTGACTCGGATACGGCTTCTCTTTCCTCCCCAGGCTGCCTTTCTTGTCGATGATGTCTTTCTTTTTTTCGATACAAAAGAAATCTTTCTCCGCTACCTTTTCATAAAACGGCTCGGTTTCGGTTTTTACTCTCACCAAACGCTGCTTTTCCCAACGTGCGAGACCGTTTCTCCGTCGGAATTTTCCCCTCTTTTTTCTCCGTTCACGATTCCCCCCCAGAGGTTGGAAATCTTTTTTTCCCCTTTTTGGATTTGAGAAAGACTTTCCTTTCACTAGGGAAGCTAGGCGCCTCCTTTCTCGCGATTCTTCCCCGCAAGGGGTCTCCTCCCTTTTTTAGGGATGCGGAAGCTGTCTTTTGAGCGATGCTTCCCTTTTTCCCCCCCCCGCTCGTACCTTGTGCTTACTGTTCTGATTGGTCCCCATTTCCTAGGGATCAGCGAGGGCCCCCTTAGTCCGGACATGGCGGCCTGCTGCCTGCCAGGACTGTTCTCTAATCCTTTCTGTCTGGCGCTCCCGTGACTTCTTTTCTTTTTACAGAGAAAGGCCTTCCTCCGAACCCTCATCCTTCAGCGGATTTAGTAATTTACTTTGTCTGCAGATGACTTTTCTTCAGCATTCTCATTGAATACGCTCGAAGCTCTCCCCCGTGACGCATCGGTGTGTTTTGTGCTTTTTTTGGGGGGGGATATTTTTCCTCCTCTACTGAGAGATCACCCTTTTTTTTCTTTGACAGGCGCTCATCCTCGGTGAAGCGTAGAGTTTCTTTTCCGTTCCAGTAATTGGAAGATTTTCGGATATACAGGAAGATCTCTTCTATCCTCATTTTGCAGAGGTCTCTCCTCGTTCGGAAGATCCATGCGATCGTTGGAGTAGTTCATGTCTTTCCCGGATTCCGTATTGGGGGCACTTCTCTCAAAAGGGAGTTCGTTTTTCTCGCATTTCTCTTAAATCGGGCCCCCTTCTCTTTCCGAGGCAGGGGGAGGCTATTTGTCTGACCGCGATCTTTTCCCCACTTCGTCGTAAGCTGTTTTCCCCCTCTTTTTCCTCTCGGGGACGAGGAGATTCTTTCGGGATTTGATGCTCTGCTGTATTACTGCTCCCCCCTTCTCCTTCTCACCTCGGCGTACGATCCCTCCGGCCGAGGTCCGAGAAAGCTGTTTTTTTCAAGAAAACCCCTTTCTCAACCCCCGAAAGCTCCTCTTTTATCATGCCCCCCTACGCACCAACATTTGTCGGCTAACTGTTTTTTGGTGCTCGCTTTGGGTGTCTATAGTTAACTTCCCCGATGAGCCAGCCCCCCCTCCTTTCCCTCGATTCCCGGTCCATTCCGCCCGGATTTTCTCTTGGCAGAATCTGGGTTTTTCTTTCTTCCCGCGTTTCTTAATTGGAATGATGTGGGGACCTCTTAGGGGAGAGTGTATTCCAACCAGCCGTGACCCCGCATCTGGCTTTGTGTTTCCCCCCTTATCGATTTTGTGATAATGGACCGCCCCTCTGGACTCCAATCATCATGTCATTGGAAAATTCTCCTTCTTGTCGGTCAGTTGACACCCTAAGCGATAATCGCGGCCCTGTTCCTCGATTTTCCCTCTTTTCTTTCCCCCAGGGCGTCATAGGTCCATTTTGCAGTCTTGCGAGTTGTTCGTCTTTCTCTCTTTTGAATACTCCTCCGTTTTTTTTTTTTCTCTGGCTTCCCGGTGCCAAAGAGAAATTTTTCTCCTGGGGCTACACTAGAAAGGGCACCCTTTTCTTCCCGATATGAGAATGGGTGCCTCGTTGTCTCCTCTCCTTGCAAGAAATCGTGAGACTTCGACTTTTCCCCTTCTTCTTGGGCGCCGAGCGTCCCTTTCCCCTTCTCAGCAGCGATAACCAGACTTCACCGCCTTTTCCCCCGCGATGGTGCCCCCCTTCTCCCCCCATGCACACAGGTTGCACCCTTTCCCCCTCTTCCACGAGGTGCTTCCCCTTTTGGACCCGTAGGAAGAACTGCTCAACTGTTCCCCCTGGATCGCGATTCCCTTTTGCGCATCTCCGTGGTCTTTTTTTATTTCCAAAGATCCAATAGGGCTCTCTTTCTCTCGACATTCGATCCCACCCCTCCTCGACCCCTGTCCGCCTGGTTTTAGTGTCCTTTCTTTTTCCCCTCTTTCTGACCTCTGTTTTCCGAGGAGGAGAACCTATTGTTCGGTGTTCCTTGGCATCTTTCTCCTAGAGTCTCCGAGGGCTCCCTTTCTTTTTCTCGAAGCCGAGGTTGTTATTCTTCATTTTTCTCATCGTCATGACCCTAGAAAAAGGCCGTTTGTTTTCTTTTTTTCCGCCCCCTCTTGCTCGAGTGGAACCCCTTTCTTTTCCTACTCTTCTTCGATGATCAGGCTTCTTTTCCCCGAGAACTTTTACGTGCCTAAGAAGAGCGTAGAGATCCCAGGCACGAGGTTATTCCTCTCCTCTTCCTCGACGCCCTGTTCATTCCCGGTGCAAAAGACTTCCTCTTTTGCCCATGACCGACGAAGAATTCATCGGCCCTTTTTTTTCCACGGATTAGAACGGCTGCCCCCCTTCCTCTCCAACTGCGGCTCTCCTCTGAAGGGGGCTCTCCCCCTTTCCGCTGTAGGTAAGATCAAGTAAGTCTTCCTCTTCCCTCCCTCTTTCCCTCGTCAACTGGTCTGGGCTTTCTTTTCTCCCCTCACAACAGGGTTCCTTCTGCAGAAGTCGAATCGAATCCTGGAACTGGTCGCGTATTTTTTTTCTTCCCAGGGGCGCAGTGTTCCCCCTTCTTCTCACTCTTCCTCACCACGGTCCCCAGAGAACATCTTTTCCTACCGGGAGAGTGAGCTTGCTCTGCTGACGGATGGAGATCAGACCGACCCTCTCTTTCTTCTAGACAGGCCTGCTCTTCCGTCCTGTCATTCCCGGACGCTAACCTTTCTTTTTGATAAAGGAAGGAGTTCCTCCCAATCCAGGGCTCAAGTCCTGCACTTTTCCCTTTTTTCTTTTTGACACTGGTGTCCTCTCCGCTTTCTTTGCTAGATGAAGCCTCCTTTCCGGGAAGCGAGAGAGATCTTTTCTTCCTTTTAGGTCGCCGGCAAACGGTTTCCCTCCTTTTCCCCTCTCAGATAGCTGCCGATTTCCGACCCCGGTGCTGTTTTCCGACTAGTTTTCCGGAAGGCCTTCTCTTCTATCTCCCTTTCTTCAAGCTGGCGGAGTTATTTGATTTCTTTCCGTTTGGGAGATTACAAAAGAAAACGTTCCCCTTCCCTTTTTTTCGAACCGGGGAGTGGTGCGGTTATTCCTTCCTTCCGATCAGCATCGACACGACCCAGGTCATTTTTTCCGCTTCGGGTCGATCTTAGCTGCGTATTTGCTTTTTGTTCCGAGAGAAGGAGCTGTTTTCTCTCCCTTTTTTCGCTCAATACTTGTGTTGAGAGAGGATACTCAGGCACTTTTTCCCCCCCCGCGAAGGATATAGGAAAACGACCTTTTAATTTGCCTCCCTGATAGGAATCTGACCGTCAGGCGGTCCCCCTTCTTCTTGGTCGTGTAGAGGATGTCCCTTCTTCCCTCTCTCGTTCACGAGGTTGGAGAAGAGAAGAAGTGGCATCAAACCTCTTTCTTTTCTTTTTCTACAACCACGTAAAAGGATGTCAGCCCCATCGTTTTCCACTTTCCCAAGGATCGCCATTTCTTCATTTTCTTTCATCTCCCCCATAAGACAGATGTTCTTTTTTACTTCTTCGTCCGTAACAGATTCAAATAACAAAGAGTTTAGGCCTTTCCCTTTCTTGCTGTGCAGCGGGGAGCTTCAATGCGCTTCCGTTCTCTCCCTTTCTCTCGGCGCATCAGCTCGGCCGCTCTTCCTTCTCTTCGAGAGAGTTTCTCTTTTCTTTTACGCTTATTTGATAAAAAGAGGACAGAGATCCCGCGCCCTTCCCCTTTAGAAATGAGGGCGCACCTCCTTCTCCCTTCCGGATCATCTCTTTCCCTTCATATTCGAGTAAGGGACCTTTCTCCCTTTTTTTCGCTAATAACTTTCTTCTTACGCATAGGGGAGCACTTACCTTCCTCCTTTTCTGGCGCGAAGAATCGTATTTTTGCCGGTGGCTCGAAGCGGAAGATTTTTTTCGTCCCAAACTTAGTAAAATTGATGCATACGACCTTTTTTTACCAGTGAAGAATAGGTCCTTTTTTCTTACTCCGTTCTTGAGCATCGCTGCGTCTCTAAAAGGTGTTTTTTTCCTTCCCGCCAGCCAAGGTGAGAGTCTTCGTTTTTCCCCCCCCCTGATGCGATGGAAGTAATTTTACCCCTTCCTTTTCTCGCCCCGCGCCTCTGCCGTCTTACCCCTTCCTTCCTAAGTTCCCCTCTTTGACTGATTTCAGGAAGAGTGCTCCCCTTTCTGCGGCGTTACTTTCATGTGCCAGAGTTATTCCTTCCCCTTCTTTTTTTTTACCGTGATCAAAGGGAGTAGAGGATCTCTCCTTCTTTCTTTCTTTATCTCGAACTTTCTCTGCTTGATCTTTTTTCAGCTCCTTTCCTTATCTCAAGTCAACGTCTTCCCTTTTTTTCTCCAAGTCGGAGTTTAGATGAGATTTCTCTTTTCCGAATCAGGAGCTGCTTGTCCCCTTCCTTCTTTTTTCCGATTCCTTTTTCGCCATAGGCTTTCATCCTAGGTAGAATAAGAGACGATGGGCTCCTCCCCTCGTTATCCATAGCGACGCTCTTTCCGTATCTTGTGTCTCATTCCCTTCCCATTCATGCGGTGAGAACCTTTTTCTCCTATCTTAGAGGGGGATCCCTTCCAGATATGGTATCTCTCCCTCCCTCCCTTCGCAGATTCCGGCCATTTCCTTTTCCCGGGCGTTTAAAGTTGAGGGCCTTTTTCCTCTTCTGGGTTGCAGGAACGCGGGGAATGATTTTCCCCTGGTTAATTGTTGACGGTGCTTTTTCTCTGTTACACGGCCTAGGCCAGGCGGTTCTCTTATTGTAATTGATCTTTCTTCCCCGTCTTCAAAGCCCCAACTGTAATTGGAACCGCTTTTCATTTCGGTCCTGCACGTTTTTCCCTCTCCTCTAAGCTCGGCCCTCTCTTCTCAGACCTTTCTCTAGAGGGCTTTCAGGTAATTTCCCCTCGAGAGGGCCTTTCCTTTTTCACCTAGGATATATCTCTTCCTCTCCCTTTTTTCTCTCCAACGTCGCAAGAAGAAGCTCTAGAACGATTTTTACGCCATAGCCCCGCGGCCTCCCTTTTTCCTTGCTGCAGCTGGGAACTTTCACCGTGGAGGTCCCTTCCTTGGCCCAAGGGAAATTTTTTTGCACTGTGAGATTAGACTTTGCCACCTTTTTTCTTTCTGGCGTCCGAGCTTTAGGGTAAATGATCACCTTTCCCCCCCTACTGATCAAGAATGGAACGAGTCTTTCTCTTTTTCCCCCCCCGCTCAAAGAGCCACCAACCCCTTTTTCACCAGGTCCCCCTCCTTCCTTCTTGTTATGATTTAGATTAACGGGAAAATGGCAACCTTTTTTTTTTCTTATCTCCTTTCGATGGGCGTGCTCTCTTATTTGTTCCAACTGAGATTCCTTTTTTCCCTAGAGCAGCCACCAAGTTAGACCCTCTCGTGGGGCATGAGCTCCTTTCCCTTTTTTCTTTTTTCCTCGAGTAGGATTCCCTCTGTTTTTTCCTCGAGTCGTTTTCTTAAGTCGGTTAGAGATTCGATTCCGACTCTTCCCGGAATGCCCCTCTTTCCCAGCAGCTTCCCTCTTGAACACAGCCCGGAGTGAGATCTCTCGCTGATCGAGGGGAAAAGATGTCCCCCACGACCCTCCCTTTCGAGGTAAGGCGCTCCAAGCAGCTGCCGGCCCGAATCCCCTCTCTCCCCCCTCGGAAGATGTGAAGGATCTCTTCTTCTCTTCCGTCCTGGAGTTCTCACGGGTTTCCCCCCTCCTGACTCAGGAAAGGACGAACGCTCCCCCCTTTGCTCGCCTTAATCTCCCTCTTGGGGCACGGGCTTCCCCTTCCTAATTAACCATGACGCCCTCCTGATCTTCCGGGTTTTCAAGGCGCGCGAGGTCATCTCCTCCCCTCTTCCATCTTGGCAGATGGTAACAGTACCCCTGCTCCCCCTGGTTATGGATGTCCTCTCTATCGCAAGCTGCTAAAGATTTTTTGTTGACACCAAATGCCGCTTCTTTGTTTTTCGACGTGGATCTTTCTTCCGTGTCTTCAGAAAGGTTCCTCTTTTTTTTTCCCTTTTTGACTCTCAGAACCAGGCCCGATTCGGGCGCGCCTCCCCTTGTTCTTGTAAAGTGCTCCCCGATGCGACTTTCTTTCTTAATTGGATCGCGACAGGTCCCTTTCCTTCTTTCTCCAGGTAAAGGCCTTTTCTTCCTCCTTGATCCCGGAAGGCTTTTTTTCCCCCAAATAACTGGTTCCCTTTCTCCCAGGAAGTCTGTTCTTCCCTCTTCTCGAGCTGAAAGAAGATCTCCCTATCCCCCTTCCTTGAGGGGGAAGAAGCGCTTTTTTTTTTCTCTGCCTAGGTAGGAGTCGCAGGCAATCCCCTTTTTCGTCTCATTTGCCTCCCCTCGGAAGATCGCTCCCTCTTGCCTCCTTTCTTCTGAAGCACTCTTAAGGAACGCGGCCTAGTTTACGACCTCTTTCGCCTTAGGGAGAGGACATAATGTACTGGTTTCCTCCCCGACGCGAGCGTGTGGATGCCACTTTCTTCTTGCTTCCGACCGAGGGAGTGGTCTCGGATTCCTGCGCCCGAATAAGCATTCTTTTTTTTCCCCTCGGCGGCCGCGGCGGTCTCTTCTTTCTTCAATGACGTTCAGGCGGGGTCGAGATTCCCTTTTCCCACTCGCACATCTTCTGCCGAGTTGTCCTGTTATCTTCTCTCCCTTTCTCTTTTTTTTCAGATCCAGGCACCGCCGCGACGCAGTGAGGAGATGGAACAGTCTCCTTGAAACGTAAGTGACTAATCTTTCCCCCTCCTCCGGGCAGAAACGGCGCCTTGGTCTGGTTCCTCTTCTTCTTCTCCTCGTTGTCAGCAGAGAAAGTTTCTTCTCCCCACTTCTTTTTTTTCTTTCATACAGGGATAGAGTAGGGGCGGGTGACTTCCCCCCCTTTCCTTGCCCCTTTCCCCTTTAGCGTGCGCGAACGGGGGGCGTATTTTTTTCCCTCTTCGGGCGTTAGCGTTCACATCCCATCCCCCTTCCCCTGCCAGAGCGCTGTCTGGATTCCCTTTTTGACTCGTAGGCAGATAGGCGAATAAGATCGCGCGGCTCTCCTTGTCTCCTGAGAGTAGGCGAGGCTTTTTTTTTTAGCGAGCCGATCTTCTCTTCCCTTTCCCCAGAGGGATACGAGATTCCCTTCTTCCCTCAAGCCAGAAGACGACTTCAAGGGACCCCCCCGCGCAGATTCGTCCTTCCCTTCTTTTTCCCTGCAGGAGCCTGTCGCGAATTTTCTTCGTTATTGAGATACTCCTTTCCTTTTTCGCCAGAGGGGCAGGAGAGCCAGAACCCTTTTGACGGGGCTAGAATTGCCTTCCTTAATCAGGCTCGTACCCCCCCCCCTTCATTCCCCTGACAAGAGAATCCCTTTTACCAGTGAAGAATCGGCAGGTTTTTGGCGAAGCGACGTCCTCCTCGAGCATCCTTTGTTCAGTTGACGAGACAGCAGAACCCTTCTTTCTTCATGGACCATCGCCTCTTCTTTTCCCTCCCTTTCTATGGAATCCTCTGTCCCTTTTTTCCCCGTAAGATCCCCTTTCTTCCCGTGTTCTAGCCGTGAGGAAGCTTTCTTCTCCTGGGCGATGAAGGCGGGCGTTTTTAGCGTTAAGTTGCGCCGGACCCCCCCCCTTTTTTTGGAATAGCTACAGGGCTATTCTTCCTTCTCCTTCACCTCGTTTTTTCTATAGACCGGCTTTTTCCGGGGCCGCGGACTTTTTCCTAAGAGGATAAGCACGTTCCGTTCCCATAGTTTACTCTAGCAGCGACGGCGGCTATTTCGCATCGCCCTGCTTTTTATAGATCCTTCTCTCTTTTTTCCCTTTCTGACCCCGATCTGCGCAACCTCTTCTTTTCTCTCTCGCCTTCTTTTCCTGAGACTTTCCCTAGACGATGGTCCCTCTCTGTTAAAAAAATAGTTCTCCTCCTTTTCCTTACTTCTGAGATTGGTCGCTCATGCTACACCAGGCGCTGGGCCTCACCTTGTCGTTTCTCTATGTAGATCTTTTTCCTCTTAGTTAGTTGTAACTCCAGTCCTTTTTCCCCGCCCATAGACATCTCCTTGTCCAGGACCGACCGCGGGTTCCCTTTTCCCTTGGCAAGCATTCTTTTCCTCATGATTTAAATTGGGCAAAGGGTCCTTTTTTTTCCCAGAGCGTGACCCGCCCTTTCTTCCTTTTTCTTTTCCTCTGCTTTGATTATAATTTCTCTTTCCTAAACGTCCTTGGACAAAATTCTCCTTTTTCCTTGCCCGCGCGCATCCTTCCCTCCTCCTCGGCATCTTTGACCAGTTCATCTCCTGGCTTCCCCGAGAATCCCCTTCTTCCCTCTCGTAGGTAAAACTAGGGCTAGAGGAGTATGCTTCCCCCCCTCTCCTCTCCCCCCCTCTTTTACTCATCTCGTTTTTTTTTTCCCCTTCCCCCTGTTTAAACCTCTCCCCCCCCACTTCCGCGGGTGGAAATTTCCCTCAGGCACCTTCTTTTCTTATAGGGAGGCGATTTTTCTAAACATGGTACCTTTGGACCTTCTTCCGAGCAGGGGCAAGGACCCTCTTTCCTCAGGCGACTTCGACTTTTCCTTCCCTTTTTATGATGTTCTCCCCCGGTTTGAGTCTCCCCTATGAAGCCCCCTCTGGCAACTTTCTTTCCCCCCCTTTCAACGGCACATGACCCGGTGCCTCCTTCCCCGCGGGCCTGCCTGTTTCTTCCCCTCTTCAGACAATGAACGGCTCAAACTGGGAACCTCCTTTTTCTTCTTCTTTCGTAATATAATTTGCTTGTGAGTTAAAACGAGATCTTGCGAGAAGCCTCCCCCTCTCCTCCCCAACAAGTTCGCCCTGGGCAGCTTTTTTTATTTTTGACTTCCCCTTTGTGGAAGAGGAGGAGAAGATTCCCTCCCAGCGGTCGCGTACTTCTCTTTCTTCGATACGATATCCTCCCTCGTGCTCCTTCTTCCTTTCCCCTCAGATACCCCGTTTGGTTTCCTAATGATCGAGACCCCTTTCTTTTTTTCTAGCATCGATTTTTCTTCGTAGTGGGCCCCTCTTTTTACTTTTTTTGATCGAGGTCAGGCGTTTTTTTCTAGAAGCTGACGCTCCCCTCCTGGTCGCTCCCCCTTCCCCCGAGTTCCCCTCATCGAAAGCCGGGTCCTTTTTCCCCGGTGCCCACCGTACCTTTTCCCCCTCTTCCACGATTCCCCCCCTTCCCGACTTCATCGCGCGATCGATTCGTTTTTCCTCGTTCGATGGAAACCCCTTCTCTCCCTTTTTTTTCGTCCAGGATCTTTTCTTCTCCCTCCGAAGAGAGCTATTCCCCCTCAGAGGTTCGTATGGTCAAGTACACACCCTTCTGGATGCGCGCCTTTCCCCCCTCCACACCTTTTTTCTATAGCATCTTTTTCTTACAACTTTACGAGAGACTTCAATCCTGGTCGGAGAATTCTTTCTTGGGGTCGAGCTTTTTTTCTCCTCCGACCAGAGAAGGCCCCCGATCGGGAGAGCCTCCCCTTTTCGTGACGTTCTCCCGATGCGTTTCTCTTTTTCCCTCACCAAGAAATCTTTCCCTCTCCCTTCTGTCGACGGAAGCGTTCCTCCTTTTTTCCCCCTTTTTTTTTCGAGGTTTGCAGAGGTGATTTGCGGCGGAGTGTCATAAGGGCTTCACTCTTTCCCCCCTTTTCCTCGCGGATTCTTCTGGTTTTGATTAGAGCAGACTTTTCCCGCAGATAGCCTCTGTTTTCGCGCGCTCCCTTTTAATCCCTCGCGACTATCTCTTTGGCCCTAGGGTAGAGAGCAGGGCCCCCTCCAAGCCGCAGCACCCTTCCTCTTTCCCTCCCCCTCTTGTTCGTGTGGGAACGTGACCTAACTCCTTTTTCTAGTCGACCCTTTTCCCTGCTGGCGGCGGCTTCGCCTGCAATAATGGCCTTTTTTCCCGAGAGAACGGTGGATGCCAAGGTCTGAGCTTTTTCTTTTTGCGCGAAACCTCTTTCTATTAAGCATCGAACACGACCCACTTCTTTTCCTTCCTCCTGTCTTTCGATGAAGGAGCCTCTATTCCCCCTCTCTACTTCTATGTTAACGCAGCAAGCGTTTT
>Ga0179593_1683272_pt1 | contig 13683 bp, 33 predicted proteins | sample CZODoug2_1_08_16_FD_185931 | JGI IMG/M metagenome (GOLD analysis project Ga0179593, IMG submission 185931) | Vadose zone soil fungal communities from Angelo Coast Range Reserve, California, USA - CZODoug2_1_08_16fungal (PacBio error correction) | ecosystem: Environmental > Terrestrial > Soil >... | reverse complement strand
AATTCCCTAACGCCGTCCCCCGCTCCTTAAACGCTCCCTTTCCCTCCCCCCCCTAGACAGGTTTTTTTTTACAATTTCCTTCCTTCCTTATGTCTTTTACAGGAAACGCTCTTCCCTAGGAGTTTCTTCCCGATTTTTTGTAACTTTTTTCGGTCCTTTTGAAAGGTCAACGTAGGATATCCTCTTCCCGACTCCACCTCCCACGTTCCTCCCCCCCCCCCTCGCTAGGAATGCTTTTCCGTAGGATCCCTTTTTTTTTTCCTTTTCTTTTCTTGATTTGTGCTTCTCTTCTCATAATATTCTTCTCTGTATGTCTTTTCAATCGCTTTTTCCCTTTTCCTCCTGGTGCACCTTACAACCGTGCACCTAATCCCCTCGGTCAGTCCTCTTTTTTCTTTTCCAGTCTTCTTTATCGCCAAACTTTCAGAAGCTCCCTACTCTCCTCTTTCCCTCAAGGAGTACCCTTTTTCCCAGGTATCTCTCTTTAACCCCCTTTATCCTTTCCCCCCCCCCGGGAGTTCCTCAAATCCTCGATTTTGACCCTCCTCCGGGTCCTCCCGCTTTTTCTCCCCCAACCCATGGACTTTCTCTCTTGATCCAGTACCCCCTTCCCCCAAGGCAGCTCTTTTTGTGCATCCTTTTTCCCAAGCGGCCCTCCGGTCTTCTTTTAGTTTTCCCATCCTCGGACCCCTTTTCTATCTGTAATCTTTTACTTCAAAATTTTCGAGTTTATTTCCCTCACTTTTTTTTTCGACCTTCTCTATTCACTTTTTTCTCGTCCCTCCTTGAAAGCGATCCACCCGAAAGTTTTCCCTCCTTTTTCCAACCACCCACTAAATCTCTGATTCAAGTGTGGATCTCTAGTCCTCCCCATGTCCCCTCTTCGTTCTTCTACTATTTCCACAGTTTTTTTTGCCTGCCATACTTGATTTTCTTCTTTTTATCAGTTTTTTTTACGATTTTCTTGTTTCGATCCTTTTTCAGGATTTTTTCTTCCCTTGTTTCCCTTCCCCAACACCTCTGCCTTACTGTGCCCTTTAGCGACGGTGTTTTCCCTCCTACAAGCCCCTTGTTCCTTTACTCCTCCCCAGCCCTCAAGTTCTTCCTTTTTTCCTCTCCTTCCCTTCACTCCGTCCGGAGTCCCTTTCCCCCCTTAGGGACTACACCCCTTTTTCCGGAGTATTTTTCTCTGCGAACCCTCTCTCATCCCTCCCCCTGGGCATTGTTCAATCTCAGATTGATTGGTACTGCCCGCAAGACCTTTTCTTTCCCGTTTTTTCTGAAAAGAGTATTGCTCGTGAGATGGATCTACTACTCTTAGGTCCCTCTTCCTTCTTGAGTTCCCCTCCCTTTAGAATTTTTTTATGACTTTTTCCTTTTTTTCTCTGGTGGAAACCAGTTTCCCCTTTTCCCCAGACTCTTTTCGGACCCTTTCTCATAGGATCCCTTTCCACGTGCTTTTCTTTTTCCTTTCCTTCGAAATCCTTTCCCTGAGATTTCACTTCCCATGATTTCTTTCCTTCCGGTTCCCCCCTCCTTTTTCTGATCAGTCTTTTTTTTCCTTTTAGCAACTTTTCAAACTTCCCCTTGACGACCCCCTTTTTTACTATATTGGTGTTGTCGAGAGACTCTTTTTAGCCATTTCGTGGTAAATGTTTTTTTTCCTCAGACGCCTCCCCCGAATGGCCCCTATTTCCCAAGCAGAATTTTCTCTTTCTGGCTAACTCCCGGGCGGAATCTTTCTCCTTTATTCAATTTCGTTAATCCCTTTAACCTTTCCTTTCAGGATGTTTTTCCTTCCTTTTCCTTTATTTCTGCAAGCTTTCCTAGTCTTTCCCTCGTCTAGTTCGCCCAAGCGGGGTTTAACGAGTTCGGGTTCCTTCTTCTTTCTGGAGGGTTTTCTCACCCTTTCTCCCTTCTTTCGTGCTCTTCACGTTGCTTCTGTTCCCTGCTCCTTTTCGCCTTAGGCCCTTGCCTTAAGATCTTTTCGAACAGGATTTCTTTGACTTCGCAAAGGTTTTTTTCTTCCTACTACTTTGATTTTTTTTTGCCCCTTCCCCCTTTTTCGTTCTTTGAATCTCCCCCTTTTCCAGGAGATCGTTTGGGCTTCCCTTTTCCCCCGACTATCAGAAACTTTTTCTTTTTGGGTAGCTTCGGCCGGGTTTCGTTTTTTCTTCATCCCCGATGCCATATACCTCCCCTCTGTCTCTACTTCTTTCGCTCTGAGAAGATTTTTTGTGCAGGTCTTCAGTTGCCCAGCCTCCCAACCCCCCCCCCCCTCTCATGTTCCTTCCTTTTGCCCCTTTGACTGGACTCTCCCGGTTTTCAAAGATCCCCTTATATTCCCCGAGCCCCCGATTTCCACCCCTTTTTGAACTTCTTTTTGTCACTCCCCCCCCCTCCTCATGATCCTTTACATTCTTTTTTTTTTTTTCTGCCCCCCCCCCACTCATGATTTCCCATCTTGTTTGTTGCCCTTTTTTTTGCCTTTTATTTGTTACGATGCCTTCCCTTCCCCTCAGGACCACTTTAACGCTACCTCCCCTCCCTGCCACCCCCCTTTCTGAACCTCCGAGTTGCGATTTTTTTTTCCGTAATTATCGAACCCCCTGTGCACTTGTGGAACTTCCCCTCTCCCACCCCTGATTTTTTTGACCCCTCTTATTCCAAAGTAACCTTTTTTTTTCCACATTACTTCCCCTTTCCGGGACCCCCATCCTACTGGCCTGTTTTCAGTTCATCTCGTTCAGAAAACCCGTTTATAGCTTCCCCCTGACCTTCCCCCTGTAGAGAGTTTGATCGTGCCCTGTGGGTCAGCTTCCCTGTCTCGGGAACGAGACTTTTGTCCCCAAGGAAATTGGTAGACTTCTCCTTGCTTCTAAAGTTCTTCCAGATGTTTTTCCCAGCTATCCTCCCGGGGGCTCCCTCTCTAAATCTTTCGCTTTGGCTTATGCTTTTTTTTTGAGACCCTCCCCCCGAGCAAATCCTTTTTTTAGCAACCTCCCGGAAGGACTTTTCCCCCTCCGTCTTCTGTCCTCCTTGGTTTTTCATCTTTTTTTTAGATCCGCCCAGTTTTTCAAACCTTCTCCCTTTCTGGTTTTAGTTCTCAATCGTTTCCTTTAGGGTCTTTTCCCTTTTGGAAGTTTCTTTTTGTAAATTCTTCTCCGATTTTTGTCCTCAGATGAATTACCAGTTTCAGCCCTTTTCCTATCTTCCCCATGACCCAGTCCCTTAGGGGTTTTTTCCTCTTTAGAACAAACTACCAAATTATGGCATGCTGGTCCCTCTAATTTCGTTCCCTTCTTTTTCTGCCTCTGGGAAACCCACTAGGAGGTCTCTAATTTTTTTTTTTTTTTTTAGCCTAAGTCTTTTCTCAATATAACCCCCTGACCTACTGATTTTTTCCACATTTGGTTTCTCTCTTTTTTGTCGGTTGGGTTTTCCCGGCCAATGCTTGCTTGATTTCCCCCCAGCTTTGTCCCCCCCCCTTTTTCATCCTTTTGGTGAGTTAGTATTTTTTTCCCTCTCTGGTACATCCCGAAACTCCCCTGGTCATTGACCCCTTTCCTTCCTCCAAACTTTCCACTATGCTGTGCTTCCCCCCCTTGACTTGGTCATCTTCCTACCCCCCCCCTTTCTGACTCTCCCTTGGAGATCCCACTGGGAAAGTGCCCTTTCGCAAATTTCTCCTTCTCCCTCTCCCTTTTTCTTTCTCCCCCAGACTGTTCGGAGTGATTTTCCTTTCCCCCCACCTTACTCCCTTTTATACCTCCCTTGTCGAACTGAGATTTTCTTTCTCGCTGAGGAGCGTGCCTTCCCCAGCTTTGTCTCGCTCTTTTTAGACTTTTTCCCCCCGAACTAACCCTAAGGTTCCCTTCAAAAGGTCTTTCCTTTTTTCTCTATTTTTTGGCCCCCCCTTTTTTTCTCCCCTTTTCCAAGACTTTTTAAAATCTTCCTTCAGATGAAAATTCCCCCCCCAAGAGTTTTTTTTTTTAATCTCCCCAAGGCTTAAGTCTCGTAACCCCCCTTGGTGTTTTCCCAAAAAGGTTCTCAATGCCCCACACCCGTGTACGGTGACCTTTCTAATATTTCCCCCCCTGCTCTTAGTCTCCTTTATGACCCTTTTCCCCTGCTAGATTTCTCCACTCGCTTTTCTCTTGGGGGGCTTTTTCTTCTTGAGACCTTTTTACCCTTGACCCCTTTTCCCACCTCGCCCTCTCTATAGGAGGTTTTTTCCCACCCCCAAATTGGGGGTTCTTTTTGGGTTTTTTTTTTTCCCTAATTTTTCTTCTTTGAATGCCCTCCTCCTCTTTTGCTGGTTTTTCTACTGCTTTCTTTTTTCTGGAGACGATATGAGCGATCTCGTTTTCTCCCGTCTCTCCCATCAGCTTTTCCAAGGAGAAGTCCAATTTTTTTTTCCTCATGAACGCTTCCCCAAGCTTTCCATTTTTTTTTTTGGACTTTTTTTTCCGAAGGTTTTTTTTTCCTTTGATGAATCTTTTTAACAGTCCTTTCTCCCCCCGAGGATCCCCTTTCTTCTCACGATCCTTTTCCCTTCCCTTGCACCTTTTCTTCCCAGATTCCGGAAATCCCTTCTTTGGCTTAGATATTCAATCGGACCTCCCCTTTATCCCCAACCTTTTTCGAGCTCCTGTTTTCGTCACCTAGACCCTTCTCCCTACTCCCCGCTTCCAATGAACGCCAACCCACCCTCCCCGGCTGAAGCTCCCCCTCGGAGGCTTTCTTTGCTTGAGGAATCCTTTTTCCATCCCCCCGCTTTTTTTTCCCTCCCCTTTTGATATTTACCTCCCGGTTTTAGTTAAGTCCCTCAAAGATTCCCCGTGAAGTCCTTTTCCAAACCCTTTTCTCCTCCCAGGGCTCCTTTTTTTTCTGGAATAAATCTTTTTCCCATTTCCCGGAAAGGAATTAGTTTTCCTCTGAGGATATTTTTTCCTGATATAGACTCCCCTTCCAATAACCTCTCTTTCTCCAAAAGGCCGTTCTTCTTCAGATAGGTGATATCCATGGTGCCCCGCTCGTAGTTTTTCCCTTAGAACTTTCCCCCCAGAGTCCCCGTCGGCCCCCTCAGGCCCTTTTTTGTTGTTTTCTCAATCTTTCAGCCCTCGATTTTGCCCTTTTGGGGCGGGTTTTTTTCGAAAAGTCTTCCGGAAATGTTCTCCCCAACGATTTTCCGTCGCAGGAGGCCTTTTCTATAGGATCTCTGTATGCCTTCTTTGCAGCTTTTCCCTCCCTGTTTTGAAAGTTCTTCCCGTTATACCTCCCTCTAGACGAGTCCATTTTTCCTGGCGTCCTTTTCTTTTTTATTCTATTCCCTCTTAAACCTTTATCCCCTCGATCCAGCTTCCTGATCCTTCCCACAGCCGGACCTTGTTGGGACCCCCCCCCCCCTTCTTTCTCTTTTCTTTCTTTTGAGGTAGAGGTTTGAGATTTCTCCAGCTCACAGGTCTGAATTTTCCTGACATTTTCCCCGGTGTTTAGAAATTTCCCCTCCCAGGTCTGTGAAAGTCCCTTCTGCAATCCCTTCCATTATAAGGTCTTTTTTTCCTTTCCTGCAGGCTTGTCCTTCCCTATTTTCCGTGCATGTGCTTTTTGCAAGGGTCCCTCAATCTTTCCCATCCCCTCTCGTTTTCCCCTCTTTAAAAGTCTCCTTTTTTTTCGCCCCCTCCCTGGCTCTTGCTTTTTCGTTGACTAAAGCTTTTTTGGAAAGGAAGGGCTCTGAGTAGTCTCCTTGATTCTTTTCGTCTTGCCTCTTCATGAACACCTTTTCCCCAGGCTTTTAGGACAGAAGCTTTTTTTTAAATCTTTTTCCGACTTCCTGTATGTCATGGTGATCCTGGACCTCTCTTCTCCGAAACTTCCCCTTATTTTCCTTTCTGAAGATATTTTTTTCTCTTTCCCCACAGTGAAATGTTTTGGCATCTTTTTCAAACCCATAGATTTTCTCAGACTCCCTTTTCCCCAAAATCCTTTTTTTTTTTTTCCCCTCTTAGTTGTTTTCCGCATCTATTCCCAGTCGGTTTCCTGCTGACCATTCCCTTTGAATTGAAAGCTCGCTTTCCCTCCCGAAACCCTTTTCCCTAACCCCCCCATCTAGGTTGCGGTGTATTTCCAGAGTTTTTTCTGGGAACTTTAGACTTTTTGACACCTTGGCCTCCCGTACTTCTTAATCTTCCGGCCAGGAGCCCCTCCCCCAGATTTTTCATTGTTTCTCTCCCCCACTGGACTGTTGCCCTTGATGAGTCCCCTCTCAACTTTTTGCTCTTTGAGTTCTTACAGATCCATTTGCCCCCCCCTCTTTTTCCTCCCAATTTTTCTTGAGATCCTTCTTATAATTTTTTTTTTCACCTTACTTGCTCTTTCCTTAGATTTCCCCTTAATTACTGAAGGCTATACTTTTTCTCCTTAGACTCTCCCCTTCTTCCTCCCATTGAATCTTTTTTTTTTAGTGGCTTTTCCTTTGGCGGGAACGGAGGTGTTTCTCCAGCCTTCCTTCCCCCGTCTACCCCTATGGATTATTTCTAGAATCGATTGGAGGCCCTTCCGAAAATTTCCCCCCCCCTTGGAGCCTTTTTCCCTACACCTTTTTTTCCCCCCAGTCAGCGTCATTTCCGTCCCCCTTGTATTAGTTTCTTTGTGGTGGTTTTGTTTGGTCTTTTTCCCCTCTTTAATTTCTCCTCTGGGTGGACGTTGACTTTTTCAACGAAGGCTATTTTTCACGCATTCTTCGGACCCCTAGAGCCTTTTTTTTCGAGAACCCATCTCAAAAAAACTCCCCTTCCTTCAAGTTCCCCCTTTCCCCCCTTTCCCAATTTGGATGATGGGAACCTCCCCCTCTCCTCAAACTCTTTTTTCCCTCTCAACCTTCCTCTTTTTTCTTTTCACCCCTTTTGGTCTTTTTTGATTTTTCCCCCAAGTTCCCTTTCCCCAATGGTCCCTTTTTCCCTCCCCTGAACCCTGTTCTCTTTTGTCGTGGAATCCCCCCCGTTTTCTTCTTATTTTGAAATACCCCCATAAGGAGTTTTTTCAAGTCTTTTTTCCCCCCTTGAGGTGGTAATTTCAGTTTTCTCACGAACCTTTCTCACACTCCCTCGACTCCCCCTTCTCACCCCTTTCCCCCCAATAAGACCCTTCCCTGGCCCCCCTGACCTCCTCCTCTTGACCTTCCCTTGAGCTTTTCTTTAAGTTTACAGTTTCCTTGACCCTTACAGCCCCTTTTCCGCGTGACCGCTTTTCTTAGTGACTTCCCTTTTTCCCCATCGTTTTCCCCCCCTCTACCGGAACCCAAACCCCCCTTCCCTCAATCGTCTCCCCCGGCAGCAATTTTCTAGGTCGTTTCTCTTAACAGGCCTTTTTTCAAGTTCCCTGTACTTCAGATCACCCTAAGGCTGTCCTACCCAACCCTTTCCCTTCAGATTCCCTCACCCTGGCGGTTCCTTTTGAAATGTTTTTTCCCCCAGGTCCGTGACCCTCCCTATACCCCCCCCCCGATTTTTTATTCCTCACCTAACCATGGCCTTTTGACCCCCCCCCCCCAACCAATATTCCTAATGGCCTTGGTCTCCTCTTTCCCAGGATCCCCCCCTTTGACCTTCTTTCATATTCCCCCCCCCTCGGCCACCGTGTGGCTCCTTTCTATTCCTTATTGTCAAATTTTGGTGGGATATCTCCTTTATAGTTCTCTTCTATTCTTCTGTTTGACAGTTCTCGATCACCCCCTCCCGGTCTCCCTCGAGGTGGTTTTCCCCACCCCCCCCCCTCGGCTCCCTCTTCCTTTTCTGGAAACCCCCAATCGACAACTTCTTACCCTCTTTTTTATTTCTTTTTCCTGTGTCCTCACTTTCCGCCTGTTCTGTTATCCGGCGCCCTTCCCTAGAGATTTTTTACTCCTGTAGATTCCTAGTCCCTTTCCCCTGCTTTCTTAACCCCTTTCCGCTTATTGCCACGTCTTCCTCCTTCAGCGAACCTGCCCCCTCTCCTTTTGGACTCAGATCTTTTTTTCCCCCTCCGGCCCATTTCCACTCCACCCTGATCCTCAATGTTTAGTGAAGCCCTGTACCTTCCCTTCCAGGGTTTTTGAATTCCCCCCCTTCTTGTTCGAATCCTCTTCTTTTTCCTCTCTGATACTCCCTTCCTACCTTCTTGGTCCTTTTCCCAAAATTTTTCTTGTATTTTTCTTCTTTCCATCGTTTCACTCCACCCCTTGATCGAACCCTCTTCCGTTTGTTCTCCCCCCCCCCCCCCAATCCTTCAAGCGCTTTCCTCTTGCTTGCCTAATCCTTTTGTCACACTCTCTTTCTTCGAGGATCATGAACTTTTTTCCCCTTGATCTTTCCTCCCCCCTCCAACTACCTCCTTCGCCAGTGATGTGCGCCCCGCGGTCGCCGCTCCCCCCCGAATATGTCTTCCCCTTCCTGTCAGTTTTTTTCCCCTGTTCTTACAATCCTTTCCACCCTTTTCCGGACGCCTTCCCAGCTTGACTGCACGCTCCTTGCCAATTCTTTCCCCCTGACGCTCCTCGAACTTCTTGCCAAGAGAGACTCTCCCTCCCCACCTTTTCCTTTTGCCTTCCCCTGGTGTATCCACTTTCCATGTTTTAAGTTCCATGTCCCCCCCCCCCGATGCACTCTACCCCCCCCCAGGTCTCTCCTTATCTTTTGTTTAAGATTTTTTCGCCTCCAGCCCTTTGTTTTTGAGTGTAAGAACTGACTCCGCTTGATTCCCCCTTTTTTTTTTAGCGACAACCCTTTTTTGATCTCTGCTCGCTTTAGTGTTCTTCCCCCAAGTCGTAATTACCCCGATTGTCCTTTTTCCCTTGATTTCCCCATGTCCCTTTCCCCCTGGAAGTATTTGTTTCCCTTCATTTTTTCATTTGACCATCTTCACAAGCCGCTACCGTTTATTCTAAAGCCTTGATTCTCCCACCCGGATCCACCCTTTTTTTTTTTCTTTTTTGGTGCTTCTCTTTTCACCCTATTCTCCATGGGCTTCCCCAGAAAGCTTTCATGACTTTGGGACCACTAAAACTTCGTAACCTCAGCCTTATAGCTACCCCCCTCTCAGATCTTCTACCCGAACCTGCCCCCCTGTTGCCCCTCGGGTAGTGAGAGTTCCTTTCGTTTGCTCCCTTTTTAGATCCCCCCAAAGTGTTTTTCCATTCCCCTTGTCTACGCTTGGATAAGCTTCCTTGACCTCTCTCTTATCCTTGACTTTCTGGCGTATGACAGTCTGGATAAAGTTCCATCTCCGGATTCCCTCGGTTTTCTCTCTTCCCTGTTTCCCTTTTAGATAGACTCGTTTTAATGTGCTTTCCCAGTGACTTCTCTCGAACTCTCATCTTCCTTCGGCCTCTGGGGCAAGATGGAATTTTGAAACCCTACTTCCCAGTAACATTTATTTTTGCGACCTTCACTAGCAGACAGACCCTCCCCCTCTACTTTAGATTCGGAGTCCCGATGGAAGGCTTCTCTCCCCAACTCCCAGTTTCCCCACTTTTTCTAATAAGAATTTTTACATTAATCAGCTCTTCCTCCTGTGTGAACCCTCCCCCGGACCTAACTGGTTTGTTTTCTTCTCCCCCATTAGATTATCTTTTGGGGTGTTTCTTGGACCTTCAAATTGCCTCCCCTCCCGTCTTAGAGCCTGTCACAACCTTGTCTTTCTTCAAACAGGGGTTTTTTGGACTCGGTTCCCCCATGCACTCAGGAGATCTTTCGGATAGGGTCTTCCCCCCCCAGGTTTTGAAGTCGGATACCAGGACCTTTTTTTCCTTTCACCACCAATCTTTTAGCGGGCATTTCTTGGTTTCGTCAAGAATTTTTTGTATCTCCTCTTCTTTCCCTGATAATTTTCCCTCACACTTTCGGCGTTTTTCTTTGATCGTTTTCCCTGTCCTTCGAAGGGAGTACTTTTTTCCTCCTGGCGGCCAATTGCCTCTTATTTTTCTCGCTTCCCCCTTCTGAAGGGTCTCTTCCTCTTTGCCACCCTCTTTCCTCTGCCATCATCCCTCTTCTCCAGACCCTCCACTCTTTCTTCGTTCTTGCAGGACAGTATTTCTTTGTGGAACTTTCTCCCCTCCTCCCGTCCCTCTTCTACCTAAGCCCTCTCCCTGTCGAAGCCTGGTCTGAAGGTCTCCATTCCCAATTCCAATTTCGCTGAAATTTCCCATCTTTTTAACCCCTTTCAAGTGATTCGGTTTTCTTCTCTTTCCCCTTGGGATTATTTTTTTTTCCTCGCCTCTTTTTCTTGAAGTAGCGATTTGTCTTTGTTTCAGTGTTTCCTCTTCGAATTAGATCCTTTCTTTTTTTTCTTTCACGAAGCTCCTTCCCTTCCCAGTCCTCCCTTCTTCCTCTTCCCCTTACAATTCTTCTCGCGCAATTGTGTTCCCTTCCGACCCATAACCTTCCTTTTTCAGGGATTCCCTAAAACCCAATAAGGTTTCTATTTAAAGGTGTTCATTTTGTTTTCTTTTTACGGCGGTATTTTTCTTTTTTAACCCTTGAGATTTGTTCATCCCCCTTTCAGAGTTTCTGTTGATAGAGACACGCTTTTTACCTCCTGAAACGTTGCGAAACTTCTCTTCCTCCCTCCAAATTTGTGCCATCGGTTATTTGTGACTGACACCCCGGCCGGTTTTGATGATTATTTGTTTAAAAATTAGTTTTCTTCTCAGGGTATTCATCTATTCCTCAAGGGAGAGGTCTTTAAGCTTTTTTTCTTTCCTACGACATCTTATCTTGAATCAACATTTCTTTATTCTACCCCCTCGAACATAGGTTATATAGTCAGACAACCCTTTCGGTCATATTACTCGTTTTTTTCACGTTTTTTCTCGACCTGAGAGGAAGCCTCCAGTTCTTCCTGATGGGCTTCGGTAATAGGAAGAATATACGTGCCTAGGTTTCTTTGGTTCACAGATATTGGTATAGGATTTTCTTCTTTTTGAGCCACAACTCCACCTTAATCTCCCTCAGTTTAGAATATAGCTGGTATTTTTTCATTTCTATGCTCAGAGAAAAAAGCCCTTCAGATCATGTCATTGGAACCCGATAACCCCCCCCTTTTAGGGTTATTACCTCCCCTTTAAACTCTCCCTTATGTCTTTTTCTCCAATGGGGGACTTTCCTTATAATCAAATCCTCCCTCCCCCCCATAGATGCCCTTTTTTTATGACACTCCAACCCCGCAAGTTTTCTACCATAAATTTACACCCCAAGTTCCAATTACTGACCACACTATTTTCTTTTTTCATGGATAAACCACACTTTGGTTTCTTTCCCGCCCCCCAGGTTTTCCTTTAGAACACTTCCACCCCCGCCCCTTTTTTTTGATCATTTTTTTTTTTCCTTCATCTTTTTTAAAACCTCTCTTTCCCTCCACCTTTTCATAGATTCCAGTTCACCGCGCACTTTTCCCTCTCCAAGCACGATTCGATACCTTCTCTGTGACCATAATTCTATTCTAGTTTTTCCCCTTTTTCTTTTCCAATAGGAGACCATTTCTCCGGCCCCCGGGATTCTTCCAAGTCCATATCGGATTGCGTTTCCCCTGGGCCTCCTTATCTCTTAAGCTGGTATTTCGGATTTTCCGGATTTATCTCGGCCTACTTTCAGATGTCTTCATGACCCCTGGTATGTCAACTCACTTTTAGCTTCCCCCGCTGCAAATATTTTTCCTGAAGGAATTGCCGTCCCTCCCCGATCAGTTGACGTAATTTCCCCCTATAATCCCCCCCTTTCTGACTTCCCACTCCTTCAAAACTTTTCCTTCCAATTTCTCCGGCGTATTTTTTTAGGCGTTTAAGACTTCAGTCCTTTTACGTCAGTCCGCGACGCCAATTCTTTCTCCCTTAGCTCCTACCCCCTCCTTGGATTGTCCCCCCCCCTAGCTTATTTAGATGAGTTCCACCTCAAGGTCCCCCCTCGACCTTGCTCTATCCACATCTACAATCCTCGGTGTTCTCCTTCAAACCCCCTCCTCAAGAGTCCTTGCCTTCTTCAAGACTTTTTCTTTTCTATGTCCCTTATTATCCTTTTAAACAGCTGATTGCCATCTTTGTGATCTTTTCGCATACTTTTTCCGCCCCTTAGCTCCTCCCAGCCCCCCCTTCTCGTTCTCCCACCCTTTTTCTTCCATCCTGTCTTTGTCAATAGCCGAATAGCCCCCCCTCATGGGCAGGGTTCCCTTATTCCCCCCTTTCCCAGCCCAAACTTTTCTTCCTGAGTTCCTCTTGCCTCTTCCCCTTCCTAGTACACCTTTATTCTTTTGGATTATTCAACACTCCCCCCAATCCACAATTTCTTTCCACACCCCCTTTTCCTTTTCAGATTCCCTTCCGAGTCGCCCGAAACCTCCATTTCCGATCTCAAACTGATGCTCTCCTTTTTGGGTGTTTTTTTACATCCATACGTTTTCTGTGTGCGTCCTTTTGTAAGGTGAGGGGTTTCTCCCAGAAAACCTGGAATCCCGGAAACATGCTGTACGAGCGGGTCCGTCCCACTTCATCCCTTTTGGGGTCCCTGGTTATGGATCTTTCTGAGCTTCCTAGGATCCCAATTTGGATTATTCAATGCCTCCTATTCATTCCGGCTTCTGCGAGGTAATTTCCTCATTTCCCGGCCCCCCTCTCCCCCTCAAGATAAAGGTTAGTGGCCTACCTTGAGATTTGGCCACCTCCCCTTTGTGATGGACTAAATTCTTTTGTGGCCTTTGGTTTGATCCGCGGGCTTCCATATCCCCCCCCTTAGCACTCCCCCTCTCCCACAAGCAGGTCCCCCTTTGTTTCTCCGTAAGTTCCTGACCGCAATAGTTTCCAGTACCCCTTGACGCGATTCCATCACTCAGGCCGATCTTCTAATTTTTATTTCTGAAACGTCATCCTTCTTTTCCCGATAGCTCCCTTCTTCTCTGTGGTTTTGAGCGATGCGTTCTTTTCCATGCCCTCAATCGCAAAACCCTTTTTGGGAAAATCCACCCTGTTTTCAGCAATTGCTCGAAGTCTTCTATCTCTTCCGGGAGACTTCATTTTTTTCCCCCCCCCATCAGAGCCGTATGGCTCAACTGGATTCTTGAGAGCTTCGTCTTTTTTCAGTCGAGCTTATTTTTCTTCTTTTTTTTAGGTACTTAAACCACGTCTCGAACGTCACTCCCCTAAGCCTCCTATCTTAGGTTTTTTTCTTTCGTCTTTTTTCTTTTTCGGACTTCAGATCCATTCTCATGGTCGGAAGAGCTATGTTCCTCCGGGATAACCCCCCTTCCCCGTCAAGATCCGGAAATACCCTTTCCTCTCTCTCTCTTTGTTTGAGCCCCCCCTTGGACCGCGGTTCATGAAACTGCTGATCCCCCGAAAACCCCCCATGACGAAAATCCGTTAGTTTCTTTTCAAAACTTTTTTACCGTTGGTGTTGTGCCCACGCCGATGTAGCAGGTCCTCTCGTGTTGCCGGTGAACCCCTTTTTTCCATCGTCGCTTTCCCCTTACTCCGATGTTCCCCAGGCTTTTCTGCACACATCACCGAGCGCTTTAGTAACAGAATCCTCTCCTCGCGTCCTTTTCCCTTTAGGGAATATTTTTTCCAACAGTCACCCCCTTGCACCGAGGGCAGCCTCTTTTTTCTTCCAAGGTCTTTGGCCTCCCCCCCGATGGGGGAAGGCAGCGTTTTTTGCT
>Ga0179593_1351792_pt1 | contig 13683 bp, 8 predicted proteins | sample CZODoug2_1_08_16_FD_185931 | JGI IMG/M metagenome (GOLD analysis project Ga0179593, IMG submission 185931) | Vadose zone soil fungal communities from Angelo Coast Range Reserve, California, USA - CZODoug2_1_08_16fungal (PacBio error correction) | ecosystem: Environmental > Terrestrial > Soil >... | reverse complement strand
GGTTTCGTAGTATTTTATCGTCTTCGACGAGTCATGTCCCCCGAAATCTATCCATGTCAGCTTTTTCTGTGGTAGCCTGTTTTATGGTGTCGGTCATCCCCCCTCTTCTTCTCTCATGTTTTTTTTAGATACCCACCCTACTTTTTCGTCCCTTGAGTATGCTCTCCGTTCCGCGTCTGCCCCAGCGGATGGGGTGTTGACCTCATGCGACGCTGGATCAATCCTCTTCCTCTCCGAAACGAACCCTTTAACTCCACGCAGCGCCCTCTTCTTCAGATTACGTCTCACTCTGAGCAAGGCTCCACAGCCCTCGTTCGACACGTCCCCCTTTGTACTAGTTTGAACCCATCCCTCGATATCGATCGTGTCTTATTTTCAGTCCTGTACTCCCAGAGGTAGTAATCCTCTTGGGAAGGCAGATTAGCAGACAGTTGATTCTTGTCTGCCCTTTGAGGTAGCTCATGTACGCTCCAGACGCCAGGTGCTGTCGTGCCTTTTCCCCATGCACCGTACTCGGTTTCCCCCTAGATCGTTCTCAATACGGTTCCTCCAGGTTAAGTTCTAGCCTAGCACCTTGACGCTTTTTCATTGGTCGGCGCGAGGGCGATCTGGTGATCGCTAGACCCCCTGTCCCCTTTCCCCTGCGCTGAGCTTGAAATCAGGTCTTTCCGGAAAATAGATAAGCAAGATCCCATAATCCTTTCCTCCCGTTTCATTTTCGACACTCCATGGTAACGCCTTTGGCCTTGGCCCTTCCTTTTTAGTTTTGATTAACGAACCCGGTGCTGTAACAATTGGAGGTTTCTCCGAGCTTGATTATCTGCTTCCTCGTCTCAGGGAGCGAGGATCGCTTGCCCAAATGGCCATCTGCAGATGCCTGTCCGATTTTCCTCTCTCACGGCGTGCCGAAGTGCCCCTCCCATTTTCGTTGTGGCGTTGTCGAAACTCCACGAGCTGCCGCCCTTTTTTTGGCTCGGTGTACCCTTGCCTCGGCACTCAATAAGTGCTTCCTTTCGCATTTCTGCGAACCGGCCGCGTGGCCACCCCTCGGGTTGTCCCTGCGCCGCCTCATCCGTTTCTTGAGGGTCCCCTCCCGCCTACCCCGCCAGGTGCTTCTCGATAGAGCTTTTCCGCGACCTGGCGCCGTCATAAGTCGTGTCAAGGTAAGCTATGGTGAAGAGTTTCGTCCTCTGATCTTCAAAGCAGACTCTCTTGCCGTTAGACCTTATGTTTATTGCCTCGGGACACCAAGTCCTCCGCCATTGATTCGTAGCCGCGGGTGAACGCTTGTTCTCAGTGCTGCAGTCTTCGTCCTCCCCCGTTCTCCCAAAGAGCCTCCTTCTTCGCCCAAACCAGTCCTCCTTTTTTCCTAGTTTAAGTTTGACGTTGCACCTCTCTTCTGTCAGCAAGATTTCCTCTTTTTGACATCCTTGACGTCTCTCTCCTGCGCATCGAACCCTCGCCCATATGAGCGCACGCCGTCGCCGGGGCCCGAATTTTTTTTTCGATTAGGTAGTTTCCTTCTCTTACTCCTCCCCTCCGAGACTTCATTTGTCCCCGTCTGACTGTCGACGGAGACCAATCAATCACCCATAAGATTACCGATGGCAGGGGATTTTTGTCTGCGTCGGCCAGTCTGCCAGGCAGCCACTCGGAGGTCCTCGCCTTGATTTTGCTACGCCGAAAGGTTTGTCGTATCGCTGCCGAGGACCGCCCCTTTCCCACCGCGGATCAGCGCTTCGATGACTAGCCGTACGGCCGAACAGCCCCCTCTTTCGGAGCCTCCCTTTCATAGACCCCTAGCCGCTCCGCCCTCGTCCCCAATCTCCCCTCGTAACTCTCTCGCGAGCTGACCCCAGTCTAGGCGTTTTCCCCACGATTTTCTCTCGGTTTTTTAGGGAACAAAGTCCCCCTCGGCGTTATTTTCTAGAGTTCCCCTTTGCGTCGTCCTTTGTAAGATCCGGTTGTTCCCCCTTCGCGGCAGGGGGGCCCCCAGCTGTGAGATAATCCTCGGACCTCCCCCCTCTTCGAGTGGAGTCTCTGTCCTTATTCCTTGCTCGTCAAGAATCCCCGCTACCGCCTATATTTTTCCTCCTTTCTTGTGGTATCGCGATCGCCTGATGTGCTCGGGGTCGCGCCTCCGGAAGATGCATCCTTATTTCGCCGTCGCGTTGTCGGCCGTGCCGCCGAGTCACCTGTTTTTTTCGTTTCCTTGGTGTTCTTACATTTTCATACTCCTTGGCGCGAGACATGCCCTTATCGGACCTAGGCTGAGGTGTCCAGTTCCGCCCATAGAATAGACAACCTTGGACCGAAAGAACCCTCTCTCTTCCGGCTGTTGCGCAAGGTCTAGTTCGCTTGGTCTTTTTTTTTACGAGCAATCGGCGGTTCAGGCCTGTTTTTCTATGGCCTGCTTTGGCGCGACCTTTGACGTCTTGCTGCGACGACCCCTCTATGCCTTTTATAGACTTGTCATCTTTTTTTTTCTTCTGACTGTGGCATCGTCGCGGGTGGACATCTGCGCGCTTCCAAGCTTCCTATACTGTGTATCCGCGTTCTGGCTTTCCTCCTGACAGCAGAAGCAGGCTCCTGCTGTCTCTAGGAGCCTGGCGCTTTTTTTTTTGAAACCCAAGTTCTTCCTCTCTTTCCGCACGCGTTTGGGACCCCGAAGCTGTCCTTCTTTGATCGCCTTCATTCTTCAGAGCGTGTCTTCCTCCTTTCGAATTTGACGCTTCATCCTCGCGCTCGGGTGCGAATGTGCCGTCGCCCCTCGTGCATGCGAGCCCCTGTCCCCCTTTTCCCCGAAGGAATTTCTTTTCGCCGAGCTTTTTTTAAACGTTTCGGCGCGGCTCGTCCTAGGTGGTACTTCTCCCGCGCCTGCTTTGTTCCCGATGAGGAGGTTATTGGTCGCTCTCCCTACTCCCTCCCGTTCTCAAGAAAAAGGATTCGTCGCTGATACTTCCCCCCTCGGCGCTTCGTAAATGTCCTCCCTTGCAAGCCCTAATGTTTTCAGCTTTTTCTTCCCGTTCCGTCCGCCTGGACTTTTCGTCCGATCCCCATCTGCCTGAATTTTTCCCTAAAGTTTCTTTTGCGAAGGGGTATCCCCCCGACAGTGCTCGCGCTCGCGCCCCTTTTCTTTGGCGGCGTTTGCGGTTTCATAAAGACCCCACCAGATGCCGGAAGATCTCCGCCGACCCGTGTAGGTGCCCGCTGCCTGCGGAATGAGAATTTTCCGCCACTCGTTTCTGGCCCGGGAGGAGTATGCCTCTGGCATTACCTCTCCCCCACCCCCTGGCATGCCCCCCTCATCGTCTAGGTCGACAACATTACCTGTCGGCCTCCCTGTGACTTTCCCCAGTTGAGGACTCTTCTTTCCAAGAATTCATTATGGATGGCCGTGTGGCGATCCGCGAGTCCTTACAGCTCCGCTCTGATACTTTGCGTACTGTCCGACTTTGCAGCTCCGCTTTTTAGACCCCTTCGTTCCGACCGTTTAACCGCAGTCGTAGTTTTCCCGACGGCGGGGTACAAGGCTTGACTTTTTCCAATCTGCATTTATTATGGACGTGCTCGAGGTTCCGACATTCCTGTTGTTTTCACGCCCGCTCTCAAGAGCTACGAACGATGTTTTGACGCGAGCCGCGCTTCGACCTAACCCCTTCGCCGAATCCCCAAGTGAAGCGGTCCGCGATTTGCTCTTCCTCGACCCTGTCCCTGTCCGTTAGAGGCTGGTTTTCCCCACTTCCCCCAAGCGGCGGGCTGAATGTTTTTCCCCTCGATTTTTTGCGTTCGGGGCCGGACGTACATAGGTTTTGGATGAGTTTAGGTTTTGACTCCAGAGGTCCTTCCGCCCCCTTGACCCCACGTCACCGAGATTGCTTCGGACTGTTTTATCCCTCCTGGCGGCCCGGGCGCTTCCTGCTGTCGCAGCGTGGTAATTTTTCCCCGCTCTCGAGCGCGGAGGATGTTGGCCCACGCGTACACGATTTTGTTGGTTCCAGGCATTTTTTTCCTTTGATGTGTCTTGGGTTCCGTAGTCGCGCTCTCGTCGGCCTCTTTCCCTCGCTGCGGTGCGGGATGGGTGGATTTTACTTAGCTTTCGTCGGCTCTCCGCCGTCGCCTTAGTGGAGCTCCGCAGTCTTTTTGTTCCGCAGGTCCCTTTTCCTCCTAACTGTTAGTTATATTTCTCAATTAGGCGTCTTTTTCTTCTGATAGAATCTTGATCGGGGCTTCACAGACATGAAGGTGGGCCATGGTTACCAACTCGCCAGTGCTGGCCCTACTCGGGGGCTTCGCAGTTATTGTCCTCCGCCCCCCGATGACCGACCCTTCCCTATATCTTTGAAGCCCTCCTTGGTTGTTTTTGGGAGGGAAGTGTCGTCGGTTCTTTATCGTGACGACGCAGTCCTGGTGCCAGCCTCCCGAGTCGGCCCTCAGTGCGCACTGTGGCATTTCCACGTTTCTTCATCCCAACCCTTTGACTCTTTCCTTGTCGCTTATCTCCCACTCTTGGTCCGAAGGAGGTACTCGCTCTTTCCTCCGGAACAGCGTCCTTTTTCTTGAGTTGATTTGGCTTCTTCAATTCCCGACGGCTTTATCAAGCGACGACCTTCTCTCCGTTAACGCTATCCTTTACCAACTTAGTTTGTTTCGCTTCGAGTGTCGAAAGAAGGTCCTTTAAGAATTGCAACAGACCTCCATGTCTTGCTCCACCATGCTTTTTTTTTCTCCCCCTCCCGCACTCTTTCTGATCGGAGCTAGTCGTCACGTGGACCGCCGCCGGGCCTCCTGACAGTTTTCGGGAGGGCTTTAAGTATTGACTGGTCCGTGTCGGATTTTCTGATAGATTTTCAGCCAGGGAGGTTGTAAGATGCGGTGCCCCATGCATGATCGCGGTCACTAATCCCCGCCGCTTTTTTCCCCTGTCGTTTTTCGCCTTCCCCCGAGGAACGATATACGCCATATCCGCTCACTGTTTTCTCCCTGCGGCTTTCTTTCAGCGTTAATCTCTCTCACGTATCAAGTTCTTGCTGAGCGGGTTTGACCATCAATGGCTCCTTTTCGAGACGCCAGGTCCTCTCCATTTAATGGCATTTTTGACACGTCGTCTGCGTACCTCCCTCGCGTAGCCTAAGTGTTTTGTCGCCGGGATTACCCCTCCGGGTGCGTAAAAAGTCTGAGCCTCGGACGATCAGCCTTATTTCCTGAATGCAGCCTGCTTAGGGACTCTCCTTCTCCCCGCTGACACTTTCTACCTAGATGGTGGCCGACTATGTCCGGCGGAATAGCTTACTTATGGCTGCCCCGCCAAGCAAGGGCGCGTGGTCTTGTAGACTCCCACTTCGAGTGCTGCCGCAGTTTTCACTTGCGGTCCTCCTTGAATGACGGAAGATTTCAGGCCTCACCGAGTTCAGGACGTACTCCCTGGCAGCTGCCTGACTCCTGCCCGGTTACGTATGGAGTGCGGCAAGTCGCATTCTATTTCGCCTGTTTTTCTTGGTTTCGAACCGCGGCGACCGGCCCCCGCGGTTCGAGCTCGTGTCTTTTCGCCCCCCCCCCGTTCGGCGTCCTTTCTCTCGGGTGTCCTTTTTTCGCATTTCGATCGATCAGGGTCCCCCTCTTCCCTACGAATCCACAATCCCTTTCACGTCCTTTCTTTTCCCCTTTTCCGAGGAGCGTGACCGTTGCGGTCGTGCCGGGGCCCTCCTCGATTCTTAAGCTTGCAGGGTCTGAGATGCCCCCTAGCCTCCAATCCCTCCTCGAAATCGACGCCTTGCGGCGCGCCCTAAACCCGAATCCTTTTTACTATTTTGCAGCTCCCCTTTAGTTGAGTTGACATCACTTTTTTTCTTCTGAATGGTGAACGCCTCCTTCCCCCGCGCGAGTCTCCGGAATTCGCCGACCTCGCGGCCCGATCCTCTCCCTCCGTAGCCTTAGCCGTTTTTCCCCATCCGGTTTGTCTTATACGATGCGGACACGCTCTTGGCCTCGTGGCTCGGACTTGGCTCTTCAGGTGCAAGCTTCACCACCTCTCTAGAGGGCTTTTTTTCCCTTTGTTTGCTCTTCTGGCACTTCCCTCCGCACTTGCTAATTTAATCGAACCGAGCTGTTTTCCATCGCCTCCCGGGAATCGGTCACCTGACGATTCCTGTCCCGTCAACAAAGGATTTCCTCCCTAGAGATCAATGCATCGCCTGTCTTTTCGATTCAGACAGCTCACCGATTTCGACTTCCGGCATCCCATCATCGACCTCCCCCCGCCCTATGCTGCCCCAGACCCAGTTTACTAGTGTGCGCGAGCCTTATCAAGGGCAAGGTTTTTCTTTTAAGAGTCCTCTTGCCCGAGTTCCCTTCAGCCACCCCAAGTTAAATCCCTCGCCGATCTATTTTGATACCTCTTTTACGTTCGATCACCTCAATAGACTAAGGGTTCCACTCCCACTTAGTCTGAGATTTTCCCTTCAAACAGAGATGACGGGAGCGGAGGGTCCTTGCGCCCTACGAACCCTCTCTCTATCTATTACACTCCTCGTTTGTTTTCTGCCTAGATCCTGCCTTTTCTTCGGGGCTCTCATGCAGACGTCGGCAGAACTCCCTACTATCGGTGTCAGTTATTCCATTTGCAGAGATGGTTTCCCCCTGCGTCTTCGTTTGTAAAGCTACTTTTTTCCTCCTCCTTTGCTCGTGATCGAACGCTGGGATTTTCCCTGTTTGTGCCGTGCCAGAGTCCGCAATCGGTTACAGAAAAGCACAGAGATGCTCCGATCTCTCATCTACCGAGCCCGTTTTTTTTCCTGAAAGCTGAGGTAGAGGTCTTTCCTGTTCTCTGCCAGGAGGGAGACAGTGAGATGTTTCCGGCTTCGCGACGACCTACTCTCTCGAGTTGCTTCCTTCAATCGTGATGCTGTGCCGGAATCGTTATTTTACGCATACCGGGAGCGATGTGCCCTACCCTTTTCGCTATGTCCATTTTCTCACGCGGAGTGATGCTGTCTTTCGCGGGGGAAATCAAGTTAAGTCTCTTCCATATCCTCAGGAGAGGTGCTTGTGTGTGACGTGAAGTTTTACTCTAATTTTCATCGTGTCCCGAGGAACCCCTTCCCTTGTGGAGTCTTTTTCTCCGCGATTAATTAAACTTCCTCCCCGAAAGAGTTTTTTTTCGTCCTCCGGATAGGACGTAGATTTTCTCAGACTTTCACGGCGAGAGCCCGCGCCTTTTCCCTTGCCAGAGTTACCATCGGGAGTCCACTGAAAAGTTTCCCGTTTTCGCAACGGATTAGCGTGTCACTGTCGCCTTGAGAGGAATGAGAGGAGTTCTGATCCGCCACGCCATGGGGAGGTCCTCTACGAGTGGTTTATTTAGGGGTCGGTTCGCCCTACCTCCCTTCCCACCCCCCCAGTCTCCCCTCTCTCCGCACTCCTACGACTCCTCGGCGTTCTCTTCGCTTCCCTAGTCCGGGTTCCCGTCTGCCAGCTGTACTTTCTTTTTTAGTATTCATGTTCCCTGAGTTTTCTGACGACCCGGCTCCCTGAGGGCAAACGGATTTGATGAATTGGTTTTTTACGGGCTTTTTCGCCCAAGCTCGCTACTCTCTTCCGGTACGTGGCTCGCGTGCTGCTGTTCTATTTGACCCACAATTTGATTTGACCAGCCTGTAGTCCACAGAGTTTTACGTTGCCCTCGAATTACTCCGCAGCTCCTGTTCGACCGGCATGATGCGTAGTGTCGGCGGGACGTCTTATATGACTTTCAAACTACCCCATTGGCCCTTTTTTTTTATGTCCCTCTTTAGATTTCTCAAACCCGCCCATGCCCACGTTGCCCTGATTTGCGGAACGGCTAGTAGATCTACGCAGATGCCTGCTCTGGCCGAGCATTTCCCCTGAATGATGGATGGCCCCTGGGCAGCGATCCGCGAGTCCGGCCTTTAGCTTACCCGTTGCGCGAGTAGATCATTGGTTTTTCCCTCTTTTCCGAAGGCCGCACCTATTTTTAATGCCTTCGGGCATTTTTCCGGCCTTCTTTCCCCCGCCCTCGTTATTTAATTTCCGTGATTGATTTCCACCCCCGGGCGGGCAAGGGTTTTTCTTTCTTGGACGTGATTTCTCTGGGCGAGAATCTTTCTTTTTTCCAAGCCGGTATAAGTCTGCTCCGACCTGCTCTAGAGAGGACAGAGAAGATCGTTACCTTTAACCTGCTCGGCTAGTTTTTGCAGATGATCGACGCCCCGGAGAGTACCTCGGCGGGCTCTCAATGACAAAGCTCTGGATAGATCTTCCGCAGCTATGCCGTCTCGGGTCCCCGTGAGTAACCCTCCCTTTCTGCGTCTGTCCGTAGAGATGGACTCTGCACTTGCACGTGGACGACCTAAGTCCACCGCCTCTTGCTTTTTCGGCCTGGATTCCTTGCTCTGCTTCTTAGTTTGGTCCTTGAGCGTTTTCTCCACACTCCCCTTCTCTCTTATTGAGTTGCCCCACGTCATGATGGTTGGGGCTCCCTCGTAGAGCTGTTTGATTGTGGCGCCTGGCTCCGTTCTCTGGGCCGAATCTCCCCTTCATCGTTTTATTTGTTGGGTTCTTTTCGTTCCTTATATCTTTTCTTGTATTGTCACTTCGCCCAGTTCAGTGTTAGAAGTCCCAAACCCCAACAGTAGCTTATGTTCCCGCGTGGGGCCCGGGCAACGCTCGCGCTTACCCCTTTCAGCTCCGAAAGGAGTACTGGTATCTCTCTACCCCATGGAGAAGATCCCAGGGTTTTTGTTTTCTTTCACGATAAGTTAGGGGCGCCATGGCCCACAAGGAGACCTTTTTTCCTCCTCTTTTCGCTGGAAGGACCCTTGACCTGTTTACTTTTCGAAGACACCCCTTCCCCCATCTTCTTTTTATCTTGTAATACCCCTCGTTTTTTTGTTTCGAGAGATGGTATAGCTTCAGTAGGCGACTCCGTTACTTAATGGTCGTCCAGCCAGTGATTAGTCAGATTTTCACTGTTTGTAGAATGTCTTTCCTTTGATCGTTCGGTTCAGTCGTATGATATACCTTCCCTCCTATTTAACCCTTTTCTACGTATCCTGTATGAGCGTCTCCCCATTGCCTGATTCCCATCCCTCCTTGCTCTTTGAGGATATTTCTTCACGACTGCGATGCTGTCATACGCCGCTAATCTTCTCAGTTCCCTGATCTCAGTAACCATCACTTTTCGCCTTCGCGCCTTTTTTTTTTTATAGTGCGTTCGAACGCCAGTGACCCTCCTTGAAAACTTTCGTCCCTGGAAATTCTCCCCAACCCCAATAGGTACCGTTGGTCCTCCACTCCGCGATAGATCACTGTTTGATTTTTAAGGCACTTGTTCCCTCTCTTGTCCTCAGGTCCTCCTCCCAATCGTTCAGGACGAGATTACCTCTTTTTCGCTTTGCGTGAAAGTGGTTGAGTTCCCCCCCTCATGTCTCATCCGAGCCGCATCCGAAGCCATTTAGGTGATTTCCCTATTTCCTGCTGCAAGAATCCCTTTTCACCCCTGCAGTCCTATTGCGTTCTCGCCTTCTTGTTTCCTCTTCTCTGCTGCCCACCCTCCTCTTTTTTCTGAGGCTCTCTTGTCAGGCTCCTGAGCTTGCTCGATCAGAACTAGCATTTCGTCTTTCGTGATGGAGGCGACCCTAGGATCACCCTAGTCGATTTCCCGATCCATCTTCACGAATGAATAACTTTGAAATTTGACTTACCTGGACCCGGATGTAGCCTCACTCTTGAGTGGAGCCGGCTTTAAGGGTTTCTTAACCCGCGGCGTTATTCCTTCTTTCTGACCTTTCGTTCCGCTGCTCGGCTCCATTGCTAGCTTCCCGCGACCCTGTGACATCCATCATGCCGTCTGGCACTCCTATTTTACGCGAATAGAGAGTCAAGCCGTTGACTTGACGGCTCACTCATGGAATTTGTCGTCATTTTTCTAATCTCCCGAGATTTTTGAGGCCTAAGTGGCCTGGATCTTCCTTTCCTATAGAAGAAGTCGATACAAGCACTTGGAGGTCTTCTTCACGCCAGCTCTCCCTTAGCGGCTACCGGCCGGGTATTCTTCGCCGCTGCCTATCCTTTGTTGTGTGCGACCCTTTAGAGAACGCCACCGCCAAGGAGAGATATTGCTCTTTTCGAACGCCCCCCCCTGTCGGGTCGCATAAGGGCGGTCCGGTTTCAGTCTCTCTTTGCTCCGAGATCCAGTGATGTTTTTTAAAGGCCTCCCAGCTGCCCGCATGAAGGCTGCGTGCCTTGCCCTCTGGGACTGCAGCCCATCTCCGCGGTGCCTGCTTTAGAGCTCCTTTCCTAGGATAGTTGTCTACGAGTATTTTTTACGATGCACTAGACCATGCAGTCCCCCCTCCTTCATCTACCCTCTGACAGGGCGGCGCCTCCTCCCCTAATCCTGGGTCCGAGCCTCTAGGCGCTTTTCCCCCTGATTCGCTGTGTACCAGCATAGTAGGAAGCTGTTTGCCGCTTTTTGAAGCTTTTTCGATCTGATGTGCTTCTCCCCCGCCAGCGCGAAGATGCCCTCTCCCTTGCCTCTTTTCGGCTGACCTCCTCTCTTTAGAGTGTCCTTTCTTCCTCTGCTAACCCCACGCCGCGTTTTTTTAAGCCTCTTTCCCCTGTTCGCTAGGCCTCCCAAAGACAACATCGCCTTCGAGTTAGTCTTTCATTGCCTGCTGCGGAGTCTTCCTATCCCCAGAATTCCCCTCCTGATCCCACTAGCCGGCATTTGCCCTCCCTGCCATTGTTTTTGGTGAAATCGCTACCTCTGCGTCACAGGACCCCCCTTCTGATCTTCGCCCCCCTGAGGAGGAGGCCCGACTCCTGCCGCCCGCGAATCTTTTTTCCTCTACGTCCGGCATCCTCCCGACTGACTCCACGAGCTCTTTGCTGTCACCCCAGACAGTAGTACCAGCCCCCGCAGGGCTCTCTCTGATCGTCCCCCTAGGTTTTACTTTGAATTTCATCTGCGGGCCGTGCAGCAAATTCCTCCATTGAGCGATCTCCTGCTCTCCAGGTCTCTCCTTCGGGACGAGTGTCCTCTAACGCACGACTCCCCCCCAACTCCATGTGTCCCCACCCTGAGAAGAGGAGGATCCCCCCCGCCCCGCCAGTCTTTTGTTCTCTGACCCTGACCTCTTCTCCGTGCGCGCCAAGACCCTTTGCGTCCTCCTACCCCTTCATCCTACCTCGTTTTGTTTGAGTCTCTCATCGTCCTGCTTGTGTAGTTTTCGGCGGTACTAAATTCCTCCTCTCGCGCGAGATTTTTTTCCGAGCGTTCTGCAACTCTTGTTCCCCTGCGGTCTCGGTTCCCCCCTTTGCGGACAAGTCGTTCCTAGGTTGAAGCATCTTAGGCGCTTGCGATCCTCAACGCGGGATAGGGTGTTACGTTTTTGTCAATCGGTTTTCTGGCTCAAAGACGAGCTTTCCCTTCTCCCCTCTATCGTTCCTTGAGAGTCCCCCTACTTGTCTTTTCTGTGACTGTCTGCAAGCGCGGCCGTTGCTCCTCTCTTGTTATGTTTTTTTTTTTTGCTTTCGCCGAAATCGGGGAGAGCCTTCCTCCTGTCGCTTCCCGACCTAGTTCATCCGAGCGCGGGATAAGCTTATTGCGTGCCTCTTTCTTTCTCCTCAGTGATCCCCCCTTCCTTGGACCGCTTTACCCTCTCTTGTTCGCCTGAAAGTGAGCCGCGTGCCTCTGGTTGCCCCGACCGCCCTCAGTCGCGCAAGCGAAGCTCGAGTCTGCTTTCTTTTTTAGGAAGGAAGAAATTCTCCCATTTGTGAGGGCATCCTCCGGCGTGGACTTGATTCATCTCTTTTTCCAATTGACCTGACGACCCAGCGATTCGTATTTCTTAATAGGATCGTATAGTTGGGCCTTCCGTAGAATGTCGGTGGCGAAGGAAGGAGCCGCGAGTCTTTCCCTTTATGTTAAAGGGAACGAAGACCCAGTTCTTTTTTTCTCCCGACTCTCGTTTTTACGTCGCGTCGTAGTAGGACGGATTCTTTGGTGGGATTTGGAGACGCCCTTGCGGACGTGTTCCGAGTATTCTTTTTGGCGAGGTAGAGGACTCTCCTTCCTCCCGTTAAAAGAAACCCTGGCCGCCGCTTCCGGCGCCCCGGCTCCTCAGCCAACGCGTCCTCCCTCTCCTCGTCCCCTGTCCACGCCGAATGTATGACTGCAAGCCAGTTTTTAGGCCCCCGTTTCTTTTATTTTCGGCGAGGCCGGGGAGTGTTTTTTTTGTGTGTTTTTGGAGAGATCTAATGCGCTCTGCACAAGAGTCCTTTGTCCCCCTCCCGCCAGAGATTTCGATCTCGTATCCAATTTTCCCCCAGGACGTTCCTGCCTCGGAGAGAGTCGTACCTGGACGGTTCTCGTTTTCCACTCTAGCTCGATGTCGACCTTGGTGTTTTGATTTTGCTTTTCTTCCCCAGCCCCCCCACAATGGGTCCTCTTGAAGGCAGCGGAGTTTTTCCTTTCCCTCGGGTACCGGTGCACTCCGTCCCCTTTGCTCGCTCTTTTTCCTCCCGGCACCCATTGCTGGGGCGTCCTTTTTTTGCCTCTTCGAGTCTTTCCCGCAACGGCCTGATTCCTCATAGATGGTCGGGTAGCACCCTAAAACTCCCAACTTTCCTTGCTGGCGGATCCGCACTCTTCCGCGATGCTGCTCGGGTACATAAGGGCCAGGATGAGGGCTTGTCAAGGTGGTGTAAATCCCTTAGCGCAGTCCTGCCCAGTGCGGCGCGATAGCACCTCCCTGCTCATTTTCTTTTCGCAGGTAAGCATGTTATTTTTCCATTTTTTTTTTTCTGGACAGTCCGGTCTCCACGCCCGCCCCGGCGCAAGGACGCTTTTTCTTAGGGATTTCCCCTGCCCCGGGAGGCAATGCGTTCTCTTGATGGCCTGTCCGTCTTTGCGCCTCCTCCTTTTAAGCCGGCGCTCCTTCTTCGCCCAGGAGAGTTGATCTGATGCACTCGCTCTAATAACGCTCTCTACCCCTTTCGGCGCGGGTGCCGATTTCGCAGTCGCGACACTATTTTTTAAATCGGGCCTGCTCTCCGTCCCCCCCCAACTCTTAGTTTTTTATCTTTTTACGTCTTTTCTTTCCTTTCCGGAAGTCCTCCCCTCCCACTGGCTGTCTGCTTTTTTTTCTAGCCTCCTTTGTACATGAGGCCCCCGACGTGACCCTCCCCGTCCTTCTTCTCTGCTTGTCCCTTTTCGGCGTGCTTCCTTCCCCTCGGCTCCCAAGTGTTTTTGACCTTTTCCTCCTCCCCCTCTCTTAGAGCTTGAGGACTGTAGTTTTTTCCCTCTTCACCTGGTTTGAGGAATGGATTCCTCTTCCTGTTTCCCTTTTCCCGTTATTTCGACGCGCTCGAATCGTCGGCAGAGGACGCCCGCTGCGTTAGGTTTTGTTAATGTTTGCATGAGCTACGAGATTTCGGCTATCCCCTTGTAGTCCCCCCTACTTTATCCGAACTTTCCCGTAGCAGTCAGTTTGAGCGTTCTCCCTCTCTCTCTTCCCGATAGTTTTTTTCTACCCATTACAGAACCGCGGTGTGTCCTTCCCTACTTCTATCGGAAAGGGTGATATGCACGTAGCTCTTTGGCCCCCATGGATCCACAGTTTTCTCCCCTCTGGCTTACTTTTGGAATCCTCCTAGTTTCCT
>Ga0179593_1711772_pt1 | contig 13684 bp, 12 predicted proteins | sample CZODoug2_1_08_16_FD_185931 | JGI IMG/M metagenome (GOLD analysis project Ga0179593, IMG submission 185931) | Vadose zone soil fungal communities from Angelo Coast Range Reserve, California, USA - CZODoug2_1_08_16fungal (PacBio error correction) | ecosystem: Environmental > Terrestrial > Soil >... | reverse complement strand
CTATTTGGTCAGAAAGGGTCAGATCAAAGCAGATCTCGGTTCTTGGCCATTTTGCGGTTCTGGGCTAGTCTTTTCTGTCCCTGCTCTCCCGTTGCTTTCTTTTGCCAGGGTGAGGGCAGTTTACCTTTCCCCGCTCCTCGTCATACTATTTAAGGAACAGTTCTCTTTTTTCCCCCTCCCTTAACACCGGGTCTTTCGTTTCTCGAACTCTCTTTCCTTATTTTTCTCCGCTACTCGTCCCCAGAGGACGACGGAGTTATGCACTTCTCTTCGGTAACCGTCGGGCCTTGTTGAGCAGTGATTTTAGCCCGCTCCGCTTCCGACCAGGCCTGGCGATCCCCCCTTTTCCAATTCTTTTACCCTATTAGCAGATCAACGCCCAACCAACTCTTGCCTTCCCCCTCGGTTTCCGCCCGGCGATCTACACCGGTTTTGAACAATTTTCTTCCGTCGCCGGCTCCCTCTCCAGGTCGTTAGAGTTTTTTTTTCCCTACCCGGTGAGCTAGATCTTCTTTTTCATACTTGCCGACGTGGCCGGACCGACCTTTAGTCTTTTCCTCTTCGTCGTGACAAGGGCTCTCACGCCTCCTCTTAGTCCGCTGCAGGCAGGTCCCCCCCGGTGCCTCTCCCCTTCTACGTCGGATAGAGCAAGAGTATTTTTTTTTCCCCTATCGACCCTCGCGCAACCGCACTGCTTGCCCTTTTTTTCCCTCGTTTGGCGAATGCTTTCCTTGGACGCTTGCGAGGAAGGCCGGGCTGGTCGGCCCCTGTTCCGAACATCGCCGCGTTGAGAAACTTCGTTTTTCTTTCCCCCAGATCATTTTCCCCCGAAGCAGTCGTTTTTTCTTTTTTCTCTTCAGGCTCTTCCGCACCTGCGCCCGTTATCTGACTTTTTTTTTCCGGATGTCTGTCTCCACATCCACTGGTGCTCGTTTTGCAAGTCCTCCCGTTGTTACTCAGGGCTTGGTCGACCTTTCTTTTGACCCCCTTTCCCTCCTGATGACCTGCACCGGCCCTCCGTCGTACAAAGATGTTTCTTTTCCCTTCCCCTCGAAATTCGAGCTATATTCTGTAGTTGTCTATCTGGTTGTCCCCCCTCCCCTGGGGTTCCCTGACGCGGCTTTTGGTGACGCATCCCTCTCCCCGCTTCACTTCCCCAGGTAACGTTTTTTTTACGGACGTCGCACGACCTTCGTCGATCTCCTCCCTTTGTCTCCCTTTTATGCCAACAGGCGGAGGCTTTTAAGGACCTCTCTTGCCCCTCCGCCTTAGATTTCGGCTTTACCCTTTCTGTTTTCTCTGAGTAGTCGGTGAAATGGCGGGTCGTTTTACAGAGATCCCCAATAGGCTTTACTTGCCGATTTCCTTCTCGTCCGGGCAATTTTCTTTCAGTCCTATTTCGTCGGCACTGATTTTTTCCTTTTCCCCCAGGGTGCCCCAGTAAGATCTTTCCGGTGAGCATGCTTGGATCTCAGCGCCCACCACTGACTGTGTGCCCACTTTCTCCTATAAAGTGATTCAACACTTTTTTCATCTCCCCTGGCGGGAAAATGGGGCTTTGGTCAAGCGCCCCCCCTTCTATTCGCTTGCGAGTTCCAACTTAGACCATTGTTTTGGGGTTTCGCCGCAGGCAACCCTTTCCTGACCGCCCATTAGGTGTTCCCAAATTTTTTTCCTGAGACTTCCGGCCATTAGTTTCCCGAAGGCTCCCGTCACGGCGTCGCCGGTGTTTTCCCCGCCGCTCTTTTGGAGAAACTCCCCTCCGTCACGTCCGTAACTGAGGGCAGGCAACGTGCTCCCTCGAGAGTTTCCTTTCCCTGGCCATTCAGGTGTCGCCGCCCCGTCATAGCCTTTTTTCCTTTGGACACAATATGGGCCCCACTAGCGGATCCCCAGTGAGGAGCCGTTTCCTTTCCTATCCCCCCGTATCTCTTTCTGTACGTCACAAACGCTTAGTTCAAGCCCTCTCCTCCAACGGGACGCTTTTTACAGAACGTTCTCCTTTTTTTTCCTTATTTTACCCCCCCCCTTGTTCCCATTCATCTCCCCCGTTCCCCGTTCAGTTCGGCGTTGACTCCCTTTGTCTTTTTTTTTGACCTGAACAGACGGCCCCTTCCTCGCTGAATAAGCGTCTATCCCGTCCATTTTTTTGCAGGGCGCCGCTCGGCGCCGGCAAAGAAGGGTTTTTTTCCAAGTGCCCTCTCCGGAGCATCCCGGTTTTGGTTTCTACTAGATCGTCGCGAGCCTTTCGTGTTCTCCTCTCTGGGGGGCCGCCCCCCACGCGCTCGTTTTTCCGCTTCTTCGTCCTCTCGGTACGGGAGGATTTTTCTTTCTTTGCCGAGATGGGCGGCGCTCTTGCTTCTTCCAGAAGTCTTCATCTAGGCAGAGAATCAGGAATACTGTAGAAAACTACCCTCTTTTGTCTCCCTTCTCTCGCCCACGGTTTTTACTACGCACCCCCGCCTGCGAAACGAGTCGGACACTTCTGTACCTCTTTTCCTTTCCTCGGTAAGGACGGGGATGGCCCATCAATCGAGTACACCAGATGATGGAGAAACAATTGAACGCGAATAATGGTTGATGCTGTGCGAGGGTAGGCCGTCTCCTACTGATTTTTCCCTTTGGCTCGCTCAGTTAGTCCTGAGCGGTCGGGTATTTTCCTTCTTCTCCTTTTTTAAGATAAGCTTTTGCTTTTCTGGTTTACTTTCTTTTTCCCTAGATGGATTCTTCTTTCTTGTTGTTTGAAAGCTCCCATCTCCCGTGGAGCTCCCACAGCCATCCCGTACCCTCCCGTAAACTCGCACCCACGTCGAGCGTTTTTTTTTAGACTTTTCCTTCTTTAAGGCTCGCGGCCGGCGCCCGATGTATAAGGAATACTTTTCGCCTTCACCTGCCCCCCTTTTTCCTTTCCCCTTCCCCTCCTTTTGGTTTCCACCTGCGTAATGACAGATAGCTTCAGTTTTTTCCCCTTACCCATACTGTCAGCTTGGGTCGCGGGGACTGGTAATTATGCCTCTTTTTTCTTTCCCTACGATTCGACACATTGGGTTCCCTTTTTACGGTTATTATGATGAGCTGCCCCTTCCCCTTTTTTCCTTTTTTCATTTTTCCCTAGCGCTCACTCTGCTTTTCTTGTACGACACGGCGAGGGACGGTTGCCTCTTAGACTTCCGAGAAACTGCGTCTCTTTTATTGAACACGATAGGTCTCTGCGGCGGAATCTTCCTTTCCGTCCTTCCACGTGCTAGACTGCTCTTTTCATTCTCCTTGACCGCTTTTCCTTACCTGTTTGCTTCTCCCTTTTTTGGCCGCCTGAACCTATTTTTTTCTAACTTTTCTCCTGCTCGGCGGTTGGAATCTGCTCTCAAGTTCCTTCTTTGGGTTGCACCTCGATGGTGGTTTCGGTCCGGGGGGGGGGTGGTGGGGTGTTGTGGGTGGTGGGGGGTTTTTTGGGGCGGGGTCTTGTTGGGTGTTGTTGGTGGGGGGTTGGGGGGGTGTGTGGGTGGTTGGGGGGTGGGGGGTTTGGGTTGTTGTGGGGGGGGTTGGGGGGTAGTGGGGGGGGGATTGGGTTGGGTGGGGGTGGGGTTTTTGTTTTGGGGGGGGGGTAGCGATGCTTGGTGGCAAGACAGGACCACGTATTTTTCCTTGTGCTTTTTTGACCCTGGGCGGGCCTAGTGTTTCTATTCGTAAAGGATAGCGTTGGGGACCGAGCTCTCAGGTTTGGAGGTCCTGGAGCTGCGCCGTCCTCCCCCAGTTTTTTTTTCTCCTTTTTAGGGTGTGCGGTCCGGCGAGGAGCCTCTGGCGTCCTTCTTTCCTTTCTTCCTCCTGAGTACGATGTGCGGCTTCTCTTCTTTAGCGTTCCTACAGTGTACTTGGCCTTCTCCTTGCGTTTTTTTATCGAACAGCAGCGGGTGCTCTCCTCCTTAATAAGTTGACCAAGCTGATGCCCTTTCCTTATACTTCCCCTCCCCTTTTTTAGCACCTATTGGACCCACCCAGTTTTTGAGCTTCCCACCACCGCAGGCCGTTTGCGGTCTCCGCCGGCCCGAGGAGTTTGAACCGGTTCATGTCAAACCGTCCCCCCCCACTCCTTTTTCGTTATTGGCTTGGCGGTTTCTCGGGATCGTATGTTGCAGTCCTCCTCTTGTACTTGTGGTTTTGGAGATACATCTTCCATTCCCGATTATCCGGACGGGGAGGTCCGTTTCCTATTCCCTACTCATTGGGCCCTTTCCCGTTGCTCTTCGTGCGCTCCTGGCGAGGGTTTTCGGTCCCTCTTTTCCCCCATTAAAAGACGCCACTCTTTAGAAGTCCGCGTGTGCGCCATAGTTATTTTTCTTTGCCCTAGCGACGGCGCCGGGCGCTCTTCCCCCCCCCCAAGTCGCACCGACGACCCCTCTTCGTTGACGAGATCGTGGCTACCTCCGTTACCCTCCCACCTTGGCGCACTTTTCTGCTGTCACCTACCGCCGCGGTGCCCCCCTTCCCCCCCCTTTCTTGAAGTTCCAGCTCTAATGACCACAAATATCGTTTCTCCTGAGGTATCTCCCTTGCTCCATCGTGGAGTACGATTCTTGGCCCCCATTGGGACGGGTTCTTAGGTTCATGCGCGTACGTAACCTGCTGGCCCGTTTCATCTTTAGCCCGAGAAGCTACATTTGTTTTCCCAGGCCCTTACGTTATTCCGGTTTCACCCGGACTTGACCTTTTTTTCTCTCTTTGGGGACCTTTGAGCCGAAGAGATTTGACCCCATCGGTCCGCGACTTACTTCGTCCCCCTTTCGTTTTTTATAGTACTGTGTGCTTCTCAAGTGCCTGATGAACTGATAGTAGGCAAGGGACCGCCCCATGGTGCGGGCCGGCATGTCCCTCCTTCTCTGGTACGCCTGGGTTTTCTTTTTTTCTTCATTTCTCTCGGCGACTACAACGAGTTCCCGCTCTCTTCATTTCCCCCTTTGAGTGATTTCACGGAACATTTTTCTCCTTTCCGGTTAGAATAGAGTGTCGGGCCGGCCCTTTTCCCCTTGCGGGGGTGCTTTTCCCCGCTTTGATATTTTTTTCCTTACGGCTTTTTCGCCGCTGCGGGGATGGTAGATTTCCCTTCTGTACATGAGCGAAGGCTCATAGGAGGGTTCGAGCCAGACTGGCCAGACCCCTTTCCCCCTTTGGTTTTATCGCCCTTCTTTTCTTGGCGTCATTTTTTTAAGTTCCTTCTTTTTTTTTGCTATGATCGACCCTAATGACAGGTGCCCTTCCTTTTTCGTCTTCTCCCGTCCATTTTCCTTCCCATGTCGGGACGCCTTTTGGGCCATTGGCTCCTTTCCCTTCCCTGACGGCGTTTAAAGATGATATGGCGTTCTCCCTTCTCCATCTCTTGAGAGTAGAGGTCATATTCCATGAGAAGTACGAGATTACTCCCCTCCCTAGTTCCCCCCTTGGGGGTACCCACGGCAGTTTTTCTAATTTTCCTTACGAGGCTAGTTACACGGGAGGAGAAGTACCCTTTTTCCCGGTGTCAGAAGGCAAAGGGACAGATTCTCCACCGAGACCTTCCCCCCCTGGCCTGACCCTTTATGACTTACGAGGTGCTACGCTTGGGCCCCTTTCTCCTTCCATTATTTTCCTTCCTACGTGTTTTTTTTGAGACTTTAATTTATGGATCCGAGCCCCTCCCTATATCGCTTGGCCTTTTCTCTTGATCTTTTCTCTGATACTGTCACGGCTGCCCCTTTTTCTCTAAGTTCCAGGTGAAGTTGTAGCCCCTTTAACGTACGCCCCTGTAGAGTTCTAAGATTTTCTGCCGGGCCCTTCCGGAACAGGTCACTTTTTCCGTGCCATCCCCTTCGATTCTAATAAGCAGTCTCCGAGGACGATTCTCCAGGATCTCTTTCGCTCTTATCCGTACCTTTTTTTCCATTGACGCTAGCGCGCCGCTTTCAGTCTCTACCATGAGGGAGCGAAAAGGGGAAACCTTGCAGTAAGGCCTCGCTCCTCCCACCATCCCCGACTTTCTCGCCTCCCCAGCCTTTCTTCTCACTTTTGGCTGACGAGGTCGTTTTTTGTTTTTCCTTCTACGATCCCCTCCTTTTAGTCTTTCTCTTTCGAAAATCATCTGCTCGCCACCTCCCCCCCTCCTTCCTTACTGCCAGAGCCACGCTCCTCTTTCTCTCTTCCCGTCGCGACAAGGATCTGGCCCGTCTTAAGTCTTTTTTCCTTCCCCCCCCGTAAGGCCCGGCCTTTCACTTGCCCTTGGGGTCAAGTAGACGATTTCATAGCCTTCTTTTGCGCCGTGAGTTCTGACCCGACCCACTTTCGGCCCGAGCGGCTTTTTCCCCCCTTTCTTCTGGCCCCGCACGGCCCCTCGGCCTGATGTGGCCCAGGGCGTGGTTTCCTTTTACCCCCACCTTTCATCGAGTCCCTTTTGAAATGGGAAACTCTTTTTTTTTCCTCCAACCTATCATTTTGCTTATCTATCCCATCACCGCCTCTCTTCTTATTTCCTGCCCAATGCGCGGCACTGTCTGAGAGCCGGGGGTTTCCCCAGGAGAGTCCCTCGAACAAGCGTTTCACTGACAAGTCTTTCTTTTTTTTTCCGCTCGCTGCCCCCCAGTGCAGACGTTTTTGGTATCCTCCGTGCAGGTCGACGCGTCGACCCCTTCCATCCCCTGATAACCTCCCCTCCCTCTTCGTTTTCTTCTTTTAATGCCTGTCGATCTTTCTCTCCTCTCTTTCCGGGCTGTATGGTCATGGGTTCCGGACCCTGCGGAGGTCGACCTTCCCCTCCCCCCCTTCCGGCACCCTGTCACTGCTGCGGTTAACACGTGCCACGATCTTCTTTAGTTTTGCGCTTGGGAGGTTACCCAGCAGTATCTCCCGGTCCTCCCGTTTCCATCCGACTGCCCCTCCTTTCTGGCCCCAGCTGCTCTTTTCATTTTTGGCGGTTTGGAAATGGGAGTTTGGAGACTGACCCCTTCCAGGGCCCCTTTCCCCTTCGCCCGAGGCGTCGTTCAAGGTAACCCTTGGAATCCATCTTCCGGTCCACCACGGCCTTTTCCGACCCCTCTCTTCCGAAAGGGCAGCCCCCGTTTGTATCCAGCGACACCAAACCCTCCGATTTTTCCCTGTTTTAGCCTGTGAACATCCACGTGGCGATCAGTCCCTTTGAGATTTTAACCTTTTCTTCCCTGCCCCTGGAAAAACGGCCTCGGTTTTTGTCGTTGACCCGAGAGCCCCCGGTGCAGGGTGGTGTCCCTCTTTAAAACGGTGGCATTCTGGTTGGTCCCATGAAGTTTCTCCACTTCCTTTAGCTGTTTTTCCTTGCAAGAGTGGTCCCCCCCCTTGAGACTTCCGGCGTTGAGACCAGTTTGTCTAATGGGACCCACTACAGCAGACTTTATTCCCCACGCTCCTTCTATATCGCACCGAGGCTTTCGCCTACCCTAACCCTTTTCCTCAAAGAAATGCGCAAATTTCTTTCTTAACTCTTCCCTCCCCCTTTTTGAAAGACCCAGATGAGTGGTACGGAGCACGACAAGGTGGACTTCTCCCCGTCGTCTCCTATTTCCAACAGCGATCACGGGCCGCTTTGCCTTGGAACTTTTTTTCCCTCCAGCATCCGTTTGCACCTCCCCCACCCAATCGCGGCGAGCAAAGTTTGTCAGTGCCCCCCCTCTTTTTCCTTTCCACTTTTTTTAGATTTGATCTTGTTTTAATCATCCTCTTCTTCCAGGGACCGGCGTCCTCCCGGTTTTGGCCCCTCTCTTTGCGCCTTTTCCAGCCGGGCGTTTGCGTTTCAGCCCTTTTTTTGATCGAGCACCCGATCCGTTTTTCCTCTTTTGCAGCTTTCGCGGAATTCTCATTTTTTTTGACGTCGCTCGTCGGAGTTAGCGCCACCGCTCGCTTTGCTTCCCTTAGTCTGCCTTCGGCGCGATGAGATTCGCTCTCCTTTTTTGGGCGGGCGATCGGGAGGATTCCACTTCAATTTCTTTCCATAGACGACATTCATTCCCAGGTAGCCCGACACACACTTGGGTGTCGCCGCCTCTATTTCTCCAATTCCTGGCACGTACCCTACCAAGTCCCTCGCTTGTCGTTGACCACGTAGTTCTCCTCTCAATTTTTTATAGCGGTGACGTGGCAGGGTGCCCTCCCCTCCGTAAGTCCTGTAACCAGTTTCGTCCTTTTTTGTGTATGGTCTATTTCCGCATAGGCTTTTTAAGCCTTCGCTTTCGGCTGATATCATTCGCTCGACGGTTTCCAGAGTTTTGGCCTTTTTTTGTAAGAGCAGTCACGAGGACTATCTTTCTCCTCCTCTTTTGTTTTGTTGACTGATCCTCTACTAGGCGACACCGTTTTCCCAACACCCCCTCCCTTCATCTCCTACGCATGGACCCACCGTCGTGCTCTTAGAAACTTTTTCTATCAGGTTGTGGTAGCGCGCCCCTTTGATCATGAGTGAGGTCATTGTTGCCAGCCCCCCCCCCTTTCTCGGAGTGTTCCCATTACCCTCCTTTTTTCCTGGACTAAATGAAGTCTTCCCGTGGGCGAAGGCTCTGACCCATTCCTTTTTTCCGAGTGCTTGCCTTGTAGGCTCGTCCATGGAACCGAGGTGGCGGATCGCCTCCTCTCCACCCTGGCGTTCGGAAAGTATCTGATTTTTTCCTTTTTCCTAACGGGCAGGGGTTGTACTATCCCAGAGATGCTAATCTCAGGCCACCCGGTTTTCTTATTCTTCGAGGGACGATGCCCTCTCTTGCTTTTTTCTGTTGGCGGCGGGAAACTCCCGGAGGATCTAGATCCTTTAGGATCTCGACGGTCCTTACTTTGATGCCCCTTCACAATATGCCTACTCGCCCGTTATAAAGTGCCTTTTTGGTTTTCTCCCGGAGACACTGAATTTTTTTTATAGAATCTTTTCTTCCTTCAGGTGTAATGTCTTTCTTTCTTCTCTTGACGATCGTTTCGCCTTTTGAGTACTTCCGATTTGGTAACTGTGATCCGGTAGTTCTCTTTTGGAAGACCAAGTATTTCCTGCTTATGCCTTTCCGTGCTACGTGGGACGTCTTTAAAGTTCTTTGGTCAGAGCGAAGCGATAGCTCCTTTCTCCTTCCTCAGAGGCCTTGGTAAGTAGTTGCAATGGGGCGTCAGAGGGTTTCCCGGTAAGTCTTTATCCCTCCATTGCTACTTTTTGGAGTTTTCCGGTGCCGCACGCGGCTCTTTATTTTTTTTCCCCCTCCCGTACCGGGGGAGCCGGCTTTTTGTGCCCCCCTCTCCAGAAGCCCCAGCATGGTGTCCCCCTCAGCGGAGTACTACGTGGTGACACGCTGCTTCCTTCCCTCCTCTCTTTTCTCCACCCTGCATTGGGACCACACCCCTTGTCTGTTTCTTTCCAACAGCAGGCAAGGGTGCGGCTCGCAGGCTCTTCCCCCTCCTCTCCAAGTTGGGTAATGTCCATCCCCAATTTAAACCAGGTTTCGTTGAGAGGTACGTTTTCTAGCCTGAGCCCCCCCAGATTTCTTTTTTGTGGTGGACTTCGATCCCGAGTGTGGGCTTCACTCGGCCTCGGATATGAGTCCATTGCCTTGTTTCCTCCTGACGCCTCCTCCCCTTTCCCTGCCGGCCGGCCTCGGGGAATCTTTTCCCTCTGGGAGGGGCTTTTCTTTTTTCCCCCGAACGCCCATTGCACTACTCTGGCACGCCCAGCTGGTTGCATGTTAGGGACTCCCTTTCCTTCCTTTCCTAGCTGGCCGGTGCGCCCGATGTTTCATCACCATACGCCATTCAGATCGAGATCGACGAGATCGTGGAGACGTACGTTTCAGGCTTTCCCCCCCCCTTCCTCTCCCGCTGGGTCTTCACTACCCGGATTTTTCCGCACGGGGCGGTCACCTACCCTCTCCAGACTCTTCTATAATCGGAGCGACATTTATGTCATTCTTTTTCTTCAGAGGCGGCCGGTGAGGTCAGTCTTTAGTAGTTCTCCTTCTCCCCTTAGACGAGTCCCCACCCACTTGGTGTGAAGCGGTCGCCAGTCAAACGAGAAGCTCCAAGCTTTTTTTCTTGAGATTTTCTGCCACATCTCTTTTTCACCGTTTCCAGCTTTTTTTCCCTAGTCCGGGCGGGCCTTTTTTGATTTCTTCCCCTGACTGATAAGTTTGAATGCTTAGGACCCATTAGAGGTGTTGTCCCTCTCCTCAGGTTCTGTTTGGCTATTGACGACTTTCTTTTAAACGGACGCCATTGACCTTTTCTTTCGCCTACGGAATGGCGGTTCTCCCGCTTTCTCCTCCAAAGATCGGCGAAGTTCGTTTGTCTAGGAGCCCACTCACCATTAAGAATTTATACCTCGTCTCGGTGGTCCCCCCTGCCCTTGTACACTGCCTGCAGCCGGAGATTTTTCCGGTTTCTTTTGTGCCGGGGACGGCAAGCTTAATCTCTCTCTCTGAAACGGCACTGTAGCGTGGCTGAAGTAATGGAATGTCTGCAGCCTTCTTTTTGTCACTCATAGAGATCGTCCTTGCTTCTTACCCTCGCCCCGAGAAGACGTCTTGTTTTCTGAATTTTACTCCTTACTGAAGCTACATGGGGACCGCTACTACCAGATTTCTTTTGAGAGCAACCGGTCGAATTTTCCTTCTTCGTTGGGGGCGGTTAATGTATCCTTTTGTCCCGTACTGTTGTTCGTTTTGAGGCTGAAGTAGGCCTTCTTCTTTTTAAGCAGATGAGCTACGCTCCCTGGTTTGTGCTTTGATTGAAATGCGATACTGGCCTCATTTTCTCCATCGGGATGTAGAGGAGTTGTGATGCTCCGCTCCTTCCTCGTTTTCCGAACGGAACGGTGCTCCTGGCTTTTTTTAACCCCCCCCCTCTTTTTTATGGAAACATCGGATGGACCTTCCCTCCTTGAGTGATGGTCTCCTTAACACCTGGGCTTCGTCCTCCTGCCTTTAGGGACAGTCCAGTGATCCTCCCCTTTCCCTCTTTCTCGAGGTGCTAGACTCCCTGGTTCTTTTCCTCCCCTAGCTTTTCTATAATGTGGTGTGTTCTCTCTTCTTTCTTTCCGAAAGAAGAGCCAACTCGAGCTCCTCATCTTCGTTGCTTTCTCCGGCTGCCGAGATTGTCTCCTGATTCCTTTTTTACCTCTGCCCTCCTGGGTTCCTTTCAGCCCTCCAATTGAGCGCTAGTAGCGCTCAAGGTTGCGGTCAACCCGTCCTTTTTTTTAAAGCACCGGGGTCTTCCTTCTGTCTTTTCAGATTTTCCTTCTCTTTAGAGCATCCGCTTACTCTTACTCTCCCTTGACTTTCCGCTTGAAAGTTCATATTTAAGCCGCTTTGATCATGTAGAGCAAGTGCTCCAGTAGCGTCGCCGAATGCTTCCTACGTCTTCCGCCATGTCCTGAGGAGATACACGCAGGCAACCTTTTCCCAGGCATTCTCAGAACCACAAAGTCACCTGCGAACCCGTCCTTTGAGACCGACACGTTTTTCCCTTTTCACGTTGGGCAACTTTCGGTCTTTCTCCGGGCGGAGCTACCCTTTAGTATTTTCTGATAATTTCTCCACTACGGTCTCTTCTATATCTGCACGCCACGAAAGCAGGTTTCCGCCCTGGCCCAGATCCTTCTCCCTTTCCATCGTCCTGATTTTTCGAGTAGTGAAAATCTGGCCGCCCTCCTCTTTCCTCTGCAGGAAGGTCCGTGTTCCTCTTTCCCACTGGTTTTCCACCGTCGATTTTTCGAGAGGTGACCGTTTGGAGTTGGGCAGCGACTAAAAGCCCTTCTTTCCCGATTTTTAGACAGTGCTATGCTTGCAGCCTAAGCGATCTGAACGGGGGGGTCTTTTTTTTACGAAAGAGCAGTGCCTCCTTCCGAACGTAGAGACCTCCCTGCGTAGAGTCTCCACTCCTATCAGTCTCTGACAGATCGGTCAGCTGCTTCGCTCTACCCGGACAGGATCATGAGAGTTGTGTCCTATGTCGCAGACTGCGTTCCCCCACAGTATTTGCTTCTCGTGGGCGCTCCTCTTCGTATGAGGTCGACGTCGTCGATTCCTCCTCCCTTCCTTGAACGCACCGCCCCCTTCCTTTTTCAAAAACGATGGAGTTGTCCCCAATGCACTTCGGCGGATAGATTCTTATCGATTCCTTCTATTGTCCCGTCCGCTTCCCCTTTCTTGTACTACGGCATACCCCCTTTTTTTCTAACCCTTTTTTTTTTTTTTGATCGGACTTTAGCCCCGATTCTCCCCCGATCTCGTCTCCTTTATTTCCTTTGAACAGCAGGAGAGCCGGTTTCAGTATTTTCTTCCGAAGCCCGATGGAGGCATGTAGCTTGTCTTTCTTCACGGGGTTCCTTCCCCTGATTTCACCAGAGACTCCCCCCCTCGCCTTTTTACTTCGGCCGGATGTACGCCGAGTGACTTTTTCCCCCTTCTATGTAGGGCCAGAGTTATGACTCAGGTTCAGGTACTTCACCAGGCCCTGCCCGTCCGATATTCTCCTACTTTGCGCCACCGCGTGAGGGATTCCCCTCTCCACCCCTCCCTCAGTATGTGGGCTAAATGCGCTCTCTTTCCCCGACCTTTCCTCCTCCTTAAAGAGATTTTCCCTGCGGCGTATGACCCGTCCCACACGTCCTCTGTTTTTTTTTAGGGACCCCTCCGGCCATGGCTGGGGTTTTTCTCGTTTAAAAAAGGCAGACCCTGGGTGTTTGCTTTTTTTTTTCAAGGATAGTGCCTTCCTGTCCGGCCCCTGCAGGTGGTCCCCCTACGATTCCTTTAAGGTCGGATGTAGCTTTGTCGTCTTTTTTCCCTTAAACTCCCTTTTTAACCAGTAAGTATTAGGCCGGATACAGCCCGAGTCTCTTTTCTTTACGCCGATTTCTCTCTACCCTTTAGTCTTCCTTTCCCCTCCCCTCTTTTCCCTTCAACAGTCTCGTAGCTTCTCTTCTGCGGCGCAGCTCCAGGTGCTATTTTCTCTCGTATCTCTAGTACCACCTCGCTTTTCCAGAACTATTCATCTTTGTTACGTGCAGACAGCCCTTTCCGTCTTCCATAGACGGCGCGCACCTGTGAACCCCCCCCCCTTTGCAGTAATAGGCTGACTCACATTCACTTTTTTCTTTTCAGTAAAGATGAAGGATTTTTCGCCGGCGACTCACCCCGGCCTCCCCCCCTCTCTCCATTGAGAGCCGGCGCCGCGGCACGGACGCCTTTTGAGAATAGATGCACGATTCTTCTCCTCTTTTTTTCCTGGTGCATCGACCTTTTTCGCCGTCGCACCTCTTTTTCGCAGCAGCGAAGGGAGTGTTTTTTCCCCCTCTTCGTCCGTGCTTCGTCCCCGCTTTTCTTTTTTTCCTTCTGGAAGAAGAGCTCATCAGCATGCATCGGTCTTGGTCGTTTTGGTCTTGACGATGCAGTCAGCGAGACACTTTTTTTTTTTGTAGCATGGTCTCCTATCCCCTAAATGGGCTCGCGATCAAGTCACCTCGAACCTTGTACAGTCGCTCTTTTTCCCCGTGCTACGGTATTGACTTTTATTTTCACCGCTCACCAAATGACGGCGTTCCTTTTGGCCTCTCCTTGATTGAGCCTCTCACTCCTATCGCAGTCTTTATCCTAGATCTGGCATGTTCGGCTCTCTCATTGGCGCTAGTTCTCGGGGACGTCTGGTGGTTTCAGCCGGGTCT
>Ga0179593_1462661_pt1 | contig 13684 bp, 14 predicted proteins | sample CZODoug2_1_08_16_FD_185931 | JGI IMG/M metagenome (GOLD analysis project Ga0179593, IMG submission 185931) | Vadose zone soil fungal communities from Angelo Coast Range Reserve, California, USA - CZODoug2_1_08_16fungal (PacBio error correction) | ecosystem: Environmental > Terrestrial > Soil >... | reverse complement strand
ATGAGTCCGGGTCTTTAAAGTCCGGCAGCTTTTTCTTCTCTTTTTTCAATCTGCCCAAATGTCATTCCCAGTTTTTTAGTCAGTTTCATAGGTCTCCCGGTAGAGTTCCGGTTATTAGGAGATTTTTTCCTACGTCTTCTTGTTACCTTTCTCTTCCCTTCCGAGGGGGCGGCGCTCTCCTCCTCTGGTTAACTAGACTGTATCTTCATCATTTCCAACCCGGTGTTTTTTTTTTCACACCCCAGGTGACGAACACTACTATACATGGCTGGCCTAACGTCTTCTTTCCGAGGTGACCCCGGATCTCTCTTGTGACTTATGGGATATACTGCCCGCCCAGTCGCCTCCCCCTCCCCCATCGGGCAGGCGTCAGCCGCTCCTCCCCCGAGTAAGCGGAGAAGTCGCCCTTCCTTCCGAGCAACCGATTTTCTATTTCCGCTCCGTCGGTTGACGTTACCTCCCCCTTTCTTTTGCCCTGTGCTATGCTCTTTACTCCTTTTTCGTTCGAAAGATGCGCCAGCCCCCTGTTCTTGTTGATTCCGGTTTTCGCCGCGAGCAGGGTTCGTACATTTTGCGTGCCAAAATCACTGCGTACGTGCAGCCGAGCGCTGACCCCGTATGTTCTCTGCGATTGTCGATGGAAATGGCTTGCGGGGTTCCCCCCCCCCTACCACGGTCATTTTGGGCCCTTCTGGTTTTGGATGCGCGCTTCCACGTCATCTTCCCCCTGGACGACGGCCAGAAATTGTGTCCCTCTTTCCTAGTTCTATCAACATGCCGATCATTCCCCCCTTGGGAATCGTCAAAGAAGCCGCTTTTCTCGGTTTGTTTCATCATAAATCTCGTCTCCAGGCCCCCTTTCACAGGGAGCCCATTTTCTGTCTAACGTCCTTGTGATCCATTTCGCTCGACCCTATTTTCTGGAAGTCGTGCAGGTTAGATTTTTGGTCCATTCCATTAGCCGGTCGTCCTTTTACCCAACGCTTTGCTCAGCATGGTCGAATGCTCCAATTGCAGTGTTTCTCTATCTTTTGAGATAGGATCTCCCTCTCTGCAGAGATGGGTCTGCCTTGTTTTCAGAACACGCCCTTTCTTCCCCCGTCTAGAGAGTCCTGTGCATAAGGGCGCGCCATTCCTGAGCCTGAGTGATGGAGATTTGCTGCTCCCTTTCTACTCTTCCTTCAAACGAACAGCGCTTTTTTGTTTTCGGCACGTTCTTCCATCTTTTCTCTTTTGTTCTCCCCGCCGGCATCGACATGTAGATGCCTTTCCCCTCTCTCTATCCGCAAGTGCCCTGCGCTGTTCACATTCGCTTCCTGCTTGCCTGGTTCCTCGTGCTGCCTTTTTCGTCTCCTCCCTGTAGCCTTCGTCTTTTTTTTCCAATTTTTTCGCCTTTGCTTTGACTGAGGATTTTTGCCTGCTCCTCGCCCCTAGTCTAGCCAGTGAAAGAGAATTAGGATCCTTCTTTTCCTTGCTTTTCTTCCCTCACCTTTTCCCCTCTTTTAGCTTGGCCTCTAGCGGCTGCTCCCCTTCCCTTCGGAGGATTAGTCCTCTCATTCTCTCTCTTTCGTTCGCGGATTCCTTTTTTTCAACAGAATAGCGGTTAGCGCATGGTTCTCGTTCTCCGATAGTTTATGACCTTCGTTTCCTTTTTCGTCCTCCTCCGACCCCCTGTCCCGTTGAACCCTTTTCTTCCGTATCTACCTCGCTTTTGAATTTTCAGCGGATTTTGCCCGTATGTCTTTGGCGTAGTCTTTCTGGAAGTGCAGTCGATTCTTCTTCTAGGTGTTTTGACGCCATTTTGCCATTGTATTATTGCGACTTCCATGCCCCCCCTCCTTCATCATAATAATAGCGATCTCTTTTTGTTTTGTTTACGTCATGGCGACCAGTAAGCCGCGATGACGCTCGTCTACCACCACTGAACGTTGCCCTGGACTGCCGTGAACGTGGCGTTTCCCTTCCCCTCTTCCCGCGAAACATCGCCACCCGGTATCATCGATCCTCACCTTTTTTGGTTGTTGAGTCTCTTCTTTTTCCTGTTGGCAGATGTATTTCGCGGGAATAGCAGATGCCCCCTCCACGGCTTCCATTTGAACGTTTCCCCTGTGTGGTCGATGGCCTCTCCTTCTGTTTGGTCCGTGGTCTGCCATTGCCCCCACTTGTCCCCCAGCCTTCTTTAACTCTCATCTTATTGTGAGTCCATTTCTTCTTTTCCCCCCTTTGCAGATCGTCAATCTCCCATACATTGACTTTTGCTAGTGACACCCTCGGCCCATCGACGTTCCTTTGGCAATATCTAGACAAGTCCTACTGGCCCCACCCCGACGGACGTACTTGCTAGACCCTCTGCGCGTTCTTTATGTCTTACATTGTTCACAGAGAAGGAGGAGTCCAGTGATGTTTTTCCGGCCATGTTCTCTGTGTCATACCGTCGTTCCCTCTACAAGGCGATAACCGTAGCCACTGGTCCCGGTCGGCGCCGCAAAATCACCCGTTTCGAATGCGGAGCGCCGAAAAGGCTCCCTTTGATTTTCTTCTCCTAGAGCTAAGCCAAGGCGATTTTGGTTGGCGCTTCCCTCCCTCCGCCTTATCAGCGCGGTCTCCTTTGGCTTGAGCGCGCTGCTGGCGCACAACCTTCCCCTATCGCAAAGGATCCCAAATTTACCACTTTTCTTTCCCTTTCTTTGAGGCTCTCGCCGGCTCACCCTCTTTTCCCTTTTCCTCCCCTCATGTGCCCCGGCCTTTTTCCGAGTGCGTTTTTTCTCCTCCTCGATGTCGAGTATGAGATAAGCTCACCCCCTCTTTCCGAAAATCAGGATTCTACCGTTCCTGCCCCCGGCCGCCTGGTCCCCGTTTTGCGTTCTTTGCTGACGCTATCGCCATTCTCAGTCCCAGCGCTGGTTCTTCCGGACGGCGTAAAGATGGGAGGGAATGCGTTGTGCTGCAAACTTTGTCTTTTCTTCCCCCAGCGGCGGCATCTCTCTTCTTAGAGCAATCCCCTGCAGCGTTTCCGCTTGCATCCTTCTTCTGTCGCCATGAGGAGCATGTTCCTCGTGTGACCATGACCTCTTTGAAGTCCTTTCTGATTTTTTTCCCATGGACGACGTCGGCGCAGGCCTTTTTTTGCGAATTTTTTTCCCACGTCCGTCGACCCCCGCCATAGACCCAAAAACCTCCCCACCCCCCTTTTCCAAACCCCCCTTACCAGTGCCCCCCCCCTTACAGGTTTTTTCCCTCAATGGTGACTTTATTTTCCATGAATCCCCCTCTCACCCTCCTCTGGCTTTGGCAGATTTCCCTTTTTCCTTAATTGTGATCGCATCTTTTCTCAGACCATTCCCCTGCCTCCCGCTTTCGGTGTACCGTTTCGTGGCGCTTCCAGGCATACAAAAAAGACCCTTCCTTTTTCCTGACCTGGATGGGTGTTATTCCCAGCCGACATTACCCGCGCTCCTACCAATCCAGTATGTGGCCTTTTGGGCTGGCGGTCCCTGACGAGCTCTTCGCAAAATCCTGGACATTCGCTCCCTTTTTTTCTGCACCATCCCCTTTCAAGAACCATGGGCTGCTTTCATCTCCGCACACGAGTATAGAAAAATCCAGTACGGCACGGGCAAATACATTTCCTGAGACGGACATGAAAGAAGTCGCGCATTCCCCAGTTTTTTTTTTTTTTTCTTTTTCCTTTTTCCAGGTGAGATTTCCTCCCGATTACATGCCCTGGGCCTCTTCTGTACAGCTTACGATTGCACCTTTTACGATATACCTTCGTCGACCATTCGGATGGCCTTCACTTCCCCCTATGCCCTTATCCTACACTGGTGCCCCCAGGACAGTAAGTTCGATTTTTTTCTATAGGATGCCCCCCCCGGTTGGAACTTTTCACCTCTAATCAACCTGCTGAAGTCTCTTTTTCCCCCGAGGTCGACCCCTTAGTCTCCTCCCCCTGGATTTCCCCTGCGAGGGGCACCGCAGAAGTACGTGCTGCAGAATTCCGGGGTACACGTGCCCCTTTCGTTCTTTTTTTTACTCCCTCCTTTCAACTGCCATTTGTCCCTCTTCCCACCCCCCCGATAGGATGCCGTTCTTTCCGCACTTGCATCCCTCTTCCTCGAGTTTTTTTCCTGGTTACCCTAGAATGTTGGGAGACGACTTGAGATCTTTTCGCTTTATTTACAAATAGTATCCTCACCGTCGTCTTTTCCTCTATACAGTGCCTCAGGGCACCCGTTCTTTCTTTCTTCTTTCGCGCGGATGGGCGAGCGTTTCTCTTTTGCCGTATCTTCTCTCTCTCTTTTTTGAACATGAGACTCTCTACGTTTCTTCCCATTGTATAATTCGACGGGGCCCTTTTTCTTTCCACCTTGAGTCCGCGTCTTCTTTCCCGCGCGTGTCAGACAGTGTTCCCAGAGTCTTATTTCCCTTTGGTCGGGTTTTGGCGTTCGCGGTGGTCTAGGGCGAGCTTTTTTCCCTCCTCGGCTGATTTTTCAAGCTTGGCGACAGGACGGTCCTTTTCCCCGGTATTAAAATCCCCCCCTGGAGGTTCCCATGATGTCCGAGTTCTTGTCGCGGCGCCCCAATAGTTCGCGGGGAAAAGGTTCCCCAAAGTTTTCGAATTCTCCTTCCTGACCCTCGATTCCCCCTTTTTTTTCTCGTTTTGGAATCGTTCTTCCCTTCCCGCTGATCTCCCCATCAGCGCACACTGTCCTTCTCCTTCCCAATCGAGAGAGAGAGAGACTCCTCTTCTTTGCTGGGAGGAAGGATCCTCGACCGCTCGGCGTTGCCCCCAGGCGCCCCGCTCCTTAAACGTAATGGCTCAAACTTCCTCCGTCGCATTGTCTTTACATCGCTCGATGTCTTCGGCGCCTCTCTGGCCTTCTTACGTTTCATGGCTTCCCACTATCTCTTTTTAATCTCTTCCCTGTGTGTTTTTTTTTCCTCTATTCATAGGTTTTTAGCCAATGAACGCTCGGCATCGCGGCGCCTATCATGCCCTTTTTTCCCATACCCTTTCCTGATCGAGAGAGTGCTTCCGTTACGGCCGGTGTCCGAGCGTTTTTTCTTTCAGGCCTCCCCACTCCTGCTCTATTGGATCCTTTCTTTGCTTTTCCTTTTTTTGATCTTGCTATGATTGTCCCCTATTCTCAGTGTCAATTTTTTCCGAGCAGCACCCCTTTTTCCTGGCGTGCCTCGCCTCTCCGAGCACCTAGCACTCCTGTGGTTCCTCGCTTTTTCATTAGCGGATTAAAGATTTTTTCCCTTTTTTTCCCCCTAGAACTTCTGTTCAATACGCCCCTTTCGTCACCTAAGGCTTTACCTCCCATGTGCATGTCCTGCTTTTGGCAGGTTGAAACCGGTGTGACCCCAGTGCTTTTATCCCTCGCTACGGCTTCTGCTCCCCCTCTCCCCGTTGACAGACCCAAAAACCCCGTCCCTCCTCTTCAGACCGCTTGGACCTTTGGTCGCCACCTTGTCCCCGACGCGGACGCCCCCCCTTTCTTCGCCCCTCGTCTGAATGAGAATTTACGTCCCCTCTCTGCTTTTCTTGGTGGTCCGGCATCGGAGCTCTTTTAACCTGCAATTCCCCTCCCTCCTTTCCATCTCGTCTCCCGGTGAACCTTGCAGCGCCCATCTTTTTAGGGCCCTTTTATGAGCGTTGAAGCGGGTACGGCCCTCAGAGGCCCTTTCAGACTCCGATTGCGTCCCTCGTAGCGCCCCCCAGGCTTTTTCTTTTTCCCGCCCCCCTGACTTCAGGCTTTTTTCTTTTGCTCCAGGTCCGGCCTCCGATGCAGTTTTTATTGGCCCCTTCCGTTTAAGTCGGTATTGAAGTTTTCTCTCCGTCCATCGCTTTTCAATTCGGCGCTCCCGACGTCTTATGTTTTTCTTCCGCGTTTCTCTCGAGGGTTGAGGAGACCCCCTTTTTTCCCCTTCCTCCGCTGCATCCAGTTTTCTCCGGTCTTTTGGAAGACGTTACCAACGGTGAGCCTTTCCTTTTTGAACTGGAATTTTCCCTTTCATTTTTCGTTGTCCTTCCCCCGAAGGAACCGTTTCGAATTCGACGATGTATAGCTGCGCTCCCCATTCCACCTTGATCGTGGAATGTCCGTCAGAGCGATGCAAGGAATGTACTCTGTTCTCGTCCTTGAATCCGTTTTTGCGCAATTCTTGCGCGCCCGCCCTTTTTTTCCTTTTTTTTTTTTCTTTCAAAAGGTAGTTGTCAACTGGACGTTCCATTTTTCTCTTTTTTTCTTCTGTTTGCAGGTCGCACCCCCTCTCCAAGAAGCCACAGTGTTGTTGAGCTGACGGTTTGAGCCTCTTCAGGGCCCCATTTACATGTTGTGCGCAGAATGGTCTGACGTCTGCGAGATAAGCTGCAACCCTCTCTGTTGAGGTTCGTTTGGGTTGCGATTTTCGCGGGTCTTCTTTCGGCCCCCCAGGCCTTTTCAACCACGGTTCCTGACCGCCCTCTTTTTCTTTTGATTGCCTCTGTCTTTTTTTTAAGCCCTCTCCCCCTTTCAGCGTCCTGGTTCCCCTTTTCTGAGATATGAGCTTCTCTCATGCAGATACTCCGGAACCGGGATCGTCCCAGACCCTCTTTTTGCGCCATGCCCCTTGCACATTCCCCTCCCCGAACCCCCACCTCCGTCGAGATGCCCTGCTGGTCGTGTCCCGGCTTTGCGCCCCCTTTTCGGCCGACCCATTCCCCTCCTTGTCCATGTCTCTTCTCTTTTCTCACTTCTCGCTTTGTCGGTCCACACCTTGCGACCTTGCGCTGGTCTAGCTCCCCCTTCTCTGCGTCCTCTGCATTCTTTAGTCCGTATCGCCGAGCTAGCCGCTCTTGGTTGGTCGGCCTCGGTTTGCCGAACCGCCTCCCGCCGATTTTCTCCCACGTCATGCCTCTAGTCCCCTTTTACTTCTTTATGGAGTGCTGCGATAGTAGCCCCCAGCTAAACCGCGCGGTTTTTTCTTTTTGCGCACCGTTATGCTTCTCCTGCTCTTCCCCCCCGCCTCTGTTTCTATTATAACCGCCCCCCACCCTTACGCTCCTCGAAACACTGATTCGAGCTTCATGCGATGGTTAACCTGCGCGATGTTTTTACTTCCTAGGTTAGGGCCGGAGCTCTCCCCGAAATTCTTTGTTTTCCATTGTCTTAATCCAATCTTTCACGAGGATTTTTTTAAGCGCCTAAGTTCCCGCGTCTTCAGTGACCGCCGCACCCGTTGTCGTCCTTCTCCTTCCGCGTTGCAGTTCCCCATTTCACGATCGTTTCCTATCTGATGTTAACCTCCCTTTTCTTCTTTTTTCGCTAGAATTCTCGAATAGTTATTTCTTCTACCTTTAAAGGTCGAAACGCTCTAGTGTAGCGCATGGTCTCTCCCAGTTTCATTTAGGAATTGACGGAATAGAAGAATCCATTGCCACGGTGCAAGGCCTCCTGATTCACCCCCCCTTCCTCTCTTCCTTTGTCCCCAGATTTTGCAGTTCCTTTTGGCTTAGAATTGGAAATTTCCCCAGTCGTGGTTTGCAGCCATTTTTCATGTCCCTGTTCTTGCCCCCTCTCTACATTCACCCCTTTTCACTGCTCCTCATAATCGACGTCTTCTTCTAATCGAGCCCTTTGTTGCCCTTGTTTTGACCCGTTTCAGCCGCCGATTCTAGGACATGACACACCCAGTGCCACCCCTTGTCCATGTACCAGAAGTTCCTGGTGTTCGTCTCACTCGCGAATGGTCCCTATAAATAGACCACCCTCGAATTGATCCTCCCCTTTAACAATAATACTTTTTTGTTTTTAGAGGAGCTTCTTCAAGATTCTACGGGTTTCCTTTTATGTATGAGATTACTAGCGATTTACCACGCCCTTCCCCCTTTTCCAAATTTCCCAACTGAATTTTTCGGACTGGAATATCTTACATACTGCGGCGTCCTTTTTTTCTACATGGCTTGCACCCCCGCTCCTCTCTCTCTTCCCTGAGTGCTTGCTCTGATATCCTTGCGGACTTTTCATTGGAGATTTGCCCGGACCTCCTGGCAGCCTGTCTGCCCCACTGAATATCATCTACTGCCCCCTTGCCCATATCCGCCAATCATACGGAAAAACAAGCTGGAAAAAATGCTCGCCTGCTTCTTTTACATCGGAATTCCCCTTTGTAGGCCCTGTCTTCTGCGGTATGCCGTCAATGGCCTTTTTCATACCGATCGTAGACTTTCCACCAGGCGCTAACGCTAGCTTGTTCCTTAAAGGTCGGCGCCTGAACATCCCTCCCCTTTAGTCATGCTCGTTTTTCTTTGGGTGCGTGGAGCTCTCCACTTGAGATTTTTCTTGCCCTGGGTGGCGCGTCTTTTTGACGCATTTCCTATACGTTCGTCCGATGCTGCTCTTTTTACGCCCTTCTTGGCTTCCCAACTCCCCCAGCACTTCTTTTCCACAAGGCCAAAGAAACGCCCTATTTTTGGAGGCTCTAGAAGGCCTCACGACTTTTTTCCCCTTCCGGCATCGCGAACTTTCCCAATGTCCTCCATAGTCGATCCGTCCTGTTCTTGGCCACCTCCGATTTCGTTGACTTCGTCCTAACAATGATGCAGATCAGTTCTTCCAGAACCGGTTTTTTCCCCCCCACAGGCGCCGAGCTTTGCTTTCTCTTTTGTAACCGCTCGCTTCCTCCAGGCTCCGTCCACGGTCTGGGCCCCTCGGAAGGTCCCCCCTTTTCCCGAATCGGGCTTCCTTTTTTCCTGCAAACATCGTTACCCCTCCAAAGCCCCCTGTTCTCGTCTAGTAGTACTCTCAGAAAGAAGTCTGACGCAGCGATTTTTTTCTTTTTCCAGTCGCCAATGCTCGCAGCCTCTCGTTTTTCATTGTACTAACGGCGAATTTTTTTTCTTTGGAGACCTATCGATCGTGACGACTTCGGTGCCTCCTTTCTTGAAATGTCTCCACTTTTTTCTGACCCGACCCTCCCCTGCGATTAGCTTAAAGTTGTTCCTTTTCCTACGAGATTTAGTACACAGTCCCTTTCTCTGATTTGTTTTCGATGAAACCCCCACCCCAGTCGAGATAGGGCATGTGGCTCTCCGCGTGAACTATATAAGACAAGGGCCCTCCGCTTCGGTGCTTCTTGTCTCCTCAAAGGATCCCAAAAGCCAGAGGTGATTCTTTTCCCGTGGAGGTGTGTTACACCGTTTTCCCCGTCCGACCAAGCGCAATCCCCCCTCCTGGTTCCCCCTGGCCTCCTCCTTTTAGTCCACGGGATGAGCTGAGCAAAATCCCTGGTTCCCTTTTTGGGCGAACAGCAGTCACCATTTTTGCCCACTTTGTTCACGTCTACCGCCCCCTTCTTTCTGACACTTCCTTTACTTCCCCCAAGTTCCACCTCCTTTGGAAGACGGTCCCTGACACGGTCCTCTCCCTCGCGTTTCCCCTGAATTCCTTTCGTTTTACCGATGAAAGGACTTGATCTTCAGATGAGGACTCCTTCCCATCGCGTTCCGTTCTTTGAGTCAAGTCCGTGCACCGTCCGCCAACGGTGTCCATCCTTGGTTACTTCTCAGATTCCTACCCCCGGGAAAGGCAAAGTTCGTTCTCCTGCTTCTCGTCATGTTGGGACACTTATTCCCCCTTATGTTAATCCCCCCCTCTTCATCTTTACTCCGTATTGTGACCCGGAGTTGTCGAGCTTCTGGATGTCTCAAAAAGCCTCGATGGGCCCTCTCTTCCTTTCTTTCGTCCTATTCCGGGGGAACCGCCTGTTCTTCTTCCCCTTGCCTGAACCTCCTTTAAACCTGCACTTTGGAAAGATGCTCACTTGAATAGGATGAGGGACTTTCTAGGATTAATAGCGCTAGTCCTGAGTGTCCCTTGTACTACGAATGTGGTGATTCCCATTTCCTCAAGAGTTTCCTTCTTTGAATCTATTTCAGTCAAAGGACGTAATAGTCTCGCCTGCATTACTCCAAGTGGCCTGGTCTTATGTTTTTGGCTCCTGCAAGGGGTTTGCTTCCTTTAGGCGGCGGCTTGGAGTACGCGTGATTGTTTTTCTTCGAATCCGCCGGACTGCGGACCCCCTTCCCTTTTGTACTTTTTCCCATTTTTCTACTCCGATGGGGCGTTACGCGATATCAACATTTTTTGTCCGCGTCGTTTAACATGCGCCTTTTGGCGCCCAGGTTCCCCTCTTTTGCCTTTTCCGATGGAGGGTTTTTTTTTGCCGTCCCCTTTGGGATGCTATGGTGTCTTTCTCAGAAGACCTTCCTCGTTCCCGGACTTTTTACTCGGACGGCACTGGTTACCCCGGTATTTCTCCTAACAACGGCTTTTTTTTTCCATCATATGTCTCTCCCCCTGTCGGGGTAGCGCATTGTCCTTTCCAATCAGTGCGGTTTCCAAATTTCCTATTTTTGGCTGGAAGACGGTTTCACTGACCATCGATTGAAACCGTCTGTCCCTGCTTGCGTCATTTCTCCCCTTAAAGGACGATTAAGAATGCTTGTGTTCCCCCGCCCATAGGAAAGTTTCCGCTGCAACGAGGAAGTTCCCTCCATCCGGATGTTAAGATGGTCCTTATTATCAGGCAGCCGAGACTAGGATTTGAGATACGGAGCCCCTGCGCGACACTTTGCAGAACGTAGGCCCCCCTCCTCCTCCTCCGCCCTATGATTCAATCGTCCACGTTTTAGATTCTGGGATCCGAGATGGAAGTATGTCTTTATGTTTTGGACAAACAAGATCACCCTCTCTTTCTTCCTTTTTGGGTGTTGAGAGACTTGCCTCTTTTGGAAGCATTCTACCCCTTCAGCAATCACCTTAAGGCGAATAATCGATCGACATATTTCACTATCCGAATTTCTTCGTATTGAGGACATCTATTCTTTTTTTGGTCGGCCGGGGCGTTATCCTTGTTAAGGATCCCCAGCCTCTTTTTTTCCCGCGTGGCTTTCCTTAAAGAACAGACGATATTCTTTCCGAGAGACTCTCATAGATTTAGATTGCTAGTTGCAATCTTTTCTCTGGCCTCATTTCCGGATATCCTTCGCTCCTGAGTCCTCAAGCTGCAGAGACCGCCCCTCTGGGTCATCTGGCGATCTGCTGCCCTCTTTTGCCTTGCCCCCCCCCTCTATTGGTTCCCCCGCACGGCCGCGACCGACCGGCTGATAGCCTCACTTTCTTGTCCCCCCGCCGTTGGCTGTTACGACCCGGTTACCCCTTCTCATTGTTATTTCTTATTTTCACCCACTTGGGCTGCGACTTCCCCCGATGAGTCCCCCAAGATGTCACGCAACTTTCCTTACGAGACCTTTTTTATTCTTTTTTTGACCCTTCTCCCCCCCCAGCGCGGTTCCTCCTTTTTTCCGCCAATGTTTTATCTGCGCCCTGTTCAGACTGACCCCTCCCTCCCGGCAGAGATTGCACTTTCCCGGAATCCCCCCGTTCCCCTAGCTGCATCACGGCCTTCCTACATGTTCTCCCCTTCCCGCCAGAAAGGTGAACCTGCCTTTCCTTCGTCCCTTCTTGCCATTTCTCCCTGTTTTTTTTTCCATACGATAAGACGGTGAAGGCATCATCTTTTGCCCCCTAGAGCTTTTCAATTTTTTTTGTCCCCTCGTGCGCCCCCCAGGGCTTATGGTTACCGGCGCCATCCTAGGATCTGTCTCTCCGTTCTTCCCCTTTTTCTGTATCCGATTGGCAAGTTATTTTTTCCCCCTTTCCAAATGTGAATTAGTCTTTTTTTTTCCTTAAGGTCTCCCGTCAATTATCTCCTGAGCCCCTTCTCAGTCTGGGGTGAACCTAGAAGAGGTTTTTTTTATCCTCGTTGGGGCGATCGCTCCTCCGTTTTTTGGTTAAGACGCTGTTTTCTCTCTTTCTACTCGGTGTTAATGACCTCCCCCCCCTTTTTTGTCCCCTACTGATAAGTGAAGAAGAGCCCCTGTCCTGGGACTTTCACAGGGTAGGGACCGCGAGGAACCCGGATTTCCAGCTTCTCTCTTTTCTTTGACCTCGCTCCGCTCCTTTCCATCTTTACGCGCCTCCCCAGATTGCAGTTTACGTTTCTATCGTAGATTTTTGACCTTGGCATTCCGCGAACGAATGGCTGTATCGCCTTCCCCCTTTTTTCACTTGCCGCTTCCCACCATGTAGTTGCAATTAAGTACTTTCTTTTGCGCTAGGAGTTTCGTGTGGGCTCCTCCTCCCGATGTGTTGAGGATTCCTTCTCCCCGCGCCGTTGCAACTTGCCATTTTGAAAAGTCATCTTGCCGTGACGGCCTGTCCTCCGAAGACTGACCCCATACTGTCTTTTTTTTTCGCGGTCCTGTAGGTCGGGTTCCTTGTGTCAAATCCACGGTCCCTTCTCTCTCGTTCCCCCTTTGTTTTCCTTGGCTCCCCTCCCCGTTTTTACTTCGTCTCGGCCGAATTGTATGAGGCTTTCGTTCTATCAACCTGCCTCTATCTTTTAACCGGGTCTTGACTGACTCTTTTAGTTCCCCCCTGGCCTTCGTTATTTCTCGTCTACCGCAACCCTACCGTCAGAGCCTTCCTTTGTTTCTTTAAGGAACGTTGAGACATAGCCTGACCCATTTCTTGATTTCTTTTTCCTTGTCGATCGATCCTCTCCCCTTACAGGTCTTTTTCTGGTTCACAATTTTCTCCTGCCTCCTGTCATGTCGACTTGATCAAAATGAGCTGACCCCCTTTTCCTATCGTGCTTGATCGACAATCTCTTCTTTCTTCCGATGGGTCGGAGCGTTTGTCCTCCCATTCCAAGCCCCTATAGTTCTCGGTCTTTGCCTCTGAGGTCTTCCTGAGTCATTGAGAGGTTGCTGCTCTCTTTCCCAAGCTCCCAACCCCCCGCTCGCTCCTTTTTTGGGTGACCGTTATGCAGGTATAAGCTCTTTTCTCTTTTTTTTTTTTTATAGAGTCATCGACCTTTCTTAGATGCCGTCCAATTTCTAAGCGCCATTTCATTCGCTTGTCAACCTTCTGCCCTGACTTGAATCTGCTGTTCGGTAGTTTTTTCTTCTACTTTTCACTTCGTAGTTGTAGTTTTCCCCATTTTTTTCCCGTACTTTGATGGACCTCTGTGATTTTTGTCGATCAACAGCTTCGTCGCCGTGTTTTTCCGCCAGCATCTGTATTTCTTCTCTTTTTTCTGATGCCACTTTTCAACGATATTGGATATCTTCTTTCTGACTCAGGAGCACCATTTACCGGCGGATTCCCGCTCGATTCTAGAATCTGTCTTTTCGTTCGTTCTTCAGGTTCGAAACGCCTAGCGTTTCTCTCTTTTGTTCCCTGATCCCTTGTCTTTCCTTGACCCGGACGGCATCCCCCCAGACGCCTAATGTCGGTCCCCAGGTTGACGTCCGATTAACCCGGCCTCAGCTCTTTCCTCGTTCCCCCTTTTTCACGTCTTTCCTTTTTTCTATTGTCAGTTGCCAGTTTCTTTCTAGAGGGTTGAAGACATGGCTGCCCTTTTCGGTCTTATTGCCGATTCCTTCCCCAACGCGCCAATGCCTTCAATCATAGCCCTCTTTCCTGTTTGAATCGAGAAGGTGTTGCTTCCTTTTTCTACCAGGCTCCGCCGATGCAGCTGCGTTGCCCTCTCACACCCACAGGCCCGTTGCCCCTTCCTCCCTCCAGGTTTATCCTCGCTCCGGCCCGCTTAAATTTCTCCCGTAGCTCTGATG
>Ga0179593_1452946_pt1 | contig 13684 bp, 16 predicted proteins | sample CZODoug2_1_08_16_FD_185931 | JGI IMG/M metagenome (GOLD analysis project Ga0179593, IMG submission 185931) | Vadose zone soil fungal communities from Angelo Coast Range Reserve, California, USA - CZODoug2_1_08_16fungal (PacBio error correction) | ecosystem: Environmental > Terrestrial > Soil >... | reverse complement strand
GACGATGAAATCCAGCGTCTGGTCGTCCCGATTTCTCTTATATTAACGACGCCGTTCCCGCCGTCATCCTCTTCTCCTCTCGCGGGATCATCCCACCTGCACCCTGGAGAACGCATTGACCCCTCTTCATTCGATCTGCCTCCCCTTTCGCATATTGTGACATATTGTTGGATGTTCTCCGATTTACACCCATTTGCGACCCTTCCTCTACCGCAAGGCATCTTTGTAAATTTTTTCCCCTCTTAGGGATATTAACAATCCACCCCGGAGGCGCTTTTTGTTTTCGCAGGTCTCTTTTCTTTTGCCGAAGCGAAGTCATCTCCTTTTCATCAAAAGCCTTTTCACTGGCTCTGTGCTATGCGAAGCCCCCTCCTTTCGACCGTGACGCACACGCCAATTTTCCCTCACCCGTCCGTAGCCCTCCAGCCCAGCAAGTACTTTGTTCTTGGCCACCCCCCCCCCCCCCACCCCTACGCGATTTTTCTTCCTCCTTCGTCTCCCACCACGAACGTTTTCCTCTCCTTTCCCGCGTCAAAGCCCCACCCCGCTTCAGCACGGCACCCCCCACACCCCCCCACGTTTGCATTGGAAGAACCCCCCTTGATGCCCACTTTCCCCCACTCCCCCCCGAGCAAGGCATGACAATTCTGCCGGCTTTTTCCGAATCTGCACGGCGTACCCGAATCCCCCCATGTTTGGTGGTTTTTCATCTCTTAGTTTTCGCTGCACCCGGTTCTATCCTACGTCCATACCTAAATCGCTACATTTTTTTCCTCAAAAATCTCTCCCTTTTCGAAGGACGGCCTTAGGGGTCGCCTCGCTTCCTCTTTTTCCGCTGGAGATAGCTACGTACTGTCTCAGCCAACATGAACTCCCCACATTTCCTTCCCCGGTTGTTTTGGTTTGTTTTAGCTCGGTTTTCGGTAATTCCCCCTGCCCTCGGCCCTGCTCCTAAATCAGCTAGCTCCGACTTTTGGCGGCTATTGGAGCTGTTCCTGCCATCATTAGGTACCTTCATTTTTGAGAAATCCCTACTGAAGTTCCTCGACAAAGGGCTCTTTTCTGTTATTCTTTCGCTCCTAGCGAACCGTTTCGCCCCCCTCCTGATTCCCCTCCTAGAAGAATAGTTGCCCCAGCCCCCTAGCATTTTTTTAGGACCCCAGGGCATTCCTTTTTTTCCCCATAGGCCCTTCGTGTTAAACAGTAATGGAATGGCCAGGTAGCCCCGCGGAATTAGGGTACTTTTCCCTTCTACCACCATCCGTCCCCCTGCTGCGTGGCCTAGCACTACATTGTAGCCCGCTCCCTCGGGACGAATCTCCCCCCCCTTGAGATCTGTCCCCCGTAGTTAGTAGATTTGGATTGCCTTTCGTTGAGCTCCTTTTCCCAATTGCCATTTTTGACTCGACCAGTCCCCCCCCCCCCACGAGGCTTATTCGCCGATTCCACCGATTTCCGTCGGACCCCCCCCCTTTTCCCCCTCCCCAAGAAGGGAGAGGCAAGCCTCATCGACAAAGAATTTCCCCCTCCGAAAGGGTGAATGGTTTCCAGTTTTCAACACCCAGTATCGACATACCCCCCCCAAATAGACTCTTCGTGCCCTTTCCGCTCGTTCTTGATTCAGTTTATATCTGACGTGAGCCTACGTTCGTGAGGCTTTGCCCCTTGCTATAGTAGCATTTCGTTTCTTTTTTGTTCAGCAACGGTCTCCTCCAGCACGAAACCCACCGCACCCCCTCCCCCCCCCCCCCCTCAGGTTTCAAAACACCGGCACTTAATGGTCTTCGCCTCTATCCTGCGCGTGTTCTCCCTTCTCCCCAGAGCCCCCCCTCGGCTTTTTTTTTTTTTCGTAGTCAATCCTTGATTTTTCTTGTCCTTCAGATTCGTCGGATTTCGACGTCAGCCCTTACCGAGAAAGATTCTTTTTTTTTCTTTCCGATCTCCTTTCTCCCCTCCTTTTGTGATGATCTCGAGCTATACCGCGTTCTCAGTCTGTCTGATTTTTCCATCCGCTACCCGCCCCGAACAGTGGCGATTGCCCTTCTCCCCCCAATGCAACTCCCGGTCTTTCGTCGTTTAGAAACTGTTATGCGGCGACCTCCTAACCTTTCAGCATTCCCTCAACCAAAAAACCCAACCCACAAAACAATGTTCAAGGGAGCTTTTTTCCCATTACAGTGATGGGTTGTTCTTGGCTTTTCTCCTTTTTTCCTTTGGACAAGCCCAATAGACAGATACGCGCGGAACCCCCCCCCCTTGCAAGAAGCCTCCGTCCCCATCTGTCCTTTACCTGAACTCAGTCCTGCGGCGTCGAATCTTCGATTTTTCGTTTCCTTTTTTCCCGATCGTCATCTTTTTCTCGAAAAGTACCTGAGCTTTTCGTTTTATGCTCTCTACACGTCTCTTACACCTCTTTCCCGACCCCAGAAGCTCCAATCGCCCCTGATCTTATCCTTTCTGTGGGGAGTAGCTAACCCTTGCGTGCCGGCGTGACTCCAAGAAGATTCTTCCATCTCCATCGACAAAGGAACCTAACGGCAGATCAGGCTTTCTCCGCGCAGTTACGCTATTTTCAGGTGCGCCCCTCGCATTTGCTGTGGGCGATCCCCCTTCGCAACAAGGCCGAGCACTTGTTATCGACTATCATTGGCCTACTTCACGTGGAAAACCCTGCGCCAGCTCCTGCACTGTCCTACCCTGACGGTGCTTACCCGCGTCCCCGCGTCAAGCGATTTGCTCGCCTTGTTCGCGGAGGCTACTCTTGTTTGTCATCCCTACTTTAGATCTTCACCGTTAAGCCTTTTTCTACCACCTGCCCCCGATGTTCTTTTCTCCCCCAACACCTCGCCGCTCGCGAGCTAGCGCCTGGAATAGTTTTCCGGACGGAGCTTCTATCTAGCCCCTACACCCCTCCGGGTAGTAACTTGTTGGTCGTCGATTTCCACCGTCAAGATCCCGCCGGACACCCCCCCCTTCCCCCGTAGTTCTCCCCCTCCCTAGATGGCCCCCTCTCTTATGGTGTCGTACAACATGAGGTCTAAGTTGAGTTTTTCGGCTATTCCCTTCCCTTCCTTTTTTTTGCGATTTTTTTCTTTTTCCCAAACAACCTCGCGGATGGGTTTTAGGGTTCTATCTGCCCTCCCCCGATTAGGTCGTCCTTTCGTCTTGTCCACAGACCCTCCCTTGCAGGCCGTGTGCAGTACTTCCTTTTTTCTCTTGGCCGGATGGGCTTGGACCTTACTTCTCCCTCCTGCATCTTGTATTCGTTCCCCACATTGTCAACGAATGGCCCCTACGGCTGGATATGGGTTTCCTGGAGCGCTACGGCTCCCCTTCTTCACGTCTCCGACGTTTTTTTTTTTCTTCTCATTTTTCTGACCTCGACTCCCGCGACACGTGATAGGGGTGACTCAATTCAAGAAGTTGCCGCCGCAGTATCCTCGCAGTGTTCACGACAATTTCCTCGGGGGTTTGGCTGTGGGAAGATTCCTCTGCCCAGCGGGGCCCTTTCCAGACTTCCCTTCAGAGAATTCGACACTTCAGCTTCAGACCTATCGCCAACCGCCAATATCTCCCTTTTCTTGCTCTCGAAGATTTTCGGTTCTTGGGCTCCCTGCGAGGCCTGTTTTTTTTTTTTTTTTTTGATACCGCTTTGTGAGAACGGCTGTGAGTTCCCGATGCCTTGACCTTCCCCTCCTTCGTCACAAATCGCATCGACTCCCCTCTCTTTTGATAGCCTCGCTCGCATATCTCTCTTTTCTTTGTTGTTTTTTTGACGAGCCTAAGCTCCCTCTGCAGCCCTTATGTTTAGTTAGTCGAGTTCGAATCCTTTTCCCTTCACTTGCCCCTCCTCTCATACTCTTCTAGAGCGGGATCCGCTCTACGGCGGCCCCGCATTTCCCCATTTCTTTTCTATCCTAGCACGCCTGCTTTGCCTTCTCCGTGTTGGCGAGATGTCACGTCTGCCTTTCCGGCCCTTCTCTTCCTCCTGCTTTTCGTTTGGAACGGGTCCCCGCTTGCGACTCCGCCGGACCTCGGAAGGCCTTGTCGGTTGCCGCCTCCGTTTCAATGCCGGCTGCAAGTAATCAGTTTCCTTGACGTTGCCCCCCCCGGCTCCCTTTTCCCTCGCGGTCTCGATCACCTCTACGACCACCCGTGCGAACCCTTTCCTAATAAATTCTTCTGCCCCCCGAGCACTTTCCCTAACTTCGCTTTTACTAGTCGTAAGTACCGTTAGAGGCAACTTTCGAGTTTCCCGTTCGATGACTCCCGAATGGTTCTTACCCTTTTTTAACGAGGGCCCACCCATCCTTATTTTACGAAGACTTAGACCCTTCCCCCCGACTGGCGGGATCACTAGGCCCGACCCCGAATGCGGCTTCCCCCCCGCAACGAACCCGACCGCTCATTACTGGGATGGCTTTCCCACAACGATCGATGGGGTAAACCGGCCTTTCTCGTCTCCACGACTCCTCCCCTCTGGACCCAGCTTCCCCCAAATCCGCATTTGGTTCAGGTTGGCCCTGGAAAGATCGGTGCTCATTTCAGTCTTTGTAGGTTCTTTCCTTCTCTTTCCCCACATACTAAGCAAATTTCTCCCTTGGCGGTACTTGGCGTTAGCTCGTTTTGTTCGGACTTCCGCATACCTCGTATTCCTATTTTCCGGCTCTATTCTGCGGCAGCGTGTTTTTTCTTTTTAGCAGATCCCTCCCATACTTTTTTAGGATTTTGACCGATTACCCTTAATTTCATAGTACAAGGCGTAGGTGATCTCCTCCTCTCCTCACCGTCTCTTTCCCTTTTCGCATCATGTCATCCGATATCCCACTTCTTCCCTCGACTATGAAGGTTTTTGTCAAGGGCATTCGGCACTACCTGTCGTGTTCCGTGTAGCCCCCTCTTTCTATAGAGAACATCCGCCATTTCCACCTGGTGCTCTCACACAATACGCTTGGCCTTTCGCACAACCTTTTAGGCTGCTCCAAGTCCCCGACATTCTGACCCAGATATTGCTATTCCCGTCTTTGGATTCATTCCGAGCTTCGGAGTCTTACCTCCCGGAAAAATTGATTGTCCAAGACTACCTCACAGATGCTTTAGCTAGCAAGACCCCATTTGGCCGTCGGGCTCCAACCTATCCTTATTGCTCCGTCTCTATTGCCGCGCATGCCTACATGGACCCCCCCTTCTCCTTACCTTGTCTCGTCCCAACACCCTAATTTTTACCTTTTTCACACCAATCCTCAGCTTCGCATCCTCCTTCTAGTTGTTTCCCTTTAATCTTTATGAGAGATTGTTGGTCCACCCTTCGCGTGGCCGGTCTATTTCGATTTCTGTTCTGCACCCGGCTCTACCTTTCGCAACCACCACCCCAATTCTCCCGGTCCCCCTCTCACTGCCTGGTCCCCTGTCGGGACGCCTGAGTGTCCCCCCCGCCTCGCGAGCTGACAAACCTTCCCCCCAATTGCCCTCCCCGCTTTTTTTCCTTTTTATTGGCGTTCTCTCTCCACTTTTTATTCTCGCTTAGAGCTCGCCTTTTCGACCGTCCACTTTTCCCTAGACTCGGCGCTATCTCCCGATCTCATTTCTTGTATCCTACCAGTGTTTGGTTCTGAGAGATCGTCCTCTCACGATTTTCTGTAACCGGGATGTTCTTCCCCCGATCTTTCCCAGGACGAGCCCCCTTTTTGCGATTCTTCCGAAGCCCTCACACTCCCACGCTCGGGAGTCTTAGAAACTGTGACTCTTTTTCCCCCTCTTCCGAGGCACATCCGCGGCCCCCTGTTACGCCTGATTCTTACCCTGCGTCGCGTTGGGCTTCGTTCGTGATCTTTGGCAACTCCCAATCCTGCCTGCCCAAGGACATTGCACATTATCCCCCTATCTAAATCTCAGGGCACGGCTCCCGGCCTCTGTAGTTTTTCGTGCCATTCCCCCCCAAGTCAAGCTTTCCCCACAAAGTACCTGTCCCACCTGAGGTTCTGCCCCCTGAACTGCGCACTAAGAGGAGTTTATGGCCTCCCCCTAAGTAACAATCGGTAACGTCTTCACCCCTTTTTTCCTGTAGCGGGTTCCACCATGGTTTCAGCCCACAGAAAGACTCATCCCCTCCATCGCCAAAGCGTACCTACGGACTATATAGGATTGTAATTCTCGATTCTGAGCTCTACATGTCGTGCTAGCCGACCGATGTTTGCGAGAGAACGTTCCCGAACTTGTCACCCCTTTTGGAGTTCTCTATCGACTCGACACTCCCTGTGCCAAGCATGTAGAGCAGCAAGTCCGTTCCGTCCCTCCGGTATTCAACCTCTAGCTTCGACGGAGGAAATGTCCTACAACGTTAGCCTCCCGTCTTCGACTCCCGTCCTGGCCGCTTTCTTACTTTCCCCAAAGTGTCCTCCTGGAAAGGCGTATCAGCTCCACCGACACTTTAGAGCGCTCGCTTTCCGTGATCCGTTAGCAACTTACCCTTTCCGCGAAGCGTGGTGTTTACGACCCCACTTAGAGTTTCACGACGCAACATCACGGTTGAGGAAAAGTTTTTTGATCGTCGAATGTGAAAAATAAGTTCACTTCTCTCGCCAGCGACCCACTTTTGAGCCCGATCGTTTGGTCCGGGCCCGCGGATTCTGGATGTCGGGAGTCAAAGCTCTTGCGTGCGAGGAAGTATTCCGCTGCTCGGATCCTGGGCCTTCCAAGGCGGCTCGTTGACCAACAAGGGAGGTTGTAGGGCTATTTCGCTCAGTTTTGCGTCCGCGCACTGATTTTGCAAACGAAGCCGCCTTGCCCTTGGGCATTTTTCCCCCGGCCCTTCCCCCGCTGAGTTCTGGGCCTCGTTGATTTTTTCCACGACATGATCGTAGTTTCCTTTCTGGTCCTCGGCCACCCTCCACGAAGGGCCCCTTATTTTGACTACTTTTTTTTTGGTTTCTCCGCTACCTTAAGACAAAGCTTATCACTCGTGGGGTCGTCCGCTTCTCCGAGACCGGTACACCCGTATATAGGGAGGGTCCACGTCCTCTCCCTTTTTTTTCTTCGCTGACGTCCCCCGCAGTCTCGCGCCGGGCAAAAGACAATGCTCCTTTTTTTGTCGGAGTGGGGGATAGTTTCCGCTCCCGAAACTCTATTTGTTTTACACACCCCCACCCCCCCACCCCCCCCCCCCCCTCCAAAACGACGGACTCCGTTCCGAGACGTGCCGCCCCCCTTTTTGCACATAGCTTACATGCCCCCCCCCCTTTGCAGGGCAAAGATCGATGCGGGCTCCGAATTCAGGTTGGGGTGCACCCCTCTTTTTCCGCATGAGGATTTCGCGCGTTTTTCCTGAGCTTCTGCTGAGCGTTTTCGTGCAGTTTGCGTCTTCCTAGATTTATCCGTGCACTTCGACAGCCCGCTTTGTCTTTTCCGAGCTCGCACTTTCCCACCAGTTGTTGTTGTTTCTTTCGATGCCGAGATAGACGAGCACATCGTTTTGTTCTTCTTTTTGTCGATGCGATTTTTATTGTCCTTGGCTTCAGCTGCCGCCTCCTCTCCGTTCCGAAGCGCTGGTTTGGGACGGGATCCTCCGCGACCCTCGCAAGTGGCGGCCAAGTGCCTCGTTTATCTTCGCAGAGCCAACGCGCCCTCCCTTTCAGAGTTAGTTACTATGTCGCTGCAGAAATTTTTTTCGAACCTTCTAGAAGTCCGGACGTGTTGGCCTGTCCTGCCCTGTAGAGGTCTCTTTCGTTTTTTTTCCCCCCCCCCCCAGCCGCCCCCCGCGAACGGAAACATTAGCCCCTTCGGCGACCTTGTGCGTGCCTTTATCTTTTTTCTTATTGACAGGCATCCCCCCCCCATACCCTGGGATCTGAGAGCCGGAGATATCTCCCTTCCCCCCCACCACGTCCCCTCACGACCGCATAAATTGAATAGCTTCAGTCCTTAATTCCAGGGACCCCCGTCCTTCTTGCTAGGGCCAACACCGCTCCATGGGCTCCCACGTCATTTCCCCGCCTACGTCTTTTAGTCTTCAAGTTTTTTTTCCCCTCCCCACATGAAGATTACCGACGTCTCTGTAGTCCCAACTTCCAGGCACGTGTTTGCACCCCCTTCTTGACCGGACACGACAAGGGCTTTCACTATAAATCCCTGCCGGTCTTTACCTGTGTGTGGTTAACCTATCTTCCGGGCAGTGAGAAGCCACGCCGAGCGACACACGTCATAAATCCCATAGAAAGAAAGTATTGTGACCCCCAACCCGCATCCGGGGTCGTTCGTTTTCCCGACTCCCCCCTCCTTTGATCATTGGTCCGATGGAGTATTGATTCTGACGGAGGGTTCCCCACCAATTTTCAGAAGACCCCACACCTTTCTAAAGTTTAAGGTACCAGTTATATGAGTTTCTTCCCTTGCAGACGGACTTGCCGCCGATTATTACCCCCTCTGATCGATCGCCGTTTTTTTAAAAGGTTGGCTGCTATTCCACGACCATTTGTCCCCCAGTCATAAGGAATTTTTCCTTCGTTTCTTGAAGCTGGGGCCGAGGATCTTTTCCGACCGTGACCCTCCTGAAATCCCCACGTTTCCCGAACTTTCTTCCCCTCTCCCCTGTGGTAGGAAAACGGTGAATCAACCAAGGCATGTTAACCGTCCTTTTTGAGCGCAATATATATAGACTCCTTTTTTCTTCGGGTCCGGTACGCCCAGCACGTCCCCCTCTGCCTCCTTTCACCGACATTGGTATTAGCGGCGAACTCAAATTCCGGAGAGATCAGGTCCGATTGGAGATTTCTATGACTTCCCCCGTTCCCGTGCGCGCCAGGCACTTGCCCCGTCCCCCGCGGATAACCCGAATAGTTTCCGCCCGTTGGCACTCTGGCTTCAACCCCTGCCTTTTCTTCGTCCGCCTGAAAGCTGCCATTTGAACGGCAGCCCTCCTTGTCTTCTAGTAACCCAACGCGTCGTCGGACTCCCGCCAAATCTCTTCGATAGGAACAGCTTTTTTTTTGGTCACCTGAAACGACTGTGTCCTCCGCCGGCGATCCGGGCGAACTCTTTATCAGCGGAGAGCTCGGGAGCGTGCCCCAACCCCTCACCCTTTTCCACCCATTGTACCAACCACGCATTCATATCTCACCCCCCCCCCGTAACCTTCCTCTATTCCACCTACTTTGCCCCACCCCAACACACTTAACTCATCTCTCTCACCTACCACATCCAACCCCCAAACCCCCCCACTTCCGACTCACCACATTCAATCAAAGTACACGTTCGCTAAGCCACTTGTTACCAACCTGAAATTACCCCCCCTTCTAACCTCACCTACACCCATACCTCACCCACCGATCCGCCCCCCTCACTAACCCCAGATATACTCAACCATTCCATACTCCTATACCCAACTCAACTAACACACTCTCCCCCATCACAACTCACCTCATCTACCCGCACCTCAAGCTTTAAGATAGTAACCCATACCGTACTAGTCAGCCTTCCATCCACATTTCTTCCCTACCCCCCACTCTGCTTCCGCTTCCCCAATTAGCGTTTCCCCTCTCCTCTACCTCTCCGTCGTGGTCCCATCGTTTTCTTTGGGTTCTTGTGCATCAACGGCCTTCCTCAGCGACCCCACCTCCACTCCTGTCGTCGCTCCCACAATCGGACTGGTCCTGAAAGCTGCGTGAGGTCAGATTAACAAACGCCCCAGACTTGGCCCCTCCTGCTTATTTGTGCTCATCGCCAATGTTATTGAGGGTCTAGATCGGTCGGTCTTCTGCCCAGCCTGTTAGAACTTCTGATCTAGCGACGATCTATATATTTAATTCCTTGTGATAGAGATCCTCATCACAGTTATAGGTCAGTCCCACGACTTCGACTTTACCCAAGACAGTGGCTTATTCAAAGTTCAAGCTCGAGGTCCCTTCTCGAATTTCTTCCGCGCTCGCGGAGCGCTTACCTTTCACGTCGGCATCCCTGGGCCGTTTTGAGGCGACCTGTATGGGTGTTTTCGGTCCCCGCACCGTCCCCCCCCTCGTCGCCCCATTCCTGAGCCGACGCCACACGCTTCCGCCGGAACAACCTTTTGCAGATCTAGCGTTAGCTTTTGCGGGTTGCCTATCACCTTTTCACGATGTGTCCTCAGTCCCTGTCGTTGCCCAGGAGTTTCCTTTCGGCATCGACTTCTTCGACCTCGGGATGAAAGCCTTTCCCATCCGATCTTCATAGTTTCGCTCCCCCCTTTGCTTCCGCAGGTTTCCGGCCTCCCGGCTTTCATCGCCCGCTTTCCCCTTCCAGTTCCCTCCCGTCTTTTTGTGAGTTCCGCATGTCTTGCTTTTGTCGCAAGCAGAGCAAGTTTCTGTTGCCAAGTGCCGAAGGCCTCTTTTTCTCCTCTCTCCCTGCCTGTTGTTTGCCGACCCTTTCACGGTAAACACCATTCCTTCGGTATTGACTTCCCCTTGCCGCACTCTCGGTCTTAGCAAACGACTTTCGTCCCTTTGGCGTGGTGCCCCTCTATAGATTGATAGGTCGAGTCGGCTAGCTCGTTCCTTGTCATTCTTTTTCCCCAGTCCTCTTTTTGCATTCCTTCTTACACAAGACTGCCTTATTTTTTTGGCTGATCTCCAAACCCACTCCCTCGGGTTATTTCCGAGCTATTCGAAGGCCCACGACCGGAGAGGACGACGAGCTCCCCCTCCAGCAGACTACCTTTTCTTCCCTTGTTTTGTCGTCGATTTTTATTTTCCAACTCCGTCACCTTCCCTTAACAGATCTTTTCAAAGATTCGTTTGGAAGTATTTTTTTGTGGGCCGTTTGGGGGGCCGTTTTTGGGTTTTTGGGGGTTTTTTTCGACGCTGCCCCCGAGAGGATGGTGTCGGCCCCGACCTCTGGCGTTTCCGGGAGGTATGACTTCTTTCCAGGCTATTTCCCTTTCCGTTAACAGGCCGATCGTTTCCCCCAACCCCTGAGACGATTTTTCGGGCTATTAGCAGTGAATTCGTTTGTCGTCCGTTGTCAATTGTTCACCCTGACGCAGCATTCCTCCTTTTTAATCGGCGTCCCGTCTAGGTTTTGCCTAGTCAAGGTTCTGGACACATGCTCTTTTTTAGTAGACCCTTGTTTGAGTTCAAATGATCCCCTTCCAACAAGGAATTTGACAACTTGTTATACGAAGTCTGGGACGGATCCCGAAAGAGAAATGATTCCCCGCGAAGTTTTGTTCTTTTTTCTTCATTTAAGTTCTCCCGTTCAGAAGCAAAACGTGATTGGGGGTCCCGGCAAATAATCTTTTTATGACTCTTCCTCTTCAACTCAGTCCACCCGCCGACCTACGCGGGGTTCCCAGGATGTGTGTATAGAGTCTCTAAAGACAAGGTCCCTCCCACCGATTATCGGTCGACCCCCCCCCCCCCCCCCCCCCCCCCCCCCCCCCCCCCCCCCCCCCCCCCCCCCCCCCCCCCCCCCCCCCCCCCCCCCCCCCCCCCCCCCCCCCCCCCCCCCCCCCCCCCCCCCCCCCCCCCGAGCAGGTGAACCCGACTTTCGCTGCAAAGCGGATCCCCCCTCCTCCACCCCGATAGACCCTTTCCAGAGGGCTCTGGATACGAAGATAATTCTGCAATTCTTGTCCTGCAACATGGAGATTCCTTTTTCTTTCCGCGCCTCCTGTGGATGCGCGTATGGCAGGAGTATTACTATACCTCCCCCTATTCCTCTTTCTCTCACTCGTCTTTTGATAGTCGAGCTCTCATCTCCTCTATTTTAATAATCCGTGTTTTTTTGTTTCTGAGAGATGCCTGCTCGCCCTCTTCCTTTTATAGAAGTTTCTATGCTACTAGGCCACTCTCGGCATTGCAGCCAATCTCTCCGGCCTCCGCTCTCGCCCCGCTGTTAGAGGCTCACAGCTTTAACCGGGCCTAGTCCTGGCCCGGCCTTTGCACCAAAATGATCTATCCCCTCTTTGCAAGGCGTCATTTTCGTCTGATTTTCTGTGCAGCATTTGCCTCGGAAAATTACTGAAGTTCAAGGACTCCGGTTTTCCCCCCGCTGTTGTACCTGCTCCCCCCCCCCCAAACAAGAACACCCCGTTGCGGGCCATTTTCCCTTTTGTCTCCGGTTGACTGAGGCAGGCATCGCAGAATTTTTTGCCTCACTTTTTCGTCGGATGATCCCTCTTCTCTAAAACCACCCGTTAGGAGAGTGACTCCGCCATTATTATTTCAAGGTCGCCAGTTCAGCCCCCGGCAATTCCTTCTCTGTACTTTCTCTTAGAACTTTTTCCCGAGTATGGGGAGCTCACGATTCCCAACTTCCTGTCGTTCAAGGAACCTTTTCTTTGCAAATACTCCCAGAATTCCGCTGTAGGGCCGTGCCTCTGCATCTAGTTCGTCGTTGCCCCCAATTTGAACCTGACGAACAATCCGCCCATTCTGCGAACTGACCCAGAAAACATAAGTCCTCGGGTTTTCCCTACGGCCCTGCCGTGGAGAAAAACCTTCCTTCCTTCTTCCCAGACCTTACTCCCTCCCAATTTCGCCCCGAAAGCTTCTTGACTCCCTCACCCTGGTAGAGTCCTTACCCTTAATATCTGGGACTTCATTTGGCGCTGGCGTTGTTAGTGAATGGATTCTCCACATAGGACCCGACAAACACCCTTTAAGTGGAGGGTTCTGGTCGTTTTTCGATCAGCTTGTTTTTAGTAATATAAGGAGCCCTTCGGGTCGCGACTTCTTTACAAGGATCTTTAGATCGTCCTCAGGAGGCGGTAGCCGTGTGTAAAGCCCCCCCCATTTTCCTTTTCAGGCCGGCGACGGACCACTTTTTTTGCCTCCTCAAGGAGGAGGCTTTCTTCCCCTTTTCCTCCTTTTACGTAAAACTTAGATCCCCATTCGAACTTGCACTCTTGCCCCAGATAATAGTTGCCGCCGACCTACGCCTTGTTCCCTTAATGCCTTCTTTCTTTCTTTCCTTCCGTGAATTTTCAAAGTTAATGGCTCGGCCAGTCTTGATATAGAGACCCTTTCTGGCCTGTTCCTTTTCTCGCCCAGCAGGCCGCTGCGTTGTCCCCTCGCCATGAACATGGTAGGCTCCCTCCAGAGTGGAACCCCTCCTGATCGGCGTAGGTAAGATGGGAGTTCGAGAAGTTCGGTTTCGCCTCCGAGCCCCCCTTGCCGTTTGACCGCCTCATTCTATCGATCCTTTTCCCATTTACGTCGTTCCTTCCTCCCGTTCTTTTTTCCCGATGCCGAGAATGAACGCATGCAGGGTATGTCGTCTTCCCACCCACCGAGTGAGAGTCGCAACCCGACCCCGGCTCTTTCAGATCTTCTATGAATTAGGTGACTCTTTTATTTAACAAGATTGGGGATCGCATGATAGTGACCTTTTTTCTTTTGCAAGTTTTTTGCTTCCGTCGACTTGTTTTTTGTGACAATCAAATGCGAGAAATACCAGCCCCTCCCCCCCCCCCCCAATCCGACATTTTTCTATCCCCCATAGGACTTTTCCCACCTTCTGACATTAAGGAAGATTTGTCTTACAGATCCTCTGAGCTCGACAGACCCCGACTTGACTCCTCTCGTCTTGATTTTTTATTGAGGCCCTCCCCTTGGGAGTTATCTCCGTTTCGCCGATAGTCTTCCCTTCTTCACGTGGCAAGAGAAATTCGCTAGCCTAGATAAGACTCTCAGACTTTTTCTTTTTTCCAAAAAGG
>Ga0179593_1411446_pt1 | contig 13685 bp, 14 predicted proteins | sample CZODoug2_1_08_16_FD_185931 | JGI IMG/M metagenome (GOLD analysis project Ga0179593, IMG submission 185931) | Vadose zone soil fungal communities from Angelo Coast Range Reserve, California, USA - CZODoug2_1_08_16fungal (PacBio error correction) | ecosystem: Environmental > Terrestrial > Soil >... | reverse complement strand
TCTTTCCATGGGATCGCGTCGTCGGATCTCAGTGCTTTTGCCGGTTTTTCGAGAAAAGGCCTAAAATGCCACAGTTTTCTTAGTAAGGATTCCCTTTTCGTGTCCCCCCCCCGAACCAAGAGTAGTCCACTTCCCCTTTTTTTAGTGACCGTTCGAAACAGTTGTCTTTTTCCCCCCTGAAAATGAATTCGCGCCGTTTTATTTCTTCTCTAAATAGGTTAGCCAGCAAAAAGTTTTGTCCCTTCTCCTTTTCACTCCCTTTCCAAAGGTCTTTACCAGAACATAGCTTTTAACATTTTTAATACATTAGTCCTCCTCTGTAGTACTCAACAGGACTTTTCACAACTCCCTCATAACTTGGGGAGTATTAGTTAAGCCTCACCCAACCCCGAACCCCCTTTCGTGTGTTTTCTTCGTTTAGTTGATCTGGTTGTTGCCGCTTCGTGGTATGCGCGTCACCCCGTGGCACCCACAACACTTTTTCTATAGTACCAGCGTAGCCCCCGTCTTTTTCGAGGGGTTCCTCTTTGAGTTGTTTGATCCCCTCGCTGAACCACGCGCATCAAACCCGCCATGGTCCCACCCCCCCGTCCCTGTCCTGCTTGTCCAGTTTCTATCCTGTGACTGGACAAGCAAAGTCCGTGAGACGGACTCCGGTCTCCCCGTTGTTTCGGTCCTTTTTCTTTCCCCTCCAAACCCTTTTCATCCCCCCCCTGCACGGGAAGAAGTGACGTGATGTTTTTCCCGTCTTTTGTGAAAGTTCAACCGGCCAACGGTGGACTTTCATGCGTCCCGTTTACCCCAAACCCTCCTTCGGAGTTCCTCTGCCCTCCGACCTGGTCTGGTGACCTCGCTTTCCCGGTTCTATAGATGCGCCAGAACACACAAACTCAATTTTCCCCAACTGTTCTCGTCCTCTTCCTTCGATGCCTCTTTCCTGCTTCCCTTTTTTTCAGTTGACGAGGTTTTCCAGTTCCTCCCCCCTTGTACCCATCTTCCCGATCTCGAGAGAGCAATAGTGCAGCTGGTTGTGTCCTTTCTCCTCTGTCAAAATGAGGTTTTTAGTCTCCTTTTTTTTTTCTTTGTATCTTATTCCCAAGTCGAACGACGTATGTTGTTCTCTGTCTAGGAATTATGTGAGCAGCGATCCGACTCCGACCCAGTTTTGCCTGAATTTGTCATTGTGCATCGGGAGAACAAGGACGCCCGCCTTTCTCTGTTTCTGTCCGTGCGCCAGCCCCCTTTGGTTGCGGAGGCATTTTCTTTCTTTTTCCCCTCTCGGTTTGAGAGTCCGATCTTTTTTTTTTCTTCCCGATCTAAGAAATTTTCTCGGATCCCCCCCTGTCCCCAGTTGGGTATTTGCCGCCCTCTGTCTTGGCTAGGTATCTTCACTTCTTCGTTCCCTTCTTCTTCGCGATGGCTTCCGTCCCCTCCCCTGCTGCCCCTCCCATGTCCATTAAAATTGAGTTCAAGGTCAATTTTCGCCTCTCTGAACTGGGAGAGCCGGTTTTTGTGAGGCTTTTTTTGAAGCCCAGAACTTTGGACTTACCCTTGGGTTGCCCCCTCCCCCTTGAACCAGTCCCCCCCCCGTTGTGAGTTTAGATGACGACTCCGCTGTATCCCGAGTGAGACGGTTCGGAACCCGAAGGGCCTTCCCTTTTTTTTGAAAAACTTTTCTTTCTTCTGGTTCTAACCTTTCCCTTAGAGCCTGTACCTACTATATCCTCCGTTTGTTTGTGGTCTATCTCACTTTTACCCGCGCGTCTTTTCCGTGAGGGCCGCTGCCGCTCCTGAAGTTTGCCCTCCCCCCTTTGCAGCCTGGGTTGTGTGGGCCACCCGTTTCTTCCTAGGTGCAGGTCCCTTTAGACCCAACCCGCGTTTTCCAACCGGTACTTTATGTCTAAATTTCCTTGTCGTAAAGGCGAGAGACTTTCTTAAAATTAGCATATTTTCCTTAATTTTTTACGAAGCCCCCCATTGCAACTGTGAATCGAAGTTCTGGTTCCCCTTGGTCTGGTACCGATGTGCATTCTCATCCACTAGCCGTCTACAGAACGGAGACTCATATCCCCTTTCCCCCCATGCCCCCTTCCCTTTCCACCTCCCCCCACCTTCAACGGAGTGAGCCCGCCTGCCCGCAAATATTGGCCTCCTTTTATCACCCAACCTACGGACTCTCTTCGCGAGATCGTCACTACATTTGCATTACCCACTTCCCTCTTCCAGATTGACAGCTCACCAGTCATTTTTCAGGATCGACGGCAATCCGTTCCCCTCCAAGTTTCCACAACTTCTGCCACACTTTCCTTCTTCGGCCCCTGCTCATAATGCCCTCGGCCCTAACCCCACTCAGTTCTCAATATAAACGACAAAGATGGTTCCACACCCCTCCCCTGTTTTTCCTTTTCTCGCTCCTGGCCCCCTATCTGCCTCGATGTCGTCGCGTACTTAGTAATAACCCTTCTTACTTTGGACACGGTCTCCAACACAGTCCCTGCCAGTATGACTTTCCTTCGCTCTTCTTCTTACGCGCTCCCCCGTTTCCCTCCCTCTATTGGGTTTTTTTTGCGTCTGGCGCCCTGTATGCAGCGGACGCAAACAAAGGGGGCCTCATACCGTAGGAATTGTCCCCCCCGGTCGTTGTGTCCAACAGCCCCCTATGAGCATTGTGCCCATGGTCAGGTTGGCCCTTTTGACTCCACACTTTGACTGACCCCAAGTAACTTCGGATCTTTCTTTTGGATGGTTGAACGGGTGTTGGCCCGGTGACCTTCACACGGCCCCGCTCTAGGCTCACCCCACCCTCGCCGCAATCTATCCCTAATCTCCTTAATGGCGCAATTCCCGAGACGTCATTACCCCATCAGTTTTCCCAAAAGCTACGGCGATTTTATGTGAAAATGGCGGGTTGTGTAGAGTTCTGGCCCCTCTCATCGATACAATCCCCCCCCCATTCAACGCCTTCAGAAAAGAAGTTTTTCCAACTTCCCTGTTTCCCGTCGATTCGAAGTTTTTGCTGCCCAAGTCTGCCTGGCGCCTTCCGATTAGAATCTTTTTCCCCCCCCCCCAAACCATTTTTCGCTAGCCAACCCGAGCGCCCCAGAAAATTACTAGGGTCCCTTTTACCTCTCCCCCCCTTTTAATTTAGTCGGTGTTGTTTCAACGCTTGTTACCTCCAATGCGGCCCCGGACGCTGCCCGTTAACTCGATAACCGATTTTTTTCAAACGCATGTTATTCTCCCTGGTATTTCTTGCTTCCCCGTGAATGTCAGTATGGCCCCCCCCCCCCCTCGTTGGTTCGGCTACTATTTTGCTCCCTGCTTATACTTTCCCTCTTCCTGGCCCCAATTTCTCAAAGGACGTCTTCCTGCCTTCGACCTTAAATAAAACTGAATCCCGAGCACCTTCTGGTCTTCCCACCTCCCTGATCGCCTTTACGCCTAGACCTTTGCGGTGTCTCGTCGCTCCCCCACCACGGACACCAGTCCAAGACGATTACCCTTGAAGCGTGAATGAAAACCCAGACCGTCCACGGGTGCCCGGCCCCCTCCTTTCCTTGCAATTTCTTTTCAATATCTCTTTTAAAATCATCGTTGTTTGTTTGAGCATTGTGAAAAGTATGACGAGTACTGGGCGGGGCCGTGTCAGATGGCATTGACGGTGCTTCCGTCCAGATTTCCGGTTTGTTTTTTGAGACTTTTCTTTCACCTTCCCGTTCGTTTCCGCGTCGTAAGTGAGGCCCTGCTTGGGACTCACCCTGTTTTTTCCCCCTGCCCTTTGTTTCTTTGAAGCTTTCTTTAGTCGTCCGCGTGTAACTTAAGACACTTTTTCCCTTTGATTCCCCTTAATATCTTTTTTCCGCCCGAACTAGCCAGTTTTAAATGATTTGTCCATTCCTTTGCCTCTTGTAAACGATCTCGTGGGCTCCTGACTTTTTTCCCTGAACAGCACCCCTTTCGTTTGCCCATCATTTTATCTTCCCTTCGTACTGTAATCCGTTCCCTCCGGTCCTGTTTCTACTTCCAGCATGACCTATCCCCCCAGGAGACCTTCCCTTGTTGTCGTTCTTTTCTCCGTTAACTCAGGAAAACCGATTTTCAGGGATCTCGTTTTCGAAATCTCCCATTGTTTGGTTCTCCTTGTCCGGGCGGCATTGACCGCCGCCTACGTGCTGCAAACACGACCCTCTCTTGGGTCCTCCTCTACCCCCTTACGTGTCTTTCGTCCTTCTTTTATTGAAGTTATACGTTACTGGCCGGAATTCGCGGACCATTTTCCCTTTCCCCCAAATCTGGACTCAGCGTCAACAGTCGGCTTGTGTCAAACCAGCAAGGCGCGATGCGCCCAACTTTTCAGTTTCGCCTTTCGTTAGGATGCCAGTCATTTGTTCTGTTTAGTGCGCTTCCCTTTCCGGTTCCCCCAACCCCCATTTTCTAACCATCCCCCCCCATCATGGTCTCCTCCTGATTGCGGGCAGGAATTGGTGGGTGTGTTGACCTTTAAAAGGAACTTTTTTACATTCGCTTAGCCTCAGGTGGGTGTGTTTTTTTTCCCTGACCCTTCCTCTTCTGAGCCTTTTATTTTTTTTTTTGGTTTTGGTGTTGTGGTCCCTGTTTGGTTCGGCCATGACCGTACTCTCGAGACCCACCGCGCCAAAGTCTCAAAGCAAAGTGCGACAACTTTTAATCTTCACCTCTTTCTCTAGAATTTCATCCCTTGCCTTGTATTTGGTGATCAAGTGTTTATTAATTACTTGAACTTAAGATTCAGTCTTTCACGGCTCAGAACTTTCCTCTATTGTTCGTGTCTCTTCAAGGATTGACCCCCCCCCCCCCCCCCCCCCCCCCGGGGTGTCGCTACTTCCAGAGTTGTCTGGTTCCCTTCTGTTCCCCCCCCGTTCGAGACTTCTGGTGTCTTTTCTTTTATTTTTCCCTTTATGCGCACTCGATCTACTGCCCATTTTGCCGAATTTTGCCTCGATCGACTTCATGCCGTAGACCCTTACTGAGTTAGCTGGTGCCGTGTCACGCTACATATGTTCCTTTTATTGTCATGCTGCTTCCTCCGGTTACGAGATCGTGAGCTCTTAGTTCTCTCCTCGAAATCTTTCTACGTCGCGGCCCCCCCTCCGTTTCATTTGCTCCCCTGCTTCCATTTTATGGGCTTTCGGTATCATTCCTGAGCAGCCGGTTTTTATGTCTCTTCCGACGCACTTTTGATCTCCTTTTTCCGATTCTGAGCCAGTGGATTGGCGCCCTCCGATACACTGTCCTGGTATAGCTCGTCTTTTTGTTTGTCGTTTTTTGTAGAAAGGTTGCTTCAGCCTTGACGGAAGAACACGGCTCAATTTGACCCCCCTTGGCGACCACCTCTCGTTTTATCCTCTTTCCCCTTAAGAGTATCTGTCCGTATCGGTTACAGAGCACGGAGGTATTTAGGAACTTTATGATTGTTTTCGCGGCATGTTCCCCCCCTGCTAGCGTAGATTCTTTTTATCTTATTCCATCCCCTCGTTGTTTGTTTTATCGCTTCAGTTTCCCGCGCGACATTGAGCTATCTTTGGACCTCTCTCATGATCTGCCCTTTTCTTTTCTGGGTGTATGTGTAAAACGGAAGAGATACGCTGAGCTTAATCGACACTACAACCGATTTTTTGCAACGGTTCCATGCTGGACAGTCCTTCATTTTTTCAGTCTTCCCTTCGGAATTGACCTTTTTCAAAAGTATTATTCCTTCCCGGGTCACTTCTTCTCCAATTGACATTGGCCTTCTAGTTCGACGGCTAACTTGATGGAGCTGGATTTCTTCGACCCTTTCTTCTCCCCCTTTGTCGAAGAGCACCGATTCCCGCTGCCCCCAAGTGGAAATCGGCAACTCCAACTGCCCACGCGTGTTGCGCTCACCCCGTACGTCAATATTTCTTTGCTTGAAAACCGACGATTTCTCTCACGAGTCACAAAATTAGTAAGGGCATTCTTAATACATTGAACCCCCCCCACTCTTTGCTCCCTTCCCAATGGAAGTCTGTTCTTCCCCATTCGAAGACTGAGTCCCTCCCTCAAGGCCGTTTGACTTAGCTTCCCCCCCCAAGTCTTAACTTCGCTGCCCCCCTTTCTTATTCTTTCTTTTCCCTTTTTCCCTGAAAAGACCCTCAGTCGTTCGCGTTGAACTCAGCAGGACGACCCCTTGCCCAACTCTTCCCTGCTAAGACGGTTCTTTCCCCCGAACTTCCTATCTGCACGATTGTCTTCAGTACGCTCCCCTTTCCCCGTTTCCCAGTTTTTCCCTTTACCTTACCCCGGGGTCTAGACACCACGATGAACCATGTTTAGAGTCCTAGCTTTCTGAGTTTCCCCTTCTCACCACCCTCCCACCTCTTTGTGGTCTTCTTTCCTCTGGCGTCTCGTCCATAGCCTAACCCCCAATTTCCTTTCGCAAGGCTTTCACGCCCTGGACTTCTGGGTCCCCCCCCCCTCCGTATGCCGCACGGTTTCCGTTTCTTGTCGAATTTCCCCCCCCCCATGTCCCCTTAGAAACCGTCCCTGCGGTGTATTTTTTTTTACGGGGTTTTTGTCCCTTTTGCCCGAAACCGTACCTCGAACTTATATTAGCACCCCTCTTTACTATTACTCATTCCGAGGTAACTGACTGTTGTCCCTCCTAAGACTCCCTCGTCCATGCCGACAATCTACCCATTTCCCCCTTGGGGAGGTAACATGGTTTTGTTTTCATGTTCTTTTCTCGATCGCCCTGCACCCCCCCCCATGAAGGCTAGCAACCTATTGGTCATTGTTTTGATTCCCGGAAAATTTTGGTCCGTGGCCGTCTCCTTCCGTTCATTAGACCTGCGCCCACCCCATTGGATACCCCTTTGCGTAACCTCTGTTCCTTTCCCCTGGGTGTAACGGCATTTTAACGCGACGCCCACCCATTTCTTTCAGCTGTTTGTGACTTCCGGACTGCTTGACTTTTAGCCAGGGCGTTCGAAGATGTACCCTTATCAACGATGGCATACCGACAGGTTTGTCAATTTTCAGGTCGCATCAGGATTTAGTTTCCCCTGTGATTGTGGCACCCCTATTTTTTTCCTTCTCACTATTTGGAGAACAACCCCCCCGATGCTGTTTGATCTTCCCCCAATTTTTTTACCAGTGAAAGCGACTGTCCCTCGACCTCCCTACCTCCCCTTTTTGCATGATCTCCACCCCCCCCTCCCTGGTTCGTGCACCTGACAATTTCATAGATTCATCATAAAGGGAAATGTGCTGGTATCCTTAGCACAACCCTGCAGACTCTTTCCCGACCTCTGAATTCACCTTCCCGGCTCTCCCGTCCCCCCCCTTCCCCCTTACAACCAAAATACCCCCGGCTCGTCTTTTCAATTTCTCTATTTTACAACCGTTGTTGTGGTTGCTCTGAGATTGCCCACTTTTGCCTCGGCTTCTTTTGGGTTCCAGTTGTTCGTTTTTACAGGAGCTTAGTTACTTCATTATTGGCGAATAGTCATTTCCTTTCCGGTTTAGAGAGAATTTACGGTCTTTCCCCCCCCATGTAAGATCGCCGGTTCCCCGGTGCGTACCCGTGTGGTTGGCTGTCGCTTCCCGTGATTTTTGTGAGTTCCTCCTTCCCTTCCGCTTTTCCTTGGAAGAAAATGCCTTTTTACGCCCGTAATATATTGCTGGTCGCCCGGAAATTCGTTACGCACAACGATTCTTTTCCAAGTCGACCCTGGAACCTAGGGGATTTTTTCCCCCCTGGGTCCTTTCAAATCCCCTTTCGTTTCGCCGGGATTTCCTAGGTCCCGTAGTCACAAGGACAGCATTTTTCGTACTCAACTTTCCGAATTGCCCCCACAGAAACTCACACATTTGGTGGGTTTTGCTTTCCCTCGTAGTACAACTGATTTCGTTTCATGTGTGTTCAGCTCTTTTTTTTGAGAGATCCCATTGTTGGCGATCGGTCGAATCTGCCGCGCCTAAAATTGGCCGGTTTCACCCCCCACATTTTCTGAAAATCCCCCTGCCCAATTGAATGTCTAGACAATTATCCTTTTTAGGATAATTGCGTTTTTTTTTTAAGCCCTCGTGCGCCCCCCTTCTACTCTCCTAACCCCGATTTTCTCCCACAGCATTTTTGGAGGTCTTTATGTTTTTTTTGATGCTCCTGTGGTGTTCCTTTTTTTTCCAAGCGGTCATAGATTATGTTTTTTTTTTTTTCAAGAAGTTTCTCACACCCCCCTTTTCGAATCTTGCTTGTATTCCTCCTTTGGTTTGTGAAATTAAACTGGAATTTTTTGAACCTTTGCGCACTGCTGTTTGGACCAATGCTCTTCGCGGTTGTTCTCCTTTACTTCCCTAACTGTGTGTTTTGCGATGCTTTTCTTCCCGATCTTTCCTCTCCACTTCTCAACCACAAGGCCCCCCCCTATGAGTTTTTTCCTTTCTTTCCATACCCTTTCTTTCTTATACAGTCCTCTTATTTTTGACGCAGTTTTTTTTTCCCGATTGGAAAAACCTATTTTAGTTCGTACTTCTGAGCAATCGTGTCCAGCTATGTCCGTGATCTCGACATACACCTTTGGTTCTAGCTAAGAGTTGTCGGTGTTTTTTTACTTTCCCCTTCTAACAGAATGTCTTTTCCTTTAGGGATCCTTAGGAGTTTTTTCTGACAAGCCCCTTTTCCCCGCCGAATTTTTTCCTCTTTGCTATCCCCCCTTCATTGCCCTCGGGCTCCTGCGCCGGATAGTTACTTCCTGTTGACAAGCTCATCTATTGATCCTGGCTGCTCTGCGTCCAGTAGGTTACTGATTTTTTCTCAGATAGTCGTCTCTTTTTCCTCTCTCACTACCCTTATTTTTCTCTGTTCGGCCCTCCCCGTGTTTCCTTTTGGGATTGACTAAGTCAGGAGGGTCCTTTTTCACTATTCTCTCATCCTTTCACCCGCTTTTTTGTTCCTAGCTTGTCTCCTCTCCAAAGACCGAGTCTATTCCCACTTGTTGTACACTTTGATTCAGACGATCGGCAGGCAGGAATCGGCCTTTGTAGTTTGTTTCTCTCACCTTTGACTTCAAGTCATTACCCCTAGTGTGCCAATTTTCCCCTTTTTCACGAAACCTTTTTCGTGTGTTATTTTTCCCGCTCATCGTATTTTAGTTTCTCCTTTTTCCAAAATCTCCCCTTTTTCCTTGGGTAACCCTTTCATTAAGGACTGTTTCCTCTTCCCACCTACTCAGAGAGGTCCGTAATCTCTCTTTATAGCTTTGTTGGAGCGCTTCTTCCCCCCCCTCTCCTCCCTTTTTGCCGGGGGGTGTGTGTGTGTTTCCCCTCTCCCCGTCGCATGACGTTTGACGCCCTGGCAGTCTTTTTTTGATTGGGCAACCGCTCGACCTCTAGCGCTCCTTTTTCCCCTATAGAACACCAGGTTTTTGAAACCGGCCCCCCTTGATGGTCCCGAATGAATTGTCAGTCGTCGTCCCCCCCCCGTCCTTCGACCCCCTTCTTTCCCCGTGCCTCCTTCCCGTGTCAATCTGAGAACTTGTTTCGACTTTCTCCTTTTCTTGACATGGTTGTCTCCCCGATGGCTCCCGTGTCTCTTTTCCCACTTGTGTGACTGGACGTGAAAGATACCGAGCCTAAACATTTTCCGGCTCCCGACTCCCCCCCTTTTTAACGTGTATTTTCGTTCCTTTCACCGGCTCCATTTTTTCGTTTCTTTGGACAAATCCTGACTGACCTCTCCCCCCCCCTCTAGGCACCTCCTTTTTCCTCCATGCGGTCCCCCTCGCTGTTGCTTACCAGCGAGAACTAATTGGTTTCGATCGGGTCCCTTCCGTGTTCGCAAGGACCCAAATTCGTCAACTGATTGCTTTGGCGCGCATACTGCTGCCCCCCCAGTCCCCTCCCCCGCCTTTTTCGGTGTTCAAGAAGTCCCACCGGACCACACTCATTCCTACACCCCGCAATGGTTACTTTCTCCTCTCCAGCACTCTTCCCGAGGCTCTGCTCGCTCGACTTCCCTTCCCTTTTCTTTCCCTTCCTCCTGACTACACCCAGGTCCCACCTCCCTTTGACCAATATGATTTTCTGAAAGATCTCGGCAGATACCTGATCCATAGTTTTTTTTTTCCCTGCCCATCGCCCCCTCTTTAGTTCCTTTTTCGATCCTGCCGCTCGGCCTGGAGATTTTCAGTCAACCCCACGTTTGTTCCAGTAGATTCCCATTTCTTTTTTTGTACCGAATGTGCTTTAGTTGCCCCCCTTTCCCCCCTGTTTGATCATCAACCACCACCCATGGTGGACAATCACGTATTCTTGATTTGTCTGCTACGTTGTGGGGCGGTTGCCCCGTAAACTTCCTTTCTCCACTTTATTTTCTTTTTAAACCCTTCGTGAATACCTAGCCTTTTTTCTTTGTTAATTCTCTCCTTTTTATTATGCAATGGAAAAGCGTTGCTCTTTGTGGGCGGGGCCATGGCGGGTTGTTTTTCGGCTTTCTCTCCTCTCCCCCCCCAACTCACTCAGGCCGAAACAGAAGTGGTTTCCTTTTGGCTTCTTTAGGGCGACCCAATTGGGTTGCCCAGATGCCGGACCCCTTTTACGCCACGCCCTCTCTCCCCCCCCCATGGTCGCTATAACGAGCGCAACCTCACCTTCCCAATAACTCTGTTTTTCCTTCTGGACACGAGACGAACAAGGGTGTTTTCGCTTGTTGTCGGCCCTATTCCTGCGATTACACCAGTTTCCTAAGGGCCCACCTTACGATTTTTAGTCCCTCTGCGTATACCTAGTCCCATGGTATTTTTTTCCCAGTTTTTTGGAGCATCCACGATCTCGGACATATAGTTACAGTTCTTTTCGCCACCCCCTGTAGTTTTTTGGTTGCTGCTATCTTTTTGCTCGCCTCTTCTGACTCCCCCTGGACCAATTTTCTGACCAAGGAAGTTGGTTTCTTACGTTCCCTTTTTTTCCTATTATATATATTTTGCCACTGTGATTTATCGAACGCCCTACCCACGGAAGGGTTACTTTTTTCCTCCCTGTCTCGTCCTGAACGATGGGCTGTTTATAATTGTGAATTTAAACCCTTAAAACCCCCTTCTTTCCCCCCTACTATTCGAGACGGTCGGCAACCATCACTTCAATCACTAACCCTGCCCCCCCCCCTACCCCTTCTTCTGCCTCCCCATATTTCTCTTTCCCTCCTCTCGTGGGGTGTGATTTCCGATTGACCCTCTTTAGTGTAAGTTTGTCGTTTGGGGAATCTTTTTTTCCCGCGTTTTGCCGTTCCTTTTTCCCTTTCTTCTTCCCTCTCACCCTCCCCTTTTCTTCCTTTTCTCCTTCCCCTTTTTCTCCCCTTTACCTCTTCCTTCTCTTTTCCTCCTTCCCTCCCCCGCCCCCTTCTCCTTCCTTCTTCCCCCCTCCCTTCCTTCTCTTCTTTCCCCTTCTCCTCCCCTTTTCCCCCCCTCTCTCTCCTCCCGTCTCTCCCCCCACTCCACCCCCACATTCCCTCTCCCTTTTTTTTCTTTCTCCTTTCTTTTCTTTTTTCTCCCCTTCCCCCACCCCCTTCTCTTTCTTCCTCCTCCTTTTCCTTTTTTCCCTCTCTCCCGCCCTCTTCTTTCCTTTCCCTCCCTTTTTCCTTTTCCCTTTCTTCTCTTTCCCCTTCTCCCTTCCCCTTCTTTTCTTCTTTTCTTTTTCTTTTTTTTTTTCTCTTCCTTTTTTTTTCTTTTTTTTTCTTTTCTTTTTTTTCCCCCCCCCCCCTCCTTTTTTTTTTTTCCTCTTTCCTCTTCTCTCCCTTTTTTTTTTTCTTTTTTCTTTTTTCTTTTTCCCCTTTTTTTTTTTTTTCTTTTTTTTTGGTATTGACTCCGAAATCGTCTTTTCTTGGTCATTCCCCCCCCCCCTTTTTTTTGCGATTTTACTGTTATTTAAAACGCAGTTTCTGGTAGTCTTCGTACATGTTTTTGTTGGTCCTTCTGGGCTGACCCAGTCTTTTTTTTTTCTCTTATCTTGGTGGTTATTTATTCTCTTATGTCCTTTTTTTTTGTCCATTTATTTGCTAACGGCACGTCCACTCTATTGTTTTCTTTTTAACCCCTCCCTTCTTTCCTTTTTCAGACCCCATTTCAACTATGTTTGTCCCCGTTAGCTGTCACCATGCCTACTCCTTTCGTGTGTTCAATCCATGGTCCAACCCCTTTCTTTTTCCTCCCTTTCTTTTTTCTCTACCTAGTGGACCTTTTTTCGTTAACTTTGCTCTTTTTAGACTCTCTTTGTTGTGTCCTGTCAATTCCTTTTTCCCTTTCTTGTAGTTTCTCCCTTCCCATCCTCAGCTCCATTCATACCCCTTTGTGTTTGTGTGTTTGCACCTTCACTCTTTTTTTTTTTTTTTCCGTTTTACCCCTTCCCCTTATTCTTCTGAGTGTTACTTCTTTGTTTCTCTCTCCCTGTTTCCCTGTCGATTCTGCCTCGCCCTGATTTTTAGTTTTTCCCCCCCCAATATTTTCCCCGATTTCTTGGTAAAACTCGTCTAGTAGACCCCATTTATTTGCTTTTTTGTCCTCTTCTTTTGGTGTGACCCCTTTGTATCTAGATGTAGTCCCTTTTCCTCTTTTTTTTTTGCGACTCACCTTTTCTCTACTTTTGCAATGCCCCCTATTTTCGCATTCCTTTCTTTTTCGATGGAAGTAACGTCTCTATTTCCAAGTCTTCCTGTTCGGTAGTCCTTATTTTTCCCCTTAATTTCTCTCTCGTTACGTAGTCGTTTTCTTCTTCCACGGTTCACCCCACCCACGGATGACTCTTCTTTTTTGCCGTTTACTTTTTCTCCACAATCGAACTGTGCTACTCCCTGTCCTCTCCTTCCCCCCTCCTTTGTGGTCCTTTCCCTTCTTTGGTTTGCTCTTCCTCCCTCCCCGTTGTGTTTTCTCTGAGAACGCGCGTCGTTTGGGCCTTTGTCAAAGGCTCCACCATCCTTTGATCTTCCCTTTTTGATTAAATTATTCTTAGTTCATGCTTACTGGTACTTTTCTTTCCGATTTTCCGTGAATATGTCTAATTCCTTTATTGTCGTTGTTTTTTTTTCACCCGTTTTTTTCCTTCTCATTTCCGTATTTTGACAACTTTGTCCCGCTTTTTAGGCGAGTCCGCGGCCTCGCCCCCTTCTGTTTTTCTTTCGGCTCGAAAATTCTTGATTGCCCATTTTTTTTTTTCGATCTCCGAGTGGTCGGTGGTTTTATGATCCACTTATTAAGCCCCTTCTGGTTCTTTGGGCCGCTTGAGTCCCCTCCCTCCCTTTCATTTTTTCATTTTTTTCCTTTTTTTTTCGCGCGAAAGGCCTTGCGCGCTCGCCTGTGTACCTGTATGTGCTCCCCCGGTCTGTTTGACCGATGGGTACTTTTTTTGACTGTAGGTTAACTATCGGTGAGTTTTCCTTTTTTTCGTTTTTCCCCTATGTAGGTGTTTCTCTGGGTCCGCCCCAGGGGTTGGTTATCCCTTTTTACCTGTTCCCGTTATGTCTTTCACTTCTCGCAGTTTTTGTCGCCTGTCCTTAAGACCCTCATTCCCCCCTCCCTTCCCTGTAGTTTCTTCAATTTGGCACCTTTTTTCTGCCCTTTGTCACTTCCCCCTTTCCTTAGCCTTGAGTGTTTAGTCTTTTCTTTTCACCTCCCTGACCAAATTCCTTCGTGTCC
>Ga0179593_1336056_pt1 | contig 13685 bp, 13 predicted proteins | sample CZODoug2_1_08_16_FD_185931 | JGI IMG/M metagenome (GOLD analysis project Ga0179593, IMG submission 185931) | Vadose zone soil fungal communities from Angelo Coast Range Reserve, California, USA - CZODoug2_1_08_16fungal (PacBio error correction) | ecosystem: Environmental > Terrestrial > Soil >... | reverse complement strand
GTGCTGCTTGACCGCTCGCTAGCTAAGACCCTTTGCCAATTTCCTGGACATTTTCCCCCCCCCGCCTTTTCTTCTCTCCCGATTTCTCGTTTGCGTCCCTTTTCCTTTTCAAATTAGGCGATCTCACCCATCGACGAACCCAAGCGCCGGATTCCCAAAGCGGTCATCGCCCCCTTCCCTCGCCCCAGCTTGTCGTTCTTTCCCTTCCACCCCATTACTCTTTCCTTTTTTGTCGTTGTGGGCCCTTTTGAGCACTGGTTGCGGACATTGTGATGTTTTTCGTTCCGGTCCTGCATCCCCTTTTTTCCTTACCCCGCCGCTAACTTTTTCCCCCATTTTTCTGCCCGTCCACAAACGAACCCTTTCGGACCCGGTTTTGTCTTTTTTCCCTCCTTGATTTCCTTTCACTGTTTGTCCTTTTCTTGCTCTACTTTTTCTTTTGCTTTTTTCTTCTCCGCCTCCCCGCGCTTCCGCCACCTTTCTGATAGGCCTTAGGGTTTTTTCTGGGTTCCGTGGTTGCGGGTGTCTGAGGCGTCTCTCCCCCCCTTCCTCTCTTGGGAGTCATTTTGCTACCCTTCCTGAGGCCGGATTCCGGAAGAACTTTCCGCCCTCCTCGAACAGCCTACAACCGGACGAATTCCCTTCCAGCACTCCTATGCTCTTTTTTTTTTTTTTTGCTTCCCCCCACCACCCTACGTTCCGCCCCCGGTGGGGTTGTTGTGTGCCTCCCCAGATTTATTGGCAGCATACACAGTTGCCATGCGCGGCGTTCCCTTTCTGTCCCCCCCCTCCTGTTCCGTAGTCGAGTTTTTTGCGCCGTCGTTCCTCGACGTCGGACGTGAAGGATTTGGAGATCGGATTTTGGTCACGTGTGGCGCCTCTGTTTTCTCTCCGCAGCCACCCTTCTTCACTTTTCTTCCAACCGCTTTTGTGTTTCCCTTCCGTACCCATTGGACGCTCCTGTGGGATCGCCGTGGTCACGTGACTGTTAAACCCGGAGTGGCTTTGCGGTCGCTCTAGTGGGATTTGAGTGATCGTTGTTCGACCCTTTCGGCTGTTCCCTTGGGACGACTTGATTTGCCCTTAGTATCTCTCTCATTTCATATTTGTGTTTTATCGATCTTCCGAATGGCCGCCACTGAGTTTCTTCACCCACACCCCTTTTTCCCTACATTTCGTTGCGGCGATGAAACGCTTTCTCTCCGTGACCCCCCCCTCTTTCCTCCTAGCCCCTTCTTGATGCCCCTCTCCCAGCTCCCCGAAGCATTGGTACCTGGGTTAAAGTGACGGACCAGTTCTGCCTCATCCTACTCCTTTCTTTCTGGTCCTTTTTGTGAAGCATTCCCAACACGTTTCCGACCCTGGCGTTTCCGTCCTTGGTCTACTTTTGGAACCATCTCCCAGGGATAACCATCCTCGCGTTTCTTATGTCTTTTTTTTTTCCCCCTTTTTTCCCCATCCTTTTCTTTCGCCAACAATTTTCTCCCTACGTCTCAAGTAAGTCGGGCGGTTGGTGCTCACCCCGCGACGTACTTTTCTTTGAAAGGCGTGAGTTGGTTGAAATTTTCTCCCTGACCGAGGGCATTGCGACTTTAGGGAACCCTCCCACCGATTATTCTGTGAACACACCGGCGCCTCCTTTCTTGGTAGGTCCGATTTTTGGACCGGAGTGGAAGAAACAAGGATTAACTCTCTTTGATTTTTTCCCACTGGAGGGTCTGTCCAGGCTTTTCCTGTCAGTTCCTTAGAAGGGGAGGGTTCTTGTTTCGAGTCGTTTTCGTTTCCCTGCTGTTTTTTTTTCCTCCCGTCAGCGTTTTAGGACTCCCCACTCGATTTACGGTTAGTTAAGATAGGACATTCCTACACCTGTTCATGTTTTTCCCCGACCATCCCTCTCCAAACAACCTTAAGGGCCGCTTTTTCCTTTTTTTTATCGCTCTGGTTTGGGGAGTCAGCTGTATTGTGCCGCCCGAGTTCACCGTCCCCTCTTCTCCCCCGCCTTCAGTAAAACCACCCCAGGTCATGTGTGAGGAAAGTAAGTGCGTTTCTGAGGTAATCCCCCACTCTTTTCCGTTCTCGTTTGCAAGTTTGCCATTGGACCCAGTTTGAGATGAATTACCCCGAGACTCGGCCATTTTTGACGGACGTTTTCTCCCGAACCACTCTGCTCATTTGCTACCCCCGTTCACGGAGTCTGTACCTTTTGGGTGACGATAAGGGCTGCTACTGATCGGCTGTTGTAGATCACCCCGCTCTGTAGTTCAACTTCTGGGAGGCCTGTTTGCTCTTCCCTTTTTTTTGTTGGGCCGCCGGGGTTCCAGTGACCCTCGTTCCCCAGCTTGACTGCTGGTTTGATGGGTCCCCCCCGCCCTTACCTTTGCCATTTTCTTTTTTTTTGGGTTTTCATGATAAGAGAGTTCCTTTTGTCAGCGGTTTTTTCTACGATCTTGGTGTCTGTCCAAGGGCACGAGCTTTTTTTGACGAGTGTGGAGATGTCTCTTCTCTGACCTGTTTTTGCTGTGGGACACTGCTTTCTTTCCCTCTGGCCTCGTGGGTCCTGGCGGAAAGGGCTGTGCTGGGCGGATCTTTGCACAACCCTGGTTGGTTTTTTTCCACGTCGGGCGGGGCGGTTCCCCCCTAACCACCCCGTCGCGCGCGTCTTTTGGTTTGACTTCTGCGTTTCTTTCTTGAGGCAAAAGGATTGCGTCGGATGAAATGTGCAGAGGGGGTGGCCGTCAGCGTGGAAGCCTTGGCGCGGCCCCCGGCTCCTCTTTGAGCCCCCCCCTCGCTCTTTATATCAAAGTTACGGCGACTGCCCAGTGGATTCGCCGATGTCCTTTTTTGTGAGTCCCCGGAAGCCCAATTTACTGAGTAACGAGTGTTTTTGGCTCTTTTGCGGTTCTGGGGTGTGTTGGAGGGGCGGGATGGGCTGTCCTAACGTCCTTTCCGGTGGCCTAACACGAGTTTTTTCCGTTCCTGAGCAACCACCTGGACTTTTTTTGTTCCCGATTTGGTGTCAGATCTTCCACCCCTATGGGGTTGACGGGGTCTTTTTTTGTCTGACTTTCCTTCCATGCCAAACCCAGCCCCTGTTTGTTGGGTAGCCTCGGTGTCTTAATATTCCATTTTTTTTTTGCCCCCGGTTCGGGAGTCGAGCGCTGCAAACGTCCTTCCTCCCTGCGAGCCACCCTTCCGCGACCAGCCCACCCAGATCGAATACCTTTTTTTTCCCTATTTGTTAAACTGATTACCTTTCAAGAGTCCCCCGCTCGTCTTCGCTTCCATACGCCCTTTTCCGAGCTCCGAGAAAGGCGTTTACTCCTTTTTGTTGGCGAGTCCTCCGTTTGCTGCTCACGACTAGTGGCGCATTTGCACGTTCATCCCGAAGGCTGGGTTTTTTCGGTTTCCCGTCCGAGTAGGGTTTAGGAGGGACACTGGGTTGTTCACGAACTGTCTGGCACGATCTTTTTGCTTTTGTCCGGTCGTTGCGATCGGGTGAGCTCCGAGTGGTCCGCCGTCACGGTGGAGACGGCATCGGCCCGAGGCGACCCATGGTTCGGCCGGCTTAGTTTGGTGTTGAGCGCCCTTGGACCTTAGGGTCAGTGGCGAACCCCAGGCGGATGGTTACCTTCGCGATGAGACCAGCCGTTGTCTTCTTCCTCCTATGCCCAGAGCTCGTTTCGCCAGGAGCGCATTTGCCCCTCTCACTTCAAGAGTTCCCTCCATGTTTTGAAGAGATCGCTAAACGGCGCGGGCCTTTTTTTTTCGTTCTCTGGTCCGTTGCTGTAGGGGACTCCACCCTTGGAGCGAAGGTCCTCGGCGTTGGTAGAACAAGAAACGGCGCTTGCGCAGTTCTAACTGAGAAGGCTCGCCCCTTTTCGTGAGCTGGTCCCGCCGCTGCTGATGGGCTTTTCCCCTTTTACGCCCCTGCGAGGTTTCTCAACCGGAATCTTTCCCCTGATCTCTCTCCCGTGCAGTGAAGAAGTCGAAACCGTCTCTTACCTCCCCCTCATGGCCCTTTTCGGACGCCCTACACTTCCGCTTGATTCGGACGCGCCACCTATATTTTCTTTTCGGCCCCAACGGCGCTTTTCACCCCGTCGCATGGCTCGACCTGGGCGACCCCTGCGTATGATAGCCTCCCGCTAAGAGTTCCTTGACGAGTTGCCCCCCTCGCTGTTTTCACCGTATATCCTTTGAATCTTTATTGGGTGGTTCGGGCAAGTTTTCTTTCCTTTTGGGTTTCGTTTTCAGTGCCCTCCCATAACCTTGCTGTTTCCTTCAATCGGACGCTCCCAGACGCGAGAACCCGTGATGGCCGTCCCGAGTTCAACGGCGTTCCCTTTTCCCACCAGCGGTGGGGCACTGCCTGTCCCTCCATGCTGTCTTTATTCGTGTCACTGGCGCCCGTCCAAAAGAAGGATCTCCCAACAGTGGAACCTGCAGTGCCTCTAGCTTTAAGTGTTTAGCGCTCCATTTTGGCTTGCCCGGCAGTGAGTCACACCCCCTTTTGATTGTCGCCTCTGTCGTCGCGCAACCACTGGTTCGACTCTGTGCGGGCGTGATTCCCCAGGAGAGGTTGCCGTACGCTTGTCAATAACCCCCTTTTTTGTTTCTCCCCTCGCAGGCCGTCTTTCGGCCCCAGGGCCTTGCTTCCGGCTCGGTCCTTCGGGCCCCCCCTTAAACACTAGAGACACTTTGGCCTTCCAGAAAGCGCAGCCCCACCCGACGCCTGGGCGGCTTTCCTTGATGTCGTCTTTTTTCCGCGCGGGCTTCGTCCCCGGCCAGACCAGGGTTTTCCCCGATACGGCGCTTCCCATCCACGCCCTCTTTCCCCCCCCCGTCCGTCCCCGCATACGTCGGCCGCCTTTCTGCACATCCCCTCTTGCGCGAGTCTGAGCATCTCCTTCGTTCTAAAATGATGTATGCGTCCGCTCGCTATCTTTCGACGTCCCCGCTGCCCGTCCTCCACCTTTTATGTTTGCATCCCCCAATCGTCTCGTGTAATGGGTCCCTCCCCTCTCACCATTTTGTTCGGCGTGTTTTTCACTGAACGTGAAGGTTGTCGAGGACACTCGGACTCTTGCCGGCGGTCTCCTTCCTGAAGCGGTTCTGTCCTCCTTTTTTTTTGTCGACCCCCCCGCTGGTAAAACTGTTCATCCCAAACTCCCAGTCATGACAGCTCCTTAATTTTTGTTCCGGTGGTCCCCTTCTTTTTTTGGGCCTGTGTCTCCTTTGTCGATGCTGTTTGGAAGGCCACTTCGCCTCCCCGCGTCCGATTGCGATGATGCCTATGGGTGGTCCGTTTGTATCCTAGCGTCTTCTTCCCTTTTGCATTTTCTCCTTTATGTTTGAAGGGCGGGCGCTCGACTTGGACCCTGGTTTGGCGCACCTGTGTTCATGGACGCTTCCCCGCCCCTCATCTTGCGACTTCTTCGTTTTGGTTAAGAGGGGATTTTCTGGTCCCTGTCATTTTGTTGCTTCCTTCTGCACGTCGTGCCTCCCACTTCCTCGAGGGTCGTCCGTTGATGCCAAGCTGAGAGGCGTATTTCCTTGATCGAAGACACCCTCGAAACTCGTGCATCTCCTCCGACCTTCCCGTGCCCGCTTTACTGCCCCCTTTTGTGCCTCTTTCCCCCGTCAAGACCCCCCCTTGTCTGTTGTTGGTTCAGGACACCCCTCAGACGGCGGGCGGTGTGGTTTACCACCTCGATGGCTATTGTGGCGCCTACCCCCTTACTAACTTTTGTCCGCCGAGGTTTCGTTGAGTGTGTTTTTTGTTTCGTTCCTGTCACCCACTACCTCTTCCTCTGGAATGTCGTACCTCTGTGGGGGGTTTTGCGTCCCCCTCGTATGTCATTCGCGTTCGGCCCTCACTTTTCTCGATTGGGCTGCTTTTTTGGTCCCCTTTCCTTTTCAACTCACCCCTCCTTTGAGAATCCGTTCTCTGGCCCAGTCTTTCCAGGTGTGGAACCTTGCGTTTCTTTGTTTACGGACCGTCCCGCCCCCGCTTTTTTTTCATTTTCTACCCTCCCCCCGGTGAGAAACTGGCATTGGATACCCCTTTTTGTTGGAACCTGGTGTCCCTTGTACAGTCGTAGTCACAGCGGGTCTTGCTTCGCCCTTGCTTTTTCTGTCGACTCTACTGGGTGGGTTAGGAGATAGGTCTCGCCAACCGTGTTTCACCCGGCGTTCCCTTTTTTTTCCCTGGTACAGACTTTCTTGTCTTCCTTCGTACTATTAGATTTTCTGTTAATAAGTGTTTTGCTTGTTGTTAGAGATATACGACGGGGACGACAATCTCCTTTGGCCCCCTTTTTCTACCCTTCCCCCGGCGGGTATAACGGTGTTTGTTATGCTGAACCACCTCTCCTCCATCCTTCCTAGAGCTGTTTCCCTATCCCGCGCCCCTGTTTTTGTTTGACGACCGAGTTCACCTTCTCTCCAGCTCCGCGGCGTATCCCAGAAGCAGTTCTCCCCATGGCCGTGACGATTTGAGGGTAGCCTTGCACCCTGTCTTTTGCCGAAAACCTTTGTCGCGTTTCAGATGGATTCCTCAGGTTAGCCTCCCTGATTTTTTTTCCGGACTCTGGTCTGGCTCAGTATCCGTTACACCAGGGGGAAGCCTCGTTCTATACCCAAGGTCGTTTCTACATAGATCAGTCAGTCTTCGTTTCGCACCCCTCTTCCCTTTTTAATCGTATATGGATGTTCAGCGTTATGGACCAGCTTTGATCGGCACGCCGTTTTTTTTTTTGATGCCGCCTGTGTCTGCGTGCCCCCCCCTCACCTCACCTCTTAGGTCGATGAGGAACCCCCCCCCCTTGGCCCCGTTCGTCTTCCTTTTTTTTGACATATACAAGGACCTCAAGCCTCTCATTTGTTCTTGATTCACTGAGTTTCCCCGTGGAGTGTTTACGTTCCATGCTCTTGGAAATCCTTTCACGGTGCGTCTCTAGCCTTCTCCACTGTTTAGAGATAGTTTCTTGCATCTCCCTGTTGCTCTCTTAGAGTTTAGTCCCACTTACTCCCATCGGAGGTGACTTTGAAGGGCCAGCAGCGTTTGTATTTTTCTTCTCCCCCCGTGCCTGTGACCGCCATCCCCCGATCCCAAAACGTTCCGCTTCTCAGGATTCTTTTTTGGGTGAGTTTCGTTATTCCTCGTCCAGCCTGGTTTTTTATGGGCCGTCATGAAGGTTGTACCCAACGTCTGACTCCCTCCGCTTCCAGATTTTTTTTAAAAGGGTCGTGTCTTCTGTCCCCCCCAGAAAACGTCATCTTCCGCGTCGAGGTTTTCATTCCCATAAATTGGCCCATGCCATCCTGCAAGCTGTCTTCTTGGGGTACACTTACAAGGAGTGTCCAATTTGCCTTCTTACCGCTGCATGACGTTTCCCCTCCCCCCTGACACGACCGTTGCTTCCCTCCCCTCTGGGTGTGACCCACGTACCCGGTATCTTTTTCTCCTGGGAGTTGGATTTTTTCCAGCAATGGTTTCCTCGTCGACGGCCGTTGTTGAAGTATTTTTTTCACCTCCCGCTTTTCGGACCTCTTCGCGTCTTCCACCGTAGAGTGTCTCATTTTTACGCCTTTCTTTTCATCTACCTCGTTCCCCCGCCGCACCTGCGAGCGTCTGTCCTCCCGTCATCCTTTTCCCAAGAGCCAGCTTTGGTTGATTTCTTCTGATTACAGTGCTTGGATCTGTGTGTTTTCCTTGCAGTCTTGTTCGGTCTTCTCTTTTTAGCGACGCTGCAGAAGGTTTTTCCCCACGAGATTTGTCTTTTGTGAGGGCGTGTGTTTGAGTATGGCTCGCTTTTCGGATGGCGTCTTTTGTTTCTTACCCCGCGCCGCCGATTGCTGTCTTGTTGTAAAAAGGGCCCGTTGCCCCGGGTTTATTTGGGAAATCCCCAGACTGAGCTCTACTTGTCCCACCTGGCGTTGATGAGTCCTTCTGTACAAGTGTTAGGTGTGTTTGGCCATTCCCCCGTCCCGCTCACTTCACCGCCTAGGGAAGTCTCTGCAGTCGATTTATTCTTCTCTTTGTTTTTTAGGCAAGTTTGTTTCCTCTCTTTTTGATGTTCCACTAGTAAAAGGGCCGACTGACCCCTCTTTTTTTGTTTTTTTTAGGATCCCGTATGCGTTAGCTTCCCGATTTTATTCTCAAAGCGTACAGGTTTTTGCACTAGCAATGCGCCGGAATTTGTTAGAAAATCTTGTGTTTTTTCCTCCCATCTCTGGTCACCTTCTTTGGTCTTTTTTTTTGCCTTGCTTTGCGGCTTTAGGGTTGGCGACTCGTGGCTTCGCCCATCGTATAGAAGGGCAAGTTTTCCGGTGCCTTAACTACTTTTGGTTCCCGAGGATCTGCGCTCCATTGTATCCCCCCCTCTTGAGCTCCCCCCCCCTTCTCTTTTTTTTCCCTTCCGAACTTTGCCCCACCCCTCTCCGTTACAGCTTTTTCGTCTTTTTTTTTGACGCCGGACGTCCATCACTTTTTTTATTCTTCTGTTTCTAGTCTGATGAACCTTTCACTCTCAGTTGTAGTCGATTCCAAAGTACGCCCGCTCTCCCACCACTTGCCCTCTCCTCCCCCTTCCCCTATTCCCCTGCCTCCGGTGACCACATTTCCTTTTCCCTCGATGTGTTTTTTCCCCAAAGGACGAGTTTTCCCCCCATTGCGCGGCTCTATTTCTCCGACCTGTTGCGTGTCGCGACAAGCCCCTTACGGGTTCGTCTCGCGCTGGTTGGTCGTCGTCACGACCCACGTAGGGCTCATGGGCGATCGATTGGTTTGTTCACCCTCCCCTGCTGTTCGGTTTATTCACGTGGTGTCGTTTGATCTGTGGTTCTACGCCTTTTTTCTTCGACTTCGTTTCGCTTGATCACGTTGATTGAGGGCGTTCCAAGGTTTGGAATTGGGAATAGGCCCGGGTGATTTACCAAGGCGGTTGCTGGCCGGCGTCGCTCTTTTTTTCAGAAGTGTGTTTTTTCTCTCCTGCGCCTGTCTTTTCGAGAACTTTTTAAGTTGCGGTACCTCCCGCCTCCCGCGAACAGGTGTTGTTGAGACATTAGATCAACTCTACTCTTTCCCGGCATGCCCGCTGCGATACAGGCGCGCCACTTGAATTGCGCACCGGCTACGATGAGAGATGAGGGTCCCGTCCTTGGTGTGTGTTGACTGAAATAGATAAACGTGCGCTTTAGGATTATTTCGGACTGAGAATGTTCTCAGTGCTCGTTCTGGCCCTAGTCTCTGATCTTCGTTTTTCCCCCGCGCGGGCTTTGTCGAACTTGGCGTCTCGTTGGCGCCCTTTTTTTTACCCTATCTCGACGCCGGCTTGAGTTCGCCGCTTACTTTCTTTGCCGTCTACAACGTTTTTGCCGCGAGCCTCCCCTTTCATCACTCTGCGACCTTTGTCCGTCGCGATCGTGCCCTTCTCCCCCCGTCCTTTTCTACCCCCCTCCATGGGGCGGTCGGAAATTCGTTTGACCTGCCAGTGCTCTGTCTTTATCCCTCCCTGCCGTAGTGTTTGCTTCACCCGGCTTCGACACGTTCCCTTTTCGCGCGTCCCCTTTGTCTTGGACCTTTTGCGCTTTGTCTTTCCTCGAGTTGCAAGAGAATGTTCAACCTCACTTTCATCTTGTATGGGGCTGTTGCCTTGGTGGCTCGGCGGGTTCTGGATTTGCAGCGGTCCTTCCCAGACCTGTTCTTTCTGTAATCGGGACGCCGATTCTCCCCCCTTGATCCACACTTGCTGGGCAGTCGTAAAACGCCCCCCTTTGTTACACCAGATGTTTGTGGGCCTGCGCGTTTCCCTAACCAATTCGTCCCGGTCTCGTCCACCAACGGGGTGTCTTAGAAACCCGGCCAAGTTTATAGACCCCACGTTCGGGCACCCAACCCCACAAACCCAAACACCCACCCCCCTGGGGGGGGTGGTGGGTGTTGGGTGGGGGCGGTGGGGCGGTGGGGGGGGGGGTTGGGGTTTCTGGGGGTGGGGGGGTTGGGGGGGAGGGCCCGTACGGCTTGTTCTTGCCAAAAGGACGTGCGCATTCTTTTCCCAACACCCTCGCGGGGGTCTCCTGGTCTTGAGCGTCCACACAGTTGCGACTTCCGGAACGCGAGCCGTGGGGGGTTCCGCCGCTGCTTGCTAAGAACTATTAGGATGTAGTCCGCTGTCCTCTCTTCTTCCAGCCTTAAGTCGGATTCTTTTCTGTGAACGCTCGAGGAACCACCAATTTCTCCCCTTCCCAAGCTGTTCGGCCTCGAGCTTCCTCGTTTTGATTCAGTTTTGCGGGTTCCAGGCGTGTCTGCCCTCTGTCTTTCCGCCTGGTACCCCCCTCTTGCCAAAGATAGAGCGACATTCCCCCTCCCACGGTGTGGACCCGACGTTTTTTTGGTGGGTTGGTTTTGTTTTTTTTTTTGCCAGTCAAATCGGTCTTCCGGTTTTTTGACCCATTGACGTCGGCCGAGGGAAGGCATCCCTTTTTGCGGCCGACTACCCTTTTCTTTGTCGCTGACGCCCCTCTGTCCTCCTCCCCCCTCTCCCATTTTCAATTCCTACCCCCAAGTCTTGGCAGTATTGACCTTCCTTAAATCATTGCTTCGTTGGGCGTCTGTAATACGCTTCTATGGATGATCTTTGTCTTCCGTGGAATGGGTGGATGTTCAACCTTCGTTTTATCTTCTTGGGCCCCTTCATCCGTGCATTTCTCCCCCAACCTCCTTTTCATGCTTCCCTTTACTGTTTGTCGCCGGCTTTAGAAACAGCTCGTTGTCGTGCGACCTGTTCGATGGGCGGCTGGTTGACTTGCATTCGCCCTTTTTTTTTTCCCCTCTTCCTCTTGCGATGGCACTATTTTTTTTTTTTGCCCTCGGGCCGGACCCTCTGTGCTGCTCCCCTTTTACTTGGGTCTTCGCTTCTCATTGATTGTTTTGTTGGCCATTGCATGGACGGGTATCTCCGACCCTGATCCCTGAGACTTTCCTTCGTTGTGAAGTAGGGGATGTTTTCGGTTCTTATCCGGAAGCCCCCGATTTTCCTTGTCAAATTCCTCGAGTGGAGTAAAGTGGACGAACTTTTGAGCGCGCGGCGCCTCGATGAACCTCTCACGCGAACCGCCCTTAACCCCCTCACCCGGACCAGGCACCGTCCCGTCTTCGTTGGCCGCATTCAGCCAATCACTTTTTTTTTCCTCCATTTGTTTTGTCTTTTACCACCAATCCTCATCGAATTCTCCGGGTTTTTGTTACTCATCTCGATGTCTATGGCAGTCTACCCATACATTGCCTGTCGGGCGTTTGCGTCGTGTAAACTCCCGTCCTCTGGAAACTAAGGACGTGCGAAGTTGTTGGCCTGGCGCGCGACTCAACAGGCGTCAGCAACCTTTTCTCCCTATTGATGCGTTGGTCACGCCGACTAATAAGCTCTTTTTTTTCTGATAGTGAGCGCAACCCTCCTCTCCCAGTCGACATCTAATTAGGTTGGGACCTCTTTTCTCCGAACAGGGAACAATTTTTGATCGCCGTGTCGGACTGGGGGGGTCAAGTTGAAATTCCTTTTAGTTCTCCCCCTTCCTGGGTGGTTTTCTGGTTAGGTCGGCTCGGAGTGCTGGATTTGCGTTGGGCTCCCCCCGTGTCTCACCCTCTCTTTTTTTTTTGACGATAGATGGGTCGTCCCTTACCATCTCTTTTCCCTCTTTGTGTTTGTCTCTTGATATACGTATTTGTTGACCACTGAGTCTACCCGTGCCACCCTGCCAGTCGGTTCACCGGTGGACGTCGACCACGTTTCCTCCCCCAGTCCTTTTGATGTAGAGTGGAGGAACCCTGAGCCCCCCTCCTCTTTTACGACGTGACGCCCCGTTTTCTTTCCGATCCTTCCGTTCGTTCGCCGGCCTTAGTGTCGAGTAGTTCCACCATCTTTAGCTTGCCTTGCCTTCCTTCGGGCGACACTTTTTTTCGAAAGTCCTCGGATATGTTCGGCTCCCCCCCAGGCCCGTTGTTTTCTCTGCCACTTTTCTTCGTTGACTTACCCCTCCATCGGCTTTGCGAAAACCCACTACGGACTTCCGTTCATCGGGCGAGATTTAGTTTTTGGTGCTACCAAGTGCTATCTCCCGTACGCGCTGCCCTGCGTTAACGCCCCAATACCCTCTGAAGTCTGAGCCCCCACCACCCGGACTCCCCCGTCGATGTTGGTTTCTGGCTCCACCCAATTGGGTCCTGTTGGCCAAGGGGGACTGGAGGGGCCGTTGACTTGGGCCTGGTCAGGTAAGAAGTCGCAGGGCGGTCGCTGTTCGAGTAGTTCCGATACCCCTCGTCTTGCCTTTTAGTTCCCTTTACCACCTTTCATACTACCCGGAGATCGTCGCTACATGTTGCTCCCCCCCCCGCCTTTACAACTCCCCTCTCCCCCCCCCACTGACCGGTCCGATTCTCTATTCTTTTGTGGGTCATGATCGTATGCCCCCTTTGGCCGTCCCCCCTGTTAAAACTCGCGCCGTTCGCTACCAAAGCTGCAGCCTACGAGGAGTGCGATGTTGTCCCGAAACAGCTTGGCCGCCCTCTCCCCAAGATGAATTTTTTTTTTTTTTGTTTTTTTGTGTGTTGGTGTGTTCTACTTTTGTTGGGACTTCAGTCTTGACGTCCTTCGACGAGGTGTCCCGACGGCGTGCTCCCTTCCCATTTTGTTTACCCCTGAGCCTTTTTCTTGGTCTCCCTTCTTTCGAGCGTTTCCCAGGAACTATTGAGCTCCAAGCACGCGTCTGTTTACAATACTCTGCTACTTTCTTCTTCCATCGTGGAGTTTTAGCCTCGCCCGTGTTCCGAAAAGTCCTCTCAGCCACCTGGATTGGCGGTGTCTTTAGCCTCCTTCTTCCAGCTCTTTTTTTATGTCTTCTCGAGGGTGTTCCGGGCTTGTTTCCGGATTAGAGGTGCGAAGTTCTTATGTCTGCTTTCCGGCCTGTCCTTTTCCTTTTATTTGATTTTCTCACGGCTGCGTTCCACCGTTTCGTTTAGTCCATGGCTATGTTCACCCCCCTGCTTGGCCGTTCTGTTAACTAGCCCGATCTCTTTCTTGCCCCCGGTTGTGGTTCGGCGGGAGAACGTTTTCGCTTGATGGTCTCATCCCCCGACTGCGTTGCTTTTTTTTTTTTTTTTTGGTGTCCCCGATTTTTTTGAGTTAGTTTTTTTGAGTTCCCTCAGTAGAGATTTGTGTTGATTTTTTCACGAACGTAGAGGCCTACCCCTTGACCTATTTCTTTACCCGTTTCGCGCGGTAAGGGTTTTTTTTCTGAGCTTCTCTTTTTTCTTTTAAATTTCTTCCCTTTTCATAACCCTTTGGTCGATCTTCCCCTCCGGCCAGACAATCTTTTGTGCTTGCCGCCCCCTCTTCTACGCCTTTTGTGTTTAATCCTTTCTGCCGTTTCCGTTTTTGTTTTTGGGGCGGATTTTTTCCTCCAGTGTCCCATCCGGGTGCAAGTCCCGGTTTTTTCCGCTTCTTTTGGTGCCGCCATGAGTACATTTGAGAATAACGGCAATGGTGTGTTGACCTGTCAAACGGCAACATTATGTGTTTTCCCCCCCTCAGTTTCTGCATGTGAAGCACCCTTCTTTTTTACCCTGTATTACGGAGTCCGTCTACTTCTCCCCTGTTAGTTCTATTTTTTTTGACAACCCAAAGCGT
>Ga0179593_1330825_pt1 | contig 13685 bp, 23 predicted proteins | sample CZODoug2_1_08_16_FD_185931 | JGI IMG/M metagenome (GOLD analysis project Ga0179593, IMG submission 185931) | Vadose zone soil fungal communities from Angelo Coast Range Reserve, California, USA - CZODoug2_1_08_16fungal (PacBio error correction) | ecosystem: Environmental > Terrestrial > Soil >... | reverse complement strand
AGCTGTTGGTGCATACCTGCCCACACGATCGAACTATCTTCCTCCATCGCGTCAGTTATTTTCCCCAATTGGTACCTGTCCTTTGGTGCCGTCACAATCTCCGTTTTGCGAGCCTTTCTTTTTCCCCACAGGTGTAATGCCGTGTACTGTAAACCTCGTTCCTCTTTTCCGAACTGGCCGTCCTTCAACTCTTTGCCTTTTCCTTTTTCCCCATTCCCCCTCGTTCTTTGTCCACAAAGCGAGTCTTTTTTTGGCACATTTTGACCCCCGAACGGTTTGTGTTGGTGAAACCTGATCATTGCATCTTTTTTTTCCCTATATGGCCCTTGTGCTTTCTTCCCTGGCCTTTTCCCTTGCCTTTCATACCCCCACTCACCCCCCCCCCGTGGGTTTTACTGTAATCGGACCCGGTAATTTTCCTCAATTTCGGGGCCACGTCCCTTACCCCTTCCCCTGTTTTGTCCCTTCTGTTCCCCCCTTTTGCGCTTCCCATCCCATCTGACCCCCCCCTCCGCCCCCCCCCCGGGCCGGATTTTTTTTTCCGTTTTGCTTTTTGTAGACCTGTGCGTTACTTTCAATTTTTTGTTTTTTTTTGCACTAGTACTTGGGTATTCGCTTTGACCAAACCGGACTCTTTTGCCATTTCAGGCCAAGCGTTTTTTCGCTACTTGAAAGCAAACCTTTGTCGGCACCCCAACTTACCCCCTTTTGGTCTTATTTTTGAAAACCTCACGTAGTCCACGCAAACGTGCCCAACGAAAAGCTTTTGAGGGTTCAGTTGCTACACGCACCCCCAACTTCTTACAGTTTTCCCCATTTTCTAAAGGTTGGAGTGTTTCGTTCTTTTTCCATGCCTTGATGCAGGGTTTCATTTTCTAACTTTTTCTCCTGTTTTTCTTTGCACCCCCTTCTTTCTCGGACCCATTTCCAAACAGGTTTCCCTTTCCCCCATAACCTCCGAGTTGCTTGGTCCCCCCCTCCTCCGGCTTTTATCCTTCCCCAGTTGCCCCCCCCGTCACCCTCCAAAACAAACCCCCTTTCTTTTTCAAGAGTACTCTTTATTTATCGGTTAATTGCTCATTTTTGAAAAATGTTTCGTCCTGCATTATTTCGTCTACACTCTCGCGCCGAGGCCTTTTCCTTAAGTTTTCATCTCCCCCCCCCCCCCTTTCCCTTTTTCTGGCTTGTTCACAAACTTTCATTTTGTCATTCCATTTGCCCCCGTCTTGCTCTTTTTGATTCTCTTTTGATCCCTCTTTTTTCCCTTGTTTTTTTTTTTAGTGCATGTACAATAAGTCTTTCTTTCAAAAACCAGTGTTGGTTTTTATTTGGTTCACCCATCATTCCCAGGCTTTGCTTTCCTCCTCCAAATCTACTTTCGTATTTTTTCCCCCCCAATCCGCTTTTTTTACGATGCCCTTTCCCCACAAACCATGAAATGTTTTGTGAGGTTTCTCTTGTACAGCTTTTTTCTATGTGTGGGTGTTCTTTTCGTCCCCCGATATTTTCCATGGTGAAGCCCCTGGTTGAACTGGACCTTTTCACCTGTCACCACGTTTTCAAACCTGTCAACAAGTAGTCACGGCGTCATCGAAATTTTTGCTTCCCCCTTTGGTCCTTTTCCCCCTGGATCATTCTTTTTTTACACTCCGTTCCACCTTTTTAGGCCTGCCTGGTTGATTTTTAAAACCGACGTCTGTTTCTTGCTCTCGTCCTGTCGGTTGGGGTGAGTCCTCTCTGCGCCCCCCCCCCACCCTTTTTTTTCGTGCTACAATTTGTCCTGACGCGTTTTGTGAACCAATAAGTTTTTTCGGTAAGTGGTACTTATTTTTTTTTTTTTTTTTCTACCGATTCCCTTTTTTTTTTCCCAATTTTACCGCTTGTCCGTGGCCCAATGCTCCCCCCCCCTCTTTCCTTTTCGCCCGTCTTTGCTTCAGCTTTTCCGTTCGTTTTAAGAACCCAGCACATGTGTAACAACTTTTTTTGAGGATTTAAGGATTGGCTGTCCTCTAACAAGTAGCCATTCAAAGTTCCGCCTGCGCCTTTTCCCCTTATTTCAGTCCTTTAGCCCCCGCAAAATTACAACACCCAACCCAACACCCAACTACCCGCATCAACCAACCCCCCCCCCCCCCCCCCACAACAAGAGTGCTCACTAACAAGTTGAAGACGATATTTGTAGTTTTAGTAGCGCCAGTGGTGTTCTGCCGACCCCCATGTTTTGAACCACTTTCGTCAAAACTTCCTTCAGTCACATTCTTTGACTCCATGCGTTTCTACAACCCTCCCTCCGTTTTCCCTACAAAGCACTCCGCCACCCCTTGGTCGTGCCTTAGTTCCGTGGTCCGGGCATTCAACATTGAGGTCAATACCCCCCCCTTTTATTCATTCAGTTAACCCCCTCCTGCTCTACCCTTCTCTCCATCTCCCCTTCCCCAGCTGCCACCCCCCCCTTACACCCTTTTTTCAGGCATGAAAGCCTTTTTTTCATCGTTTTTTTTTTGGGGCTCGAGATAGTAATTAGTCGTCCTTTCCTTGGTCTTGTTGTCGACGTTCTTGCGTGATATGCGTCTTTCGGTATAGTCAATGGTCGTAAATTTGGGATTTTTTTCTCAGGTGGCATGCCCTCCCCAAAGGGTTCCCCATTTTTTTCCCTTTTGCGTGTTTTTCCCTTTTGTTTAGTTGAGGATCTTTTTGTTTTGGACCGGATTTATTGGCCTGTAGGCAAAGACAATTTGTCGTGCACTCTTTTTTTTCAGTGTTCGCCCTTTTTTGCATTTTTCTACCCTGGACACTTCTTTCCCATACACTCATTAGACGAGATTTAAACTCCTAAGTCTGATCTCTCTTTGTGATTTGTCCACTAATCCTCCTGGTTTTTGTTGCTCCCGAACTTGAATGGCTCCTTTTAGTCGGCCCTTTTTTTTTTTCTTTCATCTTTCTACCTCTCGGCTTTTTCTCGACGTTCTCTTGGCTTTTTTTTCCTGACCCAAATTTTTTCAAGGTGCCTTGAACGCATCTAATTCCTGCTCCACTTGGTTCGGTTCGGCTTTTTTCTTTCGCGGTAAGCTTTTTAATCGTTCGTCTTTGATCAAAGTCCTGTTTGACGGTGGGTAACAAACCCTATGTTCAGGCGTTTTAATCCACCCTTTCTCCGTCTTGTACTTTAAACCACGGTTTTTGGTTTGTGTTCGCAGAGATTTCTTCCCGCACCCTTCCCAGGTCTTCGAAATTTTTTTAAAGTAGGGGTTTTTGATTGTCCCAGCAACGGTCCCTTCCTCCCCGCGTTTCTTGACTTTGGGGCAACGTTTGTATCTGACCTTTGTGGTTTTGCCTTTTTGGTTTTAAAATTTTCTTTTTTTTTCACCGGTCTTGGTGACCCTTTTGATTTCACTTTTTCCACTTTTTGATGTGTTTTTTTTTTTTGGTTCTTTTTCCCTTATTTCCCCGTCGTTTGAGACAGCAACGCCAATAGGAAAAAATTTTTTTTTAAGTAGTCCCCCCTTAGTCACGGCTGTTGCTTGCTGTGGTTTTTTTTTTTTTACCACTCCCTGCCCAACAATTACGTGTTATTGGTTTTCCAATTTTAGCTGAGTGAGGATTTTGGCTTTTCTTGGTGGTGGGTAACCCCATAAACCCCCCCTTTCTTTTTCAACTTTTTTGGCCTTGCATTGTGGCTGAAAAACCACCAACCCGTTTGTTTGTTCCCCAAATTTTTTCTTCGCTCTCCCCCCCGTTTTGCGGGTCTGCACAAGCGGTTCAATAGGCCACCCCTTTCCTTGGGGAAAATCGTCAGCTGCGGGACGTTTTTATCTTGTGATCCTTAGATCTTGTTTTTTGTTTTTCTGGGAGTAGAATCCCCACTGTGCTACAAATGTTTGTTCGGATGCCGCTTTTTTCTTGACTGATAACCGTCCCACTCTTGCATTTCCATTCCTTTTTTTTTTCTTTTGAGTTTTTTTTCCTGTTTTTTTGCTTTTGCTTTGGTCACCGGTTGAAGTGGACACGCCACCTGGTCAACCCCCACGCCCATTTAGGTGGGAGTATCTTTGGCTAGTTTTCTTTTTGTTTTTGCCTTTGTGAAAACGCCTGGTTTCGGATCCCCAAAATTTTGATAAAGCGTTCTCCTGACTGCTTTCGGTCCCCCTTTTCCCCCCTTAACTTCCCCCCCCCCACATTTGATTTGTCTTTGGACCAGGACATAATTGGGGGGGCAGTGTCTTATCGTGGCTTCCGTCCGACTCCTTCGCTTTGGGCCATTTCCTGGTTCCCCTTAGTCCCTTTGCTCATCGGATGTTTGCTTTCCCCTTGTTATTTTTTTGCTCCCCTGTTCCCCCCGCCTAAATCCCCCCACGCTGTGTTGCCCCCTTGTTGCCTTTTTTTTTGCACCGATGGTCTTTTACTTGTATGACGTGAAACCATTTTTTTAGTTTGCCAATGGGCATTTTGGTAACTCCCTTTTCCCGCTGCCCTCTTCTCCCCCCCTTCCCGTTGGTGGTTCTTTTAGCTTTCCTTTGATTTTTTGCTCCTGGCAAACCCGTTTTTGGTAATTTCTCGTGGCGCCGCCATTCGCTTGTCTTCTCGATCTCCCCCTTTTTCATGGTCCTTTTAATTTAGGGAAGCCCCCTAGTTTTCGTGATAGGTTATCGTGCTTAACCAGTTTTTTGCATTTTTTTCCCTATTTCGTAGGCCTGTGCCCCCCCCTTGCCGTTCGTTTTTGACGTCCCACGTTTTTTTTTTTCACCAGTTGAATCCTCCAGCTTTTTCACGAGTGGAGCTTGGATGGATTATCGTCTCGGGCTGCAGAGTTTCCTTTCCCGGCTCGGATCGTGTCGAGTTTTCGGGCATTGCTTTTGGGACAAACCCTCTCGCATTTGCGGTCCTACCGTTTTTCTTTTCTCTTTGTGGGTGACCTTTTTTTTGTTCCTCTGGGCTCCCTTTTTTGCGATCATTAAGCTATCTTTTTCGTTTGTCAGTTTGAGCTGCCTTTTTGTGCGTTTTTTAACCGGCGCGTCGAACCTTTTTTTTCTCGGGCTTTCCATCTTTTTGACGCTTCGAAATCCCTTTTCTTTTCTTTTCCCGTGCGCTGAACACACTTTGGTGTAGCCTACTCCAACTCTTTTTTTCGCTTTTTTTTGTTACCCCCTCGTTTTGCACCAGAAAACCTGTGCCCGAGGTCTTTTTTTTGTTTTTTCCCAGTGACGTTGCGTCCCTGATTTTTGTCGATGGTTGGCCTTTCCCGTTCCCATTCCTTTGTTTATTTCTTTCAACCCTTCAGGATGCCCCAATTCGATCTCATGAAGTTGTTGTTTTTTGGGTCGTAGAGATGGCTGCTTTCTGTCTTTTTTAACCCCCTGCCTATTGGTTCCTTTTTTTAAAATTCCTCGACACCCGCCGCATTTCTCCTGAGCTTTACACCAACAACTTTGCGACCCCCCTGTTCTTCATTTTCTTTTTTTCGATTTTGGCTTTTAACGCGCAGTGTGAAAAGAGTTGTTTTTTTCCCTCACCCCCCCCCCCAACCATTTTTTGTTTTCCCGCCAGTTTTCGTGGACGGAATTCGTGTCATTCTGGGCTAGTTTTTCCGGCCCGCTTTTGAAAGTCTCTCGGACCCCCCGAGTTCAGAACGATGACTGGAATGACCAGCGCCCCCTTGTCGATACCCTTTTTGATTATTTATGATTCTCTCATTTTTTCTTAAGCTGCTCCCCGGTCTCCCCCCCCCTTTTTTACCACCCTAGTAAGCTTAGTTTTTAAATACTGTACACCCCCCCTAGCACCCTTTTTTCTTCCAATGGCGTTTCCTCTTTAAAACTTTCCCAAGGGTGTCCCCTCCCCCCTTTCCTTTCTCCGTTACATGGTTTCCCTGCCACCCTTTACCCCCCTGTCGCGCATCCAGACAGTTTTTTACCCTCCCATCGCACGCATTTTTGCACCTGCTCCCGTCTTTCCCTTTTTTTACCGTTGACTCTTTTGCCCAAGGACTGGGCTTTGTTGTTGGAACACCTTCCTCCCCTCCATAGGCCCCTCCCCCTTTGTTTCCCCACATAGAAGTCTCATGGCGGCTCCCCACTCGAACCGGTCCTCCAGAAACCCCCATTGACCAGCGATATCATAGACCCGCCAAGGGCCTGTCCTTTTTCTTTTTTTTTTTCCCCCGTATCTCCCTTTTTCACGTGATTTGCAAAAGCTTGCTCCAACCTAATCTAACCCTTCTTCCCACCCCCCTCCCCTTCCCCCTTTCTTCTTTGCCGCTTCCCCCCCACAGGGGATTTACCCTCTCTAGTTGGGTGAAACCATATCCTTGCTTTTCCCGTCGCCTCCCGTTGCAATGATCCCCCGTGCCAATCCCCCCCGGAACACAAACAGTTGTTTCCGCTCTTCGTTGCCGTTGTCAAAAACCTTTTTTGTTTTCCTCCCACTCAATTTTTTCACAGCTCACATGACGCTCTGCACCCTCCCTCGTAATTCCGTTCCTTCCCCCCCAAATCGGAATCCTTTTTTTTTTTTCGACTTAACGCCCCAAATAGTCTTTCCCCTTTGCCCCCCCCCCTCGTCCCCTAAAGGTTTTGGATTTTTGCGGCCTTTTTCGCGGGAATTCCGGCTCCCCGCTTTTTCTTTTCCTGTTTTTTTAGCCGTTTGAACCCCCTGTGTTTCGCCGAATGTTTTTTACACTTAGACTCCCAGCCCGAGTTTGCTTTGTCGCCTCCGTGCGAAATTCCCTCCCCTTCCCGCAAACCCTTTCACACCCCCCCCTTCAATGATCTCCGCTTTCAGGTTTTTTATTTCTTTTCGTTTCCCCTTTTCTCTTTTCCCCAATGTCGATCATCTAGGAAATCACCCATACGCCCGTCGCTCCTACAAGGTTTCACTTTCCCACTATCCCCCCTCTCTCCGATTTTCCCACCCCCCGTTTCCATTTTTCTTTACTATTGATTCGGCCCTGATCCTATTGATTTTACGAGTGTTTTTTTCTTATTTCTTTTTGTCACCCAATTGTTGTTTTTTTTTTCACGTTCAGTCAGTCCTATTTCTTGCACACCCCCCCAGGGGGGTATCTTTGTCCCCTATGAATCCTTTTTTTCAAAACTATAATTTTTCCGTTCAAACCCAATCCGCTTCGTGTTTCCTGATGTTCCCCGTCTTTCCTCCCCCCAGCTCCCTCGTTGGTCCTAGGTTTTTTTTTGTTTAAGCTTTCTATTGTTGTTTTTGTGCACCCCCTTCTCCATTGTCACCGCCTTGGGCCCTTTGCCCCCCCTTCAGAAGTGTTTGATCCCCCCCCCCCCTTACCCCTGTCGTCGGGCGCACTTCAAAGTGCCGGCTGCACTTCTTCAGGTGCCAGTTGTTTCCATCCCTTTGGCACGCGGTTCATGGATTACGGTAGGCATTGTGTACACAATTTCTGCATCACCCCCTCATTTTTTCCTTTTTTGTCGTACCGCCTTGGTTTTCTTAGAATATCTTGTGTACCCCAACCTTTGTACACCGTCGAATTTTCTTTCACATATTGTTTCCACCTCCCTGACTCTCTACAGCTCGCCAATTTTCCCAGGGCGTTTTAAGCTCACCCCCCTTTGCGCCCCCCTGGGTTGACTTCTCTTTTTCCTCTTTTTTGTTTTTTTTTTGCTTTTTCCCGCGTAATCACTTTTGCGGCAAGTAGTTACGTGGTAGTCGTTTTGCGGTCTCAGGAGCTCAAGTGTTCGTCCACCAGGTTTAATCTCGAAGTCTATGCAGGTCCCCCTCGTCTTTCTGCGTTCATGTTTTAGTTCTGTCTCTGGGAGTTAGTTTTTTTTTTCTAATGGTGATGGCTGCCCCCCCTTCTGTTTTCACATGCACCCCAACAGTTTTGTTGCCTTGCAGCAAGTGTTTGATTGGCTCCTGCGTTTCCCGACCAGTCCCTCCTCCTACAAACGCACGTCCAACCTTTTTTTTTTTGACCTCACGGTCGGTCATTGGCGGCATTCAGGAATCCCCAATCCCCTCCTTCCTTTTTTACCTCCCCTTAGTTTTAACCCCCGGGGCCAGGACTTATCCAGCAGTCCGTTTCTCCCCAAATACCCCTCTGGTCCGGTCAGACATACCCCTTTACATCTATTTTTTTTTCCCCCATAATTTGTTTTTGTCGGAGACTATATGCATAATGGTGGCGGTCTTTTTTGGCCGGACTCTGTTTTCTGCGATTCCTTTTATAGTCCTCTTGTGTAATTTTTAGGGTTTTGATTTTCTATTTTGAACTGTTTGTCCCCCAGGCCTTTAAAGTCTCCCCCGTCCCTTTTTTTCTTTCTTTGTTGTTTAGTGGTTGGTTTCCCCTTTTGACCATCGCAGCCGGAGCAAGACTTTTTCGGAGCCCCCTGAAGCTTTGTTAGGTGATTTTTTGTCGTCTCATTTTGTTGTCGGCCGTCCCCACTTACGGACTTCCTAACCCAGCTGGATGACTTAGGTGTTTTTTTACTGCCCGATTTTCGTGGTCGATTGCTATGCCTTTTCGCTCTTTTTCCCCCTTTTTTGCGCGTGACTTGCCTGGTTACGTTCGCGTGTTCCCTGCGTTTTTTAATTTCCGTTTTCCAAAGGAATTTTTTGCCGCCGGTTTTTTTTGATTTGCCGGCCAGGGCTGCCAGCCTGTGTGCCTCCCCCCGATCATTCTTTTTTTTACCAGGATTATTTTTTGCTTCCTTTGTTTTCTTCCCCCCTTTTGGTGGGGAACCCTTTCTCTTTTGCTCTGCTAGCTAAAGTCTTTTTGTGTCCCCACAAATTTTTCCAGTCTTTTTAGCCCCCCCCCCCGTCGACTTTCAGTGGTCCAAGGTGTGTTGTTTCTCTTCCCTGGTCTTTTCTTCCCTGCACCTTGCAGAATTCGTCCAACCATTCCCGTTTGTTGATGGCCATTTCCCCCCCCTGGCATACACCTCCTGGATTGGCACACTTGTGATCCTTTTTGCCTTTTGCTCCCCTGACCCCTCCGATGCAGGGAAGATTTTTGGTGTGGTTCCTGGGTATCCACGTCTTTTTTCTGATCTGACAGGGGCCTTTACACCCTCTGGTACCTTTGAGTCTTCGTTTGCCCAAGACCCCACCCGCCCATTCTTCAAACCTTGGACTAGAACCCCGTCTCGTTTCAGGGCGGTTTTTCTCGGCGTTGTCTTGACATTAGCCGTAAACTTCCTATTCGTTATTTTGTTTGTTCCATCGTCTCAGGCTCCCCTTGTTTCTTCATCAATGCCTTTCATAGGGGTCCCCCAATACCAATGTTTGTCCCCCTCTCTGGATTGCTTCCCACCACACACCCCCGTTGTGTTCCGAATCCCCCCAAACAGATAGTCCGAAGACTTCCCTTTCGCTCGGAGCCCCCCCCCCCGGCTTTGCCAATTTTTTTCCATTCCATTATTGGGACCCCATCCGAGGTCAAGTGTCCCTTTTTGTTCGCTTTTGTTTTTTCCCCTTTTTTTCCAGTCTCTTTCGTTTCCGGTTTTTAGTCCCGTCCAGAAGTTTTGCCGCTACACATTTTGTTGACCGATCTTTTATTTTCCCTCATCCCCTTCCAAGTTTCGCCCCTCCAACCCCTTCCTGTTTGTTTTTTTTGAGTTTTTGTTACATTGTATTGGCAAGGCTTCCTTTTTTGCCCCCCGGGCGGCGCCAACCCGCCTTTTTATTTTTCTCTTTTTTTTTTTGCTGACCCACCAGCACGGGTTTCCGCTTCTTTCCCCTTGCTTTTTAACGTGCGGTCAGTTTACGCAATTCGGACTGACTTTTTTTTTTTTTTTACACTCACCCCTATCCAAACTGTTAGTTCTCTTTTTGACCCTTTACACTTGGTGCGGTATCCTCTTCGCTTTAATCCGACCTTGATGGTGGCCGGATTTTTTTTGCTCTTATGTTTTCAGATCGGCGGGCTCATGTACCTTATTTTTCTCCCTATTTTTTTTTTCTTTCCCCTCATATTCGGTTGAAAAATGGATTTGTCGGTCTTTGTTTGCACGAGTTACTTTTCCCCTTTCGCGAATACCCAGGTTTTCTTCTCTTCCAACATTTTCAAGGGTTTTCATTTTTACCTTGCACCAGTCTACCCTTTTCCCTTCTTTGTGGAGTTGTTTTGTGGATTGAGCGTTCTCCCTTTTTGGACACCTGATGTTTCCTTCTCTTTTCGGCCGCGCACTGCGTGGTCTTTTTCACTCGGGTACTTCAAACGTTCGATGGTCTTAATTTCCCGATTTTGCTCCGAGTGGTCCTCTAGGGAACCCCCAAGTGATGTCTCTTATTGAGTTAAGGTGTTCCCCCCAGCCGTTTCGTTTACAGCCCCCTCCCCCCAATTTAAATTCATCTTTGACCACCCCTTCGATGGTTGCTTTTCTCGCTGCTTTCTTTTTTTTTCTTTTTCCATCGTGTAGGGAAGCATTTTTTCACCCATTAGGAAGAGGCGTTTAGGGACCCCTTTCCTTTTTCAACCAACTACTGTTTTGCCCTCTGCCCCCTTGAGACGTGCTTTTCGGGCTTGGATTTGCCCCCGTATTTCTTCATAATCCTTCTCCCTTATGTTTCTATTAACTTGCCCTGCTGACCCTGTTTTGGATCGGTAGACACGCCTTGTTTTTTTTTTTTCAAACTTTTCCTTTCTTGTTTTTTTCTTTTTTTTTTTTTTGGTCCTCCCTCTCGCTCTTTGCCCGACTTTACTTTTTGACCCCGCCCCATGAGGTCAACCAACGGTTGTTTTTGGTTTTTTTTTGCGACGAAACCCACGCTTTTCCTCGTACCTTTTTTGTGTCCAATTTTCTTCAAGGAAACCCTAGCATTTCGTTTTTTTTGTAATTGATTAGTGGCCCCACCTTCTTCCTGTTTCCTCTTTTTCTCTTTGGCCCCCTTCCCCGATTTCCGTAGAAGTAAGGTTGCAGATTCCCCCACTGGATCCATACTTTCTCTTTTGTCTCCTATCGTTTTTTTTTTGTTTGTTCGCGCTCTTTCATTCTTGCCCTTTTTCTTAACACCTTTGGGTCACTTTGCGGTCCCCCTCTCTGACCCTTTTGTCACTTTACGGGTGACCCCCTTACCCCACCCTGGGACCCTGCTCTTGGCCTTTTCCCTTTGGCTTCGGGCTTCTACCTGCTTCGCAACAAGCGGTTTTTGAGTATAACACCAACAACTTTTGTTTCCCTCCCTTTCTTTCAGTGACCCCTTCCGTAGTTGATTGCTCCCTCTTCGTTAGTGAAACCTCGACTTTTTTCTAAGTTTGTGCGTGACCTGATCAAACTCCCTTTTTTTCCAAGCGTTCCTCATGGGCATCATCACAAACTATCGATTCTTCTTCTATTATTTTCCCGAATGCAGTATTTTTTAATGTACAAACATCCCTACGTAGCCTAAACCGTTCGACCGGCCTGGCTTTTTTAGATTTGCCCTGTTTGACCCCCCCCCCCCCACTTTTCCCCTTTGCCTTCCGTTCCCCTCTCCCTCTCCCCCCCTGCTAAGTCCCAAATGCTGTGCCTCTGTCGTTTCCAATCCCCATCTCCTCCCTTTGTGTCCCCCCCTCCTCTTCCCTTTTCCCCCTTGGCTTTTTTTTGTTAAACCTTGCGTTCGCACACTAAACCCCGTTGGCGTTTTTTCCACATTTCCCGGTTCCGACCCTTAGTGTTTCCCCACCCCTTTGGTCAACTAGCCCCGTCGGTTTTTCATCGGGTTTCTTTTCTACCGGTACCCCTCCCCCTGTACCACTGACCTCTTTTATACGCCCCATTTCCTCCCACTGGCGGTCCTTCACCCATCGTTTACCAAGGTTTTGTCTCCCTCTCTTCCCCCGCCCAATTTCTTAACACTCGACCCACTTCCTTGACAGAGCTTCGTCTTGACCCCCACTTGCCGTTCCCCTGGCCCCTTTTGGGCACCCTCTGTTTTCCTGTCCCAGGTTTGACAATGGGGCCCCCTGCCCCCCTCCGTTTTTTCACAATCTGTCCCGTATTTTTTTTCAGGAAAACCCATTTTTGTGGCTTTTCCCCTTTTTCCCCCCTTTCCCCTGAGGACACACTGCCGCTCTTACCCCCCATCTAAGCCGCTGTCCCCACATAGACTCCGCGGCTGAGGTAACCCCCTCCCCCCCCCTGTCTGGTCCAACGAGTGCAATCTTCCAGTTTTTTGTCGTGTTTTCGCTTGCTTTTTCTGTTCAGGGCCTTCTTTCCTCTTTTTAAGTTTGTTTACCCCCACTGATTTCGTTGAGCCCCAAAGTCCCCTGTGACTCCCCCCCCAGATTCCTCTTTTTCTGGGTCTCCCCCTCCGTCTTCCCCCTTAAGAAGGCCCCCTCCCACCATTCAAAACCCAAATCAAATGTGATTCTCTTTTGAGTTATCTGGTTCCCATTCATAGTTCCCACCCAAGTTTTTTTTTTTTTTTCTTTTTTTTTTTTTTCCTCCTCGCCTTTTTTCCCCCCCCGCCTTTTTTCGAGATATCCATGTTCCCTCCCTTACACAAACCCACAAACCCCCCCCCCCACCCCCCACCCCCCCCCACAGTTCCCATCTCTCCCGACATTTCCTTGTGTTTTTTTATTGTGCGACTCTTATCGCTCTTGAGCCTTTCCCTCTCTTCTCACCACACCCAGTTTTTTTTTTTTTTTTTTTCAAGCAGGTTCCCCCTCCCCTTCTCTGCCAAAACGGGTTTTGGTTTTTGCAATCCCTCTCCCCCGGTCTCCTCCCATATTCTTGCTTTCCCTTACGTTGACCAACCACTTCCGTCGTTTTTTTTTTTCACTTTCGTTCCTTCACCAGGACGCCCCCCCATCCTTCGAGGTTCTCTTAAGCGTTTCCTTTGGTGTCTTTCGATCTTTTCCCCCCTTGTAATCGTGTAATTTTCCCTTTCCCCCTGTTGCTGTTCCCCCCTTGAGAAAATGGCCCCCCCCCCCCTGTTAGGCGTCCATCTTTTACCCTTTTTTTTGGTGATTTTTCCTGGCAATCCCTTCCCCCAGGCCTTTTTCTTAGGCATTTTTCCATAGTGCCCCGGTAGGTAGTCCCTTGACTGTGCTTGAATTCCCCCCCCTCAAACGTTTACCCTTTGACGTCATTGCTTCCGTCCGTTTTTTTGCGGAGCCCTGTCCTCCTCGGCGTTCCCCACCCCATTGCTTCTCACCCCATTAGTCTTTTGCTCCCGGGCACCTTGTTGTCAAGTCACCCCCCAATCACTTTCTCCCTACCTCTGCTTACACGTCTGCAACCGTCTTAGTACCCCCCGGTCCCTCTCCCCTTATGTAAATTTCGTGCTCCTTGCTTTTTCCTTGTACGGTGCATACCCCGCCTTCGTCCCCCCTTCTTTGGCTTTTACTTCTCCCTTCTCCCCCCTGACTTTTCGTAGACCTTTTCACTCTGTCCATGGTTTTAATATCGCAGTTTGCATCGACCACGTATATTTCTTGTTTTCGCACCTTAAGCTTCGCTGCTTTTCTTCGCCTCCCCTTTTTTTTTGCGCCAGTCCCACTCGGCTCCCTCCTTCCCCAGCGATGCCCTGCAATTGTGACTTCGGGCGTCAATAGTACCCGTGTTTTTGCACCCATTCCCATACGCAATTTTTAGTGCCTTGGGATTACTTTTTCCCCCTTCGGGCCTTCCCCTTCTCCCCCCCCCCTTCCCCCCTCACCCCCCCCCTGTTACCCGACTGCTCTTTTTCTGATTTTTGCTGTCGCCACCCTCACTTTGTAAGGATAGCAATATCCC
>Ga0179593_1399608_pt1 | contig 13686 bp, 17 predicted proteins | sample CZODoug2_1_08_16_FD_185931 | JGI IMG/M metagenome (GOLD analysis project Ga0179593, IMG submission 185931) | Vadose zone soil fungal communities from Angelo Coast Range Reserve, California, USA - CZODoug2_1_08_16fungal (PacBio error correction) | ecosystem: Environmental > Terrestrial > Soil >... | reverse complement strand
GGGGTTGATCTAACGGAGCAATTGCTGAAATCCTACCGTTTCTGTTTTTTTTTACTTCCCGTGTCCAAAAATTACCCGGGTGAATACTCGTCATTTTTTTTTTTCAAATCCTTCGGACGTTTTTTTTTCCCTTGGAATGGTGAACCCTGGTTTTTTCTGTCTTGTCCCCATCGGCAGGACCAATCAGTTTCAATCCCCCCCCCCCCACTTGGTCAGGATCTTGTTCATGTGTGCAGCCCCCTTACTTAAGTCAAGTTTTTTTGCTGCGGAAGACCTTCGCGGTATTCTTAGTCCCGCTCTTTCCATGCTTTTTTGACTTGGTGGGTCCCCCCTTCCGACTTTTCACCCTCTTTTCCCCCATCGTCCCTGGGATTCGACCGTCCCTTTTCCAGTGGCCTTCCAACCTCTTGCGTTTTTTCTATTTAACTGTTCAATCCCTGGACTTGGTCCTCCCCCATGTACTGTCCCCCCCCGCCTCTTGTTTCCAAACCGCCGTTTGGGATTTTGGCCCTTTTTCCCCAAACCCTTGTAAACCTCTCTTTTCCGGATAAAGTTTGGCTTGTTTTTATTCCTGCTTGATTTCTGTTCTGTTTTTCCGGGTCACTTGACACCGTGATTTCACCCTTTGCTTTTCGTTCCTAGCCCCCCCTTTCCCAAAAAATATCCCCTTCTGCCCTTTCCCTTGCCATTTTTCTTCCCCCCGCTGTTGGCCCGACAGGAAAGTATATGTCGAGCTGGGGGGGGCGTTCCCTCCCCCCCCCCCCGACACGTCCCAAACCCTGTCCTTCCTCTTTTCTTTGTGTCCGCTTACGTTACTTGTTGAGAAGCGCCCTTTTTTTTTTTTTTCGCAAAAACTTCGCTGTAGGTTAGAACATTATTTTTTTCTGCTCCTGGGGAAGTTCAAACCGTTTACTCTTTCCACGCTTTTTTTTCCGGTCCCCTCCCTGCTTGCTGTTTTCACTTGGTGTCGTTTCCCCAAGCCTCTGATCGTTATGCCGTTGCTGCACACGCGTGGGCAAAATTTTTTTTTCCCCCCCCCTTTCCTTCCCGAGGTCTCCCCCGCTGCGCTGGCTTGCTCTTGACTGCCCTTTCTTTTTCCTTGGTGGAAAAACGAGGCTTAGTGCTCTTCCCTTTCGCTTTTCCCAAAATTTTTCCCCCAACGTCTGTCGATTTTTGCGCCAGACCTTCCCCGTTTCATCGCTTGACTTTTTGTACGGCGTGAGTGTCCCCACCCTTTCACTGACCCCATGGCAATGTTGATCGGCCTGTTCCCTGCCTTTTCACCTGTAGATGCTTTCTAACCTTACCAACCAACTTTCCTTCTCCCCCCTTTCTTGTGGCTTTTTTTTACGTCCCCCCTTTCCCCTTCCATTGCCCCCCCGGTTTCGCTTTGATTTTTTATTCCGTGGTCAACCTTTTTTTTTCCCCTGAGCCTTTGTGTATTGCAGGTCCTTGTCCTGAAGCACTCCTTTTGTCTTACTCCTAAATGCCGCCTACCACCTTTGGGTTATTCCCCCCCCCGACTGTGCAATACGAGCCGAGTTATGATTTTCCTCCGTGCTCGGTAATTCTGCCCCCACCCCTTTTTTTTGGCCCCATCATCTTTAACATCCGTTTCCAAGGTTTCTACCGGAGCCCTCCGTTGCCTTTCGTTGCCCTTCACCCCCTCCCATCTGTGCGTTGAGTTATCCTTCGGTGTCTTTTTTGGTTTTTTCACAACCTTGGAATTTGACTAATTGACTTGTCCCCTGCCCTCCCCCCTCCTTTCCCCTAACTTTAAGGCGAAGACAACCTTCTTCTACACGTTTCACCCCTCCCTTTTACTCTGAACTCAATCTTTCTTTTTTCCCCTCATTCCCAGGTTTCGCTTTTTACCGCTTTCGCGCACTCCCGCATAAGGTTCCAGCCCTAACGACACCCATCGGCGTGATCCTTGTTCTAGGATTTCCTTTCCCCCAAAAAAGTCACCTGATCAAATAATTGGCCCTCGACTCCCCCACTCGGTGTTTTTGCCTTGTGTCAAGGGCTGATTTTGTTCACCCCACCGATTACCTCCCCTCCCCCATTGTTATCACCGAGAACCACTGCGCGTTCCCCTTCACATAATTTGTTTTGCCCTGCTTCTGGCCACCAACAGGTGACTTAACCTCTTTTTCGACCCCCTGCAAAACATTTTTGTGGACAGTTGTTGAGGTCCCCCCTCCCTCCGTGAACTCAATCCATCCCTTCCACGGAAGGAGGTGCCACCCCCCACGGTCAGTATTTTTAACAAAAGCCTTCGGTCACTTCCCCTTTCCCTGCCGGCGACCGCCCCTTCAATCCTTCCAAAGGCAATCATTTTTCCCCTCCGTTTCCCCCCCCCGGCTCAACGGGCCGCACGCTACTGCATGTGCTCTTCCCTTTCTATTTCCCCTCTGTGCCAGTTTCATTATCCGCCTCACTCCCCTCTGCTCCCCTCTGTTTTTGCTTACGTCGTTGCAAAAATTTTTTCTTCACATCTTTTATTTGACCCGGAGAAAAACGCCGTCTTCCTTCCTCAGCCCCCCCCTCCCCTGTTGTGTAGCTGCTTTCGTTATTTAGTGGGATCTTCCTCTTGTTTTTGTTTCATCCGGCGCCCCCCCCCCCCGCACCCAGAATTTTTATCAATCCCTTTGAGGGAGATTCAGGTTTCTTTTACGTGACCAGACCTGTTTTCTCGGACAGCGATCACCATTACCGTATACCTAGTGACTGCACCCTCCAGCAGCTTGTGCTTTTCACCGGTCTCTTTTTTTTTTCTTTTTCAAAGGCAACGGGCCGTGCTCTTTTTTTTTTTCCTATGCTTCCCTCGCCTTTTACCGATCTTACCTTCTCCCCAAATGTGCGCTACAACCACTGGCTACCTTCAAATCCCACCCCGGCTGTTCCCCGTTCTTTTACCTTGTTTCCCTTTTGATCTTTCCCCCTTAGAAGAAGGATTAAAAAACTAAGTTCCGGTGAATTCCGTGATTATTCCTGCCATCATTTTTTTAACTTGGCTCTTTATTTTTTCCCCCTTTCCCCTTTTTTTTTTTTTTGTTTGTTTTCAGGAAGGATGGACAGCGATGTTTTCCCCAAGATGTCCTTCGTCCTTTCCCCCGAATTCCTCCCCCCACCCCCCTTTTTGAGTTTTATAGGGACCTTCCTCTCACCAGTTCCACCCGTGCTCAGTGCAGCCTGCTTCCTTTGGTTTTTTCCCCAGTGGCGCGCATTTGAATTTCTGACTTTACTTTTTTCCTGTCGTGTTGGATTGTTTTCGAAAAGTTGATCGCCGGATTCCCCTTTTTCTTCCTTTGGCTCTTTTGTTACCTGAAGACGTTTTCGTTTCTTCCTGCATCTTATTTTTTTTTCTTACTGGTTTTTTTATTTTCTGTTTTCGCATTTTCGTTTTTTGTTTCCGCGCACCCCCCTTTCCTTTTTTCCTTTTTCGTCCTTCTTTTTTTTCTGGTGCGGGACTTGCCCCATCACATCCCCACGCGTCCGATGCTTTTTCCCCCTACCGATTTGTTCCCCCCAGTTTCTTCCCCCCCCCCTTACGTTTGTTTTTTTTTTGTTTGCTATGCGTCCCATTTCGCGGTTTCCCCCTTCCCTTGCCTCGCGTTTGAAGGTGTGCAACACTTGCCGACGTTCAAACCTGGCCGGTGCTCCTTCTTTCTTTCCTGGGACCAGGTTTTTTTTTTTTGCCACTTTTCACAAGGGACTTTTTTTCGGATTGACAACACATTTTTTCGTGACCCTTTCTTGTCGTTTTCCCGGTGTCCCACTCTGTTTGTCAGGTCCCCCCCCTTTTTTTTTCTGCAATAAGAATTTTTCCTTCGGTTTTTTTGGTATTGCCCCCCATTAGTTTTGAAATTGACCCTTTGTTTTTTTTTTTTATCCGTTCCATTGATCGTCGTACCTAGTTTTTCTTTTTTTAATTGGTACATCTTCCTTTATGGCATCTGGGAGTGTCATCGTGCGCTTCGGGATTTTTTCCCAGTGGACTTCATGTCCCCCCACCCTCCTTTCTTGCCTGGGTCTTCTTCCCAAGTAAATTGACATTAGAACCCCCTGTGTTAAAGCAATGTTGTGCCCCAAGCCCACTTTGCTTTTTTTTGCTTTTTCCAAACGTTTCTGAGCTTTTCCTCCCCCCCCCCCAAGTTCCCAGTTTTTTTGGCCTATATCCTTTCTCCTTCAATCCCCCGATGGGTATCACATCGTTTTTGCGGGTCCATGATTTCCTTACATGTTGATATGGTACCTCCGCAGACTCTAATTTTTCCCTTCATCACTCCGGGACGTGCTTCGTGCCTTTTCTTCCCAACGGTAGCTTTTTCGTTTCCATTTTTTTTTCCTGGTATTCTTCCAGGTCGGGGCTTGTTTCTGGCAAAATATCTTTTGAGGGGGTGGTGTTTTTTGCATAAAGTTACAATGTTTCTCGTTGTTTTTCGTTTTCCGGCGGTTACAGTCAGGAATGCCTTTCCGTTTTCCCCAATTTCGGTTATCTGGGAGTCGGGGTTGTTCCCAATTCAATGATTTCAGATTTCCCTGGGTTTCCCCCCTTTTTCGATGGCATTTCCCCTCCTCTATGCCTGGATTTTTTAGTGATAAACATCCGGACGCTTTGCTTAGACAACACACCTTTTCGGTAACCCCTGTTTTTCCTTATGTTCCTTTTAACCCACAAAATTTTCCGGTCCCGGATCTCCAAATTTTCTTTTACCCATCGGTAATACATCATCTCCTCGTTCCTTTTATTTCGCCCCTTGTTTTGGGGCAACTGAGGTTTCCCTTCCCGTAGGTCCCCCTTTCCTGGCTTTTTTTCTGTTTTCCGTTCCTTTTGCGGTCAAACCCGTCTCCCTTTCAGGTGTTGTCCAACCCCCACCGCAGGTTTTTCAACCTTTTCACCCCTGTCTTTTGCAGAATTTTTTTCCAAAAGCGGTGGAATTGTAAGCCCCCCTTTCCCCACTCTTTGGTTCGAAAATTTGGGCTTGGTTTTTTCATTTAACTGTGGGTGTGTTTGTCTTAGTGTGCTTTATGCCCAAAGAGTTATTTACCCTCCCCCACGGGCGGTTTCACGATGTTGAGTAGATCCGAGGTTGTTAGAAGTTTTATAACGCCCTTTTTCACTTTTTCCCCCCCCCCCCCCCCCCCCTGGATTCCACCTTGAAGTTTTCCGGCTACCGCGGTTCAGCGAACTATTTCCACATTCCCCGGATTCTTTAAGGCGTCATTTTTATGTTTTTGATTGAACCCCCCACGTCCCACGTGCCCAAGTATGTTCAAAAAAACCATATCCAGGGCTCCTTTTTTGGATTTCCTTTAGGCCTTGGTAATTGATTAGTCTTGAAGCCCCTTCCCCCCACCCGTCCACATCAACGGTTCCCCCCCTCTTTGTTTTTTTCCCAAACCTTTTTGAACTCCCCTTTTTTTCCCCCGCCGGCCGGCGTTGTTTTGATTCCCGACAGCTCTTTCCCCTCCCGCCTTTTGCAAGACCCCAGCCCCCCCCCTTTCACCTCTGCTAAGCACCGTGCGTGGTTAACGTTTTTTTTTCCCCCCCTCAACTGTGCTCCTTCTACGGGCACAAAACCCCTTGTTTCCAAGCCCCAGAGCCCTTGCTCTTCATTTGGACGGCTTTTTTTTCCTTGCCCGCCCATCTTGTCCCCCCTTAGTCCTGTATATTTATTTTTCACGTCTTCCCGATTTGCAATGGCCCTGTGCCTAGGTAATAATTTATTGAGAGTTTTGACACCCGACACTCCAGTTTTGTTTTCCCCCGGTGTCCCTGGTGTCCTTTCCGGGACCCCCCCCCCCCGCCTTCACCTTGTGAACACAATTAACCCATTTTCCGTGGCCCACCCTTTTCCTTGACCCAAGAGAATTTTTCCAAGGATTTTCCACTTTGCCGGCTGTTGTTTCCACCGATTCGCTGCTTCTTTCTCGCCCAAGGGGCAGTGCCTCTCCCCCTTAGGCCTTTTCCACGGAGTTTTTTTGGTTTTGGGGCAAGTGATGCGGATTGATCTTCTTTGAAATTTCCCTTCCTGACCCAACTGATTTAGATTGAAGTCCTGGTTCCGGTTTCCTCCCTGGATTGTCCGTCCCTTTTTTTTCTTATTGGTCCCTGAACTTTTTTTGTAGAAGAGATTGTGACACCGTCCTTCGCCTCCCCAGTCGCTGGCGGGCCACCTTGCTTTTCTTTCCCCCCCAGTTGCCTGGCCTCCGTGGTTGTTTGGATGCCCAATTTCCGTTATTGGGAACCCCTGGCTTCGTTTTGGTTTTCGTCCCAAGTTTGTCAACGTTTTTCCCTGCATGATTTTTGACCCCCCCCTGGACGGCTTACTTTTTTTATTTTCCACCTTTGTACGGTAGAGCACTGTCCCACTCTTTTTTCCCTGCTCCCCTTGCCCCTTTTCGACCGATGGAACCGTCCGTTGATGATCCAACTCTTCTGCCGCTTTTTTTTCCCACCCCCTTGGCTGGTTCTGCGCTCTTCCCACCCCCTACATTGCCAAGTTTCGAACCCCAAATTGCCTTTCTTGTTTGACCCCCCCCCCGCCAGGCTTCCCCTTTCCCTGGTGAGTTCCTCAGTCGTCTTTCACCACCCATTCCCCCTTCTAAGGCCGTTGTCTGAGTCTGCGTGATCCCCTCCTGATTTTTTTTTAGTGGGTTATCGGCCGAGTCTTTGTCCAGTGTTCCCCAACGCCGCGGTTTCCAAACTTCGTCCGCCCCGGTGACCACCCCACCGTTCTGGTTTTTTTTACATTTTCCTACGTTTTTTTTTTGTTTTGGGGCGGGTGTTGACCCTTGTGAGCGCCTCCCCACGTGGCCTGCACGGGAACTTGCCCACCTTCGGGGTGCGAACCCATTTCAGGTTATGCTTTTCAAACCCCTTGTGGGCGGCCCATACATAAGGTTGCCCTCTGATTTTTCTCAAACAATCCCCTTTTTTCTATCTTTGTTTAAGTTTGATTCTGCAGTATTGATTTGTCCCCCTTATTCCCTTTCCCGCTCCAGGACCTGCGACTTAAGTTTCTTGTGTCCCTGCCGTTCTGACCCTCCATGTGAGTTTTGGCCTGGTGAAGGTCACACCCCCGTCCAAATTTTCTCGTTGTGCCCCCGTTCATCGCCTGGGCGTTTCTTCCCTCCCCCGGACGTAAGGAATTGCATGGTTTGGAATTAACCCTCCAGTCCGTGTTTCAAGATTTTCAATGTATTCCTCCATCCTTTTGAACCCCAAAAACCTTCCCAAACTCCCAGTTTACTTGTGGCCGTTCTTCCCGAGATTGTCTGCCGATTGTTTTTTTTTTTCAAATTCTCCCAACCCAATTTCCCTCTCTCCGTGTTTTGTTGAGCTCGTTATTACGTTTTTTTGGGAGATTCCAAAAACAATCGTTAGCCCTTTTCTTTTTTTTTTTTTCCCCCAACTCTTTCCCAGGAACGTACCTTTTTCCGTTGATGTCTGCACTTTTTTGACCCTCCTCGTCTGTCTTTTTCGGACCAAACTTCTGCATACCTAGTCTGCCTTTTTTTTTTTATATGTTTTCTTTTTCCCCCTTGGCGCCTGCGCACCAGTGCTTTGCCCCTCAGCCACATTTCTTTTTTTTTTTTTTTCCCCCACTTCACCGGCCCTGAGTCCCTTGCATTTAGTCCAGTTTTGCGGGTTTCATATACCTCTTTGCTTGTTTTAGGGACATTTCCCGGAACTGGAGTGATATACGTTGTCCCCTTTCCTCAATTTCATCCAACTTTCCCCCCCAACCCTTGGACGTTTTTTGTTCACAATTCCGGGCTTTATTGCGCCCAGCCCACCCGTGGTGGACAATTTTTTTTTTCAGATTTCAATTTTTTGTCCCAATTCCCCTTTGCCGGGTATTCCCCCCGCGCAGGTTTTTTTTTCGTTTTGCAATTTTCCCCACCCCCCCGCCCCCACCCCAATTCACCCCCTTTTTTTCACACATCACTTCCTACATTTTTGGGTCGGCCGCTTTCCCCCCTTTGTTTTCCATTTGGTCGCTCTCTTCCGTATTGAACATTCGCTCTCGATCTTTTCCCCCCGACGGATAACCCCCCAATAAAGTTGCGTCCTTTTCCTTGTTGTTTCCCTAGTCGGACATCACTTTTTTTTTTGCCTTTTTGGCCCCCTTCCCTGGTTGGTTTGCACAACCTCCAATTTTTTTCACCTTTCCCCCCTGGCGTTTTTTTGGATGATCAGAGTCGCCAAACTTTTATATTTAGCTGAGACACTATTCTTCCCCCCTTCACGGTCCTATAAATTGTGTTTTTTAAGTCTTTTGGCCCCCAAACTGAGTTTCAAGGCCCCGTCACTTTCTACCGGGGGACCAAACCCTTTGTCAAATTTTCCTACCCTTGTGTGACATTAAGGCTTTTCCCCACCCCTTTTTTTGGACGAATTTTGTTTTTCACCTTTTTCCCCCAAACGGCCTTATAAGTTTCATTCCCCCCAGTGTCGGGCAGGTTCATCATAGCGTCATGGTGCCTTTTTGTCATCGATTTAAGGACGTGTTTACTTCCCTCGAATTTCACTTCCTCACGTATTTTCTTTTTTTTTTCCGACCTCCCTGGAGACCCGGGTTGAAATTAATTGTCCCTGGCTGTCCCCCGCCCCCCGTTTTTTTTTAACGTTTCTTCTGGTTCCCCTTCCCCCTTCCCTCTCCCGGTTCCCTTACCCGTTTTTATGCCTCTAGCACTATTCTCGGGTTTTTAGGTCCCGTTCACCCTCGAATTCCTGTGTCCCCAAAACATTTTTTTCCCTTTTATTGGAAATTCCACTGTAAACAATCGCTGTCCTTTTGGCCCCCCCTTTCGTGTCTTTTCTCATTGCAGGCTGACTGGTTCTTTTTTTGGTCGTGGTCAATGGAAACCGGGGGCAACCGTTCACCCTTTGCGTTTCCTGGCTTCGTTTTCCGCTTGACAACCAAATACTAAAGCCGCCTGCCTTGTCCCCTTTCACCAGTAGTTTTTACCTTCCATCTTGTTCGCCTTTTTTTTTCGGACCTCCCCCTACCCGCCGTACAAAGAGCATTTTCTCTGTCTTGTTGCCTCTCCTGGTTTTGCCCTGTATTCTTTTTTTCCCTTTCCTTTTCTCCGAACCCACCCCAATGAAATGCTGTAAGTCTGTCACCCATTTTACAATGCCTGTTCTTGCCAGGGTGGTATTTTCCAAACAGCGCCCGTTCTTTTCATTCTCCCTTCCTTGTCTCATTCGTAAGCTTCTCTTCCGTTTTGATTCCCTATTGACCTTGCGTCAAATCTTTCCCCCCCAAATACTTTTCCTATCCTTTTCTGACCCGGCCTTATGTTGTTGATTGCCCTGTCTTTCTGTGTTTGGTTATCCCCCCCCCGTCCCACCACATCCCAAGCCGTGTCAGTGTTCCCCACCTCAACCTTGGTCTTGCGAAACAAGGCAGTTTTTTTTCCTAATAACGGCTTTGGAACTGTGCGCCGCCCCCCCCAGCGGAACGCATAGTCCTTTTTGCCGTGATCGGACTCTTACGCTTTCACTGGGGCTGCCTTCAAATTCCCCCCCGCCCAACTTTGAGAAAGTTTGGACCATTTGGGCTTCCCGTCCCACACTCTCTTACATGCAAGGGTTGTTGATTTGTGAACCGGAGTGGTAAACCCCCTTGTCCGTAGCCTGGTTTTTTTTTGAGTCCGGCAGGACTTTTTTCTGTGTTCCCAGACCGTTTGGGGGCGACAGCGATTCCTCCCATGCACCCTGGGTGTTGGCCTTTGTGCCCCCCCCACCACGAACTGTCAAAATCTTCTGCTCTCCTCTCTTGATTCTTGCCGTATAGCTTCATGGCGAGCTCCCTCTCCTTTTTTTGACCCCCTTCTTTTTTAAACAAGTAACAGGTGTGTCTCTTGTCCCTCCGTGTCGCGGTTTTTCTTCTTTGCCCCCAAGATTTTGGAAGTTTTTTATCCCATCCCTTTTAACACCCCCTGTCCCCCTTCCTGAGAATTGCCACAAAATTCCCTTTTCCCAACCCAATCACAAGAATTTGCCAACCACACGTTATCCCTGCAACTTTTTGCACGGCGTTTCGGGCCGCACTTCATGTCTTACCTATTTAATATGCAATATTTCAAATTACTTTTCTGTCCTTCCCCCAGGCGCTTGACCCACCTCTTCAGCTCAAGTCCCGGAATCCCCCTTTTTTTGAAGGGCGTAAGATTCCCTTTTTCCCCTTTCGTGGTGTTCTACAGTTTCTTTGCAGGCTTCTTCATGGTCCCCAGCCTACCTTTCTGTTTCCTATTTTCCTCTTTCCCAAAAGAGGGTTGTGGCATCGTGGATGGTCCCTTCTTTGTCGCGCCCAAACCACAGTCTTCACCCTTCTCCCTGAAAGCAGCCTTCGCGGCACCTGTCCCATAACATTGGTTTGCCTCTTTTTTTTCACTGTATTTGGCCACCCCTTTTTTACGGCCCCATTTCGCCCCCCCTGCAACAGAAAACCGCCTTGTGATGTACTTCTCACGTATCTCCGCCTTTTAATCACCTATTGCTCCCCGGCCGCGTGTCAAACCATGGACTGTTGATTGAACCTTTTCCTCAATAAAGCGACGTCAACCCTTCCGGTTAACCCTTAGCATTTTCTCTTTCCCCCGTTTTTCCTAGGTTTTGAACCCGGAGAAGGAGCCACAGCGTCCTCTACATTTGTTATTACTGCCCCCCCCCTTCACTTCTTTCCAGATGGTTCATTTATCCGCCTCAAACTCCCATCTTCTTTTTCCCCAAAGTTACACGTCGGGCCACACAGTTTTCACCCCTTTTCCCACCTCTCTTCCAATTTACGTTCCACCGCGTTCCCGCAATTTTTACAACCCAACGCGTCTTTTTCCTTGATCCTTGTTAGTTTTCTTCTTCCCCTCTTATTAACCGTTTTTGCTGATCGGACTCTTTGTTTTCTGGTTCCTCCCCCCCTTCGACCTACCACTAAGGACTCCCTTTTTTTTCCTTCTGTTTAACTCCCTTTACGGCAGTTTTGAAACAAAGTCACACGCAATGTCCCTCCTTTGTGGTTTTGTGTTCCCTTTCTCCACATTACCAGTCCCGCCCATCGACGTTTGCCTCACTGCAAGTGTGAAGCTCCGCCGAACATTCCTACCGTATGGTTCTACGGGCTGTGGACTCTGTCTTCCCCCCTTCTTCCCTACGTCACAATCCCAATGGCGACTTCCCCCCCACCTGGAATGTATCCTCCTCCCCCCCTTTTTGTTTTTTTTTGGGCCCCCCTGGATGTTGACTTCCCCGAGCTTTTCCCCCCCAGTACGCCGCTTTTTTTAAACCCCACTGGGCTGAATTTTTTGCGGGAAGAAATTGAATCTCTCTTCCCTCCTTCCTGGTCTTTTTTTGGTTTTCAGCTTGAGCGGATTTTCCCCCACCTTCCGATTCTTCCACTGGGACGGATTTCGTATAGTGACTAAAGTGACAAAAATCGGTACAAATCCCCCCGACGGAGCAGTGCCTGAACAACTTGCGGGTGATCTCTTTTGTCATGCTGTCCAATTTCCGGTATTTTCGTATTTGCCGGGGACACCATTTAAGTCCTTCTTCCCGTTGACCTATTTCTTTTTCCTTTTCTGCCGTAGGGCTTTCCCCTCCCAGCAGTATTTCGTGACTTTCTCCCTCGTAGGTTCTAAATGTTCCGAGGTCTTGTGTTTCACTCTTGCGTTTGGTTTTCTTTTTTTTTCTGCGCATTTTTACGGTTTTATTGAGCTCTTCTTTGGGGCGCGTTATTCCCCCCCCCCCTCCCCACGAGTCCGTTCCCTACGACCGGTTTTTTTTTAATACACGAGCGTTTTCGCTAAAACTTTCTTTTCTTTTTTTGTGTTTCGGACGATCATCGAGGTCTCCTGTAAATTGTGCCCCTCCGATTGTTGTTTGAAGGTGTGACCATTTTGTTTGCTTTTTCCTTATACTGACCCTTTTTTTTCGCCTCCTTGTATTGAGCCCGGGCTGAATATGGTCCGTTCCCGCTCTTTTCCCTGGATCATTGGCGTCCTAAACACCCTTTTTTAAAAATGTTGGTTGGCGGCCTTTCGCCCCGTGTCGTGTCGGTTGGCTTCCCCCCACTGTTTTTGGCCCCCCCTTTCATTTAGGGCGTTTCTTCGGCTTTTGTTCCCGGGCGCGTCTTACAGGATTTTCCTCATCTTCTTTTTTTGTTTAACCCTCTTTCCGTTTGATGGAATAGTCTGCACTTTTTTTTCAGCCTTTGTCTTTTTTGTGTACCCGCCCCCCGTCCCAACCCTGCTTCTTGCACGGTTGGTGGTTTTTGTGTTTTTTGGTTGGTGTAGAGAAGCTTGCCCCCTTCCAAAGAACCCTGTTGGTTGGGCCAGTTTCCTTTCCCGCCCTTGGTCCAGTCCCTTCTTCTTTGCTTTTAAGATTTTTTTCTTCTTTCGTTGATCCTTTGCGAGTTTCAGACTGGGTTTTCCGGCCTTAATACGATACTATTGATTATCCCCCTCTTTTTTTTCTTGGCACCTGATTCTGACCACCCAGCCTTTTTTGTTGGCAACGACGCGTCCTTCCCCCCTGGTAACCCCCCTTTTCCCCCCACCGAGACCCATGACCGTTTTCGCGTTTTTTTACCCCCCCCCCACATCTGTATCTTTTTCGTTTCTCTCGGATTCCCCCCATCCCTTGGTCGTGCCACCTCTTTGAGTGACGTCTTCATAATTAAACTTCCCCCTCGTCGATTTTTGATGCCGGAACATGTGGCTACCTTCATTTTCTGAGGACTTTTTCCATCGTTTTTGCTTTAGAGTTTTGGTCCGGGGCCTTTGATTAAAATTGGCTGTCAGCTCGATCCCGGGTGCCCCTATGGATACCTCTTTCTGGATGTCTTTTGTAGGATCAAAATCCTGCCCTCTCCCTGTGGTGGGAGAAGGAGACCCCCCCCCTTGAACAAAATGATTTTTACGTGCTTGATATGTTCAAACCCCCGCGATTGAGGGTCCTTGCACAATTCGTTCTCTTGACTGAAGAGTTCGACTTTATCTTTCCCCTTCGGTGGTTTGTCATCCCCCAATTGATGCTAGGCTCGGGGTATCCCCCTTTTAATTTGCTTCCTCCCTTTTTTCGTTTAAACAATTTTCTTTTCCCTCCCCGATGTCCGCGCGCAATCCAACTGCCTTCCAGCAATGTGGACGTGTGGCCTCCCCGCCCACTTTTCAGATTTTGCGCACCTTTGTTGCGTTGTTTTCAATCCTTCAGTTGATGTTCCCAAGTTGTCCGTTAACCGGCCGATTTGAACACGGCCGTTCCGAGGTGTTTGTGCCTTCCGCGGGTGGGCCTCCCCCTCCCTTTTTTTCACGTTATGCCTCGATAAACTCCGTCTCGGGTTGCGTCCCCCCCTACCTTTTTCTTTTTGTTTACCCCCCTTTCCCGGAGTTCAACTAGGGAGCTTTTTGGTTGGGAATCACCCAACTCCCATCATTTTTTTTCCTCAGTCAAAAACTTTCGTCCGGCTCCCCTTGCTTTTCTGACCTTTTCTTCCCTGTCATCCTTTGCATTTTTTGTCACGTTTTTGCCGCCCTTTTTTCCCCGGCATCAACGTTTCCACGTAGTTCCTTGCCTTGTTCCTGCACCCTTTTATAAACGACCCCTCCCCCTTATGTTTTGCGTTTGGACCTTTCTTCCGTGTTTTTTTTTTTACTCCCCTCGTTCTTTTT
>Ga0179593_1696626_pt1 | contig 13687 bp, 19 predicted proteins | sample CZODoug2_1_08_16_FD_185931 | JGI IMG/M metagenome (GOLD analysis project Ga0179593, IMG submission 185931) | Vadose zone soil fungal communities from Angelo Coast Range Reserve, California, USA - CZODoug2_1_08_16fungal (PacBio error correction) | ecosystem: Environmental > Terrestrial > Soil >... | reverse complement strand
CCTCTTCCCCCTCTTCAGCGGGTGAAATTTCTTTTTTTTTCGATTAGTCCGCGTCCTCGTCCTTCATCCGCCCCCCTTCCCCCCCCGCCTAGCATAATCATGGTCGTGCAAACCCACACCTTCCCCTGATTGAAAAAAATGGCTTTCCTCAAGCCATCCGTAACCCTCTTCTTTCCCCGTCTCGGCCGTTCTTTTCTTTCCCGCCATGGGACAAGTAAATATCGTCTGCTGTTCTCGCGGTTCTTTCCTTCCGCCACGCGACAAATTCGGGTCTCTTCCTTGGATCCACTGTCCGGTCCCCTTCCCTAAAACAACCTTTCTAACAGATCTTTCCCCTCTCTTTTTCCGAACACTAAATCATATACTGTGCCTTCTCCCTCTCCCCCGCCATACTTCCCCGCCACTTTTTTTCAAAATCATTGCTCAGTGACAAATTTGCTTTGATTCTTTTCCCCACTTTTGTTTTTGGTACAAGTCCCCTTCGCCCTCTACCCGTGCCCCCCTTCTTTCTCTAGCACTCCCCTCATGAGACGCGGCGGTCTCATTTCCTCGGCGGAGCAGCACCCTGGCTCGCGGGGTCCTTCGTTCTTTTTTCCTTTTCGTGAAGAGAAAAAGTGGGTCCGGTCGACCCCGAAACTTTTTTTTCGTGGTGCCTTCCCCCCCTTTTTTCTGACCCGCAATTGGAAAGCTTTCCAGCAGCCGCTTTCTCCTCCTGTCCGGACCCTTTTTTTTTCTCGTTCCCCTTCTCAGCAAAGCTGACTCATCTTAACTTCAATTTGCCCCTACCCCTACGCTCCGAGTGGCGCCCGCTCCTCCGTCCGTTCTCTCCCCCTCTGCCCCATGCGGTTCTCCTCCCTTGCCAACACCAATTTTTTCGTACCCATCCCTCCCCCGGTGACCTCCTCCGCTGGCCCGTCTCTTCTTTTTTTTCCTCCTTTCCTTCTCGCCTTTTTCTTTTTTCCCGCAATCAAGGAGCGGAGCGCTTTTCCACTTCAACCAAAGGCCTCTAATTCTACTTATCCTTGGCAAAATCAGCGAGAATTTCCTTTTCCGCCTCATCTCGACGAAGGCCCCCCCCCCAAATCGAATCGCTTTCCCCCCTTCTTTTTGATACTCTCTTTATACAATCCTCGCATCCGCAGTATCATTGCTCCTCTTCTCCCCTCCCGCCAAATAGAATTTTTCCCTTCATCTCACACTCCAAGCCACTGCGTCCAGCTCCCCCCCCCACTCCCTTCCCTTTCACCGCGGCCTTCTTTTTTCCCTCTCTGCGCATAGAGTTATCTGTTATCCCATTATGTTAAAAACCCCTGTCCCACTACTCTTTTGACCCTCGCCAAAATCCAGACAACCTTCTTCGGAGTCGTCAATCCGCACTTCCCCTTTCTCCATCCGGCTGCGACCAACGTCTCTTTTTAAACATAGCTCCACAATCAGCCCCAAATCTCGGTCCCCCTTCCCACCATTCCCCCGTTAGCAAAAAGCCCTCCCCCCTTCCAAACGGTCGCACGCCAACTCTCCTTCCTTTCCCCTTTTCCCCAGAAAAAAACTCATTCCCTTTCCATCGGGTGAAAATGATTCAAGCCTACCCGGGAGTCGCCTTAACCTTGCTTTCAGAAACGTTTCGAGGAACTTCCTTCCCTTCTGCCACGATCGGTAAACTTCTCCCCCCATCACCGGAAAGTCCTTTTCCCCTCAGCGTGAGTAGAAGCGTCACTTCGCCCCTAGTCTTCTTTTTCCTATTCCCTCACAGACGAAAAACCCTCTGTAAACGCCCCGCCCTCTTTTCCCCCTTCTTTTTACTCCTTCCTTTCACGAGGAACCACTCCTTCCCCCCCCCCCCCCACAACGGAAAAATAAACGCCGTAAATTCGTAGCCTCTCTATCTTTCCCTCCTTTTTTTTCTCCTCCTTTTACGGGAGCTGTATTTTTTTCCGTCCGTGGTTCATCGTGAAGCCCTCTCCTTTTGTCTCCTCCCTTCGGGGGGTTACTCCTTTTTGATGTGTGAGATGAGGTTAAATGCTTTCTCCAGGAAATAATGGATTACGCCGGTTCTTTTTCCTTTCCGAATCCTTTCTTCTGTGATGAAGGTTGATGATGGTTTTCCTTACTTTCACTATTCTCCTGTGAAACGTAGTGCCGTTCATCGTCTTGCATGTCGTTCCCTTTTTTTTCCTCGATTGACTCTTCTTCCCCTTCTTCTTGATGGAGAGGGGAGATTCGGTTGTCTTTACAGTGTTCCCCTTTCCGGGCGGGAACAGTTTTCTGGGCGGTGGCGACGGGGTCGCCTTTTCTCCCCTTTTTCGTTGAAGGGTTTTCCTCCTTTTTCTAATATTGGAAGAGGACGTCCCAGATACTGATCCCCGTTTCGCCGATTGATACTTCGTTTCCCCCCCCTCTCCCTTTCATCCTTTTTTTCTCTGGTGAGGGGTTGCTGTTTTGCGCTTTGGGCTTTCAACTTGAAGCCGGTTTTGTAACATCTTAGATCCCGCAGAGTCTTCTCTTTTTCTCCTCCCCCCTTGGAAGAAAGTCTTTTTCCCCTTTTTGCGATGGACTAAAGTGTGTAGATGGCGATTCTATGTCTTATTTCCGGCCGTTGAGGATGGTGGGTTTTTTTTTTCCTGTCTTCCCTTTTCTCTCGCGGATTGGACCCTTCTTTTCTTTTCCCTTTTCTAGCCAGATTTCGATTCCCTTCGGTCCTAGATGAGTTTTTTGGTCCGTTATGAATTTGCCTGGATAAAGTCCTATTCGACGGGTTCCTTCTTTTCCCTTTGTTTGAAGTTCACTCTTTCCCTCTTTTTTCCTTGATTGAGGGACTTTATCCTAGGGCGGTCCTGGGCGGACCCTTCTCTAGCCAGGCGTCGAGGAGTAAGTTTTTTTCCGTGGGTAGCGGAGATCTCTTTTCCGTGCAAGACCTTTTTTTTTTTTTTTTCAGAACCGGCATGGTGCAGGATGCGCGGGCGTCTCGTTTTCTCTGCAAATCGGAGCTGTAGGGTGGGATTTTCTTTCAGTGAGATTCGTTCGCCTTTTTCTTCCTTTTCTCTAACAAGCTGCCTTTTTCTTTTTGCAGGAAGAGGAGACTTTTCTACTGCTCTCTTTTTGCGACGGTCCTTTTTTTCGGGTCTTCAAGATGTTCCCCTTTTTTTTTGAGCCGAATTAGTTTTCGTCGCGACCGTTTTCCCACAAGTGTAGCTTAATTTTCTTCATACCCCCTCCCTTTCCTGCGAGGCGTGGGACTTTCCCGGAGTTGCGATCCCTCCCTCCCTCCGCTCTCCTTCTTCTTTCTCCTCTGTGATGTTGGACAACGGGGCTTTTAGGGCGAAAGACTCCTTTGATTCTTTCCCCCAAAGTGGTTAAAAACCTCTTGAAGCGCCACAGAGTCCCCCTCCATGATCGTCCTTCCCCTAAGGAGGGCGGGGTAGCATTGTTTGAACCACTTTTTTTTTTGTTCGGAAATATGCGGAAGGAAAATTTTTTCCTTTTATCGAAGTGTCGGACGTGGCTCCCCTTCTCCCCCCTTCTCTGGCCTCTACCCTCCTTGTTGCCGCAAGGTGGGAATCTTTGCGACCGAGCTCCTGCTCATTTCCTCTTTAATTGGTCCTAATTGACGGTCCTTTTTCTTAGAGTCCGGAGTATAATGTTTCTTTTCCCCTTCTTGCTTTCTCTTTTTCTTTGACATGTGTGAAAGTAGTCGTTGCGGACTGTGTTTAGATGAGGCGCTGCGGTTTGCGGTAGAGCCGCTGAGTTTCACGCTTCTCCTTCTAAATAGTAAGCCCTCCCCCCCTTTTTCTCTGGGTGAAATTTCGGATATATATATTTCCCCCCTCCTCCTCCGTTGTCGTTTTTTTTACCTTAAAGCAGCGGGTGGAATTTCTTGCTTTCCCTTTTTCCGTCAGCGTTCCCCCCTTCCCCCCTCCAACATCCTCCCCTCTTCCTAAGCCTGGTCGTGAAACATCACCCGGCACGATCCTTCCCCCTCCTTTCCCCTGCAACGACTATACCTCCTCCCTCCGTTAAACTTATACTTCCCTTCCTTTTCCTCTTTTCTGGGGACCTTCCAGAAATTAGGACATTTACATTCCACCCTATCAGGATTCCTCTTCCGGTCCAAGAGCTGAACAAACGCCGACAACTTCGGGTAGATTCCTTTTTCCCTTCTTGGATAAAAGTAGACAATTCTGACCTCCCCCCTCCATTCCTACAATTTTAATGAAGAATATTCCTTAGTGAAACACATACTTGTGCCTCCCCCCCCCCCCTCCCCCTCCTTCCGCCAATTTTCCCCTTTCATTTCTAAGGGCCTATGTTCCTATCCTATTTTTCCTTCCCTCCCCCCCTTTTGTTTTGCGTCCACGCTCCCTCTCCCGGTTGTCCCCCCTTCCCGAGGTCCTCTCTTCCCATACAATGAGAGCAGATGCCGATGCTTCTCTTGCCCCTGCTGGCGCGCAAATTACCCTCCTTTCCGGGGTGTTCCTCTTTCCCTCTTCCCTTGTCCGGTACGACCCCTGCCCCTTCCTTTTCCACTAAAAAGGTGCCTTTTCCGAAGGTCCCCGTCATGTCCCTTTCTCCCGCAAGCAGCGAGAAGTTTTCTCTTCTTAAAAGCCTCGCCTTCTTTTCTCTTTCCCATTATCCTCCCTTGCCTCCACTGAAATCCGAAAAGAAGATTTCCAAAATTCTCTTTTTTCTCCCATACGCTCCCTAAGATCCCCTGCACCATGCCGGTTTCCCCCATCCCCCAGCTTTCCCCCCCTTCTTGCAAGTAAAAGATCCATTCTCCTACCCCCCCCCTTCCCCCCCCTTCCAATACCCGGTGCTTCGTCGATTTCTTCTTTTTTTTTTTTTCCCCTTCTTTCCTCCCCGGTGGTCTCCCTCTTCCCCCCCCGAAATAAAGGAGGGCTATTGTGTGAGTGCCTTTCCACCCCTTCCCTCTCCTTCCGAGCCAGAGATATAAGACATTTCTTTCTCCTTGACGCGTGGACTCGCCCTTCCTCCTGAAGGACGAATCGCCTCCCTCTTTCCTGTGATCCATCGACGGTGATAAAATAAGCTCTATAAGCCATTCCTTGACTCCCTCTTTTTTCCCCCCTCCCTCAAAACGGCAGAAAAATCGATTTCCTCTCCGTCATCTACACACTCAGCACTGAGTCAGCTCCCCCCCTCTTTTTCCCCCTGGCTTTCCTTACCAGTTTTTTTCTTTTTTGTTATATTGCTCAGAATCTGCTGTTTACAAAAAAGGCTCGACTCTTACCTCCCCCCTTTGCAAACTAAAAATCTCCCTTCATTTTTCCCCCCCTCACTTTCCCGCTTTCCTTCGGAGAAAAAGTGATCGTCACGATTCCCGGCGGTTCCAAAGAATCTTAGAGTACGACACCGCACTCCTGATCCCCCCCCTTTTTTGAAAAAGAGCCAAAAAGTCCCCCCACCTTCCCCTTCGAAAGCCAATATCTTGATGTTCACTCTGCTCCCTACTCAACAGAATAGAACAATATCCCAGGCCCTCTCCCTCTTTTCCCCTGATAAAAGTCTCGTAATGCCGGGCCCCTCTTCCCCCCCTCTGCGTCGAAAAGTGCAGATTCACTGATATTTCACCTCGCCATTTCCCCCCTCTCTTAAATTAGAAAAGACCAATCAGACTCACATAAAGTGATCGACTCGTCCACCCTTTCGGAGGACCCTCCTGCTCAGCCGGCTTCCCCCCCGCGCCCCCCCTGAAAGAGGCGCGTTGTTACAACCCCCTCCCCTATCTGCTTAACGATTTGAACCACCCCAACACCCCACGGACCAGCCGTAAATATTTTCTCTTCTCTTTTCCCTTCCTTTTTCTTTTTGTTGAGTCTCTCTTCTTTTTTACGGGGGTCTTGTTCCAGTTGTGTTCTTGTGGATTCGTCTTTGTTCCGTTTGAACGATTAAGGATGAGTTCCTTTTTTTTCCCTCGGCGCGTCCTTTTCTTTTTTTTTCCCTGTCTGCGGTCCTTTCTTTTTCAAGGAATACATGGATACACGGGGGCTTCAAATTCTTAAGTCTTTTCTCCCCCTTATTTTGATTGTGCTTCTTCGTAAGTTACCGATTCGTTGCGAAGTTTTTCCCTCTCCTTAATACGGCCCCCTTCCTGTTCATCTGTCGTTTTTACGGATGCCGCGGGGTTGCGCCTCCTCCTTTTGAACAAGCTGGGAGGATTGCCTTTTTCCCTTCCAGAGGGAACATTTCACCCCGCTCTTTCTTTTTCATTTTGAGCGTTTGAGGGTGGAGAAGGGGTTTCGCCGGTTCTTCTTTTCCTTCTCTTGTTGGCTGATGGGAGGAGCTATTTTGCCTCGCTTCCTCTTTTCCACGTTGTCTCTCTCTCCAGTGAGGAAGTGACGATCCTCATAAGTTCTTTTCTATTGATTTTTTTCTTTTTTTTTCCGGCGAGTGGGAAAGATTTGTGAACAGAGAGGAGTTCTCCCTCCCTCCTCTTCTCTAGAGACAGCTTCCCCTTTTTTTTCCTTCTTTTGAACGCAGGCTTTTTTGTTTTGCGCTTTTTGATCAGTGGCTTCTTGTATTCCTCCCCTTTTCCCTGGGCGGCCGTGAGGATGGTTCTTCTGCGGACTGCGGATATGCTCTTTCCTCCCTTCCTAGTCTCACCGGTTCTCCCTTTCCTTTAGATTCGTAATGTTCGTTTAGGGCTGAGTTTTCCCCTTTTTTAATTGCCGGCATAAGTAGGATAGCTCTTTAGCTGGGCATTTTTGAAGCCTCCCCCTCCCTTCTCCTCTCCTTGACTTTTTTCTTCAGGAGAAAAAGGGAGAGATAAGCGGAGAAAATCCTCATCCGCCTTCTTCTTTTTTCCTTATAAACATTCTTTTTGAGCTGGATCTGGGACGTGCACTCCTTTTTTCACCTTCTTTTTTTTCTTGAATGTGCCTTTCTTTCCTTCTCAGGATGGAGGGAGCGGATGGTGGACTCCCACCTGGATCTTTCTTTTCGGCGTGGAGTGTCCTTTTCTGAGAAGGGAAGAAACCGTCCTCTTCCCTTCTCTTTGAAGGACTTTCTTTTCCCTTTTTAGATGATTGAGGCGAAGGGCGCGCTTTTACATGTCTTTCTCTTCTTTTTTGCGTGATCCGAAATCCGTTCCGGACCACCTCCTTCAAGAGGTAACTTCCCCCCCCTCCCCTGCGAGCCGTGGGAATTTGGAGGAGCAAGCCGCTGTCTCTCCTGCCTTTGCCGAGCTCCCTTTAGCGTTCTCTGTGATGTTTTGTCCTCTCTTTCCTTTCCCGTTGCAGGCTGACCCCCCCCTTTGTTAAAACAGAGGACAGAGGAAATCCACGGGTCCCCTGCTGCCCCTTCGGACCCCTGTGTCAAAAGAGTGGTTTTCTGTATGAGCCTTTCCAACAAGTAATGTGTTTATACTTTTGATGGAGGGTTCCGACTTGTCCTTTTTTTTTTTTCTTACACCAAAGGGTTGTTTATTTTCCCTGGAGGAGACCCAATGGAGATTCCTTCCCCCTCCTTTTCTGCTTCTTTTGGAGCTTGGCAAGAGTTGGGTGTGTTCAGCCTCCCTGGAATTACTTGTCCTCACTTTCCTCCTTACGGCGCGGGTACCTGCTCTTTTTTTTTTCCTTCTGGCCTCTCTTTCTTCTTTCAGGCGTGCGTGCCATTTGTGCAGCATTTGTTTCTGCCGGTCGACCAGGATGAGCGAGGCTTTTTTCCTTTTTTCTTTCGGATGAGCCGCTGTTCCTATCGAAGAAACATAACTGCCAGGAAAGAAAGGGTCCGCTGCTGGTTTCCCCTCTTCCTCCTCCTCCTCCCTTCAAGGGCACCCAACTTTTTTTTCTTTTTATTTAGTTATGCGATTAGCGCGTGAAACCTTTCATCCGTCCCCCCTTCACGCCTAGCATAATCCTGGTCGTTCACGTCCGCAACGCTTCCTTTTTTCCCACCTTACTCCTTCTAAATGCACGTACTGCAGAAACCCAACTTTATACCACGTACGCTCCTTTCTTTATCGCGCCCGCCTGCCCCCCCTTCCCCCCACGACGTTTTTTTCTGGTCAGAGCTGACAAACCCGTTCGGCCGCAAGCCGTCCCACTTTGTGGTCTTTTCCTCTCCCTTTTCTCAAAGTTCCCCCACAACCCTTTGGATTTTTTTCCCCCCCCCCCCTTTCCTTTCCGGGAATATTTCCCCTCCCCTGAAAACATTACTTGTTGAATAAATTTCCTCCCGATCCCTTCGCTCTTTTCCCCCCCCAGTGACTCTGTTCGATTCCTCTGTGTCCTCTTCCCTGCAACGGCACTTAGCCCTCCCCCCCTTTTTCCCCCCCCCCCCCCCACCATTAACATTCTTTCCCTCCCCTGAGGAGAGAGGCTTCTGGTCTCCGGATTCCTTTTCCCGCAACTTCCCACGGATAGCATTCCTTTCAGCTAAAAAGGTGTCCCCCCCTCCCCCCCCCGTTGATTAGGCCTCTTTGCTCGTGAGAGAAAAAGCAATTGAAAAGAGTCCTCGAATTCCATCCCACTCTCCTCCTCAATCGTCTCAAAAGATTTTCTCTTTCCCCTTCTCAGCCACTTCCCCCCTCCCTCCCCTTCCACTTGAACTCCTCCTGACCCAAAATAAGATAAGATTGGCTCCCCATCAACCCCCATTTCCGGGGCCCGAGAACTCTTCCCACTTTTGCCAAACAACAATTTGTGTCCCTCCCCCCTCTCAATCTACTTCCCCCCCTTTTCCCCGGTGATAAATACCCGGAGCTACTCCGTCTGCTTTTCTTACTTCTCGCCGGTGGTCAGTCTTCCCGGAGCGGCGCCGCTTTTTTTCCCCCCCCTGGCCCAGCTATCCGTCGAAATCGTAGCCGAGCTACTCCCTTCCTCGACGGCGTGGAACCTCCACGCCCCCCCTTCGAATCGAATCGCTAGGAAGTACCCCCGGGTTATCCTCTCTTATCCCCCTTTCTCCGCAGTCCGCGAATGGAGCGATCGCCCTCCTCCCGTGCCGCCCCGCATCATCGTCATCTACCCCCCTCCCCCCCCCTGTCAGCGCAACCCCCCCCCCCCCCTCCTTTCCCCCGCCGGCTGTCATTAAAAGTTTTCTCTGCGTCCCGCTTGCTCCTTGCTTCCTCCTCTTCTTTTACAAACCCCCTCCTATTCCCTCTTTCTCCCCCCCGCGCGCCAACTCCCCCCACCTTTTTATCCTCAACTGATGGGATCGTCACTCCGCACTTGCAGCTCCCTTTTCGCGACAACGTGATTTCCGCGTCCCCCTCGCTCCCCTAAGACAATAATCTTTTTTCCCTTTCAACTCACTTTCAAAGGGGACTCCCCTCCCCCCTCGCGAAAAGATTTTTCGCACGCCAATTCTTTTTCCCCCCTTTTCTCAAAAGACCCCCCCCCCCTTCTCTTCTCCCGGCAAATCATCAATTTTTGCACCTGCCTTTTTTTTTTTACTGTTAAACGAAGATGACCCCCCCCCTTCTGAACGCATATCGTCACCCTCCTCCTCCCTGTTAAACTTCTTTCCTCCCGAAGACACATCAAAAGTAACTCGGTGATGACTCCCATTCGCCCTTTCTTTTCCCACATTCAGCCGGATTCCCGCCCCCTTGGCCGAGGTGTCACCCTCCTCCTTTTCCTCCTTCATCTGCTTCACCTCTCCCCCCACAAGAAAAAAACAAACACAAGGTCCAACTCCAACTTCCTTCTCTCTCTCTTTTCATCCTCATACTTTCGAAGATTTACGGACGTGTATTTTTTTTTTTTCTTTTTGCTTTTTCCCCCCGGTCGTGGTTATCTTCCTCTCTCTTAGAAAGCGGAGGGCGTTTTTTACCTCGGACGCTTGCATTGCTGTTGTTCCTTCTTCTGCTGAATGGTCTCGCCTGGGGCGGAAAAGTGTCCCCTTTCCCTTCTCTTTTTCTGTGCTGCCTTCTTTTGCCGTAAGTTACAGATTAGTCGTGGACTTTCTTAGTCCTATGCCGTTAATCTTTCCCTCTTGGGCATCTGTCGTTAACGGGCATTTTCTTTTTCCGCGTTTCCTCTTCCAGATGGAGGATTGACTGGACTCGGGAGTTTTCGGTTTTGTCTTTCCCTAACAGTAAACCACCCGTTAGTTGGGAGCGTTATCTTTTTTTGGCTTCCTTCCAGCGTGATGAAGGGGGAGTTGAAGGGGAGTTCGAGAAGTCTCCGATTTCTTTCGATAGTTTTCCCCTCTTGTCCCCTTTGGACGCTCCCTCTTTTCCCTCGATTTATCCTTCATCACGTTTTCTTCTCCTCATCAGTTTTTGAGGTGCGGGAGTGGTCTTTTCTTCCCCTCTTGGGCCCTTTCAGAAGGTTTTGATAACCCGAAGAGGAGGCTAATTTTAGAGAGCGCAAGACCCCTACGCCGGCTTTTTGTGCGCGGACTCGTTTTTTTTCTATGAAGATGATGCGTGTTTCCCCCCCTGCGAAGTTGAGGATGGTGTGGCGATAGCATTCTTGACTCTTCTCTCTTTTTTTTCCTTTAGAGGACTTCGATTCGATTCGTTCTTTTTCCTTTTTTCCCTCTGTGGTGGCTTTTCCCCCTTCTTATAGCGAATTGAATGGATAATTCCGGATAGGAGGCCCGTTCTCTTTTCCCTTCCCTCCCAGCGTCGCAGATCCTTTCCCTCTTTATCCTCGGGCGGATCTCTTCTTCCTTTACTGCTGAGAACACCTTCCTTCCTCGGAGTAGGAGGAGATCACTTGGTATTGGTCACCTTTTGCCGTTGGGTATTTTTTTGTTACCCCTCCCATGGTTGTTGAACTGGGGGGCTGGACGAAAAGGCCCTTTCTTGTGCGCGGGTACGGATCGGAGGTCTTCTTTTTACGCACAATTCCTTCTCTTTCTCTCGGCGTGGCGGATTTCCGTGAGATATCTCTTGTGACCCCTTTTCCGCACCAGAGCTACTCTTTTTTATTGACGATGGAGAAGATACTTTTTCTTTTTCTCTCTTTTGAGAGCGTTCCCCCTTTTCCTAGCACTGTTTTTCTTCTTCCCCAGTTTTCGTAGTTTTCTTTCTCAAGCTCTCTCCCTTTCCCACCTAAGACCCTCGAGCAGTGGGAATTTCTTCAGCTCTCCTTTTCTCGTCCCTTCCCCCGCTCGCAGGGAGGCTTTTTCTCCTCCCGTTCTTTGGCCCCTTTTTATCTTTCAGTGACGTTGAATTCCCGTGACCCCCCCTTTTCTTTTTGACACAGAGGAAGAGCACCCTTTTCTCTCCTGAGATGGACTGTGTCCCTTTCGGCTTGGAGGGAGTAGCATTTGAAAACCCCCGTTTCTACTAGGTTTCCCTCCTCGGAGTAAAATTGAGAAATCTTCCCCCCCCCTTTTTTCTGGCATCTCCTTTTTGATCAAAGGAGGAGACCCAATGGCTTCTGTCTCTACCCCCGCTTTCGGTCGTCTCTAACGGGTTTCTCTGGACCGCGACTCCTCCGTCTCCTTTCCCTCAGGGTTTCCTCATTTCGCCCTACCTTTTGTCCTCCTTCCCCGGCGCGAGCGTATTTTACGGATGGCTTTGGACTTTCCTTCGGCGTGCAGCCATTGTGCACAAGCGTCTTTCGTGCCTTTTTTTCTTTTTTCCCTTTTTTTCCAGGATGAGGAGAGGCGGTTGGAGTGTTTTTTCGCCCCTTTTTTCTTTCGACTAATCGCACAGAACCCAAGGCACCCCGCTGGCTTGGGTGCCTCCTTTCCTTCTTTTCCTCCTTTTCGATCAGAAAGGGCAACAAAGCAGAGGTTTGCCCTTTATTAGTACCCCTCCTTATTTGTCTTTAGTCTTTGTTCACCAGCGGATATCCCCCCCGGCCTCGCCTCTTCTTTTTCCCCCCCCCCCCGGCACGATCTCCCCCTCTTCCAATGGCAATGAAGGACTTATCCGTCACGTAAGGCATTAATCCCCCCCCCTCCGTACGCTCGCGGGGCCTTTTTCCGCAATGAGGACCCTTTCCCCCCTTCTTTTTCGGATCGCTTCCCTCCCCCCAACCGTGAGGAGAAGACGAAATTCGGGTAGATGATTCCTGTTTTCTTCCCCTTTTTTTACAATTACGATGAACCCTTTCTGGTAACTATTCCTCAATTTTTCTCTCCTCTTCCGTTCCCCCCCCCATAGTTGAAACCATAAATTGGCCTCCCCTTTTCCTACCTCCCAGCCTTCCGAAATATTTCCCCAGTGAAATCTGTTCCTCCCTTTTTGTTTCCTCTTTTTTTCCCCCCCCCTCTTGTTAAGGAATGCAAAGGGTCCCCCACTTCGCCACCGGGTTTCCCCCCCCCTCTCCCCCTACATTACTGCCCCTGCTGTTCGCGATTTTCCCCTTTTTCTTCTTGCGACTTCCCCCCTGATCGGAGGAAACTTTCGGAGGTGTTAATTTGCCTTCTTTCCTCTCTGTCCGACGAAAACGGTCGGTCCCCCATTTTTTCCCCGACCCGCAATGGAAAAGTCGCGCCCCTGTCACCCCCTCCCGTAGCATTCTAAGGTGCCCCCGCTGCTAGTAGCGCTTCCCTTCTTCCCCCCTTCTAAGCCCCCCTTCACGAATAGAACTGTGAAAGCCCCCAGCATCCAACACCTTTGGCGCCACCAGCCCGCTTTTCCCCTCTTCCCTTTTTCAAGCGGAAAAAGCGCTGCCAGCCAACACAATTGTTCTCGTCCAAGATCCCCCCCCAAAAGAACCGACCCCCTAAAACAAATAAACCTATCTTTTCTGGACCTGTTCCCTTCGCTTACGTCTCGACTTTTTTCCGCCCGAGGACCCCATTCCCCCCTTGAGAGGGAGCGATGTGAGTGCCTTAACAACCTTCACCCAGCTTCCTTTCTCCTAACGAGGCTATCCGACCCTCTCCTTCAGCGAGAAGGACTCGGTTTCCCCTCCCCTTCCCCTCATATAGACCTCCTTTTCTCGAATAGAGGGAATTCTCTCCGGTGATCTCTTTATCCCATTTTTCCGAGTACGGCCTCCCCACAATCCTCAACTCCTCCCATCGAAGTAGATTCCCATTACCCAATAGACAATGAGTCCAGCAGCCAAAAAGTTTTTCCAACCTTTCCCAGTTTTCTATGAGTCTGCGTATCTTTCTACTCCTCTTTTTCCCACCCCCTCGCTACCAAGAATATTTCCCACTCAAGAAGAAAAAAGAAGCAACCTACACAAGAGAATGTCCATTTTCTTCTTTTCCCTGGAAATGAAGAACTTTCCCAGAGTCATCTGCTTTCACTCTTCAATCTTTTTAGTAGGCCTCGGACCCCTCTTCCATAAGCCCCTTCGCGTCCCTTTCTTCCCCTTCCTCACTTCCCCTTCCCCCCGCAAACGCCAGCGAAACCTCCCAACTGAACTTTTTTGCACGTCATCCTTTTTTGTAAAAGACAAACACCTGCATCTCCATTTTCCCCTGTCTTCAATCTCTCCTTTTCCCTTAAAACAAGATGCCCATCTGGTCCGCACCTTTTTATGATTTCGTTCACCTCGCCCTCCCCCCTCTTTTCCCCTCCCTCCCCAATCATAAACGCAGCACATCACAATACTTTTTCTTTTCTTCCGCGTCCCTTTCTCTCCATGGATTCCTTGCCCACCCCTCCCTTTCTTCTTCCCGCCCCTCCCCCCTTCAACAGAACATGCAAAGAGTTTCCGATAATGCCCCCTTTTTTCTTCCTCCTTAACTCCCCCACGAAGGAACAATCCACCCCCCCCCCCAACTTCCCCTCCGTAAATCTTGCTCGAGC
>Ga0179593_1633649_pt1 | contig 13687 bp, 16 predicted proteins | sample CZODoug2_1_08_16_FD_185931 | JGI IMG/M metagenome (GOLD analysis project Ga0179593, IMG submission 185931) | Vadose zone soil fungal communities from Angelo Coast Range Reserve, California, USA - CZODoug2_1_08_16fungal (PacBio error correction) | ecosystem: Environmental > Terrestrial > Soil >... | reverse complement strand
AAGCATTTCAGTCTTGAGTCGTGCGTGGTTCGGTCCTTTTTTATGCATTTGCGAGTCTGTCTCCACTGCCCCCTTCTTGCAACAAAAAACTGCAGAATCACTCCCTTTTTCTTTTTCTTCCCTTAGCTGGTTGCGTTGCGCGCCGTCCGGCAAAAGCTTTTCCAAAGCAATCAAATCAGCCCCCCCCTTTCCTCCCTGATATGCTTGGGGAAGGTGTGAGCAGACCTTTCCCCCTGCAATAGGGTCCAGAGCTGCTCCCCCCCTCTCCTCTGCCGTGCTCGCCGTGGACGGAAAATGATTCTGCTTTCGCCGGCCGCAATCAAGGCATTTTTTTCTTTTTTTCTAATCGGAACCGTTGATCGATCGGTGGTTCCCTTTTCTGGTTGGGGGTCTGCGGTTCACATCATTTTTTTTTTCTGGTCCAGCTTGCAGGGTTTCTCGGATGGTTTTGCTCCGGTGCAGTAGGTAATGTAAGCGCTGGGTCTGGGTAGGCCGAGCACCGATTCTTTCCAGCCGCCCAACAGGGTTTTTTTCCCTTCTTTTTCTTTCTGCCGGCATCCGAAGGAGCGTACCTTTTTTGTTTTGTCCAGGTGTCATCCGGTCCTAAGCCAACAACTCCGATCCCCCCCGTACACAGAGGCCATTTCCTCCCTTTTTCTCACCGCCAGTTGCGCGTCCTCCACGGGCCTGATACAGGTACTTCGCTTCCAAAAGCGGTCAAACCCCCTCTTTTTTTCCCCCTTCAGCGAGCCTGGCGGCCTTCAAGCTTTGGCTGGAAAGGCCTACTTCGCCAGGGGCCAGATTCGTTGCCATTATTGTTCTTTTCTTTCCCCTTTCCAGCGTGGGTAGATCGGCTGTGTCGGTCCTCTTACATGCGAGAGCTTCCTTCTCCTCTGCGGGTTGAGCTTTTCCCCGGGTCGTCCCTTCTGACCTGCGTTTTCAATGGGTTTACTCTCTCGAATCGATATTCAGCTTCTTTTCCGCCAGGTTCCCTTCCCACACCCCTTCGAAAGGATTATCTCCATCTTTGTTCCCCTGCTGCGTCTGCTGCCGGGGGGCCTTCTTTTTTTGGCCGTCGGAAAGCGCTCTTGTTTCCTATTACTTGGAGACTTCCCCCCTTTTCTCCGAATTGGAGGGTTTTGGGCCGGCGGCTTTTCGTTAAATTGAATTCATCGCTTCCCCTGTCGAAATTTTTAAATGCTCGGTTCCCCCCTTTCTCCAGCGGCCCGTTTAATGGTCGGTTCGTCCGCCTTCTGCCGATCCCTCTGCATGCGGCTCAGCTTTTTTTGGTACATACGAAATGCATGGAAAGGTCCTTTTCTTTTTTTTTCGGCCATGAGTAGTGTCAAGACGCGCAACGTGCGCATCTCTCCTTTACCCCTGCGCTCAGAGATCCTTTGACGGACGACACCATTACCGTGCCCCCTTCAGATGACAAACATGAGAGCAGTTCTCCCTTCTTTCTCTAGCGGACGGCCTGTGCCGGTTTCGGCCGGCACAAGAAGAGGCAGCTCCTCTTGAGCAGGACCCCTCACATGGTCTTTCCCTCTTTTGCAATTATGTGTATCGGGAAGAACTTTTTTTTCCCTCTCCCTGAGGGGCGCCGCTGCGAGACCCTGTCTGGCCTTTTTTAAGGTCCGATTCCAGGTTGAAGAATCGGACTTCTCCGAAAGACCGAAGTGACAGCGTCCCCGGGTGTTGCACGCGCATCCTTTTCTCCACCTATGGTGATCTCTCTCCCCTCATCCGTTGTGTGTTGATCTTTTTAGGTGCGGGCTATGTCTCCCCTTGCGCCAAAACCCTTGGTTCGAGTCTTTTTTTCCCTCTGGCTATCCAGTACAGGCCCCCCCTTCCCCTTTCTTCAACCTGGAATTCTCCTCCCTTCACAGGGTCTCGGCCAGCGTCGCCCGTCATCTTGCGAGTCATTCAGGGCGGCCACGTGTTTTCCCTTGACCATATCGAAGGCGCTTCTCTCTCCAGGGGGAGGATTTTTTTTCTCTTCTTTTGTGCCGTCTCAACATGCACCGGATCTCGAAGCCAGGTTCACCTTCTTCTCCCATGGCACGATGAACGTTTTCTTTGTTGAAGGCTATTTCGCTCTTTTCTGTCAGCGAGGAGGCGCGTCGACTCGAGCCGGGGGTAACGGCTTCTCCTTTTTTCTTTCGGCCGTATTGAACTACTCATTTCTCTGGCCATGCGATTTCAAGTTAGGTCCCCTTTGTTCTTCTGCGAGCATGGCCTCGCGCGCGCCTTCTTTGCGGCAGGACTTTCTGTGGCCGAAAAAGAACACCTTCCTTTCCTTTATAGCGGCACAGTTAGACAACGAGCATTTCCTTTCGTACCCATCGCGGAGATTTTTTTTTCGGTAACACCCCTCTTCCCATCATCGGGCGGATCTTCAAGCAAACATTTGGGAAAAAGACTCAGTAAGAGAACACCCTTTTTTTTTTTGGAAAAAGCGCTCGACGGCCCCCCCCCTTTTTTCAACGGACGGCCACCCCTTTCTCTTTAACACAGATAAAGAGATGGAGAATAATCCTTTTTCGAGGGGTGTGCGCACCGTTCGAGTGGTGTCAACATGCGAGAGAAAGAAGCTTGAAAGAAACCCCTCTCCCTGTGACGGATGGCGGTACTCCCCCTCCGCAGGTCGAGAAGGCCAATCGACCCTTCGTGAATCTAAACATGCATTCCTCGCGCCGCAGGTGGGGGACCGACACCCCTCCCCCCCACGCTTACCTTTTCCTCCACACTTCAACCTTAGGGAACGGGATCGGCTCCTTTTCGGATAATACCTAGGCCTTTCTTCAATCTTGAAGAAGAAAGGTGCTTTTTCGGGGTGTGACCGCTTTTGTGCTTCCCCAGTACCTTCTTACGATCCCTTTCCGCTTGAGGGAAGCGCCTGGATGGTGCGTTTTTTTTTTTCTTTTCAACCCGGAAAGTATCGGAGTTGTTGATTTTTCCCCCTGGGGGGGGAACCCTTTTTTCGGGCCCCCCCTTTTACGCTATTCGATGCGGGCACCCTTTTCCCCCGGTGGAGAGTATGGAGCAGCAGGCCGTTTCTTCTTCTGAACGCTATTTTTTCCTTACATTACCTAATGCTTCCTTTTTTCCCCAAAACCCATCCGGCGGCCAACCTTGCAAGCTTACTTCCGCGAAATATACACCCGCACTTCCTCCCCCGCAGACCCAACCAAGTTCCCCCAGACGATCCCCCCTTTTCGTAGCGCCAGAGTCACTTTCTACAATGCGATTTCGTTCCGGCGTCCCGGCAGAGATGTCTCCCGGCAGCGGACTGGGGAGCGTTCTCTTTTTTCCGGTCCTTCCTCGAACAATGGTTTTTTTCTTCACACCCGTCCCCAAGCCTGGAGCCGGCGGTTCGCTTTTCTTGCTGTGATTGATGGATTGGTTTTTTTTCTGGACGGCTCGCAAAAGCCAACCAGTAAATGCCCCTTCTATCGATTCTGACGTTTTTGTTTTCCCCCCCCCCTTAGACAGGACTCGCAAATTCCGGCCATAATGCCAGGCCCGAACCACGCACGGGACTCCCCCCCCCTTTTTTTCTCTTTTCCTCCTCCTCGTGTTGTTGTTTTTTTCTATAAGCCCTTCTCTCTTTTCCCTTCTTGGGGTCGGTCATAGTCATATGGACAATTTTGCGAGTACGGTCTCCTCCCCTGGTTTGCAACAAACACTTATTTGGAGCATTTAGCTGGTTTGTCTTTTTCCTTTTTCCAACAGCGTGGTTTCCCAATCATCAAATCATCAGCAGAAACGCGCAACCTCTTTTTGGAGCAGACCTGATCGCGAAGCATTGTTCTTCTTTTTTTTTCCCCAGAGCTGCGAAACCCGCCTTTTTCTAGCCGTGACGGACAAAAACACAAACTTTTTGTGTTTAGAATATCATGCCGTTCCTTTTTTCGTAGAAAGTGACGCTGGCGCTTCTTCCTTCCTCTTCGTCGGTGGTTGATGTAGATCCTTTTTTTGTTCACAGCAGGGGGGGTCTATTTCTGCTCGTCGCTTCAGGTTTCCGCCGGATTTTTTTTCTGCAGTCGGTTATGTAATGCCGCTGGTTTCTCTCCCGGGGTAGCCGAAGCACAAGGCCCTTTCCTCCCGCTCCACGGGTCGGCTGAGTCTGGCTTTTTTTTTTGCCTCGAAGAGCGTACCGGTGTTCCTTTTTCCTCCGGAGACCCTCCCCCACCCGAAAGGAACGGGTTCCCCCCCCTTAACAGAGGCCAGGGCCCGCACCCTCCCACCGCCCGTTGCGCGTCCTCCCTTCTCTCCTTGCGCTCCAAGCCGGTATTCTCCCCCCCCCCGAGGTGAACCAGTCAGCGACCCTTCCTCTCTGCTGGCAAGGCCTAGGGAGGATAGACATTGCCGCCTTCACGGCCGATCCGTTCCTCCCCCGTGGTAAGCGTGGGTGACTTTTCTTCACCTGAGTGAGATTCCTTGGCTCCCGGGGTTGAGATGCCGAGCCGTCTCTTGCCTTTCCCCCTTCGCGCCTTGCAATGGGTTTTCGCAGGAACAGAATCGATAAAAAATCCCCCCCTTTCCAAGTTGAAACCACTACTAACAGGGTGTCCCCCCAACCCCTCGACAAGGATTATTCTCCATCTATTGCCTTCTTTTTTTCTTGACGGGTTCTTTCCCCAGCCCTTTTTTGGCCGTCGAATCTCTTTTTCCACCATCGGCCCCTTTTCACTCCTTTGATCCTCTCTCCCGAATGAGTTTTTTTGCGGATGGGTCGTTCACTGCATTTCATCCTGCACACTCTCCGCGCTTTTTCCCCTGTGGCCGCATTTCAACTTTGCCGTCGATTACTTTTCCCTGTGGTCGTTTCGGCCCGCAGCTTCCCCCTTCCTACCAAGAGAATGCTTTTTTTTTTCATGCGATCAGCCTTCCCCGGGACCTACGGACTCGCATGCCAGGCACCGCACCTGGTGAATGGCCCATGATTAGTTCCGCGAACAGTGCGCCATTTCTCCGCCTTACAGCTTCCCCTCTAAAGACCTCTCCCTTCAAGTGCGCCAAAGAGCCTCCACCGCTGCACATGCGGCAGTCTTAACTCTTCCCCGCGGACGTCCTTGCCCGGTTGAGACGGAACACTTCTCGTCAGCCATAGGACCCCTCCATGTTCTAGGCGCCTTCGATATTGTGCAATGTTTCTTGTTCGGCCGCCATGTACTTCTCCCTACGAGAATGACGGGCTCTTCTCTCTTCCCTTTTGGCAAGGTCGATTTTCCAGTTTCCCTTTTCTTTTTGCCTCTTGCCTGTAATGGAGAAGCCCGAAGTTCCAGGACCATACGTCGCTTTTTTCCGCGCACGCGTACCCTCTCTCTCGCTCTTTTCCTCCTCCTTTCGAGCTCCACCATATGTGCGGTCATGTACGCTTGCGGCCCAACTGTATGTGTTTAGCTGGCCTTTCTTTTCCAGTACAGGCAAGAGGAACAATGCAGATTCGTCACCTGATCGACCTTAGCCAACCTTTTTTTTTTCTCGCAGCCGGCTCCTTCTTGGCGACAGTCATTCTTTCCCTTCCGACACATAAAATTTTGCCACCCATACAAGGAGTTCACCCTGGAGTTTCATGATAAAGGGGGAGGTCTTTCTTTTCAGTAGTCGTATTGTTCCAGTCCCCCCGGCCTTCTGATTTAACCTTCTCGACTGCGCTATTGAAAGCTGAACTCTCCTTTCGCACGGCTTTTCGTCCTGTCAGGAGGGCGTTTTCTATGGGCTCTGGTAACGGAGAGCTTTCTGTTCTCCTTGACACTAATCATGGGAGTTCACACAGGTTTCGGCCTGGCTTCCTTAGTACCGGTTTTCTGAGAGAATGCCTCGCCCTTTTTGCGCGATTCTCTTTCCTTCGACTGGCCGAAAACACTCAGGAAAATTTCCTTTTTTTATACTGCCCGGCAAAGTTAGCACCTTCCCCCTGCGGACAACCTTTCTTTTTGCCAGCGATGAATTCAGTGAAGACCAATCCGCCTGTCTCATTCGGGCGGATCCCCCTTTTGGAAGAATCCAAAGTCCTTTTTCTTTGCGATGGTGGAAAAAATCGCTTTTTCTCCTTCGAAAACGCATGGTTTTTGGCAACGGCGGCACAAAGCAGGTCCTTCTTTGAGAATTAATCCTTTCGAGGGGTGTGGTCCCCACCCTGTTAGAGTGGTGTCCCCGGAGGGGAAAGAAGCTTTCTCTCTGTGCCTGCTGGCGGCTCAAGCGCGCAGTTTTTCCCCTTGGCCTCTCGTGATCTCAACCCTCAGATGTGGAAAAAGCCTTTTTTTCGGTAGAGGGAACGACACCCTCCTTTTTACCATTTTCATTACCAAAGAAAAACCCCTTGATAGTGGCCACTGGGGATCCTACCTAGGACTTGCCCGACCTATTGAAGGACGGAAAGTTTCTCCCTCCCATCTCGGGTTGTGACCGCTTTGTGATACACCTTTTTCTATACGTATTTCCATCCGCCCATGTAAGCGAAAAAGGTCTTTTGAGGCTGGTGCGTTTTTGTTTTGCACAGGCCGTTACCTTCCTCTTCCTCGATCGGACAGCATGTCCTACCCACCGGTACGATCTTCGATGCGGGCTTTCCGGTGGAGCTTCCTCTTGATTGATTTCCTTCCTGAACGATATGCAGCCCAGCTTGGCATTACCTTCCCCACTGCTCGAGGATTCAAACCCTCACCTGCAAGCTGGACGAGCACTCCCCCTGCATTACACGGCAAGACCCCCCCCTTACAGCACCACCGACCTGATTCAAAACGGTACTTTTTTCCTTTCTACAATGCCTTGATGCGGCCGGCCCGTTCCCGGCAGCTCTTTCCCTTCCCGATCACGGCAGCGGTACTGGGAGCGGTTAGCCCCTCGACCTATGGGCCGGTTCTGCTCGCCCTTGCTTCACACCCGTCCCCCCTTTTTCTCGTTCTTGCTGCTGATTTGATGGCTTTTTTTTTTTCCCCGCTGTGCCCGGGCCTGCTCGGCAAGAAAACCCCATGCCTCAAATCAGATCCTCTTCTGACGTTTTTGTGCACCACGTCAATTCAGTGGAGACCTCTCGTTTCAAAATTCAGGCCATCATGCCCCTCCCTCTATAAGAGAAGGCTTATCTCTCTCTTTTCCTTTTTTAGAAGATAAGCCTTCTCTTTCTTCTCCTTTCCGTATGGCCATGATTTGCGCTCGTCTCCACTCATTTTGAAGTGGTTGCAAACAACCTTTTTCCTCTGCGGATTGGAGCATTAGCTGGGTTTCCGGCAAACAGCGTTTTTTCCTATCAGCGCAAGACCGCGCAAAACAGTGCTCGGTTGGGACGGGTGGAGCAGACTTTTTCGCAGGACCGGCCATAGGTCTTTTTCCTTTTCTCACAGTACGCTGCCGTGATCGCCTTCCCCTCTCTGCCGGGACGCGCCGCACCAAGCATGTAGAAGTTCTCTTCACCGTTTGATCGTCGGTGGTGCTGCCTCCCTCGGTGTCACAGAAGGGAGGGTCCTTTCTGCTTGCAGGTTTCCGCCGGGATGTTTTTTTGATCAGCGTCTCCAGTAGGTATGTACCTTCTTTTCAGCAGGGGGAGCTCCCTCAGGCCGGATGATCACTTTTTTCGGCAGAGTCTGCTTGCCCGCATCGACTCGCCCGGTGGTTGAGCCAGGGCTCCCAAGCCAACAAATCTTCCCACGTACACAGAGGTACGCCTCACGCCCCTTGTCTCCTCACTGTTAATGGTGATAAAGGTACTAGCTCCAAGCCCCCTTTTTCACACCCCGAGAGGTGCTTTTGGCGCGCCGTCAAGTTGCTTCCTTTTGGTAGGATCCGCCCGGGGCCCCGTCTCACGGCCGATCCCCCCTTACGGAAAAAGGGTAAGGTTGTTCTTCCCCGCTTAACTGCGGCGCTCTGCAGGGTTGATGATGCGAGCTCCTTTTTGTTCGATTGCATGATCGACCTGCGCTTTTTTTTTCTTACCGCCAGCATTCTTTCGCCCTACAAATCCTTTTTCTCCTCCAGGTTTGAAACCACCCCCAGGGTGTCCCACCCCCTCAAAGGCTATCTCCATCTAGGAATCTGTTTTTTTTTTGCCGTTGCCCAGCAACCATGCGGTTTGGGCCTTTTTTTTCCTTTTCCCCACATCGCCAACGCGTTGTCCCAATGGTTGCTTCAGATCCGCCCGAATTAGGGTTCGGGCGTCGGATGGGTCCGGTAACTTTCCTTTCCGAGATGGGTAAGAAAGGGGTTACCTCTCCCTTTGAAGTTCGTTTTTTCCTGTGGTCGTTTCGCAACGCCGCTTTTTTCCTGCGCTCCTAGGACATGCGAGAGCGTCTTTTCCCTGACACCGGGACCTACGGCCCCTTTCCTTTTGGTGAACGCGCCATGATTCGTTTTCTGCGCATCTAGCGTTACCCGGCTTTGCTCAGATCCCGCAATAGCTGACAGCTTTCTTCCCGGCGAAAGCGCCTTCCCATGCGAGACAGGTCTAGCCGGTGAAATTTTTTTTTTTTCGGTGCCGGTTGAGACGGCCCAAGACGACCTGCAGCGTCAGAATACTCCCCTCAATGTAACTGGGAAGCTTTTTTGACAATTTATGTGTCTGTTTTTTTCTCCCTCCGAGAATGAAGGGCGTCCGCTCGCGAGACCTTGTCCTGGCCTTTTGGAAAATTTTTCTTTTGAAGATCTTCTCTCTTGACTGGACTGAGAAGCTTTTCTTCGAACAATAAGTCGACCACATGCTTTTGAGAGCACGCGTAAGAGCACTATTTTTTCTATCTTTCCTAAGAATCTTTTTTTTTTTTTCTATCTTCCCTGTTCGGGCTATGTACGCGTTGCTCGGCAAAAACCCTTTTTTGGCAATTCGGTCCTCCCCCCTTGCCCGATTCTCAACCTGGTCTTTCTCCAAGGCCAGGACAGGTTCTCGCAGCGGCGCCTCCCTTCTAGTCGGCGCGAATCGGCACGAGAACACAGTAACATTCCTCTCTTCACAGGTACAGGGATTCTCCAGGGGGAGGATGCTCCGCTGACCGTCTTGGTCCCCGTATCAACATTCTGAGTTCACCGGCGATTTTCGTAAGGTGAAGGCCTCTTTTCGCACTTGAATGGTGTTCCTGTCCAGAGAGGGGCTTTCCGGTAACGGCGAGATGCGTTTTTTCTGACACTAATAATGGCGGCCTCCTTTTCCCTGCGATTTTCCGTAGGTACCGGTGTCCCCTATGCTGAATTCTGACTCGAGCGAGCATTCTCTTCGTGGCCGACGAACGTACCCTTTGTATCGACGGCAAACTCCGAGCATTTTGGGACACCTCCTTCGTACCTCGCGGAGAGTTCTTTTCAAGTTAACGACCCTCCCTGAAACCCTACTCGCCACAATGTGGAAGATCAAAGAAGCTGAACAAAGCGGTTGGCTTGTTTTTGGTTGAAAAAAGCTGCTTTCGACGGCCCCTTTTTTCTGGGCAAACGCGGCCACCCCGGCAATCTTTCCCTTTCCCCTCTTCAAGAGAGGAGAATAATCCTTGCGAGGTTTTTCTGTTTCCACCTGGAGGAGAAAGAACTTGAAGAAAAATTGTAGAGATGATTCGGCGGTCCCCCACCCTTTTGCCCCCAGGTCGAGCAGCAACGACAAGGCCTCGCATCTAAACCCTTTCCCTTCAGCGCCGCATTTTCTTCACACAGACGATTCTCCCCCCCTTTCCCTTTTTCCTCAAAAGAAAAAAAGGACCGTTCCGTGACGTGATCGTGGAACCCGCATCTTGAAGGAAGAAAGGTCTCTCCTAGGGGTTTCCCAAGTAAAGGATTGGAGCGAAAGTACATGTATCCCCTTTTTTTTTCCAAGGGCCGGTGAGGCTTTTTTTTTTACGGTTTTGCCCCGGCCGATCCCTTATTTGTTGGCTTTTCGCGGAGGCAACCTGGCAGCAACCACCTCTTCGGGCCAAGCCAGCCCTTTTCCCGGGTTGAGCGGCCGGAATGATTCCTTTTCTCTTCCCTCTGAACGATATGCGCCCGCGTCCCTTTCGGATCAAAACCCTTCCTTAGGACGAGCAGAAATATACCCCCGCCCTGCATTGCCACGCAGACCAAACAGTTTCCCAGACGATCAACTAGAGCCAGGTCCCCCCCTTTCCCCTGAGTAAAGGAAGAGATGCATATTTCAGTTAAGGAGATAAAGGCATCTCCCTTTCGTCCTTTCCGCTCGAAAAAATGGCTTCTTTTCTCCTCCTTTCCCGTCCCCAAAAGCAATGAGCGCTTGTCGCGTTCTTGCTGCTGATTTTTTTTCCCACCACAGCTGTTTGAATTTACAGCAAACCAGTCCTTCTCATCTATATGATTCTTCCGTTTTTGTTGCCCACACCACTTTCAATCAGTGGAGACAGACTCGCAAATTTTTTTCTTTTTCCCCCCGCCGACTCCTATAAGAGAAGGCCCTTTTGTTGTGGGGAAAGGCCTCTCTCTTTTTTCATTATGACCATGAATTTGCGAGTCTGTTTTTCCACTGATGACCTTTTGCCAACAAAAACGGCCTCTCTTTCCCGATTGGTTTCCGTTGCGAGTTCCGGCAACAGCGTGGTTCCAAGCTCAATCAGCAGCAAGAAATCCGCCCTCCTGGCTTGGGGACGGTGTTTCCTAAGCCATGTTCGAGCAGGCTTTCTTTCCCCAAAACCGATCCCAGTCCGGCTTGGCCGTGACTCCGTGACGGAAAAATATTCTTAGCCGGCCGCAATCAAGGCAATTGTAGGCTTTCTCGGAACCGTTGATCGTCTTTTTTTTCTCCTTTTGGGTCTGCGTTCACATTTCTCAGTGCGGGGGTACTTTTCAGGTTTCCGCCGGGATGTTCTCCGCAGTAGGTAATGTAATGCCGTTTTTTTTTTTCGACCAGGGGTAGCCGAGCCCCCAGAATCATGCGCGTCAGCGCTCCACAGTTCTTTTCTTGCCCGCAGCGAACTTTTTTTGCTGCCAGGGGTCCTTCCGGTCCAGCCAACAAACCGATACGGGCCGTGTGTAAAACCGTCCACCCGGCCCTCACCAGCCTCATTCTCCTTCCTCAAGGGAATGTCCCCTTTTTCGCTCCAAGACGGCACTTGAGCCCCCACGCGGTCACAAACGAGATTTGGCTTTCTGCGCCTTCAAGATTGCTGTTTGGATCCGCCAGGGGCCACCCCGTGCCCGTTTTTTTTTTTTTTTGTTTGAAGAGAAAAGGTCTTTTCTTGACTGTGTCGGTCCCCGCTCTTTTGGCCACAGCTGCAGTTCTTCGCCGGGGCGATTGACTGCTTAAATTTTCGCTCAATGGGTTACGCCTCTAATCGACTACAATTTCAAGCTTAGTTATCCTCCAGGGTTTCCCCCCCTTTTTTGTCCAACCCCTCGAAAGGCTTAGTTCCTCCAATTCTCTTGCATCTCTCTTTGCCTGGGGTGGCCGGCCGTTGCCCCTTTCCCCTTCGAAAGAGATTTTTGTCAAATCTTTTCCCCCTTTGATCTTCCAAATGGTGCTCAATCCCCGAACCGATGGAGGGTTTTCTTCTCTTTTCTCCCTTGAATTCATCTCTTTCCGTGGGTACGAAAGTTTTTTCTCCCCTTCTACAACTTTGACGTCGATACCGTCGGACCGTTTCATGTGGTCGTTCCCCCTTCAGCTAAAGAGAATTGGTTTTTCCGAAGTCGTGGACACCGGACCTACCCCTTCCTCCCCTGGTGAACGCGCCCATGATAGTTTCTCACGACGCGCCCACCTGCGCATATAGAAGTTCCTCCCGCCCTCGTGACCTTTCCCCTTTCCCGTGCGAAAGAGCCCCCATCGCGCAGTATCGCAGGTGACCCTCTGGCTTCGCTTCTAAGGTGAAGTTGAGATTTTCCAGCGTCAGCATCCTTCCTTTTTTTTCCAATGGGAAGCGCTTCGATACCTATTCGGACTTAGCGACGAGAAGGACGGGCCGCCGCTCGAGACCTGTCCTGCCTTTTGGCAGGTCGATTCCCTTTTTCCTCTTCCGTAATGGAGAAGCCTCCAAAAACCATAGTCTCCCCTGCGTACATGCCCGGCACCTATGTTTCTCTCTTATTTCTCTCATAGTTGTTGTGTTGCGCTCTTTGCTATGTACGCTCCCACCAGGTGTCGACGTATGGTTCTCGCTCTCCCGTACAGGCAAGAGGCACCGCAACAGATCCCCTTTGAATCTCCCCCCCCCGGCAAGTCCCGGTCTCAGCAGCGGCGCCCCTTCATTCTCGTTCGAATCTCATGGCGGAATTCCTTGCCTGGCGCTACCAGGACATGGTTTTTCCGACTCCAGGGGAGGATGTGATCGCCGTCTAAAACGGCACCGGCCGTCCGCGAAGCCAGTTTTCCACCGGCGAGACTGCGGCGCATGTTCTTCCTGAACGGTGTGAAGGCTTCTTTTTCCTCTCAATGGTGTCGTCTGTCAGCTTTTTCTGAGCGCAGCAAGTTTCACGGCGAGATTCCTTTGGCGAGTCTGACATAATCATGGGCGTCTCCTTTTCCCCTGCGATTTCGTAGGTCCGGTGTCCCTTTTTCCTTTTCCTAGCGGCGAATTCTCTTAGCGCAGGCCGTTAAGCGGCTTTTTTCTGACCACAGGAAAACGGTTTTTCCTCGGAAAATGAGCATTTTGAGGACCCCCTTTTCCCATTCGCGGAGATCTTCCCAAGTTAAAGAACCCCCCCCTTCATTAGGGCGGAGCTGAATCCCAGTCTCCCACCCCGCGGTTGGGCCGATTCCTTTCGCGGCCAAAACCGTTGGCAAAGGCGGCGGCAGCAGACGCAGCAGGGCCCACCAGATTCCCTTTCTGTGACCATAATCTTTCGAGGGGTGTGTTCCTTTTTTCAAACCTGGATTTTTTTTAGAAAATATTTGTAGATCTTCTGGCGGTAAACCCATTCAGGCGCGTCATTTGACCGGCTATTTCCACCCTGAGCTGTGGCCAATCTCTCGCCGCAGGTTAGCGGGGACGACACCAGTTCCCGATAACACAAGCTACCCTTCCCTTAAAGAGGATCGGGACGTGCTCTTCCTTTATACTAAATAGACTTCTTCTTCCTTTCGCCAGGCGAGACTGGTTCACCTCTCGGGGTGTGGACAGATTTTGATGTCCCCTGGATGGAGAGAGAGAGCCGAGTACATGCCCCCCTTCTTGAGGACTTTTATGAGGATGGTTGGCGGTCCCCTGGCTCTGTGTGGTTTGCCACATATTCTTCGGAGTGTTAGGCTTCAACCTGGCCCTCCCTTCTCTGTAGATGCGGGGCAAGGCCTTTGACTCTGCCGACCCCGGGAGCGGCTCTTTTTCTTTTTCATGGGTGTCGGCTCCCTGCAGCCAAGCGGGCTTCGCGGATCAAAACCTCCCGTGGTTAACCGAAGCTGGACGAGCAATGACCCTTTTGACACGCAGACCCAACCCCTTCACCAAGACGATTCCCCAACCTGTTACTCCAGATCCAGAGTCATTTCTCCTGGCGGCGTCCGGCAGAGATCCTCACGGCAGCGGACTGGGAGCGGGTTTCTTTTTATGCGAGAAACAATGGCTTCGCGATCCTTTCTCTCACACCCGCCGCATGAGCCGGAGGTTTTCGTTTCTTCCTTGCTGCTGATGTTGATGGCTTGGGAACCCCCTCCCCCCCCCAGATAAATGTCCAAATTCTTTCCGTTTTTGTTGAAACCATTTCCATTCCTTAGACAGGGACGCAAATTCATTTCTCCACCACGCACTACTCCTATAAG
>Ga0179593_1514964_pt1 | contig 13687 bp, 24 predicted proteins | sample CZODoug2_1_08_16_FD_185931 | JGI IMG/M metagenome (GOLD analysis project Ga0179593, IMG submission 185931) | Vadose zone soil fungal communities from Angelo Coast Range Reserve, California, USA - CZODoug2_1_08_16fungal (PacBio error correction) | ecosystem: Environmental > Terrestrial > Soil >... | reverse complement strand
TTCTTCCTGAACGTCATAACCCGCCAGCACCGGTTCTTTTCGGTTGCTGCTTCCATCATACTTTTCGCCCCTTCTTCTGCCACCATCAGCCAGCGGAATCGCCCGCGTATCATCAACCTTTTCCTTCAAAGACTTCGAGTAATCCCCTCCACTTATGCGCCCCCCCGGATTTTTTCCCCATCTTCTGAAACCCTGTTACACCAAAGAGATTTCTTGGCTTATCGCCAATTTGTGGTCGCCCCTTTTTAGGATTTTTTTTCGAGATGAGCTCTTCAAACAGCAGTTTCTTATTTTCAAGTCGTCCCTTTTTCTCCCGCGACCGTTTAGGAGCTGAAGGGAAAGACCCCCCCATAGCAGGCTTGAAGGCTTTTCACTGCTAATTCCTGGAGCCCTCCCCATACAAGTGTCACAATAAATCCCCTTGGCTGTCCTCCGTGCTCCCTAAACCTTTGATGGAACCATCAGGAGAAAACGAACATTTTAAAAAGATGACGTCATCTGCGTCCGCGCGGCGCCCTTTTTTTCCAAATTCCTTCCACGTATGGGTTCGGTGTGGAACCTATCTTAATCTTGTTGTTTTTCCTCCACCCATCCCCCCTTTTCACAAGTGTTAATCCAGTATCTGAGACGAACCCTTATTTTTCATTTGCGTTGTGACTCTCAGTTTTTTTTCTGGTTCCCTGTTTTTTTCTCCTCCTACCATAGTGATTGAAAAATTTTAGCGGTTCGGTTTTATTTTGGAGACCCTTATCAGCCCGGCGATTTATTCTTCCTCATGCAAGGTAGAGTGATCTTTTCACCTTTCTTTCCCGCGTCCTCTTGTTCCTTGTCCTTCGGTAATCTGACCCAACCAAACCCTTTTCACCCCCTCCAATTTCCGCCCCGTCACTTCTCTGGTAGGAATGTGCCCCGGTTTCTCTTTCAGCAGTTCACTGGCACTTTGGCTTTTTCCTTCCAGACTTTCTGACAAGTTTGCAAAAATGTTGGTGATTGATTTCCTTTCGGCTTCTTTTTTTTTTTTCCTTGTCCCAAATGTTGCCCATTCTGACAGGACATCACGATGCAAATGACATTGCTGTTCGATGAAGTTAGTCCACCCCCTTGGCCACCCCCTCTCCTTAAAAGGTCTATATCAGTCTTTGCGTCTTTCCTTTTTTCCCTTATTTCCTATATCTTCCACGTCTCTACTGCAATGTTTTATCTTTCCTTAGTTAAAGTCCTTTTTTTTCGAATTCATGGCATAACTCGTCCTTTTGGTTCCAAGGAAGTGGTTTTGATTCATTCGCACCCCCTCCAGGTGGCTGTGAAGTTCTGTCTTTGTGTCCGTGATTTTCCCCCATTTGTGTTTTTTTCGCTAAGGTTGTTTGTTGAGAGTGATTCACCCGATTCCTATTGTTTCTTTTCCAAGAGTGACTGTGTTCCCATCGGTCATGTCACTTTTTTGTTTGCTCCCTCTGTAATTTTTTTTCTGACCTCCCTCGCATTTTGTAGTGTTGCCTTTTCTGTTTTTGGTTGTTGAGGATTCCCGTTCCCCGTCGCGGTTTTCCCCCTCCATCCCTCCCGCTGTTCTTTCTTCTTTCCAAACCCTGTTTTTGCTGTAGTTGTATGACTCAGATGCTCCTTTCTAACTTTCATCTCATCTCCTTGGCCGTTTGGAAAAAAGTTTCTCACTCCTTTGCACTTTCTCGTCTTTCCACTCTCGGCTTCCCTCGACGACGAAAGGAGTGAACTGTGGTAATGTCTCAGGATCCAACCCCCCCCCCTGTGTTGGCCGCGCCGTTTAGGGTGCAGAGATGGGCTTTTTATTCCTTTTTTTCTTTTCACTTCGGGGGGTGGGACAAAGGTCCTTATTTGGCCCATTCAGTCTTCTCAACAAGGTCCTCTGTTATTCCTTTTAGCAGACCTACTTAAATTTTTTGTTTCCCGTCGGCTCGTTCCTATGCTAGGAAAAACAATCTTGCGCCAAACCCCTGTTAGGCCCCTCCCCCCTTTTTCCCCGCAGTTCGACAATGTCGAAGAACCGCTCTTCCCTCCACCTCTTTAGATTGAAAACGGATTCCCGCTCCTCGGTCTCCCTCGACCCTTTTTACCTCTTAACGTAAGGTGGACGTAAGGCTCCTGAGCAGCATTTTTTTTCAAAACCCACATGGAGTTATCCCATTCCCCCCCCCCCTTCTCGTTGATTCCCCATAAAGCGAGTGAAAATCGGCTTCCCCTACGCGCCGTCTCTTCTTTTGGATCACCCTTCCTTGGCAGATATGCCATTTCAAATTCCAATGGCCTCATTCTTTTTTTTTTTCTCCTAATCGATTGCCCAGTTTCCCACCGCCTCATCTTGACGCTCTCCCCCTCCGACCCGATTAACTTTTCCAAGAATTCGCAAGGAAAATCACTAGATTTTTCTCCTCTCCTTTTTGAGCGAGATATTTGCTTCCCGTCCTTTTCCTTGAAGCTTACCACTCCGCTGATGTCTGCTTCCCCCCTTCTGGTCAGTGCGAGCCTCTTGACCATATGCAACCTCTTTTTTGTCCCTTCTCCAGACTCTTTTTCTCTCTTGGTTGACCAAAAATCTGACTTTTACGGCGCTTTTTGTTTTTCTCTTTTCCCCAAATTTTTTTCCAGATTTTTCTTTGAGAATCCGTTTTGACCTGACTTATGCACGTCCGGTTTTCAGATGGGAAAACGACTTTAGAGCTCGCGTTCACTCCCGGGCCTTGGCCGTTGAAATCGTAACTATGCGCTTTTTTGGGATTTGCCCTCATTTTTCGCCCCATTCTTAGAGTAGCTGGCGTCCCCCTTTTTTTCCTAACACTCAATTGGCTTTTCCCCCCTCTGACAAGGTTGCGACCTTGTTGTTCCCCCCAAGCACCCTTTGCCACGCTGTCGCTAGGTTCTCACAAGAAATTTTTTTTCCTTGTTATTACACTCCTCTGGCCCTTACTCCCCCCGTCGCCAGCCTGTCCCAAACCCCTGACTTTTTGGCGCTTCCCCCCTCCCCCCTTTTATTGATCTTTTCACGCCCTCCCCTGGCAAACAATTTTTTGGTTGGGTTCGCTCTGACCTCCCCTTCTCTTGAGTCCCACCTTAGAGTTGAAAACGCCAGCACTCCCAACAATGCGTTGTCCCCTTTTTCGCTCATCCTTCCCCCTAAACATTCCCCACACGGTCAAAAGGTAGCATTAGCGTTCTTAACACCTGGTCCTAATTACCGATTCCTGCCCCCTACAGACACCGGTTGGGGAATTTACTTCTTCGACCGTCCCCTGGCTTTCCCTTGGGGAATGGTTCTTCATAAACCCCCCAACAGGCAGCAGCCCCACCCCCAGGAGATTTCCAACCGGAGACGTTGATTGGGGTTTCAAATCACTTTTCCCCCCCCCACCCCCAGGGTATGCGTCAACATTCCGGACCACGAACTCGATCGGTTTGACTCATCTCAATTTTGCCACCCCCCCCCCTTCTTTCTCACACGCAACTTATCAGCAAACAATTCAACTTTCACTTTGATTTCTCCACCACCGGGGGACACCCCGCAACGGGATTTTACTGTCTATCGGCCAATGAACTCGCAACACTCTTAAAGCACTTTTTGCGTTCAAACAACCCGGTCTCGGCCCTTGCGCTATCCCCCCTTTGGTTACACTGGCAATCGTTCGTGATTCCGTGCGCCCGTAGTCCTACGACGGTCGTCATACTTCTTCCGGCTTTTCTTCTTACACAGCAATGTCCCCTTGCATCCTTTTTTTTCTTCAGTAGTTGTTCCTCCCCCAAAATCCTCAGATGCGCCGTATCAGCTTTCTTGGCCTTTTTCTCGCGGCGATTTTAAGCAGCACCTACCCCACGTTCCCCCCCCCCCCCTGATTTCCATGTGAACCTCACATCCAGTTACAACCCCCCGAGATTGATCGTCTTCTTTTCAATTTTTTCTGGGTCGCTGATGGATGTGGGCAAAGTGGTTATTTTTTTCTTGGCCCTGCTATTCGATAGGCCCCAAACTTCCGTGCGCTATGACTTTCGATTTTGCTTCAATGATTTCTTCGAAATAGGACTAGGCGCTGAGACAGACTGGATGACCTCAACTTTCTTTCCACCCAGGGCACCGCCGAATCTGTTACGTTTCAAACAATCACTCTTTTTTCACCTGTGTCCTTTTTTCACCGCGCTTTTTTTTCCCAAAAGACTTTTACAACTAGCCTCGAACCTGCTTTTTAGACATCTTCTCCCGGCGGCTTCCATTCTGGGTAGCAAGCCCCTTTGCCTGAAGTTTTTCGGTTTTTTTCACCTTTTCATAATCCTTTGTGGTGTTTCAGATGCCCCCCCTTCGGCATCCCCCAGCCAAGGGTAATCTCTACGTCATGAATAAATTTTCCTTTTTTTTCATGGTTTTTTCCCCTGTTTCTCTCGGTGTTGCGCGTCTCGTTTCAGTCATTTTCTTTATTTTCTTTTATTTTTTTTTCTTTTTCGTTTCAGCGGCTCGTTTCTGGAACACCCTCCTTTTGATTTTTCCCTTCTCCTTTAGTTTCCCATCATTCTTCTCCACCTGCGCATCTCCCTCTTCTGTTTGTAATCTCATCGCTCCCCCAACTACCTTCAACTCTTCCCCCCTCGAAAAGAACCAAATTTTTCGTATCCTCAGGATCCCATTTTTTCCCTTCTTTTTCCCGTTTTCAGATAAAAGAGTCAACACTTTCCACTAATTTTCTCGATTGTTTTGATTGGTTCCCCTCCCGATGTGATACTCCGGCAGATTCTGGAGGATGTTTTCTCCTATCTGAGAAACAACTCAAATTTTCCTGACATCCATCCTTGCTTGTTTTTTATGAAGGTAAGTAACTCCCCCTTTGCGAAAAATGCCTTCTTAGCTTGGACTTTTCCTAAGCGGCATACGCCGTGTTGCCTTTTTCCAGTCCCTCCTTTCTCCTTTCTTCTGTTTGTGACCGTCAATATTTCTTCCTTGCGGTGTTGCTTTTTTGAGCCCAGTTAATTGGTCCGATCCAGTTCACCACACTACGAGGACCAACCCATAGGTGGCTTTTTTATTGCCATTGTGTTTCTGTCCGTTGTTTCCTTTGTCCGTGGTGGTGTTTTCGTTCCTTCAAAAACTATTCCTGTTGTCGTTGCCGCATGTATTGCTCACCTGACCCCCTATTTTAACTGGTTTCCCTTTTCTTTTGAAAACTTGCGGTGCCTTCCGCTTGTCTCGCAGCGCGCCGCCGTTTTTCCTTTCTGTTTTTTTTCCCCTCCCCCCATCCCTTTTCTGTTACTCTTCGAGATGACTACGGGGCAGTCTCCCCAACCGGTTGATGGTGTGGGAATTCAACTTCCCCTCCTTCGCGCGAATGGTTGGCCTTGTTTTGTCCAACCATTGCTGTTGTCCATTCCCTTTTTTTCCTTTCCCTCCGTCTTGTCCAAGCGTCCCCTCAGTAATGAATATTTCTTCCCCACAACCCCCTCCTCGCCGGCGTGAGATTTGAAGGCTCTGTCTTTCTGGGTTCCCAATTCCTTTTTTTTGTTGCCACCTTTCCCATCTTCAGACAAATAGATGTTCGTGGTCTTTCCGGAAGGGAGTTCGTTCTTCATCTCGTCCCAGTTTTTGCTTTCCATCTTTTTTTCAACCGTCCGATGTTGGTATGTTTTTACACCCTTTTTTCTCCACGTTTCTGCCATTAAATGAAGCCCCTTACGCTAGCCTTTGTTCAGCTCTTCCCTTTTCGGATGGCAAATCAACCCCGCTCCGGGGTTGCGTTTTTTTGTCACCTTTTCAGGGTACTCTCGAATCAGTTTCCCCAGAGTGTAAACTATGCCACGGTGGTCTTCTCCCGATTTCTTCCCCCTGGTGCGTCTCCCAGATTCACCCCCCCTTCAGACGATCGCCTTTTCTTTCCACACTTTCCCTTTCCCCCGTCCCCTTCCCCTCTCCCGTTTATTTGTGATCACAAAATTTCGAATCGTCGCTGGCGCCAATTTCCAACTCTTCCCCCCTTAAATTTCACTCGTCCGCTCTTGTTCACCAAATCGTTTTTTCCCTTTTCCCCTATCCGGTGCTTTTGGGTACATGCCTCTTCCTCTTCATTCGTGACAAGAATGGAGACCTCTCTCTCTTTTCCTCCCTTCTTTTTCTTCCTCATCTTGACTCGGAGACCTGGAAGCGTTTACCCCCTTCTCGTTCTCCTCCTGCGTTTTTTTTCCCCAACTATTCAGTGAGAGCGACCCAAGAATTGCGCGCTTACCCACACTTTCTTTCTTCCTGCGAACTTTTTCGCCCTTTGGATAAAAACTTGCCGGTATCTTCGTTCGCTTTTGCTTCCTTTTTCGTGTTTGATCTTTGCTTTGGTGAATTGGACCTAAGGTTTGAATTCCCCTTCGTGACCGGTCTAGAATGGGAATCCTTGGATCTCCTTTCCGCTTCGGAGCGGACTCCTCGCAAACTCCCTGCGCAGATGTCTTTTCAAGCCGAAGAAGAATTTCGGACTTTTTTGGCGTCTTTCTTTCCCCTACCACACTCCGCCGTTTTTTGCGCCTTTCTTTTGTTTTTTTTTCAATCCTTGTTACTTCCTCCCTTCCTTGCACCTTTTTGCACCCCGCTGTCGAAGTATGACTCCATAACTTCCTACATTGTTCTACCCCCCCTATGGAGCTCTTCCCCCAAAATGCAAGACGTGTTTTCCACCTTCCTTCGGCTCGCACTTCCCCCACGGTTCAGAATCTCACGAACTTCGATGGCCAACAATGAGTTTTGGTTTTCGCTCTTCCTTACCTCCCCTGGCGGCGCTGTTGACCGCGCGTTGACCTTTCTTCAATGTCCCCCCCCTGCCGTATCCGAACAAGCATTTTTTCAAAAAAATTAGGAGTATATCTTTCCCCATCAATACAGCGATCGGCGCTTCTAATTCTAGTCCCCCTTTGTTTTTTTCCCTCTCCCTTTTTCCTGCCTTTACAGAAGTCCCACGACTGGCGGTCTTCCTGACGTTCCCCTTCCCTGATCCTCAACAACCCCCCAACGGCATCTTTCAATTCGGCGTCTGCCCACAGGCGACCCTTCAAACCCAGCGACGGGTTTTCCCCTTTTCCACAAGTCCCCCCCCCCTATATGGGTATTCAGGCACTCTTGAGTTCCCCCAATCACCGTCTTCAACGACCGGTTTTTTCCCTCCGTTCCCCCCCCCTTCTTAACAGGCCACCTGCAATCTTCAAGCACTTCCAGACCCCCCCCGGGAAATTCAACCATTTTACGTTCCCCCTCCGTGGAACACTGCAATGGCTCCAGCTCTATACACTCCCTTTTTTTTTTCCCCCCCCTTCACCGCCCTTCAGTACCCGTCGAGCGAATAACTTGACGGTAACCACAAACCCCGACGGTCTGGCGCCTCGGAAATACTTTTCCCCACGGCGGTCCCGGCTTTCCCTCCCCTTCCCTCTTTTGGAATTGTTGAGTCCCCCTCGGCGAGGACTTCCTCAAAGCACTTTGACGTCATGAATGTAAGCCAACTGTGTTTTATTTCCCTTTGATCTTCGGCAAAACCTTGCGGTCTTTTCACCCCGTTTCCCAACTTGGAACAGCACCCATTTCTCGGCCGATTTATCCATCCTTCCCTCCGTGCAGCTTCTCTTTTTGAACGGTCACAGTCACCCGGCTCCCTGCATTTCTCATTGTTTTTTTGTGGAAAATTCTTTTTCTTCTTTTTGCTTTGCGCGAGGCTAGCAAAACCGTACAGTCCCGCTATGGACTGCTTCACGCTTTTAAAGCTCTTTTCTCGAAGACCGACTCGCAGGGCTGACTGTCAGTTCGACGCGAATACCTTTCTCACCGTCTCCCTCTTTCCGTCCTCAGCGGAAACCAGAGCGAAAAACCCAGCTCAACCTCCCCCCCCCATGAACCTCTTATTAATTGCCGCTCGCGGATTTCCCTTGGTTGTTAGCACCTGTTTCACAATGGGTTAGGGGTTCTCTTTTTCCTCTTTCTCTCTTGTTCCCCGAACCACCATTGGGGACCCCCCCCCCCCCATTGCTAACAGCAAGTTGTAATGATCGGCCCCTTATAGCCCTTATTTTTTCTACTTCGTGGTTCCATATTTCCGATCGTGGCAGCCGTGGTTCCGTTTCCTTCCTTTATTTTTTTCGCGCCTTTGCGTAATCTTTTTCCGATTTGACTGAACGCCCTTCTCTGCGATCTGTCTTCAGCCTTCTGTAGCTTTCTTTGCCCCCTATTGAATTTTTTTTCTCCGCGTCATGAGAGCCGCTGTACGTTTGACTAGTGCCCGGCACAACCCATTTCTCCCCCTCCCGACGACTTCGATAAGCTGCAGACTAATATTTTTTAACGGATGTGCCCCTTTCAGTTTGCCCCTTTTTTAACTGTTCCTTTTCTTTTAATGTGTCTGAAATCTTCCTTATGACTTTGGGTTCCACAGTTTTTCTTTCCCTTTTTTTTTTTGCGTTCTCGGAGGATGTTGCCGACGATAAGTCCCTTAAAACCGGTGCTTTCCACTCACTGACATTGCTGGTTATGAGTACTAGCTTCAGTCAGTATCCGTTTCGTATTTACTAAGAGCTGAATCCGTACCGCTTGTTCCCTCACCAGTAGTACTGATAGTCACCGGCTTTTTCCCCCCGGCAATTTTTTTTTTGCGTTACTTTCCCGTGGCGGTGTTGCTCCGTTTCGATAGAGCGTTTTGACCCTCCCCCTGTGTGTTCTTTTTTCGTAAGCCTCCGGTTTGCGGTATTTTGAACAATTGTTGTTGAGAGAAGTGCTTTTTGAGCATTTGACGTTTTTTTGTTTTCGAGTTCCCTCGCACGTGTTGTGTTGCCTTGTAGCCACCCTAGTGCCTGATACACTTTCGACACTTTTTGTTTCTTTATTGACCGCCTGTGTCTTTGCGTCGCTTCTTTTCCTACCTCCCCCCGAGACGGGTTTTTAGTGTTGCTGATGCCTGTTTTTCTGACTTTTTTGTTTTTTCTTTTTTTCCTCGTCCTGCGCGGGACTCGGTGGAACTTAAAGTTGCTGTTGCGGTAGAGTTCGACTTCTTCTCGTGCCCCCCCCTTTTTGAACGCTTTTGAAGGGTGGGTTTGGGCCCCCAGTGCTTTGCTAAGCTTCCTCGACAGTGTTTTTTGTTCACCGAGCGTCCCAGCTCAAGACGCTGTACTCCTTCTTTTCCTTTTTCAGAGCGTAAACACCAACTCTCTTTCGGTCGGGTGTCTTTATGAGCCTTGGTTAATGCCCTGAGGTGTTTTTATTACTGAGCATCCTTTTTTTGCATTTTGCGCCTTATCGCACAGAAACCTGCTTTTGACCTTCCTTTGATTTCTCTAGCTCCCTTTGATTCCTTTGCCTGGCTCCCCCCTTTTCGTTGCGTGTAGAGTACGTGGAGACTTTACCAAAAGAGTCTTGGTCCCACTTTTCCACCCCTCTCCCAGCGCCGCTAGCAATGGTCTTTCCAGCTTGGATCTGGATTCGGTCTTTACACGGATTGCTGATGGAACCCTCTCCGCTTTTTCTGTAGCGCTTTCACTCTTTTGTCCCATCTGTCCCACTGTCCCGAAGTACCCTTTTTTCTCAGCTCCTCCCCCTTGTCTTCTCCCCCCCTCTCCAATAGAAGATCGTTTGTATGATGACTGACCGGAGGAAGAAATATCAACCCCGTTCGGTCCCCCCCCCCTAGATTTGATCACCAAATCTAATCCTAGCGGCACTTCACCTCTCCATTTCTGTTAACATTCCTTCTTTTCGTCCCTTTCCTTTCCAAATCAGAGTTTTCCCCCTTGAAAACGTCTTTATCTCTCTGTATTCCAGTCCTCTTACCTCCCCAATTTGCGAAAGCCCCCCTTCTTTTTCCTCCCTGTGAGACTCTCCCCCTGGCGCCATTCTTTGTCACGAAGTACGCGTTTCATTGAAGCGCTTCACCCCATTCCCTTGGCTCTGTCAAATTTGATTTTCATTTAAAAGGTCCCCGTTCTCTTCTTGCTTTTGCCGATGCGACATTTTGGTGATCCCCAAAACCTTGACTTTTCCGACTCGGTGTTTTTTTCCGCTTTTCGTCCCCCCGTTATTTTTCTGGTTTCAAGTCCCCGGGGACGATTGTTTATTTTTTTTTCCCTTTTTGATTTTTTTTTTTGAATCCTCTTCGGAGGCCACTGCGCCACCGTCAGTCTTTTAAACTTTTTTCTTTTTTAGACCTTTTTTAAAGCGTTGCAATCGCCCTTATTCTTTTCTTTTTGTCCCTTTCCCCGAATCAGTCGAACGGATAGTAGTCGGAGTCAGTGGCTTCCTAACCTTCTTTTGGCTTTTGTGTCCACCATTCTCCGCCTGCCCCCGACAACCTCCACCTTTTGCCAAAGATTTTCTATGAAGACACGACATTTATTCCCCCCCTCTTTCTGGCGAAATGGAGCCCAACCCTCTGGGGGGGGGTTTCCCAAGGTCTGGTCTTCGGCATTCCCTCCCCCCAGGCAGCTCCTCCCAAGGCTTCCTCATTCAAACCGGTCAACCTGTTTGTTAGATCTTGAGAGACAAATCCCTTCTCAACCCCTGTTCTTGATTTTTTTCCGCTGACGCAAAGACCCCCTGAGAAGTCTCCGATGCTTCCCTCCCTTTTTTACAACCCCAACGGGCTTCGAGTCTACCCCCCCGTCTTTCTTTTCCGCGCGCTTCTACTCTACAGCAAAATAACCCGATTGGGAAATAACTGTCCCGCTTTCATTTTTTTTATATTTCTGCGGTTTCAACGCGACGGGGAACGGTTTCTTTTTTATAATCCCCCCCCCCCCCCCCCATCACCCTTTCCCACGGGACCACGCGGGGTCGTCGAATACCCACGGCGACTTGTTTACACAGCTTTTTCAAGCCCACCCAGTTTACACTTAACATATGAGTATCCCTTTCCCTTTGTGATCCATTTTCCCCTCCACACGTCGACCCGGTTTTGGAAGCAATCTCGGCACCCCCAACGGAGCGCCACCCTGCCCTGTCAAAATCCTCAACACATGGCCCACATCCGCCACGGATTTAGTTTTTTTTTCCTTAACCTTTCCCCCCCCACTTCCCTTTAGTTCACAAGCTCTATACTTCGAAATCGGCGAAAGTCCAACCCTCTGTAAGTCCCCCTCCCCTAACAGGTAACAACCCCCACCGACTTTTTTTTCTCCCCTCCTTGTTCCGGACTTTCCCTTCGCTGCGATCCCCGTAAGACGAAGTGCTTGGAATAACTTCGTTCTCTTCGTTCCTTAATTTTCCTTTCCTCCATTTGCATCCGGTGCTGCGTTTGAACAACAGTTGTTTCTCGCCTTTTTTTTCGGCCACCCTGGATTCCACCAGTGTTCCAAACTTGGAACCCTACCCCCTCGCGCGATTCAGTCACCCCTTCCTGTGACCTTCAATCTTGGCAAACGACAATTCCGTTACCCCCCCCCTGATGATCCTGTTTTCAGTTCCTTCAAATTTTGCAAAGTTTCTTCTGTTTTTTCGATGAGCTAGGCAAACCGTAGGGTGCGCTAGACGCGGTTCGTCTTTTCCCCCCCTGCTCCACCCTTTTCCTTTGAGGCTGAATGGAAGAAACTGACGGCTCTTGGGGGGTCTCAGACTGAGTTTTCTCCCTCCCCCCCTTCGCACCTCTCCCTCCAGTGCCCAATAACTAATGTAATGGAGACCCTGCGCCTTTGCCCCCTCTCTTCAATTTTTTTCAACGCATGAAAAATATTCCCTCTCCTTTCATGCGCCGTGCGTCTCTTGTTTTCTTTTGACCTCCTTTTTTTCTTGGTTACATCTCTCTTCCTATCCTCAGTTGGTGTTCGTTGATCTCTACAACCCACAAAGAAACCATTCTTTACCACAATTCCCAGTTCCCCGGCTATTGAATTCTGTTTCATCATCTTCTCTCCCCCCAGTTTCTCCCCCCCTTCGGTTGCCGGGAGGACGTCGCCGTAGTAGTGAGTGTTGACAACGGTTTTTGGCGGGCGCCTTGGTCCCGTGAGTCCTTTGCTGTACTTTGAGCCCTGCACGGTCGCGTGCCTTTGTTGACTCTTGAGCCTCCTTTTTCCCCGTTCTGCTTTACGGTTCTTTTATTCGCGCCCCCCCCAAATAGAATTCCCTTACAATCCTAAGCGCACTCCACTGCTCTCCCTTTTTCAATATCGTTTTTTTTCTCCTTTGACCTTTTTCAGCTTGACCGCGTTCCATGGCAATTCCCCCTTGGTCATTTTATGCCCCGTCTTGGTTCCCCCTTTTCCCACTCTTTTCTGAATACGTGACGCTCGCTGGAGGTCTGTTTTTTTTTCGCACGCTCCCACCCTTTTTTACCGGCCACCGCCTGCAAAATTTTTTTTTCTTCCTTCAAGTTTCCTCCGTTCGCCACCTTTTTTACGACCGCCTTTTCGTAGTACTGAAGGAGAGCCTCCATCCGCCTTTGCCCCCTTTTTTAGAGCCTTTTTTTCTTCCGTGTGGTTACCCTGTTTTTGGCTCTTTTTAATTTCCCGTGGCGTTTTCTTTCTTCTTTCTCCCTCGAAGCGTTCCCTTCGGTCAAGTGTCCACGGCTTGGTGTTTTTCCAAAAACTTTTTTAGTGCCCTTGTTGTGTACGTGCTTTGAGCATCCTTTCCCCGCCTCCTTTTTTTTTGTGCCCCCCCCCTATTGACGTGTTGTCGTTTGCGCCTGTAGTGATGAACTCTTTTCCTGTATACCCATAGGTCATATGTTTGTGATGGAAATTGTTTGTACCCCCCCACTTTTTTTTCGACCAGCCGCTGTTCTGTGGCTTTGATCTTTTTGGTTTTTTTTGACTTTAAAACGCCCCTTTCTCCTGTAATGCCTCTGATTTGCAGTATTGACCAAACACGTTGTGTTGCTGGAGAGTGCCTTCGCTATCTCTTTTTGCAAGTTTTTTTTTTTTATGCGCGATGATCAGTTTTCTTGTTTTTTCCACATTCTGTTTCCTTTACCCTCTTCCAGTCTCCCTTTTTCCTGCGTCGGTAACCCCCGCGAGAGTAAACCGCCCTGCGACGACAGTATGTATTCCTTTTTTTTTTTTTTTCAATCCCCCCCAACTCCGGTGGCAGCGCCCCTTGATTCTGAAGAGACTTGTTTCCTTTGGTTGACATCCCTTTCAGTCGTTTGGGCCCACGCTTGGGAGCATTTTCCTTCCATTATCGACATGTCCATAGATTTTTTTACTTGTCTCTTCGGCGTTGAAAAAGGTTCTTTTGTACTGTTCCCCCCCCCCCCACCCCCAAGTTGCGGATGGTATGCGTACATTTTTTCCCTTTTGTCTTCCGGCGGAGTGTCTGTTAACTCCATTTTGCTCCCCTCGTCTCATGGTCCTCTTCCTGGGTCATTTTAAAATACACTCGTTAGTTGCGATTGCAACTGAGTATCCCTATTTCTTTTTTTTCGACTTTTTTCCATCTGCAACGGACGGTGGTCTTGATCGAGTAAATTCTTTTAGTTCCTTTTCCATCTCCCTCCCCTAGCAGCTTGATAGTAATTTTGATTCCGAACCCTCAAGGACGAAACTAGTCGGCCCTGCCCCCCTTCTTTTGTCACCCAACTTAGCGTTCGTAGCGGCGCCCAATTCCAGATCAATGTGCCTTTTTTTTTCCTTCCGTCCCTCTTCAACTTCTGTTTGCACCCGTGAACCTCCTTTGTATCATCTTTGGGTAAGCGATTCCCCTCCTCCCATCTTCCTTCTCCCCAATGTGCTT
>Ga0179593_1396200_pt1 | contig 13687 bp, 10 predicted proteins | sample CZODoug2_1_08_16_FD_185931 | JGI IMG/M metagenome (GOLD analysis project Ga0179593, IMG submission 185931) | Vadose zone soil fungal communities from Angelo Coast Range Reserve, California, USA - CZODoug2_1_08_16fungal (PacBio error correction) | ecosystem: Environmental > Terrestrial > Soil >... | reverse complement strand
CTATGCTCGTGGAGACTGTTTGCTATGGACAGTGGCTGTCTTGGAGTTGCGACTTGGCGATGGGAGCGCCGGAGCGCCTGCCAAGGCTTGAAGAGAGACCTTTTTCCCTTTTTTGCTGTGCTTGTGAAACTTGTGTCCCCTCTTCTTTGAAGGGCATTTGTTTTTTAACCATGCCAAGAGCAGGGTAATGCATAGGGTCTCCTCTTTCTGCGCACAGCCGTGAGGTGTTTTGCTTCTGTTACAAAAAGTTTTCCGGGGAAGGGCTTTCCGCGTGCGGGGCGTTCGTTTTAAAAAGCTAGTCCGTGAACTGGTTGTCTGAGCTCGCGTCCCCAGGCCCCCGCCTATGGAAATTTGGTTTTTTTCTTTTTTTTCTACCCCGATGGAAAGTTTTTACTTCCGCTTCTTTCAACCGACGGGTGCACCCGGCCCTTCAGGTGGCGAGGGCAGTTTCACGAGATTTCTGATCCGGGGGGATTCTCAGTACCACGTGACCTAAGCGACTCCTCGGGAGCGCTTTTGTTTTTTTGGTGTTTGGCCCCCACCAGCACGTACAAGTGCGCCTTGACGGATGCGCCCATATCTTTTCAAATTAGACCTTTGACCCTCGTGCTCCTGTGTTTTTTTATGGTTATGAACGGTTTCCCTCGTCGCCTCTGATTTCCTTACCCTTGGATCGTGACCGACTTTCATGGGTAAAAAGTAGGTTGCTTGAGGAGGGCCACGGCTACGCTCTTCTACATCTACTTCTCAGCAGAGACCCCTTATGTATGGAATACTGTTTTGACCCTTGGCCGGGGATCCCCCCGTCAGGTGAAGGGTTGCACGTGGACGTTGCTTTTCGCGGCGGGGCAGTTGACGGAGGTACTCTTGAAAGAGTGACGCCTTCACCTTAATTTTTAGTGAGTCCCCAGGTGGGCGGTACCGGCAGTACGGCCTGAAGGGTGCTTCCCCTGCCCGTAAACTGGGGTAAGCTCGAAGTTAGGTGTTTGACCAGGGGCAACTATTGGGCCGTTGGACACACGACTGTGTGGCTTCTCCCGCCCCGGCTTGGGGCCGTCATGATTTAACTCACCCCACAATCCTGTGGGATGGAAGAATGGCCTGCCCTCGTTGGAGTCCGGCTTTTCCTTTCCTCAACCAATTACTGCATGGTCTGCCATGTGGACATGTCATTGAGCAACACATCCAAAGTTCTCTTTGAGAGGATACTCGGTTGACCTTTCCCCAGTCTTCACAAACTTCCTTCAACAAACCTTCCCTGCCTCACTACATCAGTCCATTGCGTGGGAGGCCACGCGCACTGCTACAAGTCAATGGGGGCGTTCACAGATATTGCCACGAGGGACTCACATTCGTCTGGTCCTGGGAAGAGATCCCCGGCTGTGGCTTTGAATGCGGCAGGAGCCGGTTTATGAGGCTTATTCACGCCCCAAAGTAAAGCTAGCGTTCCAGACCGTTCCCCCCCCTTTTTGTTTAGCCGAAGTCGATATTTCCTATCTCTCTCTCTAATCATACTGTGTTGTTGTAGCGAAGAGCTCTTTCTCCTTCGGTTTACCTGAATCTGTCTTTAATGTGCTGGTCCGCTCTTCTCGATTGAGGCATACATAAATCGAGTAAATGAAATCCACGAGCCGTCATCTCCTCCCTCGCCAATTCCTCCCTCTTTATTCTGACTGATAGTTATGTTTTGTAGCATTTTCCCAAGCCCAGCCTTGCATCGCGCGACCAGCTTTCCGCAGGTTTTTTTTGTCAGAGGCGGGCGACATTTGTGTCTTAAGGTTGTTGTGATGCCGAAGTTGGGCAAGTTAAACGAGGTTTCCTGTTCCCCCAAACACGAGCACTGAGGATTATACGTGGTGGGCATGACATGTCGTTTCCGCACCATGTCTTTGGTGGCGGAGTTAAGTCGCCTCCTGGGAGCGACCCGTGGGGCTTCTTCTTCATCAGCAAAGGGTTTGGTTTTTCTTCTTTACTACTCATTACTAGCCCCCCAGGGAGGTCTGCACAGGGGAGTGTGATGATATGGTGACCCACCGGCACCTCCCTTTTTTTTACTTCGTTTTTTCTTTTGCTATTTACTGACGCCCTTCGCCGTAGCTTCCTTGCTACCGCCAATGTGGATATTTTGACTGCTAACACACTGTTTATTCGTCACCATATTTTTCCCATTTGTCCTCCTTTCCACGTCCCCCGCGACGCACCACCCCGTCACTGGCCTTCCTCCATCATTGTCCTCCAGGTATTCTCTGATCCAGACAGAAAAAATAGGCGTGAGATTCAAGGAGATGTATCCAAGATCGCGAGACGGACTTCTGCCCGACGTTAACACAGTGTGCTGTTCACTTCAGGCACGATCATATGAAATTCATCTCAGCTTCTGCGACGAGGGTTCTCATCCCTGGATCCAACATAACCCCACAGTCCGCGGGGCGCGTTGGACGCCCATTAATTGATCCCAAACGGCAGTTTTTTACCCTTAATTCTGTTTGAGTCCTATTTATCTTTTGCCTCTTTCCCGGTTTTGTATGGCGGAATCAACAAGGCTCGCAATGCTGCCCATGGTTGACTCGAATGGCCTTTTTTTCCCGCCCGGTGATCCGCTGTTGAAGTCCCTCTTCCGCGTGTAGTCGCTGCCATGGCCGAATCAGGGGTAAAGTTCTTGTCCCCCAGTCTTCATGAAAAAAGACGTTCCTGGCGTTTCCAAGCCGCCCTCCAATTATCCCCTGCTCCACTTTGGGACCTTTCAAAAAATTTGTTCTGCACCTCGCAATCGCTTCCCCGAGAAGTCACCTGTGTGCCTTTTGCAAGCAACCGCACGGCTGGCACCCTTCCGTCTAGCGAACCCTTTTTTGTAGTTTTTTTGTAATCTTTCAGATACCCCCTTCCTGCGCGACGGTTTAGTCCCGGCTCCCATCATCCACAAACCGACTCCCAACGATTTAAAATTCAAAGAATTTAAAGTTCTCCAAGCAGTCTCTTATACAACGTTGTTTTTTCTGATCCGCTCTCTATGATAGTGTGCTTTTATTTGTTTCCTTACTCTTGGATCTATTTGCGGCGTGGCGTATCTGTGGTGCTTTTTTTTTTTTTGGGGTTGGGGGAATCACGAGATTTCATGATTTGGGATTCTCCGCAGGACAACCGTACCCCTTTGAGGGTGTTTTCTCGGAATTTTTTTCACCGGCGGTTGGCTGAGTGCATCGCCGCGAGGTGACTTCCGGTCCATAGAGTGGAACGATTTGAGCTTTTTTGCCCAGCAGGAGTGCTGGCGCCGCTTAACACACCTTTTGAAGGGTATTTCTCGTTTTGAGAGGGTCGTTACCCCTGTGGGGGGCCCCTCATGCTGGACAGCGCGAAGTTTGGGCTGAGCCTCGCGAATGACCTTTTACGACTTATTTTCGGCCATGGTGAGACTGAATCCCCCTCTTTTTTCCCCGCTTTTCTTCGTTTCAACCCGGGTGGCACCCGTCTGATCCGGATGAGTTAGGAACTTTGTGCCTTTGGATCCTGTGGGACAGACCACCTTCCCATCGAAATAATAGGGTTCCAGCTTCACCCTCCCGTACATTGTGCGCCGCCTGGCCGTGGATAATATTGTTTCCTTCTCACAGAGAACATCGCTGGTCCTCCTTGTGTGTTTGTTGCACGGGATGCTTTCGTTTTTTCTTCATTATCCATCGGATAGGCACTCTTCACCCTTTGTTCACAACGTGAGGCCGGCCACGGCTCGCTCTTTCTCCTCCCTTCTCAGCTCAAATCTTTTTGTCTGGGCATCTTCGGACCTGTTTGGATACCAAGGCTGTGAGGTAGGCCTGCGGTTGTTTGCGCGGACGGGTATGTCTGGCAATGGAACCCGAATGGTGGACGTTATCCATGTATTGGTCATAATCCCCCTGTTTTATTTAGTCACTGGTCCGCACTTTGCCTGACGGGGTAACCTTAGCCAAGCCCACCGGGCTGGTGGTAAGGGCTTTTTTTGTTGTTGACGTGGTTGCCCCATATTGGGATTTGAACAACTCCCTGGGTGGCTATCCGCCCTTATTGGCGTGTCTGATTCTAACTAACACAGCAAGGGTGGGTTGCGACGAATGTACTCAGCTGGCTCTCACGGAGTGCTTCCCCCCCCCCCCCCCCCCCCATATCTTTCAACCCCCTTCCTTTACATGGGGCGGCCATGGAACGGACAAATTTAGAGAAACACTCTCCATCAGTTCTCTTTTTCCCCCCCTTCCTATTTGACCTTTTCCCCCTTCTTTCCCAACTCTGCTACAATTCGCCCCTTCCCTTAAATCAAGTACTGCGAATATAGAGGCGCGCTTGGCTGAAGGTGCCCTGATCTGGCTTCACCCGAGGCATCCAATCTTTCGGGCGATTTTCATAGACGCCCCTTCTCGTTGCTCCTGCGGCAGTTGAGCCGGCTGGATGGTCTGACGCCCCGAGTGCGCTCAAGCCCTAACGGCTGGGCGAATTGACGGAGCATCGCTATCTCTCTATTATATTTGTTGTGTGGGGCAGTGATGATCCCTCATGAGGCAAGCCCCTTTTTCGTTTGACTTTTCTGTGTCGACCTCCGATGTAATTGGGCGTCATGACCATCCAGTCCTGCTAACTGACTAATCCCCTGAGAAAGTTCTTCGCCCGGCTAGAGTTGTCTCTTTTTTTTCCCACTATCTTCAGACCCCAGGACTTGCCCATCTTTTTCCGCTCCTCCGTGACTCTGTCGTTATTCGGGCGTATTGTAGCAGGATATGTTTTTTCAGTCTGTGGGACACGGAGGGAGCCGGGGCAAAGTTCAGCACTGATGGATAGGTCCCCCTCCCTTTCCGGTTAACTTTTTTTTCCCCATTTCCTTCGTTGTTTCATGTAAGTGAAGGAAGCTCAGGGCGAGCCAGAGGAACCCAAACCCCCCTTCTGGTTTGGTAAATCAGCAGTCCCACTCTTTCTGAAAGCAAACAAGGTTTGTCCCCCCACCTATGGTGCCCCTAAAGTTCACAACCATCACGGCGCAGATAGCCATTCTTGGTCAGGAAGGCACTTCAGGCAGTAATCTCCTTGCTACCCACCATTGGTTGGTCACCTACACACGAAATTGATTCGCAACCATTCTTTCCTTCTTTCCTTCCGGCCCTTCCCCAAATACGAAACACATGGAATATTCCCTTCAACTCCTTTCCCACCGCAGGTCCCCCTTTAGCCTTTTTCCGTTCCCCCCACTAGTTTCGCGGCGTTAGGAGATGTACAGCATACTTAGACGTGCGGCGCGCACCGACTTTTTTTTTCACACACCATTGTGGAAAGGACGGAAACCCTCTTATCATTCAGATCAGCTCCGTTCTAGGGGTCATCCCCGGTCATTAAAACCCAAACAAGGAGGCAAGAGGGGAGAACGGTGTTTTTGGGTGGGGGGTTTTTTTTTAAAAAACAAAGTTCCCCCCCTATTATTTCTCCATTTCCATTGGCTTTCCTTTGTAATTGCTGTGCCGCTTGCTCCCAGATGAGGTCGCTGAGTCCGTTTTTGTATGGACTCCCCCAAAAAGTACGCGCAAGCAGAGCACTTTCCCTTTTTATGAACTCCGGCAGTCGTTTGACACCTCGTTTTCTTCCTGCCTGCTTGAAGTCCCCATTTCCAGCGTGTAGTAATGCTCCCGGGAAGACCTAGTCCTAAAAGGTCTGGTCAGAGATGCTCATCCCCAGTTTCACGTCTTTCACCGCCTAAGATCAAAACGTCCCATCACCCCTGGCCACCTTCTTAAAGCTTCGCAGCCACCTCCGGGAGGGTGCCTAGAATCGATTCAGAATTCTTTCATGATGACCAGTCCCATCGCTGGTGCCCACACTTTCTCGCACCCCTTTTGAATCCTTTTTCCTTCGCTTTTCCCTATCCCCCCCATCGCGCCTTGGCGTAACATCCCCCCACACCCCCCCATCTCATATACGCCCGTCGCAAAAACGATCAGGGCCCACTATCCACTGAGCAGAGACTTCCCCCCCTAGTTTTGTTGTTTTCCTTTTCCTTTCTTTCTTCTTGGCTTTGCTTGCTGCTGAAGGGTCGATTTGATAGTGGAGGATCTTGTTTGGAATGTGAGCAGGGCTCCACTTTCGAGCTGATTTGGTTTTATTTTCCGCGTCCTGTCCCCCGACTTCGACAAGGGGGGTTTCGAGTTCCCTTTGGCCCCCTCCGTCGGTTTGGACGTGAATCATGCACGCGCGTGATAATCGGGGTCACGCGAGCAGGACACGCTGTCGGTTTTGTCTTTTACCACTTTTGGCCTGGGAAGGCTTACTTGTGATTGGGCTGAGGGGGACCTCTCTTCCTTTCCCTTTTTCGCTGCATCGCGTACAAGATGCTGATGCTGGATGGGCAGTACCCTTTACCCCGATTTTGATCGTTCCTTCTTCCACAACCGCCGGGTGCCTTCCGCTCCGGAGGCGAGGAAGACCGGTTGTTTTTTAGCTTTCTGGTACTTTTTTTTACTGCCTAAAAACCGTTACCTATCAGCAGCTAATAGGATTCCAGCAATCCACTGTGAGACAGAAGGGCGTGATTTTTCGTTTCCCACTAATTCTGGTCCTCACACCTCTCCCTGCAGACTTCCTGGGAGTGCGGGATTTTTCAGGGTTTCCCTTCGTTTAGAGGCTGACCCTCATCGGATGTTGACTCCTTCCCATGGTACAACGTCTTGTTGATAGCCCCCCGGAAACGGCCTCGGTCTTTTTTACATCTCCTCACTCGCGCCCTATTTTTTTCTGGGTTCAGTTATTCCTGGCGGTGATCATGAGGTAAGGTGAGGAAAGTTCCTTTTGTGTTTGGCGAGTAAGGTTACTTTTTCCTTCATTCTCCCTGACTCCTGTTACGAATCAATGGGGTTAGGGAAGTCAATATACAGTTTTGGGAGTAGAAATTCTCTACGGCCTGAAGGTCCGTCTTCCAGCAGGGATGGTGCGTCTCCTCCCCTTTTTTTTTGCCTTTCGGTGGCAACATCTTTGGGCCCTTTCACCACGCCCGTTTTTTGCGTATCCGCCCCGCTTGGTTGTTTCTAATGCTTCTGATACAAAAAACACGGGTTGCGCTGAAGATGTATCGCCGTCTTCGATGGAGGATTAATTCCTTTCCTTTTCCCCCTTACTTTTTGACTGGGCGGCCATGTTACTGCTGTGAGATCAACCCCTTTAAATACGGTATCTTTTCTTGCCCCAGGCTTTCTCGTTGCCTTTTCCCCCGTTCCACAAACCCCTCCTCTACCCCCCTCCTCTAATTCCGTCCTCTTTCCTCGTTCCCTCGGTCTTGAAGTGGTTGGGGCCCCCCACCTTTGGTTCTGAAGTGGCAGATCTTGGCCGGTGAATAAAATATAGTCGTTTTTTTTTACTTGAGAGGCAAGAGATCGAGCTCTTCTAAACTTGCTTTTCTTCCGGTCTTTTTGGTATTAACATTCTAGGACCTTTTCCCCTCATCTTGGTCCTCACTTAAAGGAGATCATTATATATCGTTTCCTCATTTTTTTTTTGAGGAGACGCGGTATCTCCTTCTTTTTTGACCGGTAACGCCTCCCCTTTTTACGGGTTTTTTCCAGACTGATAGTTTGCTTTCGCGCCCCTCCATCCTGTTTACCTGCTCAGTCATCCACGCAGCATTTCCTTCTGAACCGGACAATTTTTGATAAAGAGACTTTTCACCCACCGGTGTGAGCACGCTCTTGTGCCCCTTCTTCGATGCTCTCTTTCAGGGACTGTGTCCCTTATTGAGGCGGTTCCTTTTGTAGCCCTCGTCTCTGTTGTGTGAAGACTGTGGGCGGCAACCGAGGAGGCCTGGGGCAAACTAGATTTTCAATGATGGATTCAGTCCGTTAGCTCACCCCATGGTCAACGAACCCCATTATAAGTGTTTGCCTTCGTTTCCCCTGAAGAATAAGGAGCTTCCCCAGTACTCGGCCCTCTTTAAGACAGAAACACCGTTGCTAGTTGGATTTGACATGACGAGCACCTTGGTTTGGATACGCCCCTTGTTGCCCCATCAACCTGCGTCCCATTTCCCCATCCGGCGCGCTTCCCATGCCCCGGTGGCCTAAGGAAGACGCGTCATGCTTAGCTGCCTACTCCCACACTGTGTGGATCTGTCCTGCACAACCCCTTTACCTTGCTTATTTACCCCCTTTCTTCTTCTTCCTTACCGCCTCCCTCCCCCGTCCGCTCCGCCCCACGTCACTGACCTTCACCTCCGTGTTCCTCCCTTTATTCTCCCTTGCCCCAGACAAAAAAGGGTCGCTGGCGTTTGATTGAGATTACAGCACGATCGAGCTTCCCCTGCTCTTCTCACCGACGTTGTTCCCACCAAATGTGTGAAACGGGGACCCAGTTTTTCCTATTTATAAGTGTGTCAGAGACGCGCCGGCTTGTCATCTTTCCATAAACACACCCCCAGTTCTTTCTTTCTTCTGTTTTGGTGATTGACTTTTACAAGATATTGATCTCCCCGCTTCATTCGGCTCACCCTTCCTTTTCTTGCCGCGCTCCGATTGTGCGATAGGTCACGGTTGTGGAATCCCACCCATGTCGGTTTTTCTCGCTGCATGGGGCTCCCGATATGGTTTTCCTTGCCCCCCTGGCTTAAAGAAGTTGACTTCTCCGAGGTCAGCGTGTAGTTGTTTCCGCCATGGCCTGAATCGGAGTTAAATTCTTGTACGAGATTAGCCCCAGGGCGTCCCTCTCGTTTCCCCCTTACCTCTCAAACCGTCTTCTTTCCCCCCTTCCCCTTCACCTTTTTTTGGTTCCAAGCTGCGCACACTACGGAGGGTTTTGACCCTCGTTCATTCTGGTTCCCCTATGCAGCCCTGTGTTATGATGGGCCCGTAAACGATTGATTTGGTGCCCAACCTCTCAGTAACCCCCCCCTTGGCCTCGTTGGTCCCCCCCTTTTCTCTGTGTCAGCATAACCCCATCCCGGCGCGCGATTCCAGGCTCTAATTCCACACAGATCCGAACGATCGCCCTTTTTCGCACTTACAGTCAGGCACACCTGTTCTCCCCTGAGCAGAGATCTCCCCTCTCCGTTGTTGTTGTTGGTCTATCCTCTTCTAGTTGAGTTGAAGCTGTGCCTGCTCTTTACGGTGTCTCCTGGGGAAGTTGGAGGATCGTGTTTGTTCATGGGTAAGCCTTACACACGGCTTTTTGGATCTGAACTACTAAGGACCCCCCCGCTTCCCCGGTTGTGCAGGAGAGAACGGACCTTTTTTTCCCCCCCATCTGCTTTTGACGTTGTCATCATCCCTCGCAGGCTGATCGGGGTTCATGTTCTCTTTAGTTTTTCCCAGGTAGTCGGTGATGCGTTCATTTTTAAAAAAGTGTCGGTTCCTTCCCCTCCGTTTTCCTCTTTGTTCCGGGATTTTTCAACGCGAGGACGTGCTGGGGACTGAAGCATCCATAAAAGACAATGAATTATTTCGTGCATGGAGCATGACAACAAGTTTTCACCAGCGGTTTACCTCCCATTTAGTGCCCCTAAAAAGGATTTGTTTCCCCGGCCCTTCTCTGGCTGTTCTAGGCCGCCGGGCATATAGTGCTACTTGGGTGGTTATGATTCCCCGTGACCTATTTACCTTTTTGTCTCCTCCTTCCCAGCTTCAAATTTCGACAGCATGGACGTGCTGTCTCCCCTACTGTTTAACTTCAGCACCGATCCCCTGTCCTCCTTTGTTGGGCTTGTAAACGGGCTGAACTAGTTCTTGTCCTTATCCCCCACTAGGCTGCCCTTTTCCCATGGTTACACCGTATTGTGTCGAGATCCGTCCCCTTTCCTCTTTCGTCCTGCACAATCTCCTCGCCATAGCTCTTTCTTTTGGGACTTTAATGATTCCCCATACCTGGCGTTCATCAAGAGTGCCGGGAAGGCATTCCGGTTTGGCGGATCCTTACTTTGAAGGGGTCCGTCTTGACTTTTTTCCCGTAATTTCCTCATGGTTGACGAATCACTGTAGTTTTTCCGTAAATCACAGTGTGGGCCAGTTATCAAGGGTCGTACGGCCTTACTTGCCTTTCTACTTAGCCCATCCCACCCGGGTGCAGCGCGCCGGGAGGGTGTGCGTTCGGCACATTTGGATGGAACACTTCCTTTGGGCGTCCTTCCCGCTTGTTTTTTCTCTGTTTACCCTCCCCACCCCTCCCCTGGTTTTCGTTTTTTCCGCATGCTTCCTTTGGCGTACTGAGGGCTTACTTCACCTCAACAACGTAATGCAGGGGCGTCTGACCGGATAATTTCTTGAGCTAACCCACTTTTCTCCTTTTTTTTTGATGATACCTGTGTGTGCACCTCTTTCACCCCTCTCCCTGTCTACACTTGCCGACTCACTGACATCAAGTCCGAGGGTAGGCGGCTCACGCGCGATTTTTTTTTAAGCCCGATCTCTCTCTTCTGTCCTCCATCTGCGCGTGTCCTCGACCTTTCGTTTCTTTCCACACTTCTTCTTCTCATGTTCTTTCTGTTCCCCCCCCATCCTGAGATCGTTTTTTCCCCCAGCCCTTCACGAACTGGCATTAAGAAGGAGATCTCGAGAGCGATCTCCTCCTTTGTTTGTGTGTTCGTTCCTTTTCCTTAGATAGGCCATATACTTCATGAGTCCCCCTATGCCGTGTCCTTTGGATGGGTCCCCCCCCGTTCTTCTCTCTTCTTTTTTCTCATACCCCTCCATCCTCTACTGCTTATACAAGAGCCGTTCGATCTGCCGGAACACGAAGAGTGAGAGATTGATGCCCCGCTTGGCAAGCGTCCGCGCCAAAAGTTTTCTTTCGTTTCTCCAACGATTAAAGAAGTTACTTGAGGTTCCTCTGGTGGTCTCCTTTTGTTCTGGCAGGAGATGTTGGTGAAGCCTTGGGAAACGAGGTAGTGGACATCTCCCCCGCGAACTGATGGCCAGACTAGCATGAAATCCGGTCCCCCCCATGGTGCAAACCTTCCCTTCGTGGTTGACCCTTCCTTATTCCTGCATCCTTTGCGCCAACGGCGCGTCTTAAGCACAGGTGGTGATTTCCATGAGCCGCCCCTAGTTTTCTGGACTTTCCCCAGGTCGTGGTCCTCCAAATCTTTTTTAAACCAGGGCAAACTTTTCCCTCCCTTCCCAGACCGGTGGGCTGGGCTAAGTAGCCCCCCTCAGCCGCTTGATCTTCCCCCAATTGGTAACTCCCTCAACACACACATTTGATTCGAACGTAATTTTTTCCCCTTCTTCACAACGTCCCCTGCCCGTCCCCCCCCTGTTCACTTTGCCTTCACTTCACATTTGCTGGATCCCCTGCAGGTATTATCCCCAATTGTCATACAGAAAATTCGGTTCTCTGTATGAGCTATACAGACTATTTCATTTGACGGCGCTCTCCCCCCCCTCTTTACCCCAATGGTTTTTTTTCCAAGGACCGATCCGATTGATAAGGTCAGGCCGAGACGAGGGTCATCACTTTATAAACAATCCCCACAAGGAGCCAGGCGTTGTCCGCTGTGTCCTCCAGCCCAACAGATTATTGTCTACCTGACCCCTACCCGGCTTTCTCAATTGTAATTGCTGGTGCGACTAATATTGAGGTTGATAGGTAAAGGGTTCTTTATCCAATCCCACCCCTTGAGCCAAGACGAGATGTGCACCCCTTTTTTGCCTCGTCCCCTCCAGTTTTAGCAGGGCCGGTGCAAGGGAGGTTTGAAGCTCCCCAGGCTTTCTTCTTTTAGTCATTTTTCCTCCCTTTTCCCCCTCAGGACGTCCCTTTTCCTTGTCACGCCTATAAGAAAAACTGGTCCCCCTTTTCCTCCCCTCCTGACTTAACCCGTAGTTTTAAAAAGGAGAGCCTCCGGCCAAATTTCAAGCTGCGACACACCTCTGGCGGGTCCTGCCCCCATTTCCCCTCCCCCTGGACCACCAGTTTCTATTGCAGTCACTTCCCTTCTTGTCAGATGCCTTTCACAAAATGCCGGCTTGGTGCACCAAAAAGTCTCCGCAGCAATGTTCCCTGTTGTGTCCTTTCGGTGTTCCATCCAAATCAGTCGCTACTTGACGTACCCCCCGGTCTTTTCAAAACTCTCCCCCCCCCCCCATACAGACACTATCGAATTTGCCCTTCCAGAGCAGGCAAGTCTCCCCCCTGATAGAGATATCTTATAATACTACTTTGTTTTTATAGATCTCTGTAGTGTTCCTCAGCTTTTTCTTTTCTCAGTTCTACGGGCTTCTCTTTGCTTGTCATAGGTTTGTTTGATGCATGTTCTCCTTTCCCTCCACGTCTGCCTATTTGAGGATATGAGGACCCACCCCCCTCTTACAAGGGTTTGAAAGGACATGTTTTTTCCACCAGGCAGTCGGGGACGGGCATCATTAACTACAGGGTGACGCATCCGTTTTCATACTCATTTGACTTCCCCTCCTTCGGTGCTTGCGCCTGCTTTACCCAAAGGTGGGGTCTAGAATGAGCGGGGGTGCAAGATAGGCCGTCCCTTGTGTGTTAACGCGTCCAATCCTTTTTACAGCATTCTGTAGAACTTGAGTTCGCCCTTGAATTTCAACTTTCCGGGTCCTTCTCAGTCTAAGAAGGGGAACCATTCCATTGTTAATGATGGGCGACTTCCCCGGTCCTGAGGATGCTCTTCCTGGGTGGTTCTCAACTCAACCTTGGCCCTCCCCCCCCCCCTTCCACTTTTTCTTTTCGCGCCCCCTGCACCAGCAAGTACAATCGCCCTGGCGTGCCTGGCCAAATTCTTTTGGACCTTATTTCATGCGCCTGGCATCCTGGGTTTTGTATTTTTCTACCTTTGGTCCCCTCGTCGCGCGCTGTTTTTTCTTACTTTATCACAACGGATCTCGTCCCTTTCACCCCTTGGTTATCCCCGGTCGGGTCGAGCCTGCACGCGATCGTGCTGTACAACTTAATAGACCTATTTTTTATTCATCCTTTTGAGATATTCGGTGTCCATAGGTTAAGGTCAGGCCCCCAGTGACGGTGTTTTCCTACGCGGACTGGAGGCGGCGGTCCATGTCCATGAAGAATGGTGCCGCTCAATGTATGGGGTAGTGTCAGTAATCTACCCAGGGTTGTTCCCTTAGCAAGGCAGTACCCTGAATTGCCGCTACTTACGACCATGCCACCTTGATGTTTCGTTCTGGTAGGTGCCCCCGGTCTTTGGACCCTTTTTCTTTTTTCTTTGCACCTCCCCCCCCCCCCCCCCCCCCCCCCCCACCCAGGTTGGAGTAACTCCCGTCTTTGTTCGTCCTTCTCGTCCCAACAAAAGACGGTGGTTTTTTTCCTCCTTTCCGCTCCGTTTTTCCTGAGGCTTACTTCTCCCCCCCCTTAAATTGAGGCCACTTGAACAGATGTCATTCTCCTCCACAACCCCTCTCCATCAGTTTCGATTTGACCCCCTTCCTTCTTCCCCCTCCACCTCTCCCCCCCACACCCTTCTTTCCCCCTTCTTCCCTCCCCCCACTGCCATCCAGTTTCCTGGGGAGCGGTTCCTAGCTGACTTTTTGGGTGAAGACTGATTGATCAAGCAAATTTTTGCCCTCTCTTCGTGGACCGTTTGGGGCGAGGGTATGCTCGACCCCTTGCCTTTTTTCTGAATGAGGCCGGTCTCCTTTTTTATTGTCTTCAGCCCCCCGTACAGCGAGAGGCAACAGCCCCTACAGAAGGTTTCGCCTTAAGGACGGAGATCCTCTCC